>Ga0326727_10018923_pt1 | contig 13972 bp, 12 predicted proteins | sample MB2enrmetagenome_FD_207643 | JGI IMG/M metagenome (GOLD analysis project Ga0326727, IMG submission 207643) | Lab enriched peat soil microbial communities from McLean, Ithaca, NY, United States - MB29MY | ecosystem: Environmental > Terrestrial > Soil > Wetlands > Peat | place: USA: New York... | reverse complement strand
ATTTTGTTCTGCCCCCGACAAGACATTTGAAATTTTCGGTAGGGCGGCGCTGCCGCGCCGCCCAAAACCTGAGAGACATTTTTACGAGATTTTCAAAGTCAGAATCTAATCTTAATCTCAGCGCCAATCCACGTTGCCATTGAAGTTGTTGACTCCCAAGACCTTACGCTTTGACGACTTCGGACGGCTTGCAACTTTTTCAGTTTCTCGAAAAGGCCGGCGGATCGTTCCCCATTGGGCGAACAGGGAGAAGAAAGTGGTCCCGCATAACACGATGGGTTCTCTTTCTCTCGCACGGCGACAGGTTCGCCAACCAACCAGCCACTCCCGTTCATTCTCAATTCTCAATCTTCAATTTATTGAAGCCTGTCCCGGTAAAAGCGCCCCAAAAAATTCATCCAGCTCTGATCACAGAAAACGAACCAAACTATGGGTGAACCCTTGCATGGCCACATCAGCCCCGGTGTAATTTTGAGCCATCTTAGCCCCATTGGTGTTCAACGCCCGGCTCACCGTGTCAACCGCAAATTGGGCAAAAGTATGGTTTGACCCGAATGGCGCTTAGATGAGGAAGGCCAATTGTAACCCATTTGTTTTAAGGATGTTATGAATGGGGTGTTGGCGCAGCACCCGGAATATGTCGCTCCTCTCGGAGCTAAATCATCCTTTTTGCTGTGGTTCTACAAAGAGGCCGCGCCTACGGCGCTGCGCGCCAAAATCGGTGGCGGGCTTGGAGCGGCGTCCCAGCGCCGTAGGCGCGGTATATCTGTAGAACCCAGGGTACCAGAAATCCAAAGCCCCAGCGGGGCGGCATATTCAGAGCATCAGCATAACGTATTGTTAATCAAAGATTTACGCCTTAACTAAGCGCCATTCGTTCAAGTCCATAGTGCGGCGCTCTGCCGAGCGCCGTTACGGCCTTCGTTTTCCCCCCTTCTGTCGAAATATCCATCCCCGACGCTCACAGAGCGCCGCTACATTCCGCCCCCCCCAGTTCAGTCCCTTGCCGCCCCACAGCGAAGCGACGGAGGAACCGCTCGACTGGCCTGTCCGCACGATTCCCGGTTTTTTTCGCAAAAAGGGCTTGACAAAAATTAGAACCTATGATTTAATCGGCAACGTGAGAAACGTAGGCACATGGCGGCCTCGCATCCGGGAGGATGCGGCCGGCGCAGGCGGCGCAGGCGGGGAGCAGCGGAGCAGGAATGAAAACGAGGATTGAGGATCGAGGATGGAGAATGGAAAAGAGAGGATATAAGGCGACCCGCCGGGAAAGGAATCAAACGGATGGCAGGCTGGCGAAACGCCAAAACAAATCGCTCCAGCGCTCCGTTGTCGCGCCACAGCGAAGCGACGGCGGCGCCAATCCATTTCCCATTCATTCAGCATCCGTCATATCTGCGACGGTCATAGACCGCCGCTACAGGAGGAGCAGCGGCCGCCGGCACGAACCCTCCAAAATTGCGGTGGATTGCGGTGGATTGCGGTGGATTACGCCCCAAAAAAAGGATTTTTTTGCGGCATGGCAAAAAATGGCTAAATCCAAAAGGCAACAATCCGGAGTGGATGACCGCGAAATACGCGAAATACGGGAAAAAGGATTCCCCATTGTTCGCGTATTTCGCGTATTTCGCGGTGAAAAAGCTTTTTTGAGCCATTTGAGCCTTTTTGCGGAGAATCAATGGAAACTCCTTTTCATCAACCATTTACATCCGCCAGCGGGCTATATGCAATCAACTCCAATCAAGCCCAATTAAGGCAAATAATCTTAATCTCTTTCCTGCCGCTGGAGATTAGGATTAAGATTAAGATTAGGATGAAGATCGGGATTCAGATGCGTTCGCCATGAAACAATTTGCCACTCTGACGGTCATTGGCCGCGACAAAACCGGGGTCGTGGCCGCCATCACCAATTTTCTCTTCGAGCAGCGGGCCAATATCGAGGCGCTGGAAGAACAGGTCACGCGCGGCCAGTTCAGCATGACCCTCCAGGCCTCCTGGCTGCGGCCGGCCGCGGACCGGCCCGGGGTGTCCGCCGGACTGGCGCGGCTGGCCAAAAAACTGGGCATGGAAATCAAGGTGCGCTGGATGGAGCCGGACCGCCGGCAGCGCATGGCCCTGATGGCCACCCGCGAACCGCATTGCGCCGAGGCGCTGCTCCAGGCCTTGCGCGCCCGGCGCCTCCAGGCCCTGCCCGCCGCCCTGATTTCCAACCGGCGCGATCTGGAGCCGCTGGCCCGCCGGTTCGAGCTTCCGTTCTTTCACGTTCCCTGGCACGACCGCGCGGCGGCGGAGCGGCGCCTCCTGCGGCTGTTGGACCAACTGGAGGCGGATTTTGTGGTGCTGGCGCGGTTTATGAAGATTCTTTCGCCCAACATCGTCTGGCGTTACAAGAATAAAATCATCAACATTCATCCGTCGCTGCTGCCCAGTTTTCCGGGGCCGCAGGCCTATCGCCAGGCCTACGAGCACGGGGTAAAAATCATCGGGGTGACGGCGCATTTTGTCAGCATGCACCTGGATGAAGGGCCGATCATCGCGCAAGCCGGCGCGCCGGTCCATTCCAGCGGCAGCCTCAAAGACATCGTCGCCCTGGGCCAAAAGCTGGAAGCGGCGGTGCTCGTCAAAGCCGTCCGTCTCTATCTGACCCGCCGCCTGGATGTCCATTGGGGAGTGGTGAAGGAAGTCTGACCCTTGGTTTGCGCCTTGCGCTTTCCCGCGGGCGGTGTAACCTCATGGTGTTGTGAGTGATTTATTAGCCGGATTATTGGCCGCCTTGGTTTCCTCCAATACGCCGACCGCCGTCAGCAACGCGGTGCAGGAGAAGACAGGCATTTCCATCCAGGTCCCCGACCCCAACGATCCCGTCGAAAAGGAATTCCTCCGGTTGGAAGCCGGGGACGACGCGGCGGTGGAGGAAATTGAAAAATGGTCGGATGCCGCGGGCGCGGCCAGCGCCGCGGGCCGGGGCGAAGCGCAACTTTCCCTGCGCCTGCGCGTCCGGGAGCGCCTGGACGGGGTGAAGAAGGACTACGAGGAGTTTCTCCAGCATCATCCCGACTATGTCCGCGCGCGCCTGGCCTACGGCAGTTTCCTCCATCAATCCGGCGACCCCGAAGGCGCGCTGGCCCAGTGGGAAAAAGCCGGCCGGCTCGCCCCGAACAATCCGGCCGTTTGGAACAACCTGGGCGACTATTACGAGGAGAACAACGTCAAGAAGGCCTTCGAGTATTACTCCAAGGCCATCACCCTGGACCCCAGCCAGCCCCTGTATTATCACAACCTGGCGGTTTGCGTTTACATGTACCGCACCGACGCGGAGGAGTACTGGAACATCTCCGAACAGAAGGTTTTTGACACCGCTCTGGCGCTCTACCAAAAGGCCATGAGGCTGGATCCCGATAATTTCATCCTGGCGACCGATTACGCGGAATGTTTTTACGGCATCCGCCCCCCGCGCCTGGAGGAGGGCCTGGCGGCCTGGAACCAGTGTTTGAAAATCGCCCACGACGAGGTGGAGCGCGAGGGCGTCTGCATCCATCTGGCCCGCATCCAACTGGCGCTCAACCATTTCGACGAATCGCGGCGCGCTCTCGATGCTGTCACCAATAAAATGTATTCCGTCCTGAAGAACAAGCTGGAGGCCAATCTCAACCAGGCCGCGCAACACGCCCTGACCAACGGTGTTCCCCAGACGGCGCGGTAGGGCATTGCCCTGTAGCGGCGGTCTATGACCGCCGCTGAAAATTCACTGGTGTTCCCGGAGCAGCAATCCCAATTCGGCCCGGGTTTTCGCGGGCCACAGTTTCTTGTCGGTCATGATGGCGTTGCGCAAGGCGCGATGACAGGAGCAGCCCGGTTCGGCGGGAATTTGCGGGAGCGTCCGGGCGATGATCGCCTTGGCCTGCCCGGCGTTGCGGAGCAAATTGGCGAGGATCATTTCCACCGTGACGTGCGCTTCGTCCGCCTTCCAGCAATCGTAGTCCGTGACCATGGCCATGGTGGCGTAGGCGATTTGCGCCTCGCGCGCGCATTTGGCTTCGCCCAAATTGGTCATGCCGATGACATCGTAGCCCTGCCGGTGGTTGGCCAGCGACTCGGCGCGCGTGCTGAAAGCCGGCCCCTCCATGTTGACGTAAGTGCCGCCGTTGTGAACGCGCGCCCCTTCGGCCCGCGCGCTTTGGAAAAGCGCCTCGCGCAACTCCGCGCACACCGGCTCCGCGAACGCGATATGCGCCACAACGCCGCGCCCAAAAAACGTGTGCTCCAGCGACTTCTTGGTCCGGTCCACAAATTGGTCCGGCAAAACAATGTCGCACGGACGATGCCGGGCCTGCAAAGACCCCACCGCGCTGACGCTGAGGATCCAGGCCGCGCCCAGTTCCTTCATCCCGTAGATGTTGGCGCGATGATTCAATTCGCCCGGCGAGAGCCGATGCCCCCGTCCGTGCCGCGGCAGAAACACCACCTCCCGCCCCGCGAGCGAGCCGGTGAGAAAATCGTCCGACGGCGCGCCGAAGGGCGTTTTCACCCGCACCCATTTTTGCCGCGTGAACCCTTCAATGTGGTACAGCCCGCTCCCGCCAATAATCCCGACGCGATATGTTGTTGCATCTTTCATTTTTCACTCTTTCTGTGGTTCCGATTGGAAAAGTGGTTCAGCGCAGGCGGCGGACCCTGGCCGCAAGCCGGCGGTCGCGGGCGCGCCGGAACTCTTTGTATTCGTCGCCCATCGCTTCGATGATGTCGCCGCGCGCGAGCCTGCGGCCGTGACTGGCTTGGCGCGCGAGCAATTGATCCAGAAGCTCGTAATAAACATCGCGGAGTTTCGCCTTCTGAGAGGGCGCAGCCCCTTCCCAATCGTAGCGGGCCTCCAGAATCGCTTCCAATTCAGGGTTGCGCGCCATCGAAGACGTCTTGGAGAATTTCCCGCCGGCGTTTTCCGGTGATTTTGCCGTACCATTGCCGCTCGGTTTGTTGAAGCTCCTCCACCGTGGCTTCGATGTCCGCAAGGGAAAGGCCCTCGGCATTTCTGGCCATCCCATGCCTCTTAACCTGTTTCACCAAATCACTTCCATCCCCAATCAACCTGCGCAACAGCGCCCGATGAAACATGAAATCCGACTCGTCAGGCTCATTCAAGTAAAGCCGGGCCGTCTCCCCTTTGCGGAACAAAGCCAGCTTGTGAAAAAACAAATAACTCTTGGCATAGAGAAGCAGTGCATTGGCTTCCTTGCCTCCGGCCATTTCCCCGCGATCTTGCCCCACCAGGAAGCAACTGATGGCGTCCCATCTCGGCTCGTGGGAGTTCGACATGACAACGCGGGGTTTTTCCATTTTCGTTTTCGGCGGCTTTGCGGCGGCGGTCATCGTTCTTTGACAAAAATACCCGCTCGTTCGTCCTTTGGCAATGCCTGTTATTCCGGATTAAAACCTCAGATGGGCAGAAGTTTTTTTAGAGTTTATTAAGGTTTTCATTTGACCGGCCGGGGACGGGCTGCTTTATCATTCAGAAAATCATGAAAACCATTCGTATTGCGCGGTGGCTCCTTGTCACCATTTGCTGCTGGTTTCTGTCCGCGTTTCCCATCCCGCTTTTTGCCCAGGGCGCCGGCGCCATCGAGGAGCGCGTCGCCCGATTGGAGGCGGCCAGCCGCCAGGCGCCCGCCATCAACGCGGGCGACAACGCCTGGGTCCTGGCCAGCGCCGCGCTGGTGCTGATGATGACGGCGCCGGGCTTGATTCTCTTCTATGGCGGGTTGGTGCGGCGCAAAAACGTCCTGGGCACGATGATGCAAAGCCTGGTCCTGATGGCGTTGGTTTCCATCTTGTGGATGCTCTACGGCTACAGCATGGCCTTCGGGGAAGGGAACCCATTCTGCGGAAATCCGTTCCAGTATTTCATGCTCAAAGGCGTCGGAGCCGCGCCCAACGCGGCTTACGCGGCGACGGTGCCGCAGGAGAGCTTCATGCTGTTTCAAATGATGTTCGCCATCATCACCCCGGCGCTCATCAGCGGCGCGGTGGCCGAACGGATGCGGTTCAAGTCGTACGTCCTCTTCATGTTCCTCTGGGTGACGTTCATTTATTTTCCGTTGTGCCATATCGTTTGGGGCCGGGGCGGGCTGTTTAATTGGAGCGGGGAAGGGCGGTATCCCGTGCTCGATTTCGCCGGCGGGATGGTGGTGCATGTCAGTTCGGGCGTCTCCGCCCTGGTCTGCGCGGTCGTGCTCGGAAAGCGGATCGGATTTCCGGCCGAGCCGATGCCCCCGCACAACGTGGTCTTCAGCCTGATCGGCGCGGGACTTTTGTGGGTGGGCTGGTTTGGTTTCAACGCCGGCAGCGCCCTCAATGCGGGCGCCCTGGCCGGCAGCGCCTTTGCCGCGACCCATTTTTCCGCCGCCGCCGCCGCGCTGGGATGGGGCGCGACCGAATGGCTCCTCAAGGGCAGGCCCAGCGTCCTCGGCGTCGCTTCCGGCATGGTGGCGGGCCTGGCCACCATCACCCCCGCCTCGGGTTTTGTGAGCATCCCCGCCGCCTTTTTAATAGGTTTGACAGGCGGCGTGATCTGCTACGCCGCCGTGACCAAACTCAAAGGCGCGCTGGGTTACGACGATTCGCTCGATGTCTTCGGCGTTCACTGCGTGGGCAGCGCGACCGGCCTGCTCCTGGTGGGGCTGTTCGCCAGCGCGGAGGTCAACCCGGCCATCGGCAACACCTTCACCGTCGGCGGCAAGACCGTGTCTCTGGCCGGGAGCCTGGCCCAGTTGGGCAACCAATTTATCGGACTGATCTTCACTTTGGTTTTCGCCGCCGCGGGGACCTTTCTCATCCTCAAGGCCGTCAACGCGCTGACCGGCCTGCGGGTGACGCCGGAGGAGGAGGATTCGGGACTGGACCAGACGCAGCACGGCGAGAGCGCCTACAACGATTAACAGGAGGATGCCATGAAGAAAATTGAAGCCATCGTCAAGCCGTTCAAATTGAACGACGTCAAGGAAGCGTTGAACGAAATCGGGTTGCAGGGCATGACTGTTTCCGAAGTCAAGGGCTTTGGCCGCCAGAAAGGCCATGTGGAAATCTATCGCGGGAGCGAGTACAACATTGATTTCCTTCCCAAGGTGAAGATTGAAATCATTCTCCCCGACGCGTCGGTCAAGGCCGCGACCGACGCCATCCAGCGCGCCGCCCAGACCGGCAAGATCGGCGATGGAAAAATTTTCGTGCTTCCGGTGGAGACCGCCATCCGCATTCGCACGCAAGAGGAAGGCGAGAGCGCGATCTGAGCGGCATCACTCATCCGCGAGTCGGATCCAAATCCACCAGCCAGATTTCGCCTCGACGCGGTTCACTCATTCGTCCGGCTGGTCAAATCGGCGGCCTCCCATTCCCGCCAGTCGCTTGAATGGGCGTAAAAACCGCGCGCAGCCAAAGCCTGTGCTTTCAAAATCTCACGCCGCCGCGCCAGAGGCAGCGCCAGAAACTCGCGTCGGCGCGGAAAGCGAGACTGCGCCGGCGCGGCGCGGGACCCGGCGGACATTTTCCGAGGCGCTCGCACAGCAGATGGTTTCTCCAGGGTCGTTTGCATGATCCTATTCTTGCCTAAAGGATGGACTCATCCGGTTCTTGGCGCAAGTCCGTTTTTTCCGCAACCAAAGGAACGAATGGGCAAATGCCTTTCCTCCTGGGCTCGCCGGCGGCGGATCGGCTCGCGGGCCGGTTACTTTGCCGGCGGGGCTTCGGGCTGCTGGAATTTCGCGTCAAAATCATCGGGCCGCAACGGCCTGCCCTTCTCTTCGCCGCGCGCGGTGTAGGCATAGCGTATGGCATCCTCCGTCAAGTCGGAGATTCTCTGTTCAGGGTCATTCAGGAGCATCTTCAGTGTTTGCACCCCTTCGTCCGTGCGATTGAGCGCGAGAGCACAGATCGCATACACCCTGTATGTGAATCCGGGTTTCTTTGCCAGCGCCACCAGCTTCGGCGTCAGCGTGTCATCGGGAAACATTCGAGCCAGGTTCACACCCTCCATCGCGTTCAGCCCCTCCTGGCCGTTGGCTGGCGAGGCGAGCAGCCGCTCCATTAGCGGCCTTACTTCCGCGGCCTCAAAATCTCCCGGCCGCAGGTGCTTTCCCGGCTGGGTCTTGACCGGGCTGTACCCAGCCTGAAGGGCCTCGACCAGTGACGCCCCGATGCGCGGGTCCGGGTCGTTGAGCAGCGTCTTGAGCGCCTTCAAGCCCGCGTCCGTGCGATTGCAGGCCAAAGCCCGCACGGCCTCGGCTCTGGCGTTGATGGGATTGTTGGAGCCGCTGGCGATGGCGATGAGGGGCGCGGTGAAGGCGTTGTCGTAGCAATTATAAGCTGCCAAGGCGGCGCCGATCTCCCATTCGCCAGGGTTGAGCGCGCCCAAGGCTCGCTCGATTAACGGCTTCAATTCCTCCTGGTTGAAGTCATACCCGCTCAGCAAGGAATACATGGTCCAATTCAATCCCTCCCTGGCTGCCGCCTGGAGGATGGCCTCACCGGTTTCCTTGGTGTGCGGCACGTAATACAACAGGGCCATGGCCGGCAAATCAGTCTGGTTCCCTCGCGGCCCAGGCTCATACATGATCCCGAGCTGAGTCGGAATCATTTCCGGACTGCAAGTGTACATCAGCTTCCCCAGGAGATCGTTCAAAACCGGATCGTTGCGCGTTCCGCTCTTGTCCTGCTTGATCGGCAGCCGTGCCGCGATTTGATTGGACAAACCCATGACGTAGTCATGCATCTCCTCCTTCGTGCGCGGCAATATGGTGAGGCGAATCGAAGCCGAGTTGGCCGTCGCGATTTTCGGGTCGGCAGAAGGGATCCCAAGATAAGAACCCGAGACTTCGTACCGTCCCGGCTCCATGATCAACGCCCAACAATTCAATGCGAAAATCTTTGAGAAGGACTCGCCCGGGTGCAAAACACGAAACTCGAGCGCGCCGGACCAATTCGCCGCCTTGTAGTTCTCACTCTGGCAGGGAACGGCCTCCCCGGAGGCCGTCTTGGCGGTCAGCTTGTATTCATCCCATCTGTCGCTCCGCCAGTAGGTGTGGTCGATGTACTTGTAATCCTCTGTCCCATGATTGCTGAGGATAAACTCGATGGGAATCTCATCGCCCACTTTCAAAACCTCATTCGTGCAGCGAATCTCCAGCGAAAGGCCCGATGGATTTGCGGCCGGCTTGGAGGAATTGACCGGGCCGGGAGGGGCGTTGGTTTGGTTTGGGGCGGCTGGCGGTGGATTGGTTGGAAAGCGATTGGTGGCGCTGTCCAGTTGCCTTATTAACTCCTCTGCGGCGGGCATTTCCCGTTCCGTGGCGCGGACGATCACTTGGTGGGTGCGGAAGTCGGGAATGATGGTGACGGTATTGGTCAACGCTTTGCTGACTTCCGCCACGATGTTGGTGGGATCGCTATGAGCAAGCTGGATCAACTTCACCACCTGGGGTTCGCCCGTGTTGGAGGGCGCGAGTTTCTTCAAACCGTCCTCTGCGCGATTTGACTCACTCGAAGGGATCGCGCCGCCGTTGTTTGTGGAGGCGGGATTCGTTGGCGGCGCCCCTTCCGGCACCTGGTATTTCGCGTCAAAATCATCCGCCCGCAACGGCCGGCCCAGCGCATCGCCATGCGCGGTGTAGGCGGCGCGTATGGACCACTCCACTATTTGGGAAATTGCCGCATCGGGGTCGTGGAGAAGGGTTTTCAAGGTCTTCACGCCCTCGTCGGTGCGATTCATCGCCAGAGCCTGGATCGCGCTGTACCGAGTTCCTATGTCTCCGGGCTTCATGGCCAACGACACCAGTTGCGGCGTCCATGCGTCATCGCCGAACCGTTCCACGAGCCGCAAGCCCTCGACCTTGTAGCTCGAAGAGGCCGAGGCCAGCATGCGCTCAATCAACGGCCTCACCTCCCGGGCGTCAAAATCTCCCGGGAGCAGATGCCTTCCTGTCGGGCTGCTGGGCATGTTGAGCCGGCTGTCATAACCTCCCAGAATGGCCTGAGCCAGCAGAACGCAAAGTTGCGGGTCAGGATCGTTGAGCAGCGAGCGGAGCGCCTTCACGCCCTCGTCGGTGCGATTCATCGCCAGGGCCGCCATCGCCGCGCCGCGAACGGTGTTCCACGACAATTCTTCCCCGATGATGCGTCCGGTGTACTTGCGTGGAGCATTGGAATCGGTGGCGATGGCGATGAGCCTCGGAGTGAAGGCATCGTCGTAGAAAGAACTGGCTGCCAGCATGGCGCCGAAACGCCATTCGTCCATTTTGTCCGGTGCCAGCGCCCGCTCAATGATCGGCTTCATTTCCGCGCCATTGAAATTATATTCCGCGAGCAATTCTTCCATGTGCCACGTCAAAGCATGCCTGGAAGCCTCCTGGAGGATGGACTGCCAGGATTCTTCGGTCTTGGGCACGTAACACAATAGCGCCTCCCTTCCAAACCAGCCCCAGTCTCCGGAATGAGGGCCCGCCTCATCCATGATACGGACCAGAGTGGGAATAATTTTGGGATTGCAAGTGTACATCAGCTTCAGCAACAACTCATCCAACACCGAATCGTCGAATTGCGCTTGCGCCGCTTTGATGGCCAATCGGGCCGCAACCTGATTGGTCAAATCCCCGATGTAATCGTCCATCTCCTTCTTGCTGCGCGGCTGCACCGTGATGGTGATGGGAGCGGAGTTGACCAGCGCAATTCGCTGGTTGTGCGGCCCGGGGCTAAACAAGTGGTTACGTCCGAGATAAGCCCCCAGAACTTGGTACTGTCCAGGCTCCTTGATCAACGCCCAAAAATTCAACGGGATGATCTTGGAAAAGGATTGGCCAGGGTGCAGAACGAGGATTTGGCGGGCAAGTTGCGTCGATCTGCTGGGCAGACTCGGACTTGGGACACTTTCCCCAGTGGTTGTCTTGGCAACCAAATTAACTTCATCCGGGACCATTAGTTGGGGCATGGGGTCGAGATAGCTGAAATCCTCCGCGCTATGATTGCTGATGATAAACTCAATGGGAATCTCGTCGCCCACTTTCAGGACCTCATTCGTGCAACGAATAACCAGCGAAAGCCCCGATGGATTTGCGCCCGGCTTGGAAGAATTGACCGGGCCGGCCGCGGTGTTCGTTTGGTTTGGCGCGGCTGGCCGTGTTCCTTGGGCTTTTGCGTTGTTCGACGGGTGGTGGAGGAGTGCAACAAGAATGACCGCCACCAATGCCGCCACCAAAGCGCCGCCTGCGCGACGAAGGTCCTGAAAGCTCCCGCCGCCCGGCGCGCCGGAGAGGCGGCGGATGCGTTCGAGCAGGGAACTTCCATCCGCCCCCAGCGCCAGCGCGGGGCGGCCTGCGCGCAGTTGCTCCAGCGCGGCCAGAGCTTGCGCATAGACCAAGCGATCGCCGCAAAGTTTCACCGCGATTTCATCACAGCAAATTTCCCGCTCCGCCCGCACACAACTGGAAATCCACCACACCGCCGGATGATAGAACAGCAGCGTCTCCAGCGCGTTTTGCAGCAGGTTGACCAGGTAATCGTGGCGGCGGACATGGGCCAGTTCGTGGGCGAGAATCGCCTCCAATTGCGCAGGCGTCAGCCCCGCCAAACTGGCCGCCGGCAAGAGAATGACCGGCCGCAGCCAGCCCACCACCGCCGGCACTTCAATTAAAAAAGACTTGACAAGGCGAACGGGGCGGCTGATTTGCAGCGCGGCCCGGAGACGGTCGAGCCGGGTGAGCCACGGCTCGCCGGGAGGCTCGTGGCCCCGGCGTTTCAAGCGCGCGACATGCAGCGAGCTGAACAAGAGCCGGATCGAAAGCGCCGAAACTCCCAGCAACCAAACAAGCACAAGGCCGGGGATGAGTTTCCCGGAAAGCAGGGACGGCGGGGCGGGGAGATTAAGATTAAGATTAGGATTAAGATAAGCAGGGAGAGGAATCGGGGCGCGAGGTTGTCCACGTTGTCCGCTTTGTCCACCTTGTCCATCCAGCGCGGGCGGGCGGGCCGCGCTTGACCGTGTTCCGCCCGCCGCAAGCGCCACTGGAACCGTCCGCTCCGCTCCCAGGGCGAGGAAAGTGATCACGGGCGCGGCCAGCATCAGCGCCAGCGCCAGGCAGCCCGTCCAATAGCGCGCATGGCTGGAGCGCCTGCGCAGGCCCGTTTGCGCAACAGCAAATAGGGCGGCGATCACCGCGCCCTGCCAAAGAAAATGCAACAGCGTCCAGCCCAGCCGGTCCACGGCCGGGTGCCCGCCCCATTGGAGCAACGTGTTCATTGGCCGCCTTTCTCCATGTCATCGAGCAACCGGCGGATTTCGGCCAGTTCGGCCGCCGAAGCCTTTTTGGTTGACAGCGCTTGCAGCACCAGGCGGTGGGCCGAGCCGTTGAACAAGCGGTCCAGCAGGTCGCCCACGAACCGCCGCTGCGCCTCGCCCTGCGCCAGCGCCGCCCGGTAGATGTGGGTCCTGCGCGTTTCATCCCGCGCCACCAGCCCCTTTTCCGCCATGATTTGCAGCATTTTCAACACGGTCGTATAGCCGGTTTCCCGCGTCTGGTTGAATTCCGAATGGACTTCGCGCACCGTGCGCGGGCCGCGCCGCCAGAGGACGCTGAGAATGGCCAGTTCGCCGTCGGTGGGTTTGGGGAGCTTGCGCTTTTTCATAATGGATTCAGTTCATTTCCATCGTGTCAGACGGCACAATGCACGAAAACCTTCGTAATGTCAACGAAAATCTTCGTAGCCAGGGTTTCAGGGCGCGTCTAAATGACAAAATCCACGGGTTCCGCGGCCGGCTTCTCCAGGCGGCGCGCCCGGTCGCGCAAATCCGCCAGGGTCAGGCGTTCCATGATCTGGACCACCGCCTCGCGGGCCTCCATCATCACGTCGCGAATGGGGCAGCGCGCCTCGTCGGGGCAGGTGCAACGTTCGTAAAAGCGCTCGCTCACGCAACTCACCGGGGCCATCGCCCCCTCCACATGCCGCACAATGGAAGCCAGCGTGATGTGCTCCGGCGGGCGGGCCAGACGATAGCCGCCGCTCATGCCGCGTTTGCTTTCCACCGCGCCCAGGCGTTTCAAGTCATTGAGAATTTGCTCCAGGAATTTCTTGGGGATATTCTGCTCCGCTGCAATCGTCTGGATTCGGACGATTTTTTCACCGTAGTGCATGGTCAACACCAGGAGGGCGCGCAAGGCATATTCTCCACGAACCGAGAGTTTCATAGCCTGCACAATACCATCTCTACTGATTTAATCAACAATAGCAACGTGGCCAACGATGGCCAAACCCGGCTGCGAACTGAATGCCCAAGCCGGAGCCTTTCCTAAGGAGTCGTCATGCCGCCACCGCTTGTGCCGACGGAGCTTGAGGCGTTGATGGTATTTTGTTGCGCGGCCTGTTGCATCCGCTGCTGCAAAGCGTTGAGCTGGGTGGAAGTGCTGGTGGACCTTCCATTCTGCTGGAACAGGTCCGTCATCGGGCCGACCAAGTCCAGAACATTGGCATGCGCCGGTTTGTACACGAAGACCTTCACATGGCCGCGCTTGTCCGCGTCCAATTGCTCAATCATTTGCTCGATTTGCGTCATGGTATCCTTGGAGGCGGTGACCAAGACAGATTGGGTGCGCGGATCCGGCACGGCATTGACGGTGGCTTGCTTCTTGAGGCGATCGCTCATCCCGGCGGCCGCCGGAGCGCCTCCCCCTCTGCCGCCGAAGCCGCCGAAGCCGCCGCCGAACTGGGCAGCGCCGCGGCGTCCGGCACTTTGGTTCTGGCTGGACTGGTTTGGATCCGGGAACAGGGCGAGCAGTTCGTTGGCTACATCAGTGCAATCGGCGTTGGTGAGGAAAAACAGCCGGATTTGAACGGTGTCCATCTGCGGAATATCCAGCGCGGTAATGATGTTGGAGATGCCGGCCATGAAGTCCGCCGGCGCGCTCACCAGAACGGCGTTGTTCTCGTCGTC
>Ga0326727_10018922_pt1 | contig 13973 bp, 15 predicted proteins | sample MB2enrmetagenome_FD_207643 | JGI IMG/M metagenome (GOLD analysis project Ga0326727, IMG submission 207643) | Lab enriched peat soil microbial communities from McLean, Ithaca, NY, United States - MB29MY | ecosystem: Environmental > Terrestrial > Soil > Wetlands > Peat | place: USA: New York... | reverse complement strand
CCGGATTTGGGGGACCCCGAATTCCGCGACCTCGCGCCCCGACAAGGGGAACTCAGCAATTTGTTGGGAGCGTCTGGTCAGCCTGTCAACAACGCGCAGGGCGTATTGAGGCGAATTCCTTGCAACATAGGCGTGAATGGCCCGCAAGTGGTCACGTGCCGTGTCGGTCCAGTGGACTTTCACTTTTCGAAACCAAACTCCGCGCGGAGCGTTTCGACGCTGGTGGTGCGCCCGGCCTGACTATCGGCCAGCCCTGATTCGATGGTTTGGCGCACGTAAATCTTATGCATCAAGTCGTCCCAGGTGGAATCCTCCGGCATTTTTTCAATAAGCTTCCGGGCCTCTTCCTTGATGTTAGTCGTTGCCATCCGCAGGTCTCCCTTCAACGACCCCAGCGTACATTAAGCAATGGTACGATGGCACGCATCCACACGCAACTAGTATCATCGTCGGCGGCGCCCCGGCGGCAGCGGGGCGCCCACACGAACCCGGGCAACCTCTCTGTCACCGCGTCCCATCCGTGGCCGGTTCCGGCTTAAGTGACACCCCGATGCATCGGGGTGTCCTATGCATGGAATGCATCAGCCCCAGCCACCGGCAGGAGTGCCTGTGCCACCCACCCCACATCTCCAATTGACCGCGCGGGTGGATTCCTCTATTGTTTCGCAAGCTCCGAGGTCGGCTGGGAAGCAGTCCGGCCGCAGCGGGGCGGGCTTTATCTCTTCCATGAATTCTAACGGTTCGGCCACAACGGTTGTCGCCCCCGCGCCGCCGCAATTGCTGCGGGCGCTGGGCTGGTGGGAAGCCACGGCCATTGTCATCGGGATCATGATCGGCACCGGCATCTTCATTGTGCCAGCGGAGATCACCCGTTCGATGGGCACGCGGGGCGCGGCGCTCGCCGTATGGGCGGTCACGGGTTTGTTGAGCCTGTTCGGCGCGCTCTCGTTCGCGGAGTTGGCCGCCATGATGCCCCAGGCCGGCGGCCAGTACGTTTTTCTGCGCGAGGCTTACGGGCCCCTGACGGGTTATCTGTGCGGCTGGTCATTCTTCGTCGCCGCGCAAACCGGGGGCATCTCCGTGCTGGCTGTGGGCTTTGCCGAATATGCCAACGAGTTCCTGCCGCTCACACCGTGGGAGCAGAAGGCGGCCGCGGCCGCGTCAATTGCGGTGCTGACGGCCATTAACTACCTCGGCGTGCGCGAGGGCGGCCATGTGCAGTCGATCCTGACGGGACTGAAGATGGGCGCCATCGCGGTGATCATCCTGTTGGGTTACGTCCTGGTAAGAGGACTGCCGGGCGGGCCCGCTGCGCTGGCCGCGCCGACGGGTCATCGGTTCGCTGCTTCTTTTGGCGTGGCGATGGTCGCCGCCTTCTGGGCGTACGAAGGCTGGAATTGCTGCACCTTTGCGGCGGAAGAAGTGAAGCGCCCGGAACGTAATGTGCCTCTGGCGCTGATCCTCGGCACCCTAACGGTGATGGCAATCTACCTGGCGATGAATCTGGTTTACTACCACGTGCTGCCCATGGATCAGGTGGCGCACTCCTCGCGCGTGGGAGCGGACGCGGCGGTGCGCATCTTCGGCCGCACGGGGTCTTACCTGGTTTCGCTGCTGATTATCATTTCCACCCTCGGGAGCCTGAACGGCAGCATCCTGGCTGCGCCTCGGGTGTACTACGCCATGGCCAGGGATGGCCTGTTCTTCCACTGGTGCGCGCGCGTGCATCCGCGTTTTCACACGCCGCACGTGGCGCTGCTGGTGCAAGCGGCATGGGCGATTATCCTGGTGGCGGCAGGAACGTACGAACAGCTTTTCACCTATGCGATTTTTGCGGCATTTGTGTTCTATGCGCTGACGGCGTTGGCGGTGGTGGTGCTGCGCCGCACCCGGCCGGATGCGCCGCGGCCCTACCGCGTCTTCGGGTATCCCTACGTGCCCGTCATTTTCGTGCTGGGCTCAGCGTGGTTTCTGGCGAACACCTTGTGGGAAGAGCCCGTGGAGGCGGGATGCGGCGCCGCCATCCTCGCTGCCGGGGTTGTGGTGTATTGGTTCTGGAAGCGGAGGGGCGCGCCGGGACCGAATCCCGACGCTCCTCCCCTTTGACCCCCGTGCAAACATTCTCGGAAGCCGTGGCTACTTCGCGGCCGCCCGCACCTTGGCGAGCAGGGCTTGCGATTGCCCTTGGAAGGGTCCCGGCAAGCTGACGGCCTTGATTAAGGCTTCCATGGCTGCACGGTGGTTGGCGGGGTACCCCATTTCGTAGGCATTGGCCAAGTAGAAGAGGGCTTGCCCTTGGAGCGCCGGATTGCCTTCCAGGAGATTGCTGGCGACCTTAAGTTCATCAATCGCCGGCGCCAACTTCCCGGTCTTGGGTGCCCTGGCCAGGGCGGCGTACCCCAACGTCAGGTGGGCGATGCCCAGTTGCCTGTCCCGTTCTTTATTGAACGCCGCCTCGTCGACGCCCTCGGGTTTCTTGAGACCCTGCGTCGCAGTCAAGGCTTTCTGCGCGTAACCGACGGCCTTCTCAGTGGAGGGGGGATTCATGTAGAACGCATAAACCATCCCCATGGTGTTCAGAACTTCCACGTCGTTGGGGTTGCTGGCAATAACCTTTTCACCGTATTCCGAGATTTTGACGAGATTGCTCTGCATGCGATAGGCATCAAAGTAAGCGCGGTTGATCTGGCCGGCGTTGTCCTTTTCCTGTTCGGCATAAACTTTAAGGAAACCGTCAAGAACCTCGATGCGTTTCGCCGCATCGGTGACGCGCGGCAGGACCTGGAAAAATGCCCACACGGCGTAGTCGTGGCAATCCTTGCCCAGTTCCTGGCTATCCTTCTGAATTTTTTCCCATTCGGCGTCGGTGGCCTTGGGAGGCCGCACGGGAGAGCCCGTCTCCTCCTTGGCCTGGTCCGGCACTTTGTTGATGACCGTAAAGATCGTGTCGCTCACCTTGGTGCTGGAAGCATAGGCGCGCATGAGGGTGAGATACAGGTTCAGGTCCTGGTAATTTGCCGCCAGGTCCTTTTCCGCGTACTCGATGGATTTGTCGAAATTGTTCAACTTCAAGTTGACCGTCGCGTAGTATTCGTTTACGCAGGGCATGAACTTGGAGCTGGCGTGGTCCGCCGCGAACTTGTCGAGGGCATCAAGTTGTTCCTTGGGGCTGTCGGCGCCATTGATGGCCAACATCAGATGGTCCTCATCGGTATTGACGGCAACAGTAAAGGTGGGGCAGGGCTGCTGAGCCCAAAGAGGTAGAGCCGCCATTCCCATGGCGACCAGGATGAAAGCGCAGAAACGCTGATACATGAGAACCTCCCGTTCAGGACGGAACCCGGGCTTCGGGCGTCCGCCGGAGATGAGGCAGAAACCGCGGGACCAAGCGCCGGTAGTCTTCATACTGGGATCCGTATTGGTCCAGGAGTTTTCGCTCCTCAACCGGTGCGAGAATTTGATACATCAGGATGTTCAGAAATGCCAGCAAAAAAAACGCCTGTGCCCCCGTCAGGAAAGCCATGCTCAGGATCATCAGCATGTAGAGCACATAGCGCGGGTGGCGTACACGGGCGTAAATCCCCGTGCGAATCACTCCGCGCAAGGGGTGTTGCGGATTGAGTTGGGGCAGACCCGCCAGGCGCCGCCAGCCGAAGGCGTGTCGCGTTTGCACGTCGAGCCAGCTTGCCACAAAGAAAAGGATTCCACCCACGGCCCAGGTCAGCGCGCTGCGCTCCAGCCGCCGCGCCAAGAGTTCGTGGCGTGTCATAATGATGCCCGCCATGAAAATCAGCCATATCGGCAGCGCCACCCAAAACGCGCGATTGCCTAACCGCCGCCAAAAGCGCAGGGCGGCATGAAACACCAGCCAGTAAAAGGGAATCCAGAGAAGCAGCACCAGATAAAAGAGCGCGATGTAATCGATGAATCGAATCATGCTCCATTTTATCGCGAAATTCGGCCCGATACGTGTACGATACAAGTGGGCTTGAGGTCCAAAATTACAGTGACCAGACTTCGGACCCCGGACTCCGGACTTCGGACTTTCAAGGAGGCGTGCGATGCAGCTCTTGGCATGGGAGAGTGTTAAGAAAGAGATTTTGAACGACAAACTTTGGAGAAGGGTGGTGAGCGGTGAAAAAGTTATGGTGGCGCAACTCTGGCTCTTCAAGGATTGCGTGGTGCCGCTCCACCATCACGAAAGCGAGCAGATAAGCCTGGTTCTGCAAGGCGCCTTGAAATTTGAATTGGAAGGCAGGGAGGTGATGGTGCGCGCCGGCGAGGTGCTGGTGATCCCTTCCAACGTTCCGCACAGTGCCCTGGCGATTGAAGATACGACCGGAATCGACGTGTTCAGCCCCATCCGCCAGGATTGGCTGGATGGGACGGATAACTATTTGCGGAAGTAGTTTTTCACCGCGAGCCCTCGGCGCGGGTCACGGGGTGAGGTTCGAATCGGCCTACGATAACTTTACCTTCACGGCACTGTCGAGGGTGTTTCCATGGCCGTCGACCATCATAAAGGGCACGAGTCCGGAGCAAAGCTCCCGTTGGGCAACTACGATTACCTTTTTGCTTTCGCTCTGAACGCGCGCTTTGGCCCCGGCATGGAGCTGGTGGGCGCGCTTCGCCGCCACCAGGATGTACCGAAACTTGCTGTCGATGCCTTGTGGAAGTTCCATTTTTGATCTCCCTCCCTCATGCTGCCAGACCATTTGATCAGGCCGACGTCGGATGGCGAAATCGCGGGTGAAGGGCGTTCGGCAACCAGCGGTCGGCCCACCCACCTCTTCTCCTCGGGCGCGATGGGACGTGGTCAGCCAGTGCGGCACGGTTACGCCGAGAGTCTTCCACCTGCCGACCGGCGCCCCATGGGGCATTGGTCAGTTTGGGTGAAACCCGCTAACCCGCCGGCGCAAGACTTCCTGGCCCTAGTAATTCCGCCGGCCTCGGTAGTTATCCCGGCCACCACCACCGCCACCGCCACCGCGGGGGCGAGCGAAATCGGTGCGCGGGGGACGAGCTTCATTAACGGTCAAAGGCCGGCCCTCGAGTTGCTGTCCATTCAAGCCGGCGATGGCCCGCTGCATATCCTCACCATCGCCCAGCTCAACAAAGCCGAAGCCGCGCGGCGTGCCTGTCATCTTGTCACGAATCACCACGGCTGAGGCCACTTGAAAGCCGGCATTGGTCACGAATTCATTGAGACTTTGGTCGGTGGCGCTATGGGGTAGATTACCTACGAAAAGTTTTGTTGCCATATGTTCCTCAGATCCTCTCAGTTGGGGCGGCCTCAGGGGCCTGCTCCCTTGGGTTGTACTTCCGGTTAAAGTTTCCCGGGATGCTGCCCGGGACGCCGGGGGAATGCCAGTCCCCAAGCCTGTTGTGCGACCCTGGCTGCTTTCATCGGGCGAAGCAAATCGCCAACACCTCACATGCCCTTCAGCTGGAGAGACATTGAGTGACGGTGAGCGAAAAGGACAACCTCCATGGTTGTCGGGTGGAAATGTCGAAAGAGATAACCGGACTTAGTTCAGAAGACTCAAGGCGTGGCTAAGAGAGGCTGGTCTCATTAACCACGATAAGTGAAGTAATCTCACTTGTCAAGCACATAATACTCTGCCCTTTCAGTGTACAATCACTGGCGCGAACCGCAGCCGAACGCTTACCAGGACTTTTCACGGAAGTGAAGATCGACGGATTTTCCAGGAGCTACTCATGAAGAATTGCCTGCGCATTGCATCCCTCATCCTCAGCCTTCTCATCCCTGCGGCCATGAAGGCTCAGGGAGTGTTTTCCCTCCAGGCCGGCGACCGGGTGGTTTTCTACGGCGATAGCATCACCGACCAGCGGCTTTACACCCTTTATGTTGAGACCTACGTCTTGACGCGCTTCCCCAAACTCGACGCCAGCTTTGTGCACAGTGGCTGGGGCGGTGACCGGGTTTCCGGCGGAGGCGGGGGCGCCATCGACTTGCGGCTGGAACGCGATGTGATTCCCTACCAGCCCACGGCGATGACCATCATGCTGGGGATGAATGATGGCGGTTATCGCGCCTTTGACGAAGGAATCTTTGCCAAATACACCCAAGGGTATCAACACATTGTGGAAACGGTGCAGAAGGCGTTTCCGCAAATTCACTTCACACTGATTCAGCCCTCGCCTTTTGACGATGTGACCCGCCCGCCTAATTTTGAGGGGGGGTACAACGCCGTGCTCATTCGCTACGGCGAGTGGGTGAAGGATTATGCGCAGCGAATTGGCGCGACCGTGGCGGACCTGAACACGCCGGTCGTAGCTGTTCTGGAGAAAGCGAAGGCCGCCGATCCGAAACTCGCGCAGAGGATCCTGCCGGACCGCGTGCATCCCGGCCCGGACGGTCATCTGATCATGGCGGAGGCCATCCTGAAGGCCTGGAATGCGCCTGCCACGGTGACGGCGGTGGAGATCAACGGGGCGAAGAAGCGCGTCGTCCACGCGACGAACACCGAAATCAATGGCTTGGCCTCCCACGCCGGCGCCCTGACCTGGAAGCAAACAGACAATGCGCTGCCTATGCCTTACGATCCGAGCAATCCCGTGACCGCCCTGGTGATGCGCTGCTCGGATTTCATTCAAGCCCTGAACCAGGAACCGCTGCGAGTGACCGGCCTCAAGGCGCAGCACTATACGCTCAAAATCGATGATGAAACTATCGGTACGTTCACTCCGGCGCAACTCGCGGAGGGAATCAACCTCGCGGAACTCTCCACGCCCATGAGCAAACAGGCGATGACGGTTGAGACCTTGACCGAAAAACATAACATGGTCCACTTTGGCCGCTGGCGGATGATTCAGGTGCCGCTCGCCGGGCTCTCCGCACCCCATCTCCAACAGGCCTTGGACGATTTGAACGTCCTCGATGGTGAATTCATAGAAGAGCAGCGGGCCGCGGCGCTGCCGAAGATTCGAACGTATGAGTTGATTCCCCAATAAACGCACGGCGGATCACCCAGGTGGAGTGTGGCGGACCCTCCAAGAATTACTCCGGCTCCGTCACGATCTTAAACGCGTAAGCCTGTTGGCACGGCTTATGATTGGCGATGGATTGCGGAATCGTAACGCTCAGGGTGGCCCCGTCTTGCCGCCAGTCCAGGGGTTGGTCCACTCCCAGCATCGATATTTGCGAACCCTTCACGGCACGCACCGCGCGGGTGGTGAAGGTTTCCCCAGGCCAGCCAATGCTGATGGCGTACACGTACCGGCCATCCTTGCTGGATGTGAACCACACGTTCTTTCCTTCGCTAAAAACCGGGCGCGGCCGCGTGTTGTAAATGGCCTCGCCATTCACGCGTAACCAGCTTCCCGCATATTTCAAGCGTTCCACGGTTTCCGGTGGCCACTCGCCGTTGGGCATGGGGCCGAAGCCAACCTCAAAATTGCCACCTTTGGCGGTAATCCCGATGAGGCTTTCCACAATCCACTCGGCGGGCTTATACAGGTCGTTGGGCCGATAGGAGAACGCCGTGCCGCAGGGGTAGATGACTTTCCAAACTCCCGGCGAAGGCCCCCCGGGAATCTTTCCCTCCGGCGTGTAGTAGTCGCCATAGGCGCCGATTCCCCGCCCCCGAATGATGACGTCCGGTTGCAACTTTCTGACCATCATGGTGATCTCGGCAAGGTCCTGCGCCGCGGCCTGCGGCCAGCCAATATCAAAATCCAGATAATCGATTCTGCCGTAATCCGACATCAACTCCCGCACCTGCTCGCGCTCGTTAGCGATAAAGGTTTTCCAGCGCGCGGGATCGGATTCCGCGGTGAAATCTGGATCGTAATGTTGATTGAACGGATCCCAGGCGAAGGCCGGGTCGTGCCAATCCACGTGCGAGTAGTAGAGGCCGATTCCCATACCTTTCCTTCTACCCGCTTCCACCATGCTGCGGACAATGTCCTTCTTGTAAGGCCCGTCCTGGATGCTGTAACTGTGCACCACCTTCTCGAGGTACTCGACGCCGCCGTGACCAAATCCCTTGGAGGTCAACCTGACGGATTCCTGCATCGTCTTGGTCGGCCACAGAGAAAAACCGTCATGGTGTTTGGTGGTGAAGGTGAAGTACCGCACGCCCGCTTGCTCGAACAAATCCATCCAGGCGTCGGCATCAAAGTCCGTCGGATTGAAGAACTGGTGGAAGACGTTATACATATCCCAAAACTGCTGGTTGGCTCCCGCCAACGCCCACGATGCGTCGCTGCCCATGAGACAATAGAGGCCCCAGTGAATCCTTATGCCAAACTTGCGGTCCTTGAAGGCCTCGATGGCAGATTGCGGAACGTGTTGGTAACTCGGGTCCACCTGCGTTGCCCATCCCCGCTGCATGGCTTCCCGGTTCAGAGCCTTGTTCAGTTTCTCAAAGCGCGCTGTTCCCTCCTCTGCTGAGGCAGCGAGATCTTGCTGCGGCCGCTGTCCCCCCAGGGCGGTTGCGCCCCCCTTCAGCCCATAAGCCAACGGGCCGGCAGCCAGGGATTGGGTCAGAAAATGGCGTCGTTTCATGCTCAATTCACCTCGAATTCCTGCAAAATTCGTTTAGGATAGCCGAAAATGTCCGAAACTAAGTAGTAAATGTCCGACTTTATTCGGGCATATTGTCTGCGTTCCCTTTGTTTTCATACACATTCCGGCTTTGAACGCAATAATTTTATTTTTTTGTCTTCCAGTCTTCCCAGCCGGACCTTCCCGAAGGCGATTGATAAGGCGCCACATCCGGCGCAAGCAGGAGTCCTCCACGCGTTGCAGGTGTGCGGACTGTTGATCCGCCTCTGGAGCCATCAGCGCGGCCAGGTTTTCCGCAGGCCGGACCCTCTCGGCTTCATGCGCAACCTGCCAAGCAGCCATCTTGGGGGATGGAGCCTGAAACCTGACACCTATATTAACTACCTTTATTTTCATCAACATCGTGGAGAGACCGCTGTAACTCGTTTCCTTTCATCAACATCGTGGAGAGGCGAAAAGCTGACATTTTTTCTATATTTGCTTTCATTAACTTACAGATGGTCGGCCTCACTTTTTAATCCCCCCTTTTTCCCCTGACCCTGGCCAACGAAAATTAGCTAACTGTCGTACTTCCAATAACATAGACTTTTGCGAGGTTTTCGTTCATCATGGCTAATTCCTTTTGTTTCTAGTACATCGTGGAGAGCCGCGCCCGTTTTCTCGCCTTGGATCCCACGTTTCAGCCTAACTCTTCCTGTTTTAATGGTTTAAAGTTTTCAGACATTTTTACTCTAAACAGCTAACTCTCTTTTGTTTCTAGTACATCGTGGAGAGCCGCGGTTTTCTCTGACGCTTCTGTCTGCCGTTCATAAGATGACCACGCCCTCCTGCACGCTGCCCACGGGATTCCATTCCTCCCAGAGCGCTTCCAGTTACCCTTTATCATTTACCATTTACCATTTGTCCGTGGGCGTTTCCACAGCACCCATGCTCCCAGCGCCCGGCACCTGACGCCCGCCAACTTCTACCGGCCCTTAGACCCTGGCAACTAGCCGTGGTGCGCCATTTGGCGCTGGCGCCAAACTCCAGGAAAGTGACGAGCATTCGCCATGCCATAGGCCAGAAATATTGCCCTGGAGGGAGGAAGCGCCCATAAAGCGGTCAAATTGCAGCCCGCCCTCCCCGGGGTTTTCACAGGGTGAAATTCTAGCCTCGTCTAATTTCCTTTGGGGCTCATGAGGTCCGATTTGTGGCCCAATTTGTCAACCTGGCAGATCGAAAACTCGGACAGTCCGATCTGGTCGGACCGGTAAGCGGAGGGGGGCAGAGGGTGGATTGAACCAGCACCGCGCGGAATCGCCCATTTCCGCGCGCGCCGTACGGTCGGTCAGCGAAGCGTGCGTGTTTCGTCGTAGGGGGACGGCTCGCCGCCCCCTCGTTCGCATTCAACCTGGGGAACGCCCGGTAGGGCAACTTGTCTCCGGTTTCTGGAGTCCGATGGACTCCACCGGAGTCCTTAAATCGGACCCGGCGAAGTTGGGAGCCCGGCATCTCGTGATTGCCTTCACCCGTTCGAACGGCGCCTGAGGTTGTGTGACCCGGAGGTGGGCACGGCCAGTTCGTCTTGGGAATTGACCGCGGGTTCGCGATCGATGGGAAAGCCCACAATTACACGCGGAATGACCGTAGCGGCCCGCTGTTGACATCCGTTACGTTACGCATTACAGTACAGGAATGATTCGCTCGATCCGCCACAAAGGACTGCAACGCCTTTACGAAGATGACGATTCACGCGGCGTGATGAGCGAACATGCGGGAAAGCTGCGCGACATTCTCGCGCGGCTGGATGCTGCCGGGACGATCGCGGATTTGGACGTACCGGGTTTCCGGCTACATCCGCTTAAGCGCGAGTACAAGGGGTATTGGGCGGTGACGGTTCGCGCGAACTGGCGGGTAATCTTCCGCTTTGCCGACCGCGACGTGCTGGACGTTGATTATGTCGACTACCACTGAAAGGAGACGGGAACCATGCCGATGAAGAATCCACCCCACCCCGGCGGCTTTGTGTTGCGCCAATGTATTGAGCCTCTGGGCTTGACGATCACCGCCGCCGCCGCCGCGCTCGGAGTCACGCGCACGACCCTGTCGGAACTGGTGAACGGGAAGCGCGGCATTTCTCCCGAAATGGCCGTGCGGCTGTCGAAGGTTTTCGGCGGCAGTGCCGAAACCTGGCTTACGCAGCAGGCGCACTACGATCTTGCCCAGGTTCACGCCGACCGTATCAATCTCAAGCGGCTGGAATTGACCGCGTCCTTGTCGTCGTAGGGGAACGGCTTGCCGCCCCCTCGTTCGCATTCACCCTGCGGAACGCCGGGTAAAGCAAGCCCGGCATCTCGTGATTGCATTCACCCGTTCGGCTCCGACATTCCAATTTGGAATCTCAAAAGGTTAAACCGTGTGTGCGCGAGTGCGGCTAAGTGGTGGGGAGTTGAATGTCGTCCGGATGGACCGTCGTGAGTCCGGTAAAGCGCTTAAAATCCTGCGGGTTCAAGGTTAGCAGATGAGAAACGTTATTGACGTTCATCACGGCGGCCAAGCGCGCATCATGAACATGTACGCCGGAGACGCCACACTCCGTAACAATCCGGCGCCAGCGGGCGTATGTCGCCTCGGTCTCGGGCAAAAACAGAAATTGCTGTTCGATGAGTTGGAGACGCCGTTCTGTTTCGCCCAGGGTCAGACCGAAACCATTTCGTTCGCGAGGGCGCGTGCAAACGTTCCAAAATTCCGCCGCGTTTTGAAGCGTGTAGAAAAGAGTTGCTTGTTCGGCAACGAGGTGCTCGACCGCTGACACGACACGTGCGTCATAAGGTCCGCCGGGAAGTGAGAGACGAAGCAGGATGTTGGTGTCCAGAAGATAAGCGGACGCTGCCATCAATCATGGTCCTGGTAGATCGCCTCGCGCCGAAAAGTTTCATTCGCGAGGTCGGGAAGGGGTTCGGTGCCCTGGCGCAATTCCCGGAGCCAGGCATGAAAATTCCCGGATGTCGGAGTGCTTGCCGAGCGGGCCGCCGGGCGTTGGGCCATCGCGGTCAGCGCCTCTTCCACAATTTGCGCCGGCTCGCGGCCCGGTGAACGCGCCAGTTGCTGTCGGAGGGCCTCTTCGGCTTGAGGTGTAAGGGTTACCTGCATGTGGACCAGTATAACTTAGGCCGCCTACGCCATCAACGAGTAATCCAGAATCTTGCTTCCATGACCCGCGATATCCGCAAGGCCTTCTGCCGTAGGTGGACGGCTTGCCGCCCCCTGGCTCCGCATTCACCCTGCGGAACGCCGTGTAGGGCAACTTGTCCCGGCGAAGTCGGGAGCCCGGCATCTCGTGATGGCATTCACCCGTTCGAACAGCGCCTGAAGTTGCGTGACCCGGAGGTGGCAACGGCCAATTCGCCTGGAAAAGGTTCCTGAACCCTTTCTCTGAGGATCGCGCATGGAGACCGGGAAGCAATTTCACTACCCCCTCATAGGATTCACCTCTGCCGCCGGACGAATCTCTGAGCGAATGTTCTCAAGCCGATTCCTCTGGTCCTTTAGATTCGAGAGGGCGAAGAACTTATGCAGATAGTACCCAACTACGGCAATAAAGATGGTCAACGCCGACCCGTCGAAAATAAACTCGAATCCAGTTCCGGGGTCAATGGGCTTGGACATGCTGCACGTCACACAGCCAATAATGAATGAGAGGATTGGTCCTAAAATCCCCACGCCAAGCCATGAATCAACCTTTGAGCCGTTGCGGATGTCATGGATGCACCTGTCCAAATTTGCAATTTGCTGCGTCGCCTCATGGTTCGCCTCTCTGACGAACTGGAGGTTCGCTTGGCGCAGGGTCTTAATGGCTTGCTCGCAGGACGATATCGCATCCAGGTAACCGAAGTAGGTATTAAGGCGCATGGCGGATGACGCATCCCCCAAGGCATCCTTCACAGAATCAAGCTTGGCATACTTTACCAGGGTAAAGTCATGCACTCGATGCGCTTCGCACGCGGCCGCTTGACTTTGTGCAGTGGCCAGCAGGGCTTCCGCCTTTTGCCTGGCGTCCTGCCGGAGGGTGTCAATAAGCGCGTACACCTTGGCATCGTAGCGCCTGAAATCACCATCGCCTGCGGCCTTGATCGTGTACCCGCGATCAAGTTCAATAGCCCTCTTCAGAGACAGCAGGGCATTCTCACAGTCGCCGACATGCGTTTGGATTTTGGCGAGTTGGAACTGGCCCTCAGCGCATTTCGGGAGCAATCCCAGGGCCAGGAACGTGTATGAACTCGCTTCCGCCATTTTACCCTGGCAGTAAGCGGTCCATCCCGCCGCCAGAAGAGCGCGGCCGGCTTCGTGAGGATTGTCGTCACGCGCGTATTTTGCTGCGCGCAGGAATGCAACTTCAGCCTCGGCCAGATTCAAAATTTCATTCGAGGTGTTTTGGAAGCTTCCCATGCGAATCGTTCCTAAAAGGTAATGGAAGCGGTATTCAAGTTTGTAGCCGGGATGGCCCGGACTGCCGTTGATGGCGAGGTCGAGAAATTCCAGGGCCTCGGGGTAAAGCTTCTTCCGAAAAGCATCACGGGCGTCTTCAAACTGCTCATAGGCCCAGGTCTTCTCAGGTGTTTTCACAGTCTTAAGGAGTTCGGCAAGGGTATCGTTGACTCGTCCCAGGGCCGTCAACACTTCATTGAAGCCCCACTCAAAAGTTGCATTGAGTTCGGCGACGCCTTGGCGGAGATTTTGGACATCGACCGACAGTTGCTCAATCCCCGCGGAAACCCCCTTGAGGACGGTGATATGCTCCGCTCGCATCTCCTCGTTGGAGGCAATGATCGACCTCGTCTGCTGGGAAATCTCACCAATAATGCTGGTCTCAAAGCTTTTGGCCTGGAGATAATCGCGATAGCTAAGATGTGTTCCGTTCACATAATTGCTCATTGGAGCGTCCTTTCAGAGGTGAACCAGTTCATGCAGCGTGAGTGAACGTTTTGCCGGGTAGCCAAGAGTGTTGTATAAGGTTGGCCAGCCCGCGGCGCGCATTATAGCGCTAGACTCCAGGGGCAGGTAGTGAAAAGGATTGACATGTGGTGGCAGCGTGAGAAGTTCCTATTGCAGCAGAGCGGCGCGGAGGTGGCCGCACTTTGGCCTCCTTCCGTGTGCCAGGACAAGCCTGGCGGATCTTGTGAACTGAAAGGAATTCACGCGGACAAAGGGGTCCCAAAACTGATGCTGCCAGAAGGGTCCGTGGGTGCCTCGCCGGGCGTGCAGCCTCTACGTCATAACCTTTTTTGCGCCGTGCAGCACGTTCTCAATCAGCAACGGATACTGCGGCTAGATCAGGGGGAAAGGTGAGGGAGAAAGGTGTCAGGGAGCGCCGGGGTAAACCGGCATATTGTGGGGGATGAAAGAGCCCTACAGGAAAGGAAAAGCGATTCCATCCTGACCTCGAGTCTTGCGCCGGTCGTCG
>Ga0326727_10018920_pt1 | contig 13974 bp, 15 predicted proteins | sample MB2enrmetagenome_FD_207643 | JGI IMG/M metagenome (GOLD analysis project Ga0326727, IMG submission 207643) | Lab enriched peat soil microbial communities from McLean, Ithaca, NY, United States - MB29MY | ecosystem: Environmental > Terrestrial > Soil > Wetlands > Peat | place: USA: New York... | reverse complement strand
CCGCCGACCACCGAGAGAATGATGGAAATCAGCTTCTCGACGACGCCGGTCTTCGCCAGGATGTGCGCGAAGGCCAGGAAGCCGGCGATGATGAAGAACAGGCTGGAGGAGGAGGGCGTGATCAGCCCCGACCAGAACAGATCGTATCGCCCGGTCTCGACGATGGTGAACAGATAGGCGACGCCCATCGCCTCGTAGATCGGCCGCTTGTAGTACACGAAGACCAGGAGGATGACGACGAGCAGCGCGATGAGCCAGAACACAGAAATCGGAAAAAACCCGACGTGAGCAGGCACTTTTCAGTCCTCCCTGAGCTCCTCGCCGGCTGGCGAGGCCGCTGGCTGGCCTAATCCGGCACCTCGATGTCCAGCAGCGGCGCGTACTGCTGGCACCCGAAGATGTCGGAATCCCCTGGGCTGCCGCTGGGCGCAAGGCGATAGATGGTGAACTTGATGGCGTTGCCGGGATCGTACTCGACGAAGTCGGAGATCCTCTCGGGCCTGATGCCGTACAGCGCCGAGACGGTCTCGATGGTCAGCACCCGGGACCGCTTGACACGTTCGTAGTTCGCCGCTTCGCGGAAGATGATATCGAAGGTGATCTTGTCGGTTCCGGCGTTCTTGCTGCGGATGGTCTTCGCCAGATCCAATAGCCTGGTCATTGCGAACTCCTCCTCACCCGTTGGTCAGCGCCCGGCCCCGACGCCTGCTTCGGTCATGTGCGTGGGGAACAGGGCCAGCGGATCTTCCAGTGCGATGGTGTGGTTCATGGTCCACAGGCAGGCCGGCGAGGCCGGCAGCACCTCGTCCACCACGAAGGCGACGCCGCCGGCGGTGCCTTTGACGTCCGGCAGGCGCGCATAGAACATCTGCCGCGTGCCGATCATGGCGACTTCCTTGGCCATTTCCTGCGTCGGCGCGATACCTTCCACCACCACGCAGTATTCGTGCGCGCGGCTCTCCTTGATCGGTTCCAGCTCACGCATCACGCCGTCGCGGCCGTAGACGTGGTAGTGGAGCTGGTAGCCCTCTTCGCCGAAGCGTTCGCGCGCCTGCGCCCTGGCCCATTCGATCACCTTGTCGATGTTGCGGACGGTGTAGGGGTCGCGCACGCCGGCGATGCCGATGTAACGTTCCCCGAGCTTGCGCGCGCCCTCCAGCTTCACCCGCGGCTCCGGCGCCGGGATGAACACCGGGCCGGTGATCCGGCAGGTCTTGTCGTCGAACTGCTCGTAGCGGCAGTTGTGCATGTCGATCTTGCCGCCGAACACGAATTCCTCGTACGGGTTGGAGCGTTCGTACATGGCGTGCCCAGCCACCGAGGCGACGGTGCAGCGCTGGTCCGGGTGCATGGCCGTCACCTTGACGTCGGTTTCGGAGATGGTGCCGATGACCGTCTCCTTGCCCATGTAAGGCTCGGCGCAGAACGAAGCGCACTCCAGCACCTTACCCAGGTAGTAGGACAGGCTCTCGGAGAAGCCGGCCCTAATCGCCGGGGCGGCGAAGATCACGGCGTCGCTGGAGCGGCCGCCGATGACCACGTCGGCACCCTCGTCGAGCAGCCGGTTGAACGGACTTATCCCGGCGACCGCCACGATGCGATCGGTTTCCTCAAGCTGCTGCCTGCTGAGCGGGGGACGGCCGTCGAGTCCATGGATGGTCCTGCCGGCGTCCATCTGCCGACGCAGGTACTCCTTTTCGACCTCGGAGTAGAAATAGCCGAGCCGGAATTTCGGCAATCCGTGCTTGCGGGCGAGTTCCTTGATGATGGCGACGTACAGATCGACCCGGCTGTTGGTGCCGGTGTCGCCGGAGGAGCCGATCAGCATCGGCACGCCGAGCCTGCGCGAGGCCAGCAGCATGTGCTCCAGATCGTGGCTCTGCCATTGCACCGGGCTGCACGAGACGTCGGTTGCCAGCGGCCCCGGCCCGATGTCGTCGCTGCCGGAATCGGCCAGGATGAAATCCGGCTTGGTCTCGACGCCGAGGTAGAAACTCCCGGTCTTGATGGGAGCGAACCCAAGATGTCCGTTAGGGCAGAGGAAACGCAGGTTCATCTTTTTCCACTCCTCGTTTCAGGCCGCTATCGGGGGCCCGGCTCCGCGTGGCCCGGCGCGCCCGCATCAGTGGCGGCCGGAGTTCGACGGTGCAGGCCAGGCGATCAAAGGGCGCGGCCGACATGCCGTACACGGCAACCGCCGGGTCGGCCGTGATGTGCTGGTAGATTCGGCGCAGCGTGGGATAGCCGTTGGACACCGAAAAGACGTTCTGCACTTCGGGCGAGGCCGGCGCCGCGTCGATGATCATCCGCGTGCGCTTCACCGGCACCCCGCGGTCCCGCAGCAATTCGTAGGTGAACGTGGTGCCGAGCGCCTCGATCAGCGCGTCGTCCGCCGCCATGGTGAGAAACACCGAATCGTAGGTCAGCGGCACGCCGTCGATCAGGACGACGCGCTCGACGTTGAGTACGTACCCCCCGGGCGGCGCGAAGATCTCGAAGGCGGGGTCATCGATCTTCCTGTGGCCGACGGCGAGCAGCCGAATCGAGGCGCGGCTGCCGACGTGCCTCGCGTTCTCCGACGAGCCGAACGCGGTGTCGAGGTCGCGAATGAAGCGTTGCTGGCGGCGGACGATGGTGGCGAAGCCCGGCACGGAGCGGAGCAGACCGACGGTCTGCAAATCCCTGAGCGCCCGCTTCACGGTGATGGCGCTCACCTGGAATTCCGCCGCCAGCGCGGAGATCGAGGGCAGGGTGGCATCGGGCGGATAGGTGCCGCAGTTGATGCGGCGGGCGACTTCCTCGCGCACGCCTTCGTGCAGGGCACCTTCCGGCCTGATCCGCACCATCCCCGCTGCTACCAGGTATACCAGGAAGCCTGAGGGTAGGGCCCCTCCGGCGGGCTGTCAATCGGCGGGGGGCATCAATTGCGACCGGCCATGACGCCGCCGTCGACGTCATGGATCGCCCCCGTGGTCCACGAGGACTCCTCCGAGAGCAGGAAAGCGATGTGATTGGCGACATCGTGCGCGCGTGTGACCCGGCCGATGGGATGGAACGCGGCGAAGCCGCTGGTCAGGACCTGCTCGATCTGTTCGGGATGGATGAAGGCACCGTAGATCGGCGTCACCACCACCGCCGGCGAGACGGCGTTGACGCGGATGCCGAATTCGGCAAGCTCCATCGCCAGATGCTGGGTCAGCGAGTGCAGTCCGGCCTTGGCCATCGAGTAGGCGGATGACGGCGTTGCCCTGATCGCCTGCCGGGCCCACATCGAGCCGACGTTCACGATGGCGCCGCCGCCGTTTCGCTGCATGTTCCGCGCCACCGCCTGGGTTATGAAGAAGGTCGATTTGTTGAGGTCGGCGTATTTGTCATGGTCGGCGGGCGACAGCCGTTGGATCGTAAAGATCGGCGGCAACGATTTCGATGCGCCCGGACGTTTCCTTCTCCAGCTCGCGCCGGCTCGCCGCGAGCTTGTCCGGATCTCGACCGACGATAATGACTGTTCGGCCGTCTTTCGCCAGGTGGGCGGCCGCGGCGCGGCCAATGCCGCTGGAGCCGCCGACGATCATGCTCACGCGGTCGGTCATGCCCGATCCCCCGTTGCGGTGGCGTCAAGAGCGGCGGGCTTGCGCGCCGCCGCAGCATCGGATGGTCAACTGGCAATTTTTGGCACGCTGGCAATGCGCCGGTGGCAAAATTCCCTGAAAGAAACTGCTCACACCAACTGGCGCGTGGAGGGGCATAAAGCCCTTGCCTGGCGCGAGATATGCCCCTCAAAGTGACGTTATGGATGATGAGGACAACTGGAGCGCGACCGCGAGCGGGCTACCACGGCGGCTGCGGTGGGCGGTTACCCGGCGATGAAGATAATCCTGTTGCCTCACGCGGCTGAGGCGATGGAGCTTCGCAGCATCGAATGGGCGTGGGTTGAGGCGGCGGTCACCAGCCCCGATTGGACCGCACCGGACCCCCGGCCAGGTCGGACGCGCTCCTTCAAGGCGATTGCCGCCTTCGGCGGGCGCGTGCTTCGTGTCGTGCATCAACCGGCGGAGGACGGTGTTATGGTGATCACGGTCCACTTCGATCGGGGAGCAAGGCGATGATCCGGACGACCTATGACCCCGAGGCGGACGCCATGTTCGTCCGGCTCGGGCCGGAGGGGGTGAAATCGGCCCGCACGGAGGAGGTGGCGCCGGGCGTCGTGCTCGACTTCGACGAGGCGGGGAACCTGATTGCGCTGGAAGTGCTGGACCTGCGTGCCCGCTCCCCGGCGCGGCGCCAAGCTGCCGCGGAGTGAGCGATCCCACGCGCCGAATGGGTTGCAAGGGCCTCTCGGACGGGACCCCATCGCGCGAGCGCGATGGGACCCGGCTCGGCGAAGTCCAGGGGGCAGCGTCCCCTGGCCTTCGGCGCTACAGCGTCAGCCCGCCGTCCACCACCACGGTCTGCCCGGTCACCATGGCGCCGGCGAAGCCCAGGAACACGATCACCTCGGCAATGTCCTCGGGCGTGCAGAGCCGCTTCAGCACCGCCTTTTCGATGCTCTGCCGCCGACTCTCGTTGCCCCATCGGATCGGCCAGGTGCTGTCCGTCGCGCCCGGCGCCACCGCGTTCACCCGCACCTCCGGCCCGAGCCCGCGCGCCAGCGCCCGGGTCAGGTTCACCACCGCCGCCTTGCTCGCCGCATAGGGCGTCGAGCTGCCCTGGGTGAAGATCCCGGAGATCGAGGAGACCGACACGATCGCCCCGCGCGCCGCCTTGAGCGCCGGCGCCGCCGCCTTCGAGCAACGGAACACGCCAAGCAGGTTGGTCTGCAGGATGGTCTCCCAGAACGCCTCGGTCATGGCGTCGAACGCATCCGGCGGCACCACCTCGGTCCCGCCCGGCGTGCCGGCGTTGTTCACCAGCAGGTCGAGCCGGCCGAGTGCGGCAACCGGCTGGTGCCGGAATGACCTGATAGCCCTCCCCGCGCAGCCGCTTGACCGCGTCCGGCCCGCGAGGGTCGTCCGGCAGGTAGTTCATCGCCACCGTGCAGCCGAACCGCCCCAGCAGGGTGGCGGTGGCCAGGCCCATGCCGGAGGCCGCGCCGGTGACCAGCGCGGCCTTGCCCGCCAGTTCGAACCGCATCATGGGCTCTTCCTTCCGGCGTCGTGCATGGAGCCGATGCCGCGCAGCGCCCGCTTCAGCGCCAGCAGCTTGCGGTCGCGCTCGCGGAACAGGTCCTCCGCGCTGCGGCCACCCCAGTCGAAATAGCCGGCCCCCGCGAGCACACCCGTGCGGCCCTTCTCGATCAGTGCGTTCAGCGTGGTGCTGAAGCCGCGCACCGGCGGCGGCTCGTAGCTGCGGTTGGCGTATTCCGCCCGCATCAGCCCGAGCCCGGTGAAATCCGCCTTGGCCATGACGCCGAGAATCGGGATGCGCAGCGCCAGCCCGTGGATGATGGCGTCGTCGATGTCGCGCGGCGTGGCGTAGCCCTCGTCCAGCAGCTTGTTCACCTCCAGCCCCATCGCCGCCTGCAGGCGGTTGGCGATGTAGCCCTGGATGAACTTGTGCATCACCACCGGCACCTTGCCCATGGCGGCGACCACGCTGCGCACCGTCTCGATGACGGCCGGGTCGGTGCGCTCGCTGCCCACCACGTCGCACAGATCGACCAGGTAGGGCGGGGTGTACCAGTGGGCGATCAGCGTATGGGACTGCCGCCGGTCGGGCATCAGCGGGAAGATGTCGAGCCGGCTGGTGTTGCTGGCGATGATGACGTCCATCGGCACCAGCGGATCGAGCTCGGCATAGAGCGCGCGCTTGGCCTCGGGGTCTTCGTCGATCGCCTCGACGATGATCTCGGCGCCATCCACCGTCTCCGTCAGCGAGGCGTGGCGGGTGACGGCGGCGTGCAGGCGCCCGTTGGTCCAGTCGGCGCTCACTTCGTCCGCCTCGCGCAGCGTGGCCAGCGCCCGCTCCATCAGGCTGCCCGCCTTCTCCAGCGCCGCAGGCTTGATGTCGTTCATCCGCACCTGGTGCCCGCCGAGCGCGTGCACCAACGCCAGCGCGTGGCCCATCAGGCCGGCGCCAACCACTGCGATCCGCATTGTCATGCTCCTCCTGCCACCCACGGCTCAGGCGCGCGGGCCATGATGTCGGTGACCACATCGACCACCACTGGTTCGTCCATCGCCATCGCCTGGCTGAGCGCCGGGGCGATCGCCTCGGGCCGCTCGACGCGCAGGCCCTGCACGCCGAAGCCACGGGCGATGGCAGCGAAATCGGTCGGCCCGAAGCGCAGGATCTGCTCCGGGTGGCCGGGCGTCGTGCCCTGCATGCCGAGCAGGGTGGGCCAGCCCTGGCCGAAGCCCGAGTTGTTGTTGATCACCGTCACGGTGGCGATGCCGCGGCGGCGCGCGGTCTCCAGTTCGGGCAGGTGGTAGTAGAACGCGCCGTCGCCGCAGAAGCACACCACCTTGCGGTTGGGCGCCGCCAGCCTGGCGCCGAGCGAGGCGGGATAGGACCACCCCAGCGACCCGGCGGCCCGAAGATAGGATTGCCCGGTGCCGTTGAACTCGATGCAGGTGCCGGTCCAGATGCCGGAGAACCCGGTATCCGCCACCAGGATCGCATCCTCCCCCAGCACCGCGCTGAGCTCGGCGCACAGCCGCTCCGGCCGGATCGGCGTCTGCCCGCTCGCCATGGCAGGCTGCATGGCCGTCCGCCACTCGGCCACCACGCCTCCGGCCCACTCCGCGTACTCGGGATCGCGCAGCGGCCTGCCCACCGCTGCGATGAGTTTCGCCAGCGTTGCCCTGGGGTCGCCCATCAAGCCGAACGTTGTCGGATAGCTGCGGCCGAGTTCCTCGGGATCGATGTCGATCTGCACGATCGGCGTGCCGGGGGAGGGGATGCGCCAGGTGTCGGTCACCTGGTCGGAGGTATCGCAACCGACGTAGAGCACCAAGTCGGCGCGATGCACGATGCGGTTGGCCGGCGGCGCGGAGTAGAAGCCCGGCACGCCGATTGCGAGTCGGTGGCGCGTTGGCAGCAGCGCGCGGGCGCCGAGCGAGGTTGCCACCGGTGCCCCCAGCGCTTCCGCCAGCGCCAGCACCTCCGCCCCGGCGCCCGAGAGCAACGCGCCTTCGCCCGCCACGATCGCCACCCGCTTCGCCCCCCTGAGCGCGACGGCGGCCCGCTCGATCTCGTCGTCCGGCGGGGTCGGCCGGTGCGGCGGCATCGCCATCGGCTCTGTGCCGATCTCGGGAGATTCGTTCGTCGTGCCGCCCTCGACGACCTCCGCCTGCACCCCGAACAGGTCGAGATGGACCGGCCGCGGCGTGCCGGACGCCGCCGCGCGGATCGCCTGGCGCAGCAGCCGCGGCAGGTCGGCGGCGGTGTCGACTTCGACATTGAATTTGGTCACCGGCTGAAACAGCGGCAGGTGGGCGATCTCCTGGTAGGCGTTGCGGTGCTGCAGGGCAGTCGGTTTCCGCCCGGTCAGCGCCACCACCGGGCTGCGGCCGAGGAAGGCATCCTGCAGGCCGGCCGCCAGGTTGGCGGCGCCGACCGATTGCGCGAAGCAGAACACCGGGCGGCCGGCCACCCGCGCGTGGCCGTCCGCCATGTAGGCGGCCGCCTTTTCCGAATGCGCCAGCACGCGCTCAATCCCCAGCCCCTCCAGGGCGATCAGCGTGCGGCGCAGCACCGCGTCCATGAAGAACACGTGCGTCGAGCCGGTCGAGGCGATCGCCCGGGCCAGCCAATCGGATCCCGTTGTCATGTCACAGGCCTCCTCCCGAGGCCGCGGCGCGTGCCCATCGGGACTCGCCGCGCCGTGCATCCCTTCGATGTCATGGCCAGGCCTTCGATGCAGGCGCATCGCCTCTGCCTCGGCTGTCCCGGTGGCAGCGAACCTCGCCATGGGCCGAGCTTGCTCCCGCGCCATGAGCCTGTCCACACCCCGATACCCCGGCCGGGACGCCGCCGCGGGAGCGTCGGGTCAGGTCGGCTGGAAGTACGGCGCGAGCCCGATCGGCGTCCATTGGCCCCGGTCGGCGAGGCTGACGTATAGCTGGCGCGAGATGGGCACGTAGATGAACTGATAGATGGTCAGGCCGGAATCCTGCGCCCCTGCCGTCTCACGCTCGGTGACGGTGGCGCCGCCATCCAGCACCGACGTGCCGAGGATGGATTGCATGGCCGCGAGGTCGAGACGACCCTTGAGGCGGTCCGCGAGCGTGATCAGGTTGTCGCGGCGCGGATCGGGCGGCCCCTTGCGCGGCGGCATGGCCCAGTGCGCGTCGATCGGCGTGTTGGCGATCACCTGCAACCCTTCGGCGACATCGCCCCTGCGGATGGCGTCGACGGTGCCCACCTCATAGGTGAAACCCTGCCGCGGGTCGGCGGCATTGCAGAGCAGCGGATAGTTGAACCGCATCGTCCGCAACGCCGCATCCAGCTGTTCGGGGGTTGCGTTGTCGAGCCCGAGCTCGGCGAACAACGCAGTGAACGGCACCCGGTCGACGAAGGTGGTGTTGTTCGGCGCAGTGATCTGGCTGCCATCGTCCGACTCGACGGCCAGCCCGGCGGCATTGAACATCTGGATGCCGCCGGTCTGGCCGGCATAGCAAAGGTTCGCGATCGGCACGCTGCCGTCGGTCGGGTTGAATACGATGACCGAAAGGTATGGGTTGAAGGCGAGGAATTGCCGCACGAAGTCGAAGCTGCGCCCCATCAGCAACGGGCCGCCGCCGGTGTACGGGCCCCAGGCAACGATCGAGGAGCAGAAGGTCCGCGATAGCGTTCGGTTGGCGGCCACGACGCTTGCCGGCACCACCTGGTCGATCAGGGCCAGCTGGCGCTGGCCCAGGCCGCTGGCCTCGCTGATCCCCGCGGTTACCTCCTGCAGGCGGCGCGGATAAAGCGCGGCCTGCGACAGCGAAAACGCCTCGATGTCAGCGAGTGAAGCGTGGAGGGTGGGGGCCAGCTCGATGAAGGCGCGCTCCGCCGCTTCGTGCATGGCCTTCATCCTGGCGCCGAGCAGCGCACCGTACTGCCGGCCCATCTCCCGGTAGCTGCCCCTGAGCACGGCGATGGAGATCTCGCCGGCCCGATAGAGACGGCCCGCGCCGGCTTGCGCCGGCGCCGCTCGTGCGGCAGCCGGCGCAAGGCTCAAGGCCGCTGCCGAAAGCAGTGTTCTCCTCGATAGCTCCGCCATCGTCGCCCCCCGATACGGCACGCATCCGTAACCACCCCAGCATAGTCATTCCGGGGGTGGTGGGCAACGATCGGTCATCGCAACGGCCAGGCTGCCGACGTCAGGCCTTTTCAGCCGAGGCGTGGGTGGAAGGAGCGACACTTTCGGCGGGCTCCCGTGCGGCGTCCGGTTCGAACCGCAGGGCCACGCCGTTCATGCAGTAGCGCTGTCCGCTCGGTTGCGGCCCGTCGTCGAACACGTGGCCGAGGTGGCCCTGGCAGCGGCTGCAATGCACTTCCGTGCGGGGCATCATCCAGGAGCGGTCGGTGCTGGTTTTGACCGCCCGCTCGAGCGGCGCGAAGAAGCTCGGCCAGCCCGACCCGCTCTCGTATTTGGTGTCGCTGGAGAACAAGGGTTGGCCGCAGCCGGCGCAGACGAACGTGCCGGGGCGCTTCTCGGTGTTCAGTGGACTGCTGCCGGCCCGCTCGGTGGCGTGCTCGCGCAACACGCGATACTGTTCGGGCGTCAGGCGTTGCCGCCAGTCTGGCTGTTCGGTCATGCTGTTTCCCTTCCGTGCGGGGCTAACGTGGTGCCGTCCCGCCCTGGATCAACGTGTCATACCGGCAGCTCTTCCGGGTCGCGCCGGACGGTGCCGGGGCAAGGACGGCGCGAAGCGCCCAAACGAATGGGATCAAAGGGCCTCTCGGCCCTTTGCGGGGTCCAGGGGCAGCGCCCCTGGCCTTCAGCTCAGGCCGCCGCGGGGGCCTTGGTTTCGGCGGCCAGCGCCGCCGCCGCCGCCGCCATCGCCGCATCCAGCCGCTTCGGGGCCGGCGAGCGGAACAGCCTGAGGGTCGGATACCAGGGGGTGTCGGTGCGCTCCAGCAGCCACCGCCAGTCCGGCGCGAACGGCAGCAGGATCCAGGCCGGCCTGCCCATCACCCCGGCAAGATGGCCAATCGAGGTGTCGACGCACAGCACCAGGTCGAGCCCGTCGATGATCGCCGCGCTGTCCTCGAAGGTGTTGATCTCGGCGTCGAGGTCGAGCAGCGGAGCGCGGCCGTTCCACGCCTTCACCTGCGCCGCGGCCGGGCCCTTCTGCAGCGACACCAGCGCGATGCCGTCGATCGCGCCGATGGGGGCGAAGGCGGCGAGCGGGAGTGAGCGGTTGCGGTCGTTGTTGTGGGTTGGCCGGCCCGCCCAGGAGATGCCCACCCGGCGCAGCCCGGCCGGAATGTCGCGGTCCAGCCGGGCCTTCCAGCGCACCGCCAGGCCCGGCTCGGCGGTGTAGGGAGGCCCGACGGGGGGAATGTTCGCCAGCGTGGTACCATGCAGTCGCGGCAGGCCGGACAGCGGGCAGAAGCAGGCATAAGGCGGAATCCGGTCCCACTGCGTGTAGGTCGGCAGGCCGGGGAACATGCGCTGCATGGTCGGCTCCATCTCCCGGCTGCAGGCCAGCACGATGGTATCGGCCCGGGTGCGTGCCCAGGGGATGTAGCGGGCGAACATCAGCACGTCGCCGTAGCCCTGGTCGCCGATCAGCAGCAGCCGCTCGGCCCTGAGCTCGCGGCCGTCCCATTGCCCCCGGTCGGTCGGCGGCATCAGGGGCGCGGCGCCGGGGATCTTGTAGCGCCACTCGTAATGCTCCCAGCCTTCCGTCAGCTCCCCCATCAGCAGCAGGATCTGCGCCATCTTCATCCGGCCCTGCGGCAGGTTGGGCCTGAGGTCGAGGCAGTGCCGCGCGGCGGCGCGGCAGGCCTGCACCTCCAGCCGGTCGTACAGCACCATCGCCAGGTTGAACGGCCCGAGCGGATCGGCCGGGTCCAGCGTGACCGCCCGGCGCGCCGCGGCCAGCGCATCGTCCATCCGCCCGAGCAGGCGGTAGACCTCGGAGATGTTGCGCCAGTGCGTCGCCCGGCCGGCGCCGGCGGCGAGGCTTTGCTCCATCAGCCCGACCGCATCCTCCAGCCGGTTGCGCCGATAGGCGATCAGGCCTCTGGCATGCAGCGAGTCCGGGTGGTTCGGCAGTTGCGCGAGGATGTGGCCGAGCATCCGCTCGGCGGCATCCAGCCGGTTGGCCTCGATGTATTCGTGCGCAATGGCATAGACCTCGGTAACCGGCACCGGCACGGCGGGGGCGGGGCGAACAGCGGGGGGGCGAAGATCCGACACGAGCGTGTTGTCCATAACTGCGTGGCCGGCACACTAGCCGATTGCGTTGCTGAATTGAAACCGCCCACGCTCGCGCGCTGTCCGCCCGCCCGCTATGCAGGAGCATGATCCGAATCCGCTTCGCCGCGATGTTGGCCCTGGTCCTGTTGGAGGCGGCGTGCAGCGCCCTCTCGGTGCGCCCGACCACGCCAGGATTGCCGCGTCCGCGGCCGGTCTGGGTTATCGACCGCGGGTGGCATACCGAAATCGGCCTCGCCGCCGACGAGCTCAACGGCCCGCTCGATGTGTTGCGCGAGCGCTTTCCGGGCGCGCGCGTGCTGAGCTTCGGCTTCGGCGACCGCCACTACCTCGACGCCCGCAATCCGGGCTCGGGCGACACCCTGCTGGCCATGCTGCCGGGCGCCGGCGCCATGCTGGTGACCGGGCTTGCCGCCTCGCCCAATGCGGCGTTCGGCGCGTCCAACGTCGTCGAACTGCATCTGAGCGACGCCGGGGCCGAGCGGGCGGCGACGTATGTGTGGAACAGTTTCGCCCGGCTGCCGTCCGGTGCGGCGAATGAGCTCGGCGACGGACCCTATCCGGGCAGCCTGTTCTACGCCGCACGGATTACCTATTCGTTGGTCCACACCTGCAACACGTGGGTCGCGGACGTGCTGGCCGTGGGCGGCGCCGATGTTTCCGCCGACGGCGTACTGCTGGCCGGCCAGGTGATGGCCCGCGCCCGGGCGGCGGCGGCGGAATGAGGGGCGTCAGTAGGTCGACGTCGACGACCCCGGCGGCACCACCACCGTGTTGTGCTGCGGCGGCGGCGGATTGCTGCTGCTGAAGCTCAGGCATCCGCCAAGCAGGCCCGCAGCCAGCAAAGGCCCCAGGATCCGCAGGGTCAGGCGCATGGTAAACTCTCCCAGATCATCCAGGACCGGCCAAACGCCCGGATCGGCAAAAAGATTGTCCGCAGGCGGGAACGTTGCCGTGATCTGCTGCCGACGGACGGCCCGCTTGACCCTGCGTTGCGGCGGGCGCAGCGTCAGCGCAAAGCGAGGACGCCATGCACCGCATTCTGGTTGCCGAGTGTACGCAGGAGATCTCTTCGTTCAATCCGACCCCGTCGGATTACTCCTACTTCACGGTGCAGCGGGGCGAAGAGCTGCTCTCCCAGCGCGGCGGCAACAGCATGATCGGGGGCGCACTCGGGGTGTTCGACGCCCGCTCGGATGTCAGGGTGGTGCCTGCCTACGGCGCCCGCTCCCCCAGCGCCGGCCTGCTCTGTGCCGGGGGCTGGCGGCGGCTGGCGAATGAATTCGTCGACGCCGTTGCCGCCCGCATCGACGCGGTCGACGCCGTGTACCTCTCGCTGCACGGCGCCATGGGGGCGGACGGCGAGCTCGACCCCGAGGGCGCGCTGCTGGAGCGCGTCCGGGCGTTCGCCGGCCCGACCATGCCGATCGTGATTTCGCTCGACCTGCACGGCATCCTCACCGACCGCATGACGCGCTTGGTCGACGGGCTGGCGATCTACCACACCTATCCGCATGTCGATTTCGCCTCGACCGGTGCGCGGGCCGCGCGCGTCCTGCTCGACATCCTCGATCGCGACCTGCGCCCCACGATCGTGCGGCTGACCATTCCGGCGCTGGTGCGCGGGGATGAGCTGATCACCCGCACCGGCTGCTACGGCGACCTGATCCGCGAGGCCGAGCGCCTGGAGAACGAGGGCCGGGCGCTGGCGGCGGGCATCATGATCGGCAACCCGTTCACCGACGTTCCGGAACTGTGCAGCCAGGTGGTGATCGCGGTCGAGGGCGATGTGCGGGATGCCAAGACCGAGGCGGTACGGCTGGCACAGGAATTCTGGGCGCAGCGCCACCGCATGCAGGGCAAGCTGATCCCGCTCGAGCGGGCAGTCGCGCAGGCCAGGTGGATGCAGGGGCCGGTGGTGTTCACCGACGCCGCCGATGCGCCCTCATCCGGGGCGACCGGCGATTCCGCCGCCATCCTCGCCGCCTTGCGCGAGGCCGGCTACGAGCGGCGCGTGCTGGCGCACATCGTCGATCCCAAGGCGGCCGCGGCGGCGCACCAGGCGGGGGTCGGCGGGATGGTCGAGTGCACGCTTGGCGGCGTGTTCGATCCGCGCCGGTTCCGGCCCATGCCGGTGCGCGCCAGCGTGGCGCTGCTGTCCGATGGCAAGGGGCAGGTCGAGACCTCGGGGCACCCGTTCGACGCCGGGCCGTGCGCGGTGCTGCGGTTCGGCAATTTCACCGTGCTGACGATGAGCCGGCCGGTCGGGCTGCCGGACCGCGCGCTCTACTGGGCGAATGGGCTGGAGCCGCGGCGCTACGACCTGATCGTGGTGAAGTGCCCGCACACCGAGTACCACATGTTCGATGCGTGGGCGGAAAAGAACTTCAACATCGACGCGCCCGGCGCCACCTCGGCGGACCTGAAGAGCCTCGGCCACACGATCTGCGCCCGGCCGATCTTTCCACTCGACGAGGAGGTGCAGTTCACGCCGAAACCGGTGCTCTACCGGCGCCACTGAAGGCCAGGGGGCTCCGCCCCCTGGAACCCCCGCCAGGGGTCGAGCGACCCCTGGACCCGGCTATCTGGAGGGGAGTTGAGAG
>Ga0326727_10018918_pt1 | contig 13974 bp, 10 predicted proteins | sample MB2enrmetagenome_FD_207643 | JGI IMG/M metagenome (GOLD analysis project Ga0326727, IMG submission 207643) | Lab enriched peat soil microbial communities from McLean, Ithaca, NY, United States - MB29MY | ecosystem: Environmental > Terrestrial > Soil > Wetlands > Peat | place: USA: New York... | reverse complement strand
CCGCTGCGACCCCGCAGGCGCCCCCGTCGCCGAGGTCTGCCGCAGCAGAAACTTCGGAATCCCAATCCCGATGTCCTCGGCCGTGGTTTGCCGCACGGTGGGACGCGCCAACTCGGCGACCGGTTCCGCAACCGGCTCGCGCACCGCTTCCCGCCCAGGGTCACGACCTGCATCGCGCCCAACCTCCCGAACCGCTTCCTGCACGGCCCGAGCGCGCGGCGCCGGCTCCGCCTGGCGGAACCCGAGCACCCCAGTCACCCGCCCGAACAGCGACTTATGCGGCTCAGCCGCATGTGGCGCGTGCGCCTCGGGCTCCTGACTGACCGTGGCCATCGGCTGTGCCGGGGCGAACAGGTTGCTGGGCTGTGCGACGCGCCCGGCACGCGGCGGCGTATACGCTGCCTGCGGCCGCGCCTGAGCGCCAGCGCCCTGCCCCATCGCCCCATGCGCCATCGCGCCCTGCCCCATCGCGCCATGCGCAGCCTGCGGACGCAGCGCCGCCTGCTCCGCCGCCCCCATCGTCGGCTCCACCCGCTCGGCCGCCTCATCGTAGCCGGCCGCTTCCGGCACCACCATCTGATCCGGCATCTCGCCAAGGTCCATCGGCACCTCGACAAGCTGCTCCGACGCGGTCACCCGCATCTGCATCACCGGCACCCCCGCCTGAGCGTAAGCCGGCTGCACGAACGCCGCCTGCCCGAAGCTCTGCGCCACCGCTCCCGGCACAAACCCGCCATCACGTTGCGCGCCCTGCATGTGTTCCTCGCCGCCGACCACCTTCAGCCGCGGCGCCTGCACCTGCTCGGCCGGCGTGTCGATGCCGGTGGCAACCACCGACACCCGGATCTTCCCTTGCAGCGTGTCGTCGATCGCCGAGCCGAAGATGATCTCCGCCTCGTCGTCGACCTCCTCGCGGATCCGATTCGCCGCCTGATCGACCTCGTACAGCGTCAGGTCATCGCCGCCGGTGATGTTGATCAGCAGCCCGCGCGCCCCCGCCATCGAGGTGTCTTCCAGCAGCGGATTGCTGATCGCCGCCTCAGCGGCGCGGATGGCGCGGTTCTCGCCCTCCGCCTCGCCGGTGCCCATCATCGCCTTGCCCATCGCCGCCATCACGGTGCGGATGTCGGCGAAGTCGAGGTTCACCAGCCCCGGCGCCATCATCAGGTCGGTGACGCCGCGCACGCCCATATACAGCACCTGGTCCGCCATCTTGAACGCATCGCGCCAGGTCGTGCGCTCGGTCGCCATGCGGAACAGGTTCTGGTTCGGGATGACAATCAGCGTGTCGACGTAATGCTGCAGCTCCTCGATGCCGAGCTCCGCCGCGCGCTGCCGCCGCTTGCCCTCGAAGTCGAACGGCCGCGTCACCACGCCCACCGTCAGGATGCCGCGCTCCTTCGCCATCCGCGCAATGACCGGTGCGGCACCGGTGCCGGTGCCGCCGCCCATGCCCGCCGTGATGAACAGCATGTGCGCGCCATCCAGGTGGCGCATCAGCTCGTCCGAGGCCTCCTCCGCCGCCGCCTTGCCGATCTCCGGCTTGGCACCCGCGCCGAGGCCCTGCGTGATGTGCGGCCCAAGCTGGATGCGCCGGTCCGCACGGCTGTGCATGAGCTGCTGTGCGTCCGTGTTGGCGACGATGAACTCGACGCCCTGCAGGTTGCCCGCGATCATGTTGTCGACCGCATTGGTTCCACCACCGCCGACACCGATCACGGTGATACGCGGGGTGAAGTCGGTGTGCGTGGGTTGCACCACGGTGAGATTCAGTGTCATGCGACTTTCTCCCCTATCACTTTCGATTCGGTGAAGTGTTCGTTGCGTGATGCCGAATATTTTATCGGGCTCATCACAGGCGCTCCTTCAGGTAGCGGAGGAATCGGCGGATCGGCCCGGTCGGCGCGTCCGCTTCCAAATCGATATCTTCCAGCGTGCGGCCAGCCCCGGCGGCCCACGCAAGCAAACCCGCCGCGGTCGCAAAGGCGGGGCCCGAGGCACTGTCCGGCAGCCCCCGCAGCGCAAACGGCCGCCCCAGCCGCACCGGTTTGTTCAGCATGTGCGCCGCCATCTCGCGCACCCCGGCAAGCTGGCAGGCGCCGCCCGTCAGCACGACACGCGCGCCCATCGCCCGCGTCAGGCCGGCGGATTCAAGCCGGTCGCGCACCAATTGGAAAATCTCCTCGACGCGCGGGCGCACCACGTTCACCACCATGCTGCGCGGCACCTTGACGAACTGGTGCTCGTCCTCGCCGACCAGCGGCACCGTCAGGAACTCACGCTCGTCCTCGGCACAGGATTGCGCATTGCCGTGCAGCGTCTTCATCCGTTCCGCATGCGCCACGGTGGTGACCAGCTCGCGCGCCAGGTCGCTGGTGATGTGCATCCCGCCGATCGGCAATTGCGCGGTGTGCAGCAACTGCCCCTCGGCGAACACCGCGACACCCGTGGTCCCGCCGCCCATGTCGATCACCGTGGCGCCCATGTCGCGCTCGTCCTCGACCAGCGTCGCCAGGCCGGCGGCCATCGGCGCGGAAACCACCTCGGCAATGTCGAGATCGCAACGTGCGATGCAGGCGCCCAGCGTGCGCAGCGCCGAGGCGGCGGCATCGACGATGTGCAGCCGCGCCGTCAGCGTCGAGCAATACAGCCCGCGCGGATCGGCGACGTGGTCGGTGGTGTCGACCATGAATGACAACGGCAACGAATGCAGCACCTCGCGCCCGTCGGAGGCGGAACGATCGCGCGCCTCCAGCACCACGCGGCGGATGTCCTGGTTGACCACGACGCGGCCGCCGGCGGCGGCGTTGCCGATCGGCCATTGCACATTGAACAGCCGCGAGTCGGGCTGGCCGCACGAAAGATTCACCGTGACCGCGCGCAGCCGCGTGTCGGCCATGTCCTCGGCCTGCCCGACCGCGGCGCGGATGGCCCGCTCGGCATCCTCGATGTCAACGATCCCACCAGCCCGCACGCCGCGCCCACGCTGCCAGCCAAAGCCAAGCACGCGCAGCGAGCCATCGCTTTCGGTGCGTCCGATCAGGCAGGCCACTTTGGTCGTTCCGATATCGAGCACACCAAACGGCCCAGCCCGCAGCGCGCGCGCACGCGGCGCGTCCTCGGCATCGGACTGCGGCGGCAGCAGGCGGCGCGACATCTCGTTCATCGCCGTAACCTTCTCCCCCTACCACCGCACGGCGCACCGCCATCCGCGTCGCGTATGCCCGCCTCGACCACGCGTTCCACCCACCCCATCATGTCGGCTTCTTCGCCGCGGCAGCGGCATCCGCCGGCGGCTCGGCATGCGGCCGCAACACCAGCCGATCCGGCAGCCGCAGATCCACCACATCCAGCGGCCGATCCAACAGCGCATGATCCTGCTGCAACGCCGCCAGCCGCTCGATCGCGGCGGCCTCATGCCCCTCCGGCAGCATCACGTTCATCCCGCCGCGAAGCTGCAAATTCCACCGCCGCTCGCCCACGCGCACGGCCGCAACCAACCGGCTCAGCACGCCGGGATGGTCCGTCAGCGCATCGATCAGCGGCGTCGCTGCCCCCGGCGCGCCCGGCCCGACCACCAGCGGCAACTGGCGGAAATGCGCGACGTCCTCATTCGTCACCGTCTGGCCGTCGCGGTCGATCAGCACGAACTTGCCCTGGTTCTGCCAGATCGCGAACGGCCGCCGCTCGACCAACTGCACGACGACGGTGTCGGGCAGGCGGCGTTCGATCGTTGCCTGCTCCACCCACGACAGTTTCTCGACATTGCGGCGCGCGTCGTCGAGCGAAAACCCCAGAATCGGATCGCCCCGCGAAACGCCAAGAGCAGCGCGCAGCAGCGGCTCAGGCGTGTTGGCACGGCCCTCGATAACGATGGCATTGACCCGCAGCCCGAGCACCGCGGTGGCGCTGCCGATGCGTTCGCGCAACGTCGCCAGCGAGCTGCCCGGCGTCAGCATATGCAGCGCCGCCGCGCCGCCCAGCAGCACCATAAACCCGACGCCGAACCAGCCGGCCGGGCGCAGCAGCCGCCGCCCGCGCCGCCACAGCAGCCGCATCCGGCCAGGCCGGTCGTTCACCGAGTTGCTCGGGCGGCGGGTCACGCGCGGCATGTCGCCTGCTCCACCATCCAGGTGCACAGCGCCGGAAAATCGATGCCGTGATGCGCCGCCTGTTCCGGCAGCAGCGAGGTCGGCGTCAACCCAGGCTGCGTGTTGATCTCCAGCAGCACCAGCCGGCCAGGCTCACCGTCGGTGTCGTCATAGCGGAAGTCGCAGCGCGTCGCGCCGCGGCAGCCCAGCGCCCGATGTGCCGCCAGCGCAACGTCCAGCGCCCGGCTATAGGTGTGCGCGTCCACCGAGGCCGGAATGATATGGCGCGAGCCGCCGTCGGCATATTTCGATTCGTAGTCGTAGAACACGCCGGCATCGGCGATGATCTCGGTGACCGCCAGCGCGCGCTCGCCCATCACGCCGACGGTGAGCTCGCGCCCGGGGATGTATTCCTCGACCATCGCGGCGCGGCCGAAGCGCCAGGCGCGCGCGACATCGGCACGGCGATTGTCGCCCTTGCGGATGATCTCGACGCCGACCGAAGACCCTTCGTTGACCGGCTTGATGACGTAAGGCAGCGGCAGCGGATCGCCGGCCTCAAGCTCGTCCACCGCCACCACGCGGCCGTGCGCGATCGGCAGCCCGTGTGCGGCAAAGATCGCCTTGGCGGCCGCCTTGTCCATCGCCAGCGCCGAGGCGCGTACCCCCGAATGTGTATACGGAATGGCCAGCCAGTCGAGCACGCCCTGGATCGCGCCGTCCTCGCCGAACCGCCCGTGCAGCGCATTGAACACGGCGTCCGGACGCGGCGTAAGCGCAGCGATGACGGCGGCAATGTCGTCGGTGACCTCGATAGGGATGACGTCGAAGCCCGCGCTGCGCAGCGCGGCAACAACCTGCGTGCCGGAGGAAAGGCTGACCTCGCGCTCAGCCGAGAACCCCCCATAAAGCACCGCCACGCGCCGAAGCTTCTTCACCTCGCCCGCACTTGCGGGAGAGGTCGCGGAGCCCTTGCGACGCGGGTGAGGGTTCGTGCCGCACGGACCCTCACCCGCGTCGCTGCGCCCCGCGACCGTGGTCCACTCATCGCGGCCCAAGCCCGCAAACACGGGAGAGGTGAAACGAACCCCGCTCATACCACCACCGCCGGCCCACGCGCCGGCACCCCAACCCGCCGGATCTCCCACGCCAGGGTCACCCCAGACGCCGCGAACACCCGCCGCCGAACCTCCTCCCCCAACCCCTCGATATCCGCCGCCGTCGCATCCCCGGCATTAATCAGAAAATTACAATGCTTATCCGAAACAACCGCCCCCCCGCGCACCAACCCCCGGCACCCCGCCGCGTCAATCAACTCCCACGCCTTCAGCGAACTGACCTCCGGCGCCGGATTGCGAAACGTCGACCCGCCGGTCCGCGCCCGCACCGGCTGCGACGCCTCGCGTGCCGCCCGGAACTCCGCCATCCGCGCCGCAATCGTTGCGGGCGCGCCGCGCTGCGCCCGCAACCGCGCCCGCGTAACGACCGCCCCCTGCGGCAGGCGGCTATAACGATAGGCAAAGCTCAGATCCGCCGCGCTCAGCCGCCGCTCGCTGCCGTCGCGTGCGACAATCTCCGCCCAGTCGAGCACACCCGCGACATCACCGCCGTAAGCGCCGGCGTTCATCGCCACGGCCCCGCCGATCGTTCCGGGCACGCCCGACAGGAACTCGATCCCGGTCAACCCGGCCGCAGCCGCATGTTCCGCGACGGTAACATCCAGCGCTGCGGCACCGGCCACCACGCCGTCGTCCTCAACCACGATCGCATTGAAGCCGCGCGCCAAACGAATGGTGACGCCCAGCAGCCCGCCGTCGCGGATGATCAAATTGGAGCACGCGCCCAGCACATGCATCGGCACATCGTGCGGCAGCGCGCCGAGGAACTGCGCAAGGTCCGCCGCATCCGCCGGCCGCACCAGCGCCTCGGCCGGACCGCCCGCACGGAACCAGGTGAACGGGGCCAACGGCGCGTTCGCCTGCACGCGGCCACGCAACGGCGGCAACGCGTCGAGCGGCCCGGGGGCAATCGGTGACGCCATCATTGGCCACCCCCCAGCACGCGCCGTCCGGAGCTGACCTGCAGCGCCGCAAGCTCCGCGGGCAGCGCCGCCGCCCATTGCGTGATCGATCCGGCACCGAGACAGACAACGAAGTCGCCCGGCTTCGCCATCGCGTGCACCATCTCGGCCAGCCGTCCGGGGCTGGGCAGCGGCACGACGCTGCGATGGCCGCTGGTGCGCAGCCCGTCGACCAGCGCGTCACGGTGCACGCCGGCGATCGGCGTCTCCCCCGCCGGATACACATCGGCAACGATAACCGTTCCGGCATCGTTCATGCACGTGCAGAACTCGGTGAACAGCGAGTGCAGCCGCGTATAGCGGTGCGGCTGCACCACCGCGATCACGTCGCGCGCGCCGGCCTGGCGCGCCGCCTTCAGCACCGCCGCGATCTCCACCGGGTGGTGGCCGTAATCGTCGATCACGGTGATGCCGCCGGTCTCGCCGGTCTTGGTGAAGCGCCGCTTGACGCCCTTGAACCCCATCAGCGCGCCGCGCAAGGTGGCGTCGTCGATGTCCATTTCGACCCCGACCGCGATCGCCGCCAGGGCGTTCTGCACGTTGTGCTGGCCCAGCATCGGCAGGCGGAACGGTCCCAGCTTGCGCTGCCGCTTGCGCGCGCGGTCGGACACGATGACGTCGAACGTGGCACCGGAACGATCGGTGTTGACGCGTTCGGCCCGCACATCGGCCTGCGGCGAGAAGCCGTAGGTGACAATGCGATGATCCGACAGCCGCGGGATCATCTGCTGCACCGCCGGATGGTCGATGCACAGCACTGCGAAGCCGTAGAATGGGATGTTGGAAACGAACTGGTCGTAGCCCGCGAGCATCGCCTCGGCGGTGCCCCAGTGATCGAGGTGCTCGGCGTCCATGTTGGTGACCACCGCGATCACCGCCGGCAGCCGCAGGAAGCTGCCGTCACTTTCATCGGCCTCGACCACCATCCATTCGCCGGCGCCCAACCGCGTGTTGCTGCCATAGGCGTTGATGATGCCGCCGTTGATAACGGTGGGATCCAGCTTCGCCGCTTCCAGCACCGCCGCGACCAGGCTGGTCGTCGTGGTCTTGCCGTGCGTGCCGCCGATCGCGATCGACCATTTCAGCCGCATCAATTCGGCCAACATTTCGGCGCGGCGCACCACCGGAATGAGGCGCGCGCGCGCGGCCGCGACCTCGGGGTTGTCGCGTTTGACGGCGGTGGAGATGACGACGACCTGCGCGTCGCCCAGATTGGCCGCGTCGTGGCCGATGGCGATGCGCACGCCTGCCTCGCGCAGTCGTTTCACGTTCGCACTGTCGGCAATATCGCTGCCCTGCACCTGATAACCGAGCGTGTGCAGCACCTCGGCGATGCCCGACATGCCGATGCCGCCGATGCCGACGAAATGAATCGTGCCGATCGAGAGTGGCAGCGCCCTCATGCGGCGGCTCCTGCGGGTGCCAGGGATTCGACCAGGTCGGCGAGGCGCGCTGTGGCATCGGCGTGGCCAACGCTGCGGGCTGCCTGCGCGGCGTGCGCCAGCATGTCGGGGTTGCCCAGCAGCAGCGTGAGCTGTTCCGCCAGCGCTGCCGGCGTGAAATCGCGTTGCGCGATGGCGGACGCGCCGCGGGCGGCAACCAGGGCGCGCGCGTTGGCACTCTGGTGGTCGTCGATCGCGTTCGGCAGCGGAACGAGCAGCGCCGGGCGGCCGGCGACCGCGAGCTCGGCGACCGATGAAGCGCCGGCGCGCGAGACCACCAGATGCGCCGCCGCCAGCTTGTCAGCGACATCGGGGAAAAAAATTGCCAGTTCGGCGGAGACACCGCTTTGCGCATAGGCCGCGCGCACGCGGTCCAGGTCTTCGGCGCGGCATTGCTGCACCACGGACAGGCGTGCCCGCAAATCCGGCGCCAGCGCGGCGACCGCGGCCGGAACGACATCGCTGAACACCCGCGCGCCAAGCGATCCACCCAGCACCAGCAAACGCACCGCGCCAACGGGTGGGGTGTAATCCAACGCCGCAAGCGCAATGACCGCCTGACGCACCGGATTGCCGGTCAGCAACGTCGCAACGCCGTCAGGCAAGCGCTCGGTGGCGACAAAGCTGAGCGCCAGCATCGTTGCGTGGCGCGACAGGAACCGATTGGCGCGGCCCAGCACGGCGTTCTGCTCGTGCAGCACGACGGGTGGACGGCGACGCAACGATCGCGCCGCCAGCACGGGCGCGACCGATGGATAGCCGCCAAACGCAACGATCGCAGCGGCGTCCAGCCGCGCCAGGATGCCGCGAGCCTGCACCGCACCGCGCGCGAGGGCCACCAGCGCCGAAGCGCCGCGCAGCACCCCGCGCCCGGCGATGCCCGCGCCGGCGATAACGAAATGCTCGTGCCCCGCGAACACCGGACTGCGCAACCCCGCCGAGCGCGCGTCGCACAACAGCACGATGCGCCGCCCCCGCGCCACCAGCTCGCTGGCCAGCGCCTCGGCAGGAAAAAAGTGCCCCCCGGTGCCCCCAGCAACAATAACGATGCATGAACCGTACAACTTCACCTCTCCCGCTCTTCGCGGGAGAGGTCGGCGCGAAGCGGCGGGTGAGGGGGCCGCGGCACGAACCAACCATCGGCGCGGCGCAAAGTCCCTCACCCGGAGCGCCAACGCGCTCCGACCCCCGGGTCCAGCGCCCGGGGACATGCCTCTCCCAGAGGGAGAGGTAAACAAAAGCGAAAGCCCCCCCCTCATACCGCCCGCCGCAGCGGCGGATCGCCGTGATTGCGCCGCCGCGTCAGCGCCAGCAGCATCCCCATGCCCAGCGCGATCGCCATCACCGACGAACCGCCATACGAAATGAACGGCAGCGTCATCCCCTTCGTCGGAATCAACTGCAGCGACGACGCCATATTGACAAACGCCTGCAGCCCAAACCCCGTAATCAAGCCGGCACTGGCCAGCACGATGAACGGATCAGGCTCCTGCAACAGTTGCAAAAGCCCGCGGATAACGATGAACGCGAACACGCCGATGATCAGCATGCAGACGACCATGCCGAACTCCTCGCCGGCGACGGCGAACACGAAGTCGGCATGCGCGTCGGGCAGCACGTCCTTCACATGCCCCTCGCCGGGCCCACGGCCCCAAAGTCCGCCGTTGCCGAACGCCTCCAGCGCTTTCATCGGCTGGTAATCGGCAGCCGCCCCCGCCGCCCCCGGATGCAGGAATTCCTGCACGCGCTTCTGCACGTGGCTGAAGAACATATAGGCCGCGAATCCCGCGCCGCCGAGGCCGAGCACGCCAAGCCCGGCGAGGAACAAATTCAACCCCGACAGGAACAACTGCGCGAAGAACACCACGGTGATCACGCCGAGCATGCCGATGTCCGGCTGCGACTTCAGACAGAACGCGATCAGCAGATAGACCGCGATCGCAATGGTGGCGCCGGGGAAACGCACGACCTGCTTGCCCTCGGCGATCAGCCACGCGGCGGCGATGGCAAAACAGGGTTTCAGGAATTCGCTTGGCTGGATCTGCATCCCCGGCAATGCGATCCAGCGGCGCGCGCCCTTGATCTCCACCCCGGCAACCAGCGTCATCGCGGTCAGGGTCAGCGCCACGACGCAGCCGATCAGCGCGATGCGGCGCACCTCGCGCGGCGTCAGCAGCGAGACCCCCACGACGATCGCGCCGGCAATGCCGAGGAACACCACCTGCTTCAGGATGAACATGTCGCGCGAGACATGAATGCGCTCGGCGACGGCCGGGCTGGCCGCCAACATCATGATGTAGCCGAAACCAATCAGGATACCGATCGAGGTCAGTGTCCAGCGGTCGACGGTCCACCACCAGCGGCCCAGCACGGAGTTGTCGGCGCGCGACAGCGTGGGCATCAGGCGGCCCTCCCCACACCGGCGGCCAGTTCGTCGACCAGCGCGGCAAAGCGATCGCCGCGCTGGTCGTAGCCGGTGAACTGGTCCCAGCTCGCGCAGGCGGGCGACAACAGCACGACCGGCGCGCCGGTGCGCCGCGCGGCGGTCAGTGCGGCGGGGACCGCCTTTTCAAGCGTGCCGACCACATCATGCGGCACCTGATGCGCGGCGAGCGTGGCGGCGAAGCCAGGCGCATCGCGCCCGATCAGCAGGGCGTAGGCGATCCTCGGAAAGTATTCCACAAGCGGCACGATGCCGCCTTCCTTCTGCATGCCGCCGGCGATCCAGACGATGCGCTCGTGGCAGACCAGGGCGCGCGCGGTCGACTCGGCGTTGGTCGCCTTGCTGTCGTTGATGAAGGCGATGCCGTCGATCTCGCCGACGCGCTGCTGGCGGTGCGGCAGGCCCGGATACGACAGGATGCCGGCGGCGATCTCGGCGCGCGCGACGCCGAACGCGAACGCCATCGCGGCGGCCGCGGCGGCGTTCTGCGCATTGTGCGCGCCGGGCAGCGCGCCGGCCGCCGCAAGATCCACGATCGGGCCATCGGCGTCGCGCAGCGTCGTGCGGTCGCACCAGACATCCGCGCGACCCTCGCCCGACACCGTCACGACGCGGGCGGGCCGGCCGCGCAGCCACGCCGCCATCGCGCGCGACTCGGCATCGTCCACGCCGATCACCGCCAGATCGTCGGCGGTCTGCCGGGCAAAGATAGCGCGCTTCGCCGCGGCGTAGCCCGCCGTGTCGCCGTGTCGCTCGATGTGGTCGGCGCTGAGATTGAGCATCGCGGCGGCATCGAAGCGTACCGAATCGAGCCGCTCCAACATATAAGACGACATTTCCAGCACGTAGATGCCGCCGTCGCCGAGCAAGGGCAGCGACAGCGCGGCCGGACCGAGATTGGCACCGGCGGCAACCTCGCATCCGGCGCCTTCCAGGATGTGCGCCAGCAACGCGGTCGTGGTCGATTTGCCGTTGGTGCCGGTGATGCCGGCAAACCGCGCGCGCGAGCCGGCCTTGCGCACCGCGCGGAACAGCAGCTCCACATCCGAAATGATCGGCACGCCGGCGGCGCGCGCGCGATCGGCAGCCAGGTGCGGTTGCGGCAACAAATGCGGGATTCCGGGCGACAGCACCAGCGCGTCGTAAGTGAAATCTTCCGCGGCGGGATCGTGCAGCGCGACGCCATCGGCGGCCTCGCGCGCCGAGGCATTGTCGTCCCACGCATCCACGGTTGCACCCATCGCCGTCAGTGCGCGCACCGCGGGCAGCCCGTTCTTGCCTAGCCCCACCACATAGAAGCGCTGGCCGGCGAACAGGTCGGCGGGAAAGCCGCTCATCGGATCTTCAACGTGGCCAGGCCGACAAGGGCCAGGATCATCGAAATGATCCAGAAACGAATGACGATCGTCGGTTCGGCCCAGCCTTTCTTCTCGAAATGATGATGCAGCGGCGCCATCAGGAAGATGCGCCGGCCGGTGCGCTTGAACCAGAACACCTGGACGATCACCGACACCGTTTCGACCACGAACAAACCGCCGACGATCATCAGCACGATCTCGTGCTTGGTGGCGACGGCGACCGCGCCCAGCGCGCCGCCCAGCGAAAGCGAACCGATATCGCCCATGAACATCGCCGCCGGCGGCGCATTGAACCACAGGAAGCCCAACCCCGCACCGATCAGTGCGGCGCAGAACACGCACAGCTCGCCCACGCCGGCGACCGCGTTGAGCTGCAGGTATTCGGCGAAGATGCGGTTGCCGACCAGGTAGGCGATCAACGCGAACACGCCGGCGCAGATGATGGTCGGTACGATCGCCAACCCGTCCAGCCCGTCGGTCAAATTCACCGCGTTGGAACTGCCCATCATCACCAGCGCGGCGAACACGGGAAAGAAATGGCCAAGCGGGATGAAGGCTTCCTTGAACACCGGCAGCGTGAGCTCGCTGGCCAGCGGATCGCGGGTCAGCGCGGTGATCCAGAACCCGGCGATCAGGCCGATAATGGCTTGCACCAGCAGCTTGACGCGGCCGGGCACGCCGTTGTGGGTGCGCCGCGTGACCTTCAGGTAGTCATCGACGAAGCCGAGCACGCCATAGCCGAACGTAACGAACAGCACCGCCCAGACGTAACGATTGCGCAAATCCGCCCACAGCAAAGTGGAAATGCCCAGCGCGAACAGGATCAGCACGCCGCCCATGGTGGGCGTGCCCTTCTTCTCGATCAGGTGGCGCTCGGGGCCATCCGCGCGGATCGGCTGGCCGCCGTTCTGCAACGACCGCAGCCAGCGGATCACGCGCGGCCCGAGGATAAACGCGACCACCAGCGCGGTCAGGCAGGCGGCGCCCGAGCGGAACGTGATGTAGCGGAACAGGTTGAACAGGATGAACTGATCCGCGAACGGACGCGCCAGGTTAAACAGCATCAGGCGGCGCTCCCCGATGCGACCTGTCCGATCGCGTCGAGCGCATCGACCACGCGCTTCATGCGGCTGCCCAGGCTGCCCTTGACCAGGATGGCGTCGCCGGCCCGGGCCGCGCTGGCGACCATCGGGGCAAGGGTGGTGGAATCGGGCGCGTGCACGGGTTGCAATCGTTGCGCAACCGAGTCGCACAGGCTCTGCATCAGCGGACCGCAGGCGAACAGGCGATCGGCCGAGGCATCGACGGCGTCGGACAGCGCGCGATGCTCGGCGGGGCCTTCGTCGCCAAGTTCCAGCATGTCGCCCAGCACCGCAACGCGGCGCCGCGCCGGTTGCAGCCGCAGCACGGCGAGGGCCGCCCGCATCGAGGCGCCGTTGCCGTTGTAACTTTCATCCAGCAGCAGCGCGGTGCCGTCCGGCAGGGCAATGTTGCGGCGCGCGCCGCGGCCGGCGACGGGGGCGAATCCGGCGAGCGCCGCGGCGGCCTCGCGAAGATCGGCGCCCAGCGCGGTGGCAGCAGTCAATGCCGCCAGCGCGTTCATTGCCATGTGCTGGCCGGGCGCCTCGATGCGCAGTTGCGCCTCGGCGCCCGCGATGCGGACGGTCAGGGTGCTGCCGTCGGCGTCGGCGTCGACCGCGCGCAACGTTGCGTCGGCGGATGGATCGCTGCCGAAGGTGATGATCCGCGCGCCCTCGGCGGCGTCGCGCAGGATGGGGAACAGCTTCGTGTCACGCGGCAGCACCGCGATGCCGCCGGGTTCCAGGCCGCGCAGGATGGCGGCCTTCTCCGCGGCGATCGCCTCGATCGAGCCCAGCAGGCCGACATGCGCCTTCTCGATCGTGGTGATCACCGCGACGTGCGGCCGGGCGAGGCGGGCAAGCGGCGCGATCTCGCCGGCGTGGTTCATGCCGATCTCGGCGACGCAGAAGGCGGCGTCCGGCGGCATCCGCGCCAGCGTGAGCGGAACCCCCCAATGGTTGTTGTACGACGCAACCGCGGCGTGGGTCTGGCCGAACGCGGCCAGGATGCGGCGCAGCATCTCCTTGGTGGTGGTCTTGCCGACGCTGCCGGTGATGGCGGCCAGCCGGCCGGCGAACCGCGCCCGGGCATAGGCGCCGAGGCGGGTGAGGGCGGCCAGCGTGTCGTCGACGAGCAACACGGGGCCCGCGCCGGGCACCGCGCGATGCACCATCGCCCCAGCCGCGCCCTTGGCCAGCGCGTCGGCGACAAAGGCGTGTCCGTCGCCGCTCTCCCCGCGCAGCGCGATGAAGAGGTCGCCCGGCGCGACGGTCCGGGTGTCGATCGAGACGCCGGACGCGGCGAACGCGGTCGGCATGGCGCCACCCGTGGCCTCGGTCAGGTCGTGCGCGGACCAGAGTTGGGTCATGTCCGAGCCCCGCCGTCATGGCCGGGCCTCCCGCCGTCAAGGCCGGGCCTCCCGCCGTCATGGCCGGGCCCCCCGCCGTCATGGCCGGGCCCCCCGCCGTCATGGCCGGGC
>Ga0326727_10018917_pt1 | contig 13974 bp, 11 predicted proteins | sample MB2enrmetagenome_FD_207643 | JGI IMG/M metagenome (GOLD analysis project Ga0326727, IMG submission 207643) | Lab enriched peat soil microbial communities from McLean, Ithaca, NY, United States - MB29MY | ecosystem: Environmental > Terrestrial > Soil > Wetlands > Peat | place: USA: New York... | reverse complement strand
CCCTACGGCACGATCGCGCCGACGGGATCGTCACCTACAGGGGAGGTCCCAAAAGTCGAGGTCCCGACGACGGTTCTGCTCGAGGGAGAGTCGGTCGAGCCGTCGGTCGCGCCTAGCGCCCAGGCGACACCTCTACCGACGGTCGAAGTTGGCGTACTCGGCCCGCTCGAGATCACAGGCCTCGCCGCCGTGCCGCAACGTTCGAAGGCGACCGAGCTCATCGCATGGCTCGTGTTGCATAACCGGCATGGCTCGACCGATGAGGTGGCGACGGCGCTGTGGCCGATGGGGGCTTCGGGAGGATCGCAACACAACGTCATCTGGGACGCGCGACGTGCCCTCGGTGAAGACGCACATGGCAATTGGCTCCTCGTGCGCGAGGGCGGTCTCAAGCTCTTACCGCTCGTGACAAGTGACTGGGCGCACTTTCGCGAGCTCGCAGGCTGCGACGACCGCGACACACGCGTAGCTGCCCTGTCGCTCGTCAGAGGCAAGCCCTTTGGTGACGTCGATTGGCCGTGGAGCACGGTCGAAGGCTTTGCCGCAACGATGGAGGCAGAGGTCTGTGACCTCGCGTTGGCGATCGGAGAACAAGCGCTGCTCGATGGCGAGGCGAGCTTGGCTGCTCACGCCGCGGAACAGGGCATCCTCGCGAGTCCCTACGACGAGCGGCTCTATCGCCTCCTCATGCGCGCCTCCGACGCCCTGGGCAACCCCGCGGGCATCCGTTCGGCCATGGGACGGCTTGCGGCCATTCTCGAGGACGACGTCGAACCGCTCGAATCTGTGCACCCTGAGACGCGAGCGCTCTACGAGGCGCTTATGCGCCGTCGGCGTCCCGAATCATCACCCGACGCGATGGCGCCCCGGCGCTCCAGTGGCTCGAGCCTGCGGTCAGCCCGTGGCGTTCGCGAACCCCAGGACGCCAAACCCGGCGTCGCGACAGACCTCGACGACCACAGGCACCGCTTCGACCACCGCGCTTAGGCGAGCCGGCGCGGGTGCAGCGCTCGGGTCACGGGCACGTGTGGCCCGTTGTTCGTTGGCTTGAGCTTCCGGTGCCGAATCTGTGATCGCGGCCGGCCGTTCGATCGGCCGGAGGGTCGCTCGCACTTGCTCGAAAAGGCGAGATGAGCGCCGCTATCGGTCTCCCAAGGCGGCTCAGGGTTGTGACCTGGGTCTGTGAGTGTTGCTGTGAGTGTTGCTGTGAGTAGTCCTGTGAGTGGCTCGGTGTCTTCCCCAGAGGAAGCCGCGGAATTTCTCCTCCTGTGAGTGTTGCTGTGAGTGTTGCTGTGAGTGTTGCTGTGAGTCGATCAGCACACCATCGCTCAATGGCTCGGCTCCGCTCCACCCATGACGTGTCCACTGGCACGAGTACCCTGCTCCTCGAATCTGCGTCCTCGTGGCGGTCAGCAGTCGCCGGAAGGCAACCGGCGGTGTCGCAACTGGCAGTGAGGGATTGCTGTGCATGATCGAGGGGGGTTGACCCCTGCACAACGATCCCTTCGCTCCCGCTTGGCTGCCTATAGCCTCCACGCTCAGCGTGACCCCAAAGAAACGACCCAAGCGGCCCGCGCCACGTTCCTGAACCGTTTCGAGCGTGAAGTAGACCCCGATGGCTCTCTGCCGCCTGCCGAACGCGCCAGGCGCGCACAAGCAGCCCTAAGGGCGCACATGACTCGATTGGCCCTGGCGTCGTCGCGGGCGAGGTCGAGAACAACATGAGAATGCAACTGATGCTGGGGTCTTTCGCCACGCCTCAGATGAACGCAGCGCGGTTCCTGCGTCTCGTTGCTCAACCTGGCGTCCTTCCCAAACGTAAGGTCCCGCTACCAGTAACGACGCGTAATCGACAGTCCGCGTATTCGCCGAATACGCGGCTCTTGCGCGCGCGGGCTCGTCAGCGCTGCCGGGAGCCTTGAGCTCACGTCGTGCCGGACGACCTCAATGCTGCGTAGTGCGCCCGGTCGGTGCCTGCGGCGGGGGATCCCGGTCCAGCTCTCGAATATCCTCGGCCACAGCCGGATGCAGATGATCGAGCAGACCTAGAGTCATCTCTCCGACGACGATGCCTACCAGGCGCGCGCCTGGCTGCTGGCGGATTAGGCCTGAGACTAGTAAGAACGGCCCAAGTAAAAACCCCGGACCGGAGCAAAGCTCCACGCCCGGGGTCATAATCCCCGGCACAGCCGGGGCACATAGCCTCTGTAGCATACCCAGAACCGGCCCGGCGAGCACGTCAACCGTGCGTGAACTGTCTGAGCTGGGACCAGCGCCTGTGGCCCTCACTCCCGGACACCACGAGTCTGTATCCGCTTGGGGACCACCTGCCAGGTGGCAAGGAGAATGGTTGTGGAATCGAATCTCTGCCTCTTCATCGATGCCGGTTACCTCTACAAGCAGGGCTCCGGAGCCGTCTTCAAGGAGAAGCTCGGCCGCCATGAGCTGGACCTCAACGCCCAGAAGTTCGTTGACGACCTCTGCGGCTGGCTCTCCAGTATCTACCCGTCCGATGAACTGTTCCGGACGTATTGGTACGACGGTGCCAAGCGCGGCGTCCCGATGGACGACCAGCTCCGGGTTGCGGCCTTGCCGTTCGTGAAACTCCGGCTCGGGCGGATCAACGCAGCCGGGCAGCAGAAGGGTGTCGACACACTCATCGTCCGGGACCTGATGGTTCTTTCCCAGGAGCGCTCGATCCACCGGGCTGTCGTGCTCTCGGGCGACGAGGACCTCCGTGAGGGGATTGAGTACGCACAGGACCGCGGCGTCCGTGTGACGGTTGTCGGTATCGACTCGGACGGGGGGCTCAGCCAGTCCGGGGAGTTGGTCCGCGAGGCCGATCAGAACCTGATCCTCCCAGCAGCGATCATTGCTGACACCCTCAGCCGACGGGCACCGAGTCTCGTGGTAGCACCGAGGCCCGCACCACCAGTTCCCGCCACAGCTCTGACGGCGACGGCCGTGTCGAGCGACCGGTACGTCGAGCACGCTCGAGCCTTCGCTCACGATTGGATGGCAGCGGCAACGGGCGACGAGATCAGCGCCCTCATCGCCGGGCGTCCGAGGCTTCCTCCCGCTCTCGATGCGTCATTGCTGCGTCATGTCGCTGGTGCATGCCAGGTCTACGACATCGACGATGCGTCCCGCAGGACGCTCCGGACCGCCTTCTGGGAGGTCGTTGACGCAGAGGTTCCTGGCGCGGGCTCACGCTGATCCTGTGACGAGCGTCCTTGCGATCGACCCAGCCTTCGCGTGCTCCTGAGACGGGCGTCAGGGACAGCTACGCTCTTCCAAAGGCCGCAACGGGTTGACCTGGGATAATGCAATAGCACCTAACTTTCCCCATTTCGCTCGCCTCTTACCTGCAAAAGTCCTTGTAAGCACACCGTTCGGTCAGTTCTGACTGGCAGTCAGGAGGTTCGAGGGTTCGAGTCCCTTCGCCTCCACCACCAGGACAAATGCAACTTGAGAGAATCTGATTCGGGTTGCACAGCGCAGGCATGCTCTCGCCAGACAAGTAACAGGTGATGATCGAGGCCACCGAACGCGAGTCTGATATGGGTGGGTGACCTGCCGCATCGCGTCGGCGTTTTCGGTGCGAAGTTCTGGGTGCTGCTTCCAACGATCGGCAGGTGCCATTCGCCTCACCCTCGAAGATCCGATCGGTTGGATCAGTCGAGTGGCCGTCGCGCCCGACCGATATGAAGTCGTCGAGGATTCCGCGGGGCGGACCTCGTCGGCTGCTCGTGGCGCGACGTGCGCACGAGCTTTCTCGCTCGCATGAACAACGTAGTGGGACATGACCTGCGGGCCGCATTGCTGGCTGGCTAACTCCTAAGTTCTCCCAGCTAGTCGGCAGTTTGTATACCGCCGGCCCTATTCTCCTATCCTGCTCGTGAACAGGCCACCGGGCTTAAGGGCTCCGGCAGCGACCTGCTCGGCTGCCCAGTCGATCCACTCGACCTGCATGGCGTAAAAGCGATGGCCGAACTCGATCGCGAGACGACTCGCGCGGCTGGTCGGGTTGGCGGTCCAGTCCCTGTTGGCGATGATCTCCTCGAGATATTCGAGGTGTCGGACGTACTCGCCCCGGTCGCGCGCTAGATGTTCAAGTGCTTCATCGGTGGGCAGTACCCACAGGCAGAACACACGCAACAGCGCCTCGTAGCGGACCGAGTAGTCGGGCTTACTCTCACGCAGCCAGGACCGCAGCGCCTCGAGCCCAGCTGGTGTGGTCACGTACACCTTTCGGCCCCTCGGGCCTGCTCCGGTCTGCTCGATCAGGCCTTCCGACACAAGCTTCCCAAGCTCGGGATAAATCTGGCTGTGCTGGGCAGGCCAGACATTCGCCATCGAGGCACTGAAGTAGCGGGTCAGGTCGTAGCCGCTCATTGGCTCGCCGGCGAGCAGGTCGAGCAGTCCATGGCGTAGGGTCATGAGAAATAGTCTACATGTTGCTCTTGACATGTCAAGAGAGTTAGTGTTTACTTGGACATGTCGGAATCAACATGTAGAGGGGGAACCATGACTTACCTGACCACTGAACAGATTCACTCCCGGCGCTGGGCGACCCTCGCCGTGCTCTGCCTGTCCCTGCTCGCCGTAGTGGTGGACGGTTCCATCGTCAATGTGGCTCTACCAACCCTTGTGCGCCAGCTGCACGCCTCGACCAGTGCGCTCCAATGGGTCGTCGACGCCTACACGCTCGCCATGGCTGGTCTGCTTCTTACCCTGGGCAGCCTCGGTGACCGGATCGGGCGCCACCGGTTGCTGGCCGGCGGCCTGTTCGTCTTCGGACTCGGCTCCGCGCTCGCTGCCGCATCCACCTCGGCGAGCCAGTTGATCGCCTGTCGCGTGCTGATGGGGATAGGAGCAGCAGCCATCATGCCCGCAACGCTTTCGATCCTGACAAATGTCTTCACCATCGTGAGCGAGCGCGCCAAGGCGATCGCCATGTGGTCGGCCATAGCCGGGCTCGGGGTCGCCATCGGCCCGACACTCGGCGGATGGCTCCTTGAGCACTTCGATTGGGGCTCGATCTTCATGGTGAACCTGCCCATCGTCGCCGTGGCCCTCATCGCCGGTCGGATGCTCGTTCCGCCCTCGGCGGATCCTCACCCACGCGCCCTTGACCCGATCGGTGCCGCGTTGTCGATCGCGGGAATCTCCGCCCTCGTCTATGCCATTATCGAGGCGCCCTCGCACGGATGGCTGAGTGTCACGACCCTCGGTACTGGCGCAGTGGGCGTCGCGGTTCTGGCCGCCTTCGTGGTCTTCGAGCTTCGTAGCTCGCACCCGATGGTCGACCTGCGGATCTTTACCAACGCGAGGTTCAGCGCGGCCAGCTTCGCCGTCACGATGATCTTTTTCGCTCTTTTCGGCTGGCTGTTCCTTCTTACCCAGCAGCTCCAGTTCCTGCTCGGCTATGACCCGTTGCAGGCCGGAGTGCGCTGTCTACCGTTTGCCGTGACCATGGGTTTGGCTGCCGCCCAGTCGGCCAAGTTGGCTGCTCGGATCGGTACCAAGCTCGTCGTTGCTTCAGGACTCGCGCTCATGGCCGTTGGATTCGGGCTGATATCGACCTCGACGGTCCACACCGGTTACCCGTTCTTGCTTGTCGCGAGTGTGATCATCGCAGCCGGGATGGGTCTTGCCATGGCGCCAGCGACGGAGTCGATCATGGGCTCGCTGCCGAGATCTCAAGCCGGCGTGGGCTCGGCGGTTAACGACACGACCCGGTTCCTGGGCGGTGCCCTCGGGGTGGCGCTCACCGGCTCGGTCGCCTTTTCGGTCTTCGCCAGCCATTTGCGTCCCGCCCTCGTCCACCTGCCAGCCCAGTACGCGACGCAAGCCAAGGCCTCGGTCGGCGCGGCGGTCACCATTGCCAAGCACATCCCAGGGTCCGCCGGCCAGGTCCTGGTCGACGCCAGCCGACAGGCGTTCGTCGCCGGTGCCGACCGAGCCGTGCTCGTGACCGTCGTTGCCGCTATTCTCGGTTCGCTGGTCGCAGCCCGGTACCTGCCGGCTCGGGCTTCGGACCAAGTCTCCACTCTTGAGCCCACAGCGGAGGCCGACCTTGCCGACTTCGCCGAGATGACGCCGATTGAGGTGGCATAGCCCTTAACAATCGGATCAGTGGCGACTCTTCGGAAGGGGGAGATGCACGATGGATGAATCAACCATCCGAGCCGACGCCCCGTTGGTGACAATGGTCAACGTGTTCACCGTCGAACCCGAGAATCAGCGACTACTCGTTGAGCGCTGGCAGCGCGCCACAGAAGAGGTGATCCGTCACCTGCCGGGTTTCGTCTCGGCAAACATCCACCGGAGCCTCGACGGCACGAAGGTTGTGAACTACGCGCAATGGGAAACTCGGGAAGCACTCACCGCGATGCTCCAGAACCCCGCAGCCCGCAGGCACCTACGTGAGCTGGGCGAGATCGGGATTGCTGCACCTGTACTGGCCGAGGTGGTGTCAGTTCACCACGCGTAGAGCCACCCACCGAGGATGAGTGCGAGCGGCGTGGAGTTAGGTGCGTCCGGAAGTAGCGGGCGCACCTAGCCGCGTAAGGGCAAGACAGAACGACAACTGCGCCAAGTCCAACGTTTGGCCGGAACGCCCGGCGCGCGAATTTGTAACCATCAGTTGCCGTTCTGCATCCCGAACAACGGGTTTGGAACGGCCGCGGGTCGAGCTTGTTAGAAGAGCACCCTCTACTGGTAGGTACTGGAGGAGCGCCACGGAGGATTTCCTAGACAACGAAAGACCACGAAGTGGCATCTTGTACCCCGTCTTTGACGCCGCCAACCTTCGCAACTCCTGGGGCGGTCCCACCCTCGCCGGAGCATGGGTCACGCACTTCGCACTGGGGACGGGAATATTGCTTGTTGTCTATTTCCCTTCGCCCTTTGGCGAGAGCGGCGGAAGTCTTGAACTGCGCCCCGCGATTGGAAGGAACCCCGCTGGACAAGAATCCATCTGCGCCTCATCGGAGAACCACGAGGTCAGTTTCATAGACCTGGCGCGACTCGACAACAACAGCCTGGGAGATCGCTACCGGTGGGCTATCGGAAGAGCCGCCACTAGAGCGCAGAACGCCAAATACGAGCGGAATCGCCTCGATGACTGGCCGAGGGGTGGAGCGCGAGATGGATCCTTCGGTAGCTAGAGCGAGGCGCTTAGATTGAGAGTATGGGCTTGGACTGGGAACAGACGATCATTGACGCGCGAGATCCGGCTGCTCTGGGAAGATGGTGGCAGGAGGCACTCGGATGGGTTGTCGTGAATGACGATCCGGAGGAGTTTGAGATTCGACCAGCGCCAGACCGATTCCCTGGGCTGCTCTTTGGCGCCGTCCCTGAACCGAAGACGGTTAAGAACCGACTCCACCTCGACTTCCGACCTGACGATAGGGACAGAGAGGTTGAGCGGATGCTGGCACTTGGAGCTACCCGGGCGGATGTAGGTCAGGGCGAGGAGTCATGGGTTGTGCTGGCTGATCCAGAGGGTAACGAGTTCTGCATACTCAGCTCCCGCCGTCGGAGCTGACAGCCCATAGTGCTCGATCTGGAACAGCGGCGGTGTGGCCCCAGTACCAAGAGGCTTGAGCCAGACGGTGATGTGTTTGCGGTTGTACACAAGCGTCCGACCGAGGCGCGGTTTGGTCAGTCGTTGTCGAAGAAACGCCGGAGCTCGGTGACGATGAGGTCCGGCGCCGAATCGATGGCGTCGTGTCCTTGGTCTGAGAGGCTTACCAGTTCGGCGATCGTCAATGTCGCTGCGAGCGCGCGACTGATTTCACCAGCCCACGGGGGGCTCTTCGTGCCGAGCAACAACAACACCGGAGCCGCGACCTGCGCGGCGAGACCAAGGAGGTCGACGCTCGTGAGCGCCTCAGCCTCTCGCGAAAGCGTTGCCGTGACGATTGGGAGGACGTCATAGGCTCCGGGGGCGCTCCTGTACTCCTCGAACCGCTCAGCGGTGAGACCGACGATCTCGGTGATGAAGCTGAACATCGCTCGGCCCGGTTTCCCATCGAATACCAAGTCAGTGGCTCGTTCGACCCATTCTCTTGGGACCGTCTGAGGCCCGGGTGGCTCGTATAGCGCAATACGGCGGAAAGGCGCTCGTCGAGCTGCGGCTCCGAGTGTGCAGGTCGCTCCGTAACTGTGGGCGAAGACATCGACGGGGGTGCCTTGTTCTTCTGCCAGATGATTGGCGACCGCCGCTATGTCATCGAATTCCTTCCTAAGCGAGTAGGGCTCAGCGTCACCGCTGGTGCCCCTTCCGCGACGGTCCATCGCAGTCGATGTTCGGCCAGAGCTGACTATACGGGCTCCCACTGCTCGATCCGGCCCATTCCTCCATGCACGAGCAGCAGCGCCGGCCCAGTGCCTGCTGTCAACAGGCCGAGCTGACGTCGTCGGCAACTATCACCGAATGCTTTGTTCCCTCCACGAAAGCTCCTCCCACGCACGAGCGCCGAGAGCACTGGGACACGCGCGCCGCATCCCCGTCGCTCGATCACAGCAGCGCTTCGAGCTGAGCGGTCGATCTCGCGCAGAATGTCGTACCGAGCGCCAACCTACTCCGAAGCGTTCAGGGCGCCCGAACGGCTACGCGCTCCGCGCCGATGGCGCCTGAAACGCCGATTCGGGCGCGGGTGCGACCCTCTCTGGCACTTGTTGTTCTGTTCACGGGTTCACTGAGTTCCTGGTTCGGGGACCCCGCGGGTTGCCGGTCACGGCATGAGCCATGGAACTCACGGTCGGGCGCGGGCCAAGGGAATCTCGACGGGACAGAGGTCGTCTCCCTTGGTGCTCACGACCAATTGGCGATGCCCATTGGCCGTGAACAGGTCGAACCAGGCATCGCACAACAGAAGGACACTCGTGATGACAGATGCCGGCACGACCTGACGCTGCTTCCATACCCCCACGCCGTGACCAAGAGGCAGCCGAGCAGGACGACGTCGAAGCCGGTCCAGAGAAGCCGCCAGTTGGCGGCAACGTAGGTCCGCGGCAATGACATACCCAGGGCCATTGTCCAGGGAATCAAGGAGATACAACAGACAGCCAGAAATCGTATGAACCAGCGTCTGGCCGTCTGCTGGCGTCGGCTGACAGCGAACTCTGATGCCGTCAGCATCTGGAGGCGGCGCAGGAGGTCGGCCCGCTCGGGATGGGACAGCGATCGCAGGATGTGATCACTGACGGCGGCCTCACTCGAGGAAGTTGGAGCGCTTACACTCCGGAGAGCCGGGACAACGCCGCCCTGATCTGTGACCACGGCGTCGTTCACGCAGCCCGGCCGGTGGTTACCGGCTGATCGCCGACTCCTTCGCCTTCCGTGTCCATTCCCGGTGTCAGCGGCTTCTTCGCAGCATTCGTCTGAGGCAGGAAGACAACGGTGAGGACAACGCCAGCCGCAGCGACGCCCGCTGAGACCACGAGTGCCATGTCCATCCCGTGGACGAAGGCTCGCTGCACCGAGGTGAGCAGCGCCGGCGAGTGGAGCTTGCCGGCCACCGCCACGCCGCCGAAGACGCTTTGGCGCACAGTCGCCGCAGCGGCCGCCGGCAGACCTACCAGGTCGAGACGGGCTAGATAGCCGGCGCTCAGGACACTGCCGAGGATGGCGATACCGAGTGGACCACCGGTCTTGTTGACTGCCTGCATCACCCCTGAGCCGACGCCGCTTTTCTCCTCCGACAGTTCAACCAGTGCGGCGGACATGGCGGTGGCCATGGCGATGCCGGTCCCGATCCCGGCGACCGCCATCCATACCGCCACAAATAGGCCGCTTGACCCAACACTCGTAGTCGAACCGAGGAACAACCCGACCGCGAGGAGGCCGAAGCCGGCGGCCACGGCCACCTTGGCGCCTACCAGGCGCACGACCCGGGCCGCGGGAATGGCTCCGACCATGAGTCCGCCGACGAGAGGTAACAGCCTGATGCCCGATCCCATGGCGTTGCTACCGAGCACGCCCTGGAAGTACTGCGGCATGGTGAACAAGATGCCGAGCATGGCGACGATGGGAAACATGGAGAGAATCACCCCCCAGGTGAACGAGGGCAAGCCGAACAGCGAAAGGTCGAGCAACGGCTGACCACCGAACTGGCGGGTCAGTCGCCGTTCCCACGCGAAGAAACCCACCAGTAGTGCCACGCCGCCGACCATCATGGCCAGGGCGTAGACATTGCCCCAGCCCTGCTGGCCAGCTTTGATGAGGCCGTAGGTCAAGACGACTAGCCCAGCGGCCGAGGCAGCGACCCCGGCGAAGTCCATGCCCGGGCGTTCCGAGGCGCGGGACTCCGGCACCAGGGCGACGACGGCCACCAAGGCGACCACGACGACGGGCACGTTGATCAGGAACACCCAGCCCCACCAGTAGTTCGTCAGCAGCCAACCACCGAGGATGGGGCCGATCGGAAAGGCCACGAAGGTGGCCGCCGAGATGATCCCCACGGCCTTGGGCCGCTCCCCCTTGCTGAACAGCACCGTGAGAACCGAGAGCGCCATGACGATCAGCCCTGCGCCGGCGAAGCCAACGAGCACCCGAGCAGCCATGAACTCGCCCGCTGACCTCGAATAGGCACATCCCGCGGATCCCACCCCGAAAAGCACCAAGGAGACGAGGAGGACCTTCTTGTGGCCGTAACGGTCGCCCAAGAGGCCAGCCGGAAGCATCGCCGCGGCTAGGACGAGGAAGTACCCCGACGAGAACCACTGCAGGTCGGACTCCGAGGCGTGCAGCGCCTTGGACAGCGTGGGCAGGGCCACGCTGAGCACGGTGCCGTCCACGCCTACCGCCAACACGGCCAAGGCCAGGGCGCCGAGCGCCCACCACCTTAGATTCCCCGGCGTTGTGACGAGTGCATTCGGATTGTCGAGGACCGTCGTCACGGCGTGGCGCCACTAGCTGAAGAGGCGACGAAGTTGAAAGAGGCAACGATCAGTGAGAATCGTTCCACTCGAGTTGTCACTTGTTCCCCCACGTCCTTCCCCACATTGTCGTGTTCCTATTCAAGAGGTCTTCGGGCCAGTCGAATTCGAACCGGTGCCTGAGGCTCGGGACATTCATTCGCGCTGACCGCTCCCCGGCACGGCTCGTGGCTTGCCCTCTTCGCGTTGGCGCATGTGGTCGAACTCGCCAGGAGGGCGCTCTACCACTGGGACGTACGGGATGGACGCAGCGGACGATCTCGTAGACGAAATACCACTTGGGGAACCCCAAACCTGCCGGGACGTTTCCCCTAATCCCTGGAGAGATTGTTCGTCGTCGTGTGTCGCCGAACGATCGACCTCTACTAGTCGTTCGCCGGGTGCGCCTGGTAGCGCACGCGAAGGTAGCCAGACGAGCACGATGACGACACCGCCTAGCGCGACAACGGCAGCGACTAGAAAGGAGACCTCCAACCCGCTCATGAACGCCTCGCGTGCAGCACGCGCCAACAGTGCGCCCCTCGTACCTCCGGCGCTGCCGGCAACTGCCAGTGCACCACCGAACGAGCCGAGGATCGTATGGGTGACGCCTGGCGGAAGGTGCCGCCCGGCGAGGGCACCGTTCATGTGGTTCTGGTAGCGAGTTGCCAGCACGCTTCCTATTACTGCCACGCCGATCGCGCCGCCGACCTGGAGGGCCATGGTGTTGATCGCTGATCCGATTCCCGAGTCGCCCTGGGGAACCGACCCCACGACCGAGTTCGTCGCCGTTGGTAACAGGAGGCCGGCTCCAAGACCGATCAACAACAGGCCGGGTAATACACGCCCGTAGCTAGTCGTGCTCGTCGAGGCAGCTGAGATCTGCCACAGACCGCCAGCGACCGCTGCAAGCGCGCCAGCAACCGTCAGCTTGGTTCCGATGTTGCGCGCGAGGACCGGGGAGAACACGGCGCACACGACGAGGACGGCGGCCATAGGCAAGATGCGCAGACCAGCCTGGAGGGGTGAGAAACTGAGGTCGAACTGGAGGAACTGGGTCATGACGAACAGAGCCCCCAACAGTCCGAACACGCCGAGACATTCGGCCCCCGCCGCTATCGAGAACCGACGATCTCGAAACAGCTCCAGCTTCAGCATCGGGTGGCGACTGTGCAATTCCCAGACGACAAACGCTGCTATAACCATAAGGCTCAAGAGGCCGGTCCCAAGGACATCCACTGATGCCCAGCCCTGGGTCGGGCCCTCGATAATCGCCCACAGCAGCAGGCCCAGGCCGGTGATCGACAACAGCACGCCAGTGAGATCGGACCGTCCGGCTGCGGGGTTCTTCGAGTCCGGCACGAGGACCAAGGCTCCTATGAAACCGGCTATCACAATCGGGACATTGACGAGGAAGACAGAACCCCACCAGAACCTTGCCAACAGCAAGCCGCCCGCGATCGGACCAATCGCAATTCCGAGCCCGATGATGCCGCCCCAGACGCCGATGGCCCGGGCGCGCTCTCGCGGGTCACGGAAGACGTCGTTGACGATCGAAAGCGATGCCGGGATCGTCAGTGCCGCCCCGATTCCCATGACGGCTCGAAATGGGATCAATAGATCTACCGAGCCCGAGAAGGCGGCCCCAATCGACCCTACTCCGAAGACAGCCAGCCCGATGAGGAAGGACTTCTTTCGCCCGAAGCGGTCCGCCAGGCTCCCACTGACGAGCAAGAGCCCTGCGAACACCATCGCATAGGAGTCGACGATCCACTGCAGCTGGCTGGAGGTCGCGTGCAACTCCCGTACGAGCGTCGGAAGCGCCACGTTGAGGATCGTGTTGTCTACGTTGATGATGAGAGCGGCGGCGCAGACGACCCCCAACGCAGCCCAATGATGGTCGCTCTTTGTATCAGATGGGGCCAGCGCCGCTGAAAGACTGAGACTCATGGGACCGCCAAACGGCATATACCGAACCAAGCGGTGCCATACCTTCTCGGACGTCGAGTCCAGTGCACGGGCGTGGCCCTTCAGGCGGTTGGCGGCGGCTAAGCCGACCTGGCGGACCCTCGCTGTAGAAGGTGAGCTGACTCAAGCATAGGGCACATCGAGCCATCGGCGACTATGAAATTGTTAGCGGCGCGTCGCCGCCATCGCGACGGAGGGACGGAAAGGCGCGGGCAAGACTGAGACGGCCAGACGTCGTCGAGGTCACGTAGCATATGGTGTTCTGCCCGGACGCCCCCTGTTATGACGCCGATGCAAGCCGTCAGCTCACAGGTCGTAGATGTGCCCCGAGGTCGATCCTGCCGCTCACCGCTTCCTCGTGCCTCTCAATCGTGCCTCACGTGCAGGCAGATGGCAGACGCTGGAGGAGCCGAGGCGGTCTCGGGGGTCATGCGCAAGGACGGAACGATGAAGCTCAGCGATCTCAGAACTAGCGAAGAGGTTCTCGCGGGCGCTCTGCGCGATCCCGCGTTCCGGGCAGAGTGGGAGCGGACTGCGGTCGCGCGCGCCCTTGCTTCGCAAGTGGTCGCGTATCGAGTCACACATGGTCTGTTACAGCGAACGCTGGCAGACGAGCTTCATATGTCGCAGCCCCAGGTGGCTCGGCTTGAAGCGGCGATCCACAATCCCGAAATCGAGACGCTACGGCGCGTCGCCAGTGTTCTCGATGTTGAGTTCGACCTGAAGATCCCGCAACGGCAGGAACCGACACTCAGCTCCAGGCCAAGCACGAAGGCCGCGCCGCGCCGTAGTCCTTCGCGTGCTCCTGAGACGGGCGTCAGGGACAACTACGATCCTCCCAAGGCCGCAACGGGTTGACCTGGGATAATGCAATAGCACCTAACTTTCCCCATTTCGCTCGCCTCTTACCTGCAAGACCGCAGGTAAGCACACCGTTCGGTCAGTTCTGACTGGCAGTCAGGAGGTTCGAGGGTTCGAGTCCCTTCGCCTCCACCCGAAAGTCCTGGTCACGGGCTTGTGTGGGCGTTGTGGCTCCCTCAGGGCCGGTGCGAATGTAGCCAACTGTAGCCACACCGC
>Ga0326727_10018916_pt1 | contig 13974 bp, 10 predicted proteins | sample MB2enrmetagenome_FD_207643 | JGI IMG/M metagenome (GOLD analysis project Ga0326727, IMG submission 207643) | Lab enriched peat soil microbial communities from McLean, Ithaca, NY, United States - MB29MY | ecosystem: Environmental > Terrestrial > Soil > Wetlands > Peat | place: USA: New York... | reverse complement strand
GGGGTGAGTATCAATATCCCGCCGGCATCCACCGTCCGGAATATGAGACCGCCACATCTTTCGGGACGCTTTGCCTTAACGGCAACACCGAATCAATCGTGATGGTCAATGATATCTGCAACCGGGCTGGGCTGGACACAATCTCAAGCGGCTCGATTATCGCTTTCGCCATCGAACTGTATGAAAACGGCATCCTGACACAGCAGGATACGGACGGCATCGACCTGCGGTGGGGCAACCACCGGTCCATCGTGGCGATGACCCGGAAGCTGGCGAATCGGGAGGGCATCGGGGATGTTCTGGCCAACGGCGTGAAACGGGCGTCCGAAATCATCGGAAAAGGCGCCGAGCAGTATGCGATGCACATTGGCGGGCAGGAAGTAGCGATGCACGACCCCAAAGTGATGTCGCCCGGAATCCAATATAGCCCCGCGGCGCGCTATAAAATGGATGCCACACCCGGACGGCACACTACCCTTTTCGGCCCCCTCAGTTTTGTTAATACCCATTTCCTTAACGTCACGGGATTGTGCCACTTCGGACGGTGGCCGGAGAGTGAAGAGCTGATGGTCGGGGTTTTCAAAGCGGTGACCGGCTGGGACTACAGCTGGGACGATATGCTAAAGACCGGGGAACGTATAGTTGACATGCGGCATGTTTTCAATTTGCGGGAGGGCATCTGCGAACTGAATTGGAAAGTCCCGCCGCGGATTATCGGCAACCCGCCGCAAACCGTCGGTCCGCTGGCCGGCGTGACGGCGGATATCGATGCGCAAATCTACTGGGGCATGGGTTATCTGGACTGGGACCGTTTCACTACTAAGCCCAGCAAAGCGAAGCTGCTTTCGCTCGGCGGCATGGACGACGTCGCCAAAGAACTATGGCCATCTTAAATAAATTTGTTTAGTTTCAAAATCAAAGGATTCTAAATTAATGAAATAAACTACGGATAAATGGGGGCAAAATCAATCAATGTATTAGGAAATATAAATTTCCATTTCTTTATTAAAATAAAAAACTCACTTAACCTATAAAAACTATCATCAATTGGAAGGAATTAGCACTTAACTTACAAAATATATCCCGAAAATGTTATCCTCTAATTCAATGCTGTAGTATTATATCAATTTGTAAATTCATATATTTATATCAATACCGTTCAAAAATTTTGTATAATAAGAAATAACCGAAAAGGAAGCTAGACATGTTGGATTTGGCAGCCGGAAAAGCAAAACATGAGTGGACATTAAAAAAGCGGGAAGGCAAAGTTGAACTTTGGTACAACAATAAAAATAAAATTTGGGGTGTATATCTACACGAACAGCCTGGTCAATGGATAATGCAAGCGATTGTTAAGACATCTCAAGATGCATACAAGCTTTTTGCTGATGTCATCGATATGGTTAAATAGATTTCAAAAGATACTAATATGGATCAACTGGAAAATTTTGCACAATCTAATAATTGATTAGTTGGTTGAACTAAAAATTCTGATAATTATATCTTTAATATTTTTCGGCAGCGGTTGCGATTTTTTTAAGCAGCGATATTAACTGCTGCCGTTCATTCTCCGTTAAAACAGACATTATCTGTTCAACCGAGCTTTCTTCAATGATTTTGTTGTAAATTTCACTGCCTTTTTTAGTCAATTCAAAATTGATAAGGGCCGATTTAGGTGTTTGTCTGACCTTACGTACCAGTCCATTTTTTTCCATTCTTGTTATTTGCTGGGAAAGCGTATTTATTTGTCTGTCACTATGTTTGGATAATTCAGCCAAAGTAGATTTATGGCCGAGACTATGAAGGATGAATAACACCGTTGCCTGCCGGGGTGATATATCATAAGGCTTCAGCTCATTTTGCCTGGCCCTGTTCATGTAATGTCTGACTTTACCTATTAAATATCGCGAGTACATGCTGCTGTTCTGCGATATTATTTTTTCCATTTCCACAGAATTTCTCCTTTTAGCTATAACAAATTCTACCCATTATTAGTATATATAAACTGGTTGCGCTACGCAAAACGGATCAAATAATATTTTCGCATTCCTGTGGTTTCTCGTAACGCTTTGATATGCACCGGAAGTAAAATTATTTCTGTAACTCTTGTCCAAAAATGTTCAATATAATTAGTGAGAATTTTCTTGACAAAACTTAAAAATGATGGTATGCTCTCTCTAATTTGTATTATTCCATAACGAATATCGCTATGGATAGTCAGGAGTTTAAAAAAGGGGGGCAAATGAAAAAGGGATTTATCCTGGTAACACTATCTTGTCTATTGGTAACATCTCTTATACTTGCATCTTGTTCAAGCGCTTCCTCGACAACTTCTTCATCTACGACAAATCCGGTCACTACATCTCAGACCACCACGGTAGCCACAACTCCAACAACTTCGGTAGTTCAGACCACAACGACGTCTACTGCAACGACTGTTATTGTAACCACAACATCTACTGGAAACTGGTGGGATACACTTGGTACCCCTCAATATGGCGGCACGTTGACTGATTACAGTCCACTTGACTTTGGGCTTTGGGACCCATATAACAGCTCATCACTAGCTACTTGCAACTCCGCGTTTATGGAAGGACTTTATGGAGATGATTGGGCGTTAAATCCATCGGTGTTCGACTTTAGTACTGGTTTCCGACCGACAGACTACGTCAATGGGCTTCTTGCGGCGACATGGGAATTTACGAACCCTGGAACTTACATTGTCCACTTGCGCCAAAACGTCTACTGGCAAAATATATCACCGGTAAATGGTCGGCAATTTGTGGCGAATGATGTGGTTTATAATTTCGGCCGGGATTTCGGTCATGGCGATGGTTTTACCACTCCAAGTCCCGCTTTAGCGACTAATCCTTTGACAACCAGCTTAACATCTGTGACCGCAACTGATAATTTTACTGTGGTTTTTACATTTAACACTCCAAATGTTGAATTCATTTTAGAATCAATGGAAGCGGTTGGGGAAGATCCGTTGGCTGCACCTGAAGCAGTGACTCAATGGGGAAATCTTAACGATTGGCACCATGCTATTGGCACTGGGCCGTTTATTCTGCAGGATTACGTTAGCGGAAGTTCAGTAACTTTGGTGAAGAATACAAATTACTGGGGGTATGATGAACGCTATCCGCAAAATCGCTTGCCATACGTCGATTCGGCTAAAATATTGGTGATTCCGGATATGGCCACCGGCCTGGCAGCCGTGCGTACCGGCAAGATTGACGTTATGGAGAATATTGGATTGCAAAATGCCCAAGCAATGCAGAAAACCAATCCAGGCATCATTCAGTTAACGATGCCTGGTACTCAAGGAGGGACTGTTGACCCAAGGGTGGACAAAGCTCCGTTTAATAATCAAAAAGTTCGAGAGGCATTGCAAAAGGCAATTGACCTTCAAAGCATAGCCACTAACTACTATGGGGGTACGTGCTCAGCAGATCCTCAATCTTTGACTTCATCTGATTTAAAAGGGTGGGGATTCCCATATGATCAATGGCCGCAATCGCTAAAGGACCAATATAGTTACGACCCGACAGCGGCTAAGGCACTGCTGGCTGCTGCCGGCTTTCCCAATGGATTTACCACTGACTGTGTGGCCGATAGTTCAGGCGATTTAAACCTGTTGGAGATTGTTCAGTCAGATTTTGCAGCTATTGGCGTTAAAATGAGCATACAAGCAATGGATCCCACAACCTGGACCAACTATGTAAGAACTCAGCACCTGCAAGATGCTTTAGCCTTTCGTTCATCAGGGTCACTTGGCATGTCTTACCAGCCGTTCAGACAGTTTATTCGGTATCAAACGGGATACGTCGCCAACTATGAAATGGTTAGCGACCCCACTTTTGATGCCTTCTATCCTGCGGCTTTGGCGGCTACTACAATTGACCAGGTGAAGTCAATCTTGCAACAAGCAAACGAATATTTGTCACAACAACAATGGGTAGTGTCTTTGCTAAATCCATCGAGTTTCAATGTTTACCAACCATGGCTGAAAGGTTACGCCGGACAATCATTTGCGATGACAGGCGGATCGTCAGGTCCGATGATGTTCGGTTATTATGGCTCCAGATTCTGGATCGATCAAAGTCTCAAATAAAACATGGGATAAAATTATTGTATAATCATCGGGTCCAAAGCGATCTTTTTAAAAGATCGCCTTGACCCGATGATTTACTAAAATTACATTTATCGAAAGACTCAGCTTATCTTAATGAAACCCAAATTTATTTAGAATAATGCAATATCATTGATTTCAATAATGGTATTGTTTAAAGTTAATCAGGATAAAATCATCCAATAAACATAAAATATTTCAGAAGTTTTAAATATTTTTAGTCAAAACCAAAAGGAGGCATGCAAAAAATGGGAAAAACAATAGTTGAAAAGATTTTGGCGAAAGCAGCAGAATTACCGGAAGTTTCCCCCGGTGAGTACGTCAAAGTCGGAAAGACCGTTAGATTCGTTCTGATGGGTACGGACAGCACTCCGAAAGTGGGTCCGGCTTTCAAGAGATTAGGGTGGGACAAATTATGGGATCCGACCAAAGTGATGGTAGCACCCGATCATTGCGGTGCATATACACGTGTTGGTTCAATCACAACGAACAGAGAGGCACATCGGCTTAATAGTGAATGGGCGAGGAGTATGGGGGTTCCCGAAGAAAATATTATGGAACTGGGTAGGGTAGGTAATTGCCATCATCTCGCAGTCGAAAAGGGATGGGCGTTACCGGGCAGTGTTTACCTCTCCGGGCCGGATGGCCATACGATTACGGTTGGAGGCGTCGGTTGTTTTGGAAGTTGTCTATCGGCTTCAGCCAACTTTTTCATGAGGTTTGGTTGGACCTGGTTCCGGGTACCGGAAAGCATCAAGTTCAATATTACCGGAAAATTGAAAGATGGAATTATGGGCCGAGATGTCTATGAGTATATTTTAGGACTAATCGGTCCGACCGGGGCAATTTATCAGGTTATGGAGTTCACCGGGCCAGTAATGGAAGACATGAGTATCGATGGGCGGTTATCCATGTGTTGTCTCGCCATGTTTACGGGCGCGAAGCTAGGAATAGTAAATCCTGATCAAAAGGTAATTGACTGGTTTAAAGCCAGGACTAACGTACCTTTCGAACCGCTGGTAAGCGATCCCGATGCAAAATACGCGAAAGTTTATGAGATTGATGGTTCGAAGATTGAGCCCCAAGTAGTTATTCCTCCACACCGACAGACCGGCGTTAGAAATATTAAAGATGTTGAAGGGATTCCGGTTACTAATGCGTTCATCGGCTCCTGCGCCAGCGGCCGCGATGAAGATTTAATGATGGCAGCCCGAATTCTGAAAGGTCGTAAAGTTCATTCAAAAGTCATGTTTAACGTAACTCCAGGTTCCAGCGATTCCATGGCGAGATCCGACAAAGCCGGATATATCTCTACTCTTCTCGATGCCGGTTGCTTAATATGCGCTCCCGGCTGCGGTATGTGTCCTGGGTTTTATACGCCTCTGGCAAAGAATGAGGTTTGTATTACCTCCAGCACTACTAACATTCCCGGCCGAATGGGAGACGACAGCGCACAGGTTTACCTGGGAAGCCCCGCCACTGTAGCAGCTTCAGCTATTGAGGGTAAAATAACAGACCCGCGAAAATATCTATAAGGAGAAATAGAAATGGCATTAAAATTTAAAGGTAAAGTCTGGGTTTTTGGCGATAATTTGGATGTAGATTTTGAGATTTTGTCGTTCCGCGAATTGGACGCAGGCATCATTGCCCCAGACAAAATGGGTGAATGGTGCATGAGAGTGGTGGATCCTGATTTCGCTAAGAAAGTAAAGAAAGGCGATATTATGGTAGTCGGAACAAACATGGGTTGCGGCCATGACCATTATTTATCAAACGTTTCCATCAAGCAGAGCGGTATCGATTGTGTAATCGCCGAATCATTCGACCGCAACTTCTTCAGGAATTCCATTGCAGTCGGATTACCTATCATCGAATACAAAGGAATCAACAAGCTTGCTAAACAAGGGGATGAACTGTCAGTCGACTTAAAAGCAGGCACAATTAAAAATATCACCACAGGGAAGTCCACTAAGTTCAAGCCATTCCCTGATTTTCTGCTGGAAATAGTTGATGCAGGCGGTCTCGAATCATACGGCAACAAATTAATTGCGGAAGGAATAGAAAAATAATCAGACGAAGGAAATGAAATGAAAAAAACTACCATACTACGGAATCTGCTAAAAGAGCCTGGACTTCTGATTGTTCCTGCTGCCTATGATTGTCTTAGCGCCAGGTGTGTCGAAGCTGTCGGGTTTAAAGCAGTTTTCCAGACTGGAGCCGGGATTCGGGATGCGGTACTCGGTATGCCCGACATCGGTTTAGCCACTGCAAGTGAGATTGTAAACAACGCCAGGTACATGGCTGATTCGGTCAATATCCCGCTGATTGTAGACGCCGATGATGCTTTTGGGGCAATGCTATCAGCATATCGCACTACACGGGATTTAATTAGGGCCGGAGCTGCAGGAATGTTTGTAAGTGACCGGGCACCTTTTATCCTAGCCACCGAACCTCACAGCCTGGTTGAAGTTCTGCCGCGAGAAGAATATTATGGGAAAATGCGTGCTGCGGTAGAAATCAGAAACAAGGAAGATAAAGACTTTATCTTGGTGGCGAGAATAGATTCCGGCGCCAAATTAGGTGATGAAGAGGTCATTATACGAGCGAAAGAGTGTCTTAAAATAGGCGTGGATGTAATATTACCGCATTTCAGGCCCCCGGAATCCAAATTCGGCGAAAGGAATAAAGAGACACTGAAGCAATTGTACAAAAAGATAGGGGCTCCGGATGTCTGGATATGGGGGATGGGACCGCACACTTCTACCGCCAAAGATTATGAAGAAGTTGGCGCCAAGTTATGGGTAACGGGCAGAGTAACATCAGTTGTATCCAGGGCATTGATTGATTTTTATGCCAAGTTCCGCGAAACAGGAGTATTTCCGATTGAGTCATTTGAAGCGGCTCCTCCTGGACCGATGGGAGCCAAGTTACAAGAACTAAGAAAAATAGATTTCTGGAGTGACGTGGAAAAAAGAAATTCCAAGTAATATAGAGGGGATTCGACATTAACTGGATTGTAAGCGATCCGAATTCATTGGAAATAGTTAAAGGGCAGAATCGAATCAATTTGGATTTTGGGGGATATTTATTTTGAGCAATATCCAGTTGATATTGTTTTGACGTGTTCTTAACACAGGAAATAAAACGCGAGCGAGATATCATGGGTAAGGTAATATTAAAAATTCCTCCCTTTTTTGCCTATGTTATGGGTCCGGAATTTACAGATTGGTTTGTTCAGGACAGGGAGGTTAGTAAGGAAACTACCCTTCGTGATTTACTGACAGAAATCGCGTTAATTAATCCAATGTTTCGCTCAGCCGTTTTTAACCCAGACGAAGGGACGGTAAGCGAAGGCATTAACATTATTCTTAATCAAAAACTGCTTAACATTCCCCTGGAAATAGGCACTAAATTAAATGACCAGGATACGATTGTTTTTCTTCCTTCTTTGGCGGGAGGATAAAAAATGGTAGGGTTAAGTTGGTATGGCTGATATCTGCGGTTATAACGGTAAGATATTAAGAATTGACCTCACTCATGAACGAGTTTCAGAAGAGAATCTGGATGAGGCAACATTGCGGAAATGGATAGGCGGTACCGGTTTGGGCGCCAAATTTCTATTTGATGAAGTTCCTGCCGATGTGGAGTGGGCAGATGAAGGAAACCGTCTAATTTTTGCGAGTGGCCCTTTGGGAGGCACATCGATTGGTGGCTCGGGAACGGTGGCAGTTGTTACTAAAGGGGCGCTGACGAATGGAGCTACAGCAAGTCAGGCCAACGGTTTCTTTGGAGCTTATCTCAGGTTTGCGGGCGTTGATGGCATTATCTTACAAGGTAAAGCTAAAAAATGGGTATATATTTATATTCATGATGGTGAGACTGAAATTAAAGATGCTTCGGCACTTGTTGGCAAAGATAATTGGCAAACGAATGATTTAATAAGGGAAGAACTTGGAGCAACCGATCGAAGTGTGTCGATTGCAAGCATTGGAATCGCTGGGGAAAATCTGGTGAGGTATGCAGGTATATTCGTAGACAAGGGGCATGTCGCTTCAAAAAATGGGGTAGGTGCAGTTATGGGATCCAAGAGGATCAAAGCTGTCGTCATCGCTCGCAGTATGATGCGACCAGTTTTGAAGGATAGAGAGCGCATCTCTAAAATTTCGGACCAACTCTTTGATTTATATAAGACTGGAATTGTGTTTTCATCAGGAACAGCAAATGGGGTAATCAGTTCCGTGATGGCCAAGGACGGGACTGTACCAGTAAAAAACTATTCGACAAATGTCTTTGAAATCTCACCTGAAAAACTAGACAAATTTAGCACTAACTACATGCGAAGCCATTTTGAATCAAAACCGAGTCCTTGTTGGGCTTGCCGAACCCATCACTTGAACACAATTACTATTACAGGAGGACCATTCAAAGATTGTCGGGGAGAGGAACCGGAATATGAATCACTTGCTGCCTTCGGACCGATCGTTGGCATTACTGATGCCACAGCAACTATCTTTCTTTGCAATGAGGCTGACCGACTTGGATTGGACAGCAACGAAACAGGTTGGACAATCGGTTTAGTGATTGAATGTTTTGAAAAAGGTCTTTTGACGATTAAAGACACTGACGGACTTGAACTCCGTTGGGGAAACTACTTTGCAATACATGAATTAATGCTCCAAATTGCAGAAAGAAAGGGATTTGGAAATATCCTTGCTGAGGGTGCCATGAGAGTAGCAAAACATATTGGCAAAGAAGCTCTTGATTTTGCATTGCACACTATGAAAGGTAATACTCCTCGTGGTCATGACCACCGCAACAACTGGCCCAGGCTTCTTGATACCTGTCTTTCTCAGATGAGTAGTGATGAGGGCTATGACGTATTGAAACCTCAGGATATTGGACTCAATTTGCCCCGTCTGTCAAGGCCTGATACCTCGGTAGAAGACACCATCAACTACAATTTAGGTTGCAAGGGAGCTGCTCAGTTTGAGGATAGCCTTGGAACATGCCGCTTTACTACACTTACTAATCTCAAACTGCTTTGTGAGGCAGTGAGTGCCGCCACCGGTTGGGATTTCACTCCTTCAGAAGCAATGGATGTTGGCAGGCGCATCGTCAACTTGCTGCGTTGTTTTAATATGCGACATGGGCATACAGCAGATCTGGATGCACCTTCGCCCAGATATGGTTCGGCCCCGGTTGATGGTCCATCAAAAGGTATCAGTATTTTACCTCAATGGGATCAACTCAGGCGTAGATATTACGAAGGCATGGGTTGGGATAGCGACAGCGGAAAACCTCTCCCCGAGACATTAAGACATTACGGCCTTGAATTTGCTATCGAAGAGATGTGGGGAAAGCCATTATAGCGCAGCCCTAATTTGAGAAGTATCGATATCGGGTTGCTTCGTACTTAAAAACCCTGGTGTTCTGTACGGTTAATGATATCCATTTGTTCTTCTTTCGTAAGGCTGACAAAATAAGAAACAAAACTCCCCACCCGAACCATTAAGTCCCGGTAGTTTTCCGGCTCTATCATTGCTTTTCGCAGAATGTCACTTGATACAATGTTGAATTGAACCTGATACAATCCCATTGCCTCAATTGCCCTTAGAAATGACACAAAATTATTTATGTCGCGGTCTGTGGCGACGAGTTGTGGACTGATCCTGAGGTTCAAAGGCCCTCCACCGGCAAGCCGATGTTTCGGCAGTTTGCTCGCCGATTTGATCACCGCTGTCGGCCCATTCCTATCCATACCCTGCGCCGGTGATATTGCGTCTGCAACCGGCCTGGGGTTAATGTGCCCGTTGGGTAACCCACCGACTAGTTTTCCGTGGTCAACATTCATATTGCCGATGGCTGACTTACCAAGCCACCTGCCTCCCCAAGATGGCAAAAGATCTTTCTGAGTGTTAATCCAATCTATGCTATCCTGCCAGGTATTCATAACCCAAACTGCCCATTCATCTGCAAAGTCATCATCATTACCATATTTGGGTACGCTATTAATGCACATTTGTCTTAAATTATCATATCCCACCCAATTATTTTTAGTAGCCTCCAATAATTGGTCCCAGGTGATTTTCTGATCTCGATAAATTAACTTATCGATTACCGCAAGTGAATCTGCAGAATCAGCCAAACCAACAAGGTACATTGCATAGGTTGTGTACCAAGTTCCTCCGCGAATGACATCTACCCCTTTTTGTAGCGGGCCTTCCATAAGAGAAGAGCTAAACGGAGCCGGTAACAGCTGGGCCTGACTTTCCTTAAACACCTTGGTGCCCTTAACTGAGTACATCATCCAATAGAAAACCTGTTCACGGAAAGCTTTCCTTACTGCTTCCATAGATTCAAAAGTTCTTGGATCCCCGGTCAGCGGCCCTATCTGTTCGCCGCAAAGAGCGCATTTGCCATTGTTCAAAACCAGTTCCACCAATTTGGGGACGTTGCTTTCCCCTTCAGACATATTCGGCATGTTGATGTAAGGCAGCGTTGTTGCGGCACATCCTAACACCGTATATTCCCGCCAATCTTCAATACTTAAATCCGGAAAGCCCTTCGACATCATCTGAATTGCCTTACGGTCACCTGCGAATTTTGGTTTACCCCTTCCCAAACGAACCGCCTGCGCGGCTTTCTTGAGGTATTTCTCCGGAGTTCCTTCCCATATCCTAAATGCAGTCTCGGGCGATAGAACACTTAGCTGCTCATCAGCTTCAAGACATAGCATTGTGACATCGTTACACGCGTCTTTACCATCACGGGTTTGCCCAGCCACATCCAAAGTCACACTGGCACCCCGGGAACATACAACTTTTATCTCGAACAATTCCAAAAGCTCAAGAGCTTCGTCGTGGGACATAGTTTTATCGTCAATAACAGATTTCTTATAACAGGGATACATATATTGGTCGAAACGTCCAAGGTTATTGGTACCACCAGGAAGTTCACAATCGCCCACGGCATGTATCAACCAGACTGATTGTACCGCTTCCCACCAGTCACGTGCCGGATGGGCCGGCACTTGCGCGCAAACAGCGGCTATTCGTTCAAGTTCTTTTTTACGTCTTGGATTTTTTTCTTTGGAGGCCATTTCAAGCGCCAGGTCAGAATACCGCTTAGAGTAAGCTATAACGGCATCAATAGTGATAAGAACGGCTTTATAGAAGTCCCTCTTGTCCTTTTCTCCAAGGTGCGAATATGGTAAATCAAGCTGGGACTGATACCATTCTGCTTCCTTTCTGATGCCTGCTAGTCCCTTAAGCAGAACTTTTTCAAAATTAGGTAATTGATGGCCGGAATCACGTAACATCGACATGCGGTTTACATTTGGAATATGTTGGCAAGGAGAAGTTACCTGGCAAGTTTTTTCCTTTAGCTCCTCATCAATCCGCTCATAATTATATTCAAGAAGAGTTTTTCCATTAAAATAGGGCAGGATCGTTTCTTCAAGTTCTTTCTTTTCTTCCGGATAAACTACACCCTCCATGCCTATCGCTTGTAATCGTATTTCCGACGATTTGGCGGGGTTTTCATATGCTTCCTTAAGTTGAAAAGCAAAATAACGACCTGAAGTGCCGGATATAGTTTGACCACGGACCTTACTGTTTACATTACCAACGATGAGCTCATCATCCAGAATATAAATCGTTTTGTCTTTGAGATAGGTCTCAAGAAAACGTGCCCGTTGAATAATCCTAGATTCGTTTTTATACTGTTCGTAGGCTTTCATCTCTGCTCTTGCATGTTCTAAACAAATCTCCGGTGTTTGAGTTACACGTTTCATCGCTTTTTTCACACGCTCGGAATATGTCGGAACGAATGATTGCTGCCAGCTCCCTAGGTTGCTTGTTTTGTTTTCATTTTGTACAGTCGTCATTTCAATCCTCCTTTCCGCAGTTTCTATATTCTCGCATATCATCAATATTCCAAGATGTGACTTAATTCACTCTTTAATTATACTACGTTTTAATATTCGCTATCGAATATTGATAACATGAATTCGTGGCCAATATCAAACTGTGTCCGGAAACCTTTGCAACTGGAATCAAACTAATGTCTTATCCTGTAGCAAAGTTTGACAAATGTTTGAATTTAATATTTCCATTTTTAAAATAGAAAATTAATGCAGCTAACGATTAATCTTACTGCTCATTGCCCTAAACCTAATCCAGGAATAGCCTCGCCAAGTTCATCAACCGTCCATTTACCTATTTTACGAACGTATATCTTGGGTTGCAAAGGACGATCGAAAATACAAAAGTCGCCGCCGGCGGCGTAAATGAACTGCCCAGTGATATTTTTCGCAGCATCCGTTGTCAGATAAACAATCATGGGCGCGATATCGGACGGGTCCAGACTGGTGGTTTTGGGGATGCCCATGCCGCCGCGCGGGTCAACCGAGGGGAAGAGCGGCGTGCTGGCATTGGGACAGATGGCATTGACCCGAATATTGTACTTCTTCAGCTCAGAGGAGAGAGCTGTCGTGAAGCCCAGAATCCCGGCTTTGGCCACGGCATAAGATGAACCAGAAGCTTCAAAAAGTGGAAAAGCGCCCCGGGAGGCAAAGTTGATGATGCTGCCGCCGCTTTTCTGTTTGACCATCTCCCGTGCCGCCGCCTGGCTGCAGGCAAAATGCCCGCCGATGTGTATCGCCAGGGTCGCATCCCACTGTTCCTGGGTTATGTCCAGTGTCGAGGTGCCAACGATGTTGCCGGCGCAATTCACCAGAATATCCACCCGCCCGAAATTACTTGTCGCGGTATTGATGATTTTAGCGGCGCTAATGACCGTGGTGACGCTATCGTAACTGGCTATGGCTTGACCGCCAGCTTTTTTGACTTCTTCCGCGGCTTTATCGGCGAGTTTGATACCATCATATCCGGTGCCGAAATCATTGATGACGACACGGGCACCTTCCTCGGCTAAACCCAAAGCGACATTCTTGCCGATGCCGCCACCCCCGCCGGTAATAACAGCGACTTTACCCGCTAATTTTTGTCCCATTTAATATTAACCTCCCTTTTATTGGGTTTAATTAATCGCAACTAATAACACAACGTTTAATTTTAAAATTATTTAAATATTCACTAAAAACCCGTCGTATATTGTAACTAAAAATCGGCTGGCCTTGCCACCAAACCCAATAACTGGAGGTCTCTGATTACGGGCGGTCGGACAAACATTAATCGCGAGTCCAACCACAAACTCACGATACTATGAATTCTCCATGGCAAGGCCAACCCGGCCAGTATAAAATCAAACTAACCGTTTTAATATTTGTTACATTAGCAATTTTACTTAATTTAATTATATTTACCGAATATGTATTCCTATAATATTCCAACTAGATATTCGCTATAGAATATATGGTGTTTTAGAGAGCATATCACCATTTTTATGTTTTGTCAAACAGTCATCTAGGAGCTTGGGTCACCAGTCAGTAACAAGGTGGTGGTTTCAGCACACGGTTATGAGCGAAAACGAGAAAAACCAGGTCTATGCTCCTGAAAATACGGGCTTTCTACTATTACATATGATTGCGAGAGCCGTCTCTCTCCCTTTCAGTGAAGTAATATGCCTCACCGCCTTCATCACGTTGTGCACGGCACAGACGAAGAGCCATTGGGCACGGGCAAGATCCTGTCCTCGCATGGTGAGATCTCGGAATCCCAATCCACCCTTAATCTGACCGAAAACCTGTTCAGCCACCCACTTGCGTTTACGGTAAATAGCCTGTTTCTCCGGTTGCTTCAACCTAGCCCTCATCTCAGCCCTTATCAGTTGCTTCCTCTTGACCAGTAGGGTACGGCGCTGCTCCCCGGGTTTCAGACAAT
>Ga0326727_10018915_pt1 | contig 13974 bp, 16 predicted proteins | sample MB2enrmetagenome_FD_207643 | JGI IMG/M metagenome (GOLD analysis project Ga0326727, IMG submission 207643) | Lab enriched peat soil microbial communities from McLean, Ithaca, NY, United States - MB29MY | ecosystem: Environmental > Terrestrial > Soil > Wetlands > Peat | place: USA: New York... | reverse complement strand
CCGCCTTGAAACCCAACTCCAACTGAGCCTGGATGTACACCCGCTCAGATAACCTCAACTGCTCGTATCGCTTGCCCATGCAACATCATCCCAAAGAGAAATGTTGCACTTCGGGGTTGAGCGCGGCAGGTCAAATGGAATGCCTCCATGAGGGCAATTGCGAAGTGTGGGTCATTGGTCAAATGCTCGATTTGCATCCGGCGCCTCCCCGCGACTTCACAACGTCGAGACAACTCAAAAAACAGAAATCCATCGATTAAAGTGAAGTGAAGGTGGGACGCGGCGTCTGGAACAGCTTTTAAAGACGCCGCGCTGTGGAGGTAGGGTGACGGGCGGGGTGCAGTGTCTGGAGCAGTTTCTCTTGACACGGCACTGTCATTGAAAGGGAAAACGTACATCAATTGGGAACGGTCGACAAAGCAGGCCTCGGAATGGAAAAGTAGTTTTTCCGCGTCCCCCAGCAGCGAAGAAGTCATCCCTGGTGACAGGTTGCCGTGAAGCGTCCAGGAACGCAAGTCTACGCGCGAAAATAATGCAGCTTGGATGTGGAAAAAATGTCATGTGGCGCGAGGGATTCGCGCCGCATGGGTGAAGCTGGGACCTACGTCCTGGTAGGCATGACCAGCACCCGGTAATCGAGCGAGGCGTCATCCGTGTGCGGGCGTAGCTGAACGGCGGTAGCCGCGTTGAGAAGTTCCAGTCGAACTTCTGCTGCCGCCATCGCTGTGAGAGCGTTCAGCAGGTACGAGGCGTTGAGTCCGATGGCGATCGGTTCACGCTCATACGGAGTGGCCAAAATTTCCTCCGATTCGCCGCATTCGATCGAAGACGACGAGATAAGAAGTTGGTTGGCGCCCAGAGAGAAGCGGATGAGCGAACCGCGGTCGTCCGCGAACTGCGCGACGCGCTTCAGGGTTTCGACGAGTTCCTTGACCGATAGGATCACGATGCGGTCGTTGCGAGTGGGCATGACCGCCTGGTAGTTTGGAAACTTGCCAGGCATCTTCCGCACGGAGTAAATGCGCGGGCCGACCCGGAAAAACAATGTGGCGTCGTTCGCTGCGAAGTCGACAAACTCTTCCTGAGTGTTGGTAAGCAGGGCAGTGAGCTGCTGAACACCCTTGAGCGAGAGCAAGTATTCCGTGGGCGTCGTGACGGTATCGAGACATTCCAACGCCTTGGCGAACGCGAGCCGGTGGCCGTCGGTAGCGACCAAGGTGATCGAGTCGGACGCCAGTTGCACCAGTGCGGCAGAGAGTGTGTAGCGGCTTTCCTGGGTGGAGATGGCGAAGGCGACACGCTCAAGCAGGGAGCGGAAAAGATGCACCGGCAGCCGGACGGCGGGCTTCTCGGGAAACTCAGGTACGGCCGGGAAATTTGCCGAACTCATGCCAACCATCTTTGTCTTCGACCGGCCGCAGCGAATCTGGACCCAGTTGTTGTCGAGCAGCGTGAAGGCAACATCTTCCCCATCGAGGAGGCGCACGTAGTCGAACAGCTTGCGGGCCGGCAGGAGTAGTGCTCCGCCGCTTACAACGCGCGCAGAGCATGTTGTGAAGAGGGCGTGGTCCAAATCTGTGCCTACGATGGACAGGTGGCCGGACACATCAGCGCGGAGCATCAGACAGGACAGGACCTGGATCGTGGTCTTTGGCTCACGTACAGATTGGGCGAGCGCGAGTTCCTGCATGAACTCCTTCCTGTTGACCAGGAATTGGGCATGCGCGGAAACCGGTGCGGGGGTGGGCAGTGTAATGACAGCAGGCGATGCCATAGGGCGAACCTCGGTGGGTAATGGTGGAAGTCGTAGAGGCGGGGGCAACAGCCTCCAGGATGACGCGGAAACTCAGTGCAGACCTCGCCAACAGGTTGGGCGCCTGCAAGGCGAACGCATTTGCTATGGTCTCAGCCCTCACAAGGGTGTGGGCACCAGCCATTGTCATTGGCAAGCTGTAGTTTCGTAAGGGTAGCTTGGATATTTGTGCGGGGTTGCCGGTAGACGCGCCGGCCTATTCTTCGTTTTTATCGGTAGCGGGCGTGTGGATATATGTCTCTTCGCACCCGATGATCTTGTCAAAGATCAGAGTGGCGTATGCAGTGCAAACAGATTGAACTGCATCCCAATCGTGCCACCGCAGCGCCAGATGCTTATACTCGGAAAGATTCACTTCATCAAGGTCATAGGGCAACGGGCATGCAAGTTGAACCTGGAGCTGTTGCAGGCACGATTCTTCGTTCGGCTGCGGATAAATGTGATCGAAGGAACGCAGGGCCGTCACCGCCTCATCTTCCCCCATGCGATCAGCCAGAGCGGCGAAATCGAGATAATCACGAGTAGTGTTGCGCTTGAGGATCAAGACGCCCTTGATTCTCAGCAACTCGGCCAGGGTTGGAATCGTAATCTGCTGGCCGAAACATTCGATTTGTGTAGTATCCAGTGGCAGATTGCGAATCAATTGCCGAACCCCGGTCTCAATGCCATCGAGGCTGCCTAGAATCTGGACTGGCGGGCGAACTCGAGCCGTTTTCCAACCCGCCACAGATTCCAACTCTGCCAGCACTTGATCAAAGCGTGTCCGCAGATCCGTGAGAACATGATCCGCATCGGAAGACAGCCGGTGTCCGGCGTAGATCGCTGTGGCAGTGCCCCCCACAAGGACCGCATCTGGCAAGATTCGCTGTAGATGGGCCGCCGAGGAAAGAACCCGTTCCCATTCAGGCAAGTTTAAGGTGCTGTTCGGCATAGTGCCTCCAGAAGTGATGTCGCTGTGCGTAGGGAGATTGAACCTGCGCAATGCACACGCGCAACACCTTTTCCATCACATTGCGGTCGCTGAGTGCGGCCATGCGCAGTTCAGCCCAGTCTCTTCGCTTGCCGCGTGCGATTACATCGTCGATGGCGGCAAGTGTGTATTCCTCGTGATTCAGATGCCGGTGTACCATCTCAGTGCCATCTCCCTTGTAAATTTTAGCACTATTCAGGTGCGATATATCACTAACATATTTAGGTCTATATGTTAGTGACTGCCGCAGTAATGACTTAGTCGACAATATTCGGTGCGCCATGAAAGGGCGCTGGTCTACAAAGGGAACAACGTATTCGCACGGAACCGGTCCTCTCCATCCGGCAGCATTTGAAGCAGCGGCTATGGAAAAGTTCTGGGAGTCGTGCTATAGCCTGCCTTCGGACTTCGTGACTGCTTGTACGAGGGCTCCGGTTTTCTCATAACCAATACTGTCTCATAAGTAGTGCTTAGGCCCAGGCCGTGGCGGTACGGTGAGAGGCGTGTGCGCCGACGCGGGAGCTCCGTGGCCCTCGCGCTGGGTCTGTGATTATGGCTGGGCATCCCTGGCTGTCTCCAGGGCGAGCCGGACGTTGTTCAGTGCCTCCAGAGAAGGGACGGTGGCGAAGGTTTGGACATTGTAAGTATCTAGAATCTGGTTGACGACCGGGGGGGATACTTCGGCGGCGAGCTGCCGGGTATTGGTTAACAGCGCGCACACCTCGTTGAGCGAATGGACGATCTGGTTGGCGGTGTCGACGGGTGTGGTGCCAGGGGCGATTGCGCTCCTGGCCTTGGCTGTGGCATCTGTGTAAAGTGACTCACCCAGAGCCGCGATGTACTCGGCTTTCTTTGCCAGCAGCTCGTCGCGCAGTGAAGTCTGAGCCGCAGTGCGGGAAGTAGTGCGAGAAGTAGTGCTTTGCGCGGGGGTCTGCAACCGCGAAGCGTTGCCGGTAGCCGGAGAGCTGTTATGGTTTCCCCGGGTTGCCAGCGACTCCCGCTCTACGGGGTTCGTAGTACCGGTGCGCCGGAGCGTGGCAGCCAGTTTCTCCGCGGCAAAAGGGGCGAACCTCTCCATATTGACAGGCTTCCCGTGCGGGTCGATGTCCCACCAGAATTTCTCGACAAGCCTGAGGTACAGGCCAATTCCAAAGCATTCGGCGGCTCGTTTGAACGCTTGCGTGTCAGCGGAGGTAAAGGCGTTGGGATCATCGGACCACGCCTCACCGGTGCCCGAGTTTCTTCCCACTCCCGGCACATCAATGTCACAGATGAGCGCTACCTTGCCTTTGATAATGGTCTTGTTGTTCTCCGTGACGGGGATGTTGTCGATGGTGCGGTGTTGGTAGGTGCGGCTCCAGCAGCCTTCGCCCAGCACAGAGTTCAGTCGGTCAATAAGGACGCCGACCTTGACGTAGGGAGTGACGAGTCCCCTCTTCTTATCCTTGGTGCGCTCGACCACGCGCCAGCAAATGTCTTTGAAGGGGAATGGTTCGCCGAGTCGGGCGATGATGTGCTTTCTCTCGTCGGTGGCCGGGGTGGCGGTCGGTGCCGGGGTGGGGGAATCCGGCAGGCTAACCGCGTTACCACGCGGATCTACCAAAAGTGATGTTGCCATGTGAACCTCGGGGCCGGACAACTGTCCGGCAGGGACGCGGGTCGGGACGCGTGTAACGCGCTCGGACCGGGTTAGGCGTGCGTAGCTACGGGACTTTGGCCGGGTCGAATGCCCTTATGCGGTCGAGAAGACCGGACGTCGTTTCCGTGCGGTCTACTCCAGTTAAACATCGGCAAATGCGGTCGCGATAGGGACGAACCTACATCTATCGAAAGCCAAGGGTTTGTGACCGCGCTTGGGTGAGCGTACTTCTAATTAGGCGCGTACAAAGGGAAATTGCACCGGCCAATACCGGCTCAATTCCACTGGTGAAAGCTGCAAATTTACGATGTCAGCGGAATTCTCCCGTGCCAACGCGGTGAAGGCACGCTGCTTTTCTTCCTCTCCAACGCGGAGTTCGTGAAGGAACTTATCCAGCGCAGCCCGGTCAGCCAGCAGGCGCGGTTCCAGTGCCCCACCTCGGCTCGCATATGGAGCGAACATCACTTGGTAGGGACCCATTGCGCTGTTGCCGGCTGCAACAATCTTCAATGCTCCCTCGATGGGTCTTGGTACCATATCGAGCACCTTTAGAATAGCTAGTACCGAGGAGAGACGGATATCCTTTCCAGCTTCAAGCTTGACTACTGTAGGCAGGCTGACGCCTGCAACGGCAGCTAGTCTGCGTTGCGTCAGCTTCAACTTCTGGCGCCGACGCTTGGCAGACGCTACGATCTCCGGCCAGTCGAGCTGACTATTTGTTTGAAGGTTCCGTTCCATCGTTTCCTCATGTAATCGGCTAGTTGATTCTTGAGCATCCGAGAGCCATACGGGGACTCTCGGACGACATCCTGTGCAGCCTCGATTCGCCTGCCCAGATCTAGCGTTGCCTCGCGGAGAGCCGCATTCCTCAGTCCAAAGGAATCGGCCAGCGCAGTCAGATGCGGTTGCGCAATTCCTGCCAGGCTGGTTGGATTCGTCCCCGGTCCCAGTTGGAGTGCCATTCCCGTTCGACTGAAGTCGGGATACAAAGCGGCAGCCAGCACATCGTAAAAGGGGGACAGGCGCAGCTGGTCCCCAAAATAGAGCAAGCCGAAGTTCTTCAAGTGTGCATCGTTGTTGCCCAGCAAAACCGAGACAAGAATCCGTCGAAAGAGCCGGTCGACATCGAGCAAGGCGCAGCGAGGATTCCGCCGCAGCACATCCGCCATATCGGCGTACTTTCCCGTGTACTTCTCTTCACTGATATGTCCCAGAATTTGGTTGAACTCCTCGAAATGCCGCTTGACAATTGCCCCTCCTTCACGCGGACGATCGAACCGACGGATCAACAGGCACCCTTCGGCGATTCCCTCGACCGCCGCGATATGCGTCTCGGCGACTTCGTCATCCGGCAGTAGAATGCGCGCGGCCATAGTGGATAGCTGTTCCAGTTCGATAATCTCCCGAAGGTTGCCGCTAGGCACCTTGGCAATATGGGTACTCAGTTCGCCTTCTTTAGCCGGACGGAATCCGGTTTCGGTTTCGACCACAAGCAGCTTCGCTTGAACTCCGGAGATTGAGGCACGGCTGGCGAGCGCAGCAAGCTCCTCAGCCGATTCGGGCATCTCACCCGTCGCGAGGCAGGGCTTGGGATCGCGCACGGTGACCGCCCCAATGCAATCCCCGCCAAATGCCAGCAGCCGTGCGAAACGGTCTTCAAGCGGAACGCCCAGCCAGCGAGCCTGAACAGCAGCCTGACGCCCCTCAGCCAGCAAATTATCGAAATACGGATGCAGTCTACCGGGATGGATGTGGGCGTTCGTCTGCGGCGGCAGCGAAACCGCGATGGCCTCAGGCTTTTGTAGAAACTCGCCATCATACGTAAACGAGCAGCGATCACCCGACTCCTGACGGAGTATGCCGACGAATCGGTCATGAAAGTAGACGTGCCCGTAAAGGAATTCAGCCATGATTCATCTTTCTTGATCTCATAACTCTTAGGAGCATAGAGTCATCTTTAATTGATCTATTGTACCACAAAAGATTGCTTAGATCAATAAACATTGATTTCTTATCTGAATCAGTTGATGATAAAGAAATATTGACCGTAGATTGCGTCTCTCTGAGGCTTGATCAACAGAGATTGCTTCCGTCGACTTTTTGGTGTCGCTCTACTATTTTTTTGGCTATACATTTGTGAACAAGTCATTTCTCTGGCCTCCTGATGTCACGCCACTTTTGTCTCAACCAAAGGGAAAGATGGGCCGCCCGCCCCGCCTGCTGCGACGAGATGAACAGCATCAGCCGCTCTCTGCGAAATACCTTGCCTTGTGCCTGACTGCTGCCGACTTATGCACGTCAACTGGCGTGAGGGAACACGTGGCAGGATGCGTTCACGCTTTGCTGCCATCCGCGTGCGCGTGGGTCACCGCGACTACAGGCGCAAGGAACCTCATCCGGGGCAATGGCTGTTGATCGAGTGGCCGACGCCGGAAAAGGAGCCAACCAAATACTGGCTGTCGGATCTGCCTGCGTCGATCACGCTGCACAAACTCGTTGCCATCGCCAAACTGCGTTGGCGCATCGAGCGCGACTATGAAGAGTTGAAGCAGGAACTTGGCCTGGGACATTTCGAAGGCCGCAACTGCAGGCTGTTACGAAACTCAGTTTTTGAGAGGTTGAACCACAATATATTGGGTTTCTGAGTAAGTTGAAGCCCAATATATGCCCTCAATTTCGAGTTTCGTAACAGCCTGACTGGCGCGGCTTTATACTAATTCGAAAATCATGCAGTACCATTCCATTCAGGATTGCCTAGAGAATCGGCAATGCCTTGACCCGCGCTGCGGGCGCATGAACGGCTAGTTGGAGTACAGGCCGCTAATGCGGTGCTCTCCGTCGACCTTGAACGTATCCGACAAGCGGGATTGGTCGTAGTTGTGGGGCAGAATCAGGGAGCCGCAGACGTGGCCGTAGGTTGGCAGGGTGATGTTCGGCGAGCAGCCGGTGAGGTCCAGGTCGCCACCTACAAACAGGTGCTCGCCAAAGTAGGCCAGGGCCCGGCAATCGACCACGGCGCAGTCGCGGGCCACATGAAGGTAGCTGCCGATCGTTTCGAGAGCGGGACACCTGCTCAACAGGAGCGACCCGTCAACGCGCAAGCGAGCGTGAATCGTCTTCAGAGTCGGATGACCACTACAGTCGAAGCGGCCTTGGACATGCATGCCTTCCGGAAGCGCCTGGAGAGGCACCTGGTCAACTACGCGAAGGCCCGCAAGAACAACACAGTTGTCAGGCATTGTGCCATTGATTAACAACGTTCGTGCATGAGCGGGGGAGCACATAGTGTGCGTATCTCCTTTTTGAGAGCGCTTTTATCGAAGGTGGTTGAGTCCACTTTGCCAGCGCAATAATCCGCAGAACCGCAACCTTTACTAGCCCACTCTTATCGTGAAAATCCTCTGGAGTGAACAAGTGGATGGCAGGTAAGTGCGTGAGGAAAAGTATAGCCAGAGCGCGGCGGAGTGTCTATATGGTTTCGCAGGCTCGCAGAGAGCAAAGAATTCCCTCAGCGGCCATGAGAGGAGTTGATCTGGCCGACTGTGGGTCCGAAAGTTGGAACAACATCGCCTAATGGGAGATAGGCCGGATAGCGCGCGCCCACTCCAGGTCGCGGCATGGTGTTCGCAGTGTCGTCCTGCGGGCTTTGTGCGTTGCAATGGCACGCCCCACGGGTTCGGCTATCTGACCGTTCGCGACCAGTTCAAAGGTGATGGGGAGCTTCGTCTCGGATGCTTCGAACGCGCGCAATGAGACATAATCCTGAAGCATTTGCCTGACGGTCATCCCCTGCGGGATGGCGGCCGAACAAGTCATCTTAGTTGTCATTTCGCGAACAACCAATACACGGGAGCTGAGGTCTTTATGCTCACCGTCCTGCCAATTGGGCAGCCCAGTGGTGAGGGTGACTTTGGAAACGGGTGGTGGAGTGGACTGAGGGCCCTTCTTCCCTAACATGAAACATTCCTCCGTGCATTGGCCATGCCCAGCGCGGAGCCAGTTTCTGGAAAGGCCATTTGCCGCTTTTAGCGGTAACCATTCAAGTGCCCACGAATATACAGAGTTGAGGTTTGTAAGGCAAGGTGGAGGGGTAGACAGGTAACACAGTAACACAAAAAGTAATGATGCGATGCAGGTGTGCAGATCTGGCGGAATGTTGAGACATATCGCAGAGATGCAGGAATACAGGGTTCGCTAGCGCTACACGATAAGGTCTCTAAAGTAATCGCATGTAACCATCTGTCACGGAAAGAAGTACCCAACGAACAAGTGCGCACTTACCGCCTACGCGGCGACCTGGTTATGGGCGGCCTCATTCTTCATTTGCCGGACTGTAAGGAACAAACCGGCGATATCGAGTCCGAAAACTGCCCCGATGCGCTCGATCGTGAGGATCGAGGGGATGACTACACCCCGTTCGACCGTGGAAATGTAGGTGCGTCTGGTGTTCAAGGCAGCGGCCAGCTGAGCCTGGGTGAGACCGTACTTGAGACGGAGCATCCGGATGCCGCAGCCGATGTATTTCGCGTAGGAGGGTGGAAGCATAGAGGGTTCGAGAACCTGTCGGCATCGACGGCAAAGACCATTCTTAGTGGAAAACTGTAACAGGCGGCAGTGCGGGCAGCGCAATACGTTTGTGCGAGAGGAGGGCATAAGGGCTCCAGGAGACAAAGGGTAGTGTCGTAACGGCCCGGAAACCCCGCGACTATTGGATGACCTGGTTGTCGGGCCGGGCCCACATCGCCTGGAAGTTGGTCTCGAAGGCGCGGATGGTGTCGGAATCGGTTGTAAGAGTCAAGGTGTTGTCTTGTTTGATTTCGCCGCTGGGACTCCAGTTGGCGCTTCCTTCGCGGAGCATGCAGCCATCGGACCAGGCTTTGTCATACATGAGGATCATGGAACCTTTAACGCGAATAGCGATGTTGCGATTTCCGTGGAACAGATTGACAACGTAGGAGCTGCGGCGACTCTCCTGCTCGTACTGGTCGAGGTCGCGGTAGATGCGAACGCGGCGGCCGTTCGCGGCGAAATGTGTGACGGCCTGCGCCAGCTCCCAGTCCGTGAAGCTGTACATCGTTATGTCCAGATGGTCGCAGCGAGAGTTGACGATGGCCGCAACATCAATCACTTCGAGATTTTCTCCTGGGCCATAGTGGACCGCACCATAGTAGTTCGCGGCCGGCACTGCCCGGGAAAATGGCGGTATCTGGGCCGCGAAGGCCGCAAAGGCATGACGGGCGCCGGTCCGGATCAGACTGGCCAGCGTAGGTGCAGTGTAGTGGCCGCCGCGAAGCTGAGAAGCGCCTGCGTCGTCGCGAAGAGTTTGCTGGTATAGTCGGTAGCCTGCAAATGCAAGGCCCGCGAGAACAACGAGCGTCAGGAGGAAGCGCATCTTATTTCTCCGCACTGGTAGGGTGGGCCGCCGGAAGGCGCAGGGCTTTCAGTAAGCCCGGCGGAAGAACGATGGGCGCTACCTTCTCAAGGTGGCTGCGATGGCGGCATGTGCGGCAACGGCTGCCGTTGAGGGCCTGCCGGAAGCCTTCGGTCAGAAAGCCTGGTACAGGCAGCGGTTCGCCGGCGGGCGAGAGAAAGGTGGGGGTATTGTCCTCGGCTATCTCGCCGAAGCGCGCCTCAAAAAGCACTCGCCGAACATGGGTGTCCGGTCCGTGCTGTGTCGGGCCGGCAGATGTGGAGACCGTATGTAGCGAAATTTGGGTATGAATCTGATTCGCACTATAGCGGAAAACCTCGAAGCGTACCAGGGCGGTGCCGAAGACGCGCCGGTGCTGAGCGCCGGGCGCGAGGGCGGGCATGGGCTGGACAACTTGGAAAGGATAGCCGTCGAGCGGGGCGTAGCCGACATAGTGGCCTACAGTGGGACCGGCGCCGCCGGATTCCTCGCCGCGCAGCAGTTGGCGTCCGCTGGATTGGCGCACGGTGACAACGCGGCTGTTGGTAAAGATGGCGTTGTTCTTGAGGGCTGCCAGCTCATAGGGCGCCAGGCCCAAACCGAAGCCGGGCGGCGCGGTCCGGGTAGTGGGCCGGGCGGCGGTAGAAAGAGGAGGCATGGCTACTCCGATCTGCGGCCGGAGCAGGAGCCGGCGCGCCGGTGACAGGCGGCAATGATGTCGAGGCCGCTGCATCTGGCAAAGCAGTAAAACACCGGCGGACCCGCGGCCTGCTCGGTAACGTGAAGGTTGTCGCGGCCTTTATCGAGACCGGCGGTGGCGCACGAGGGACACTGGACGTGATATGAGGGCCCGTCTTTGGTCCTGTACTTGCGGCGTGGGGCCTCAATGTAAAAGCGGATATCGAATTGTCCTTTTGGAGGCGGGCCGATACGCGCTGGGATGGGTGCCGGAATCAAGTCTTCCGGCATATCCATGCCATAGGTAAGCGTGTCGATCATCCGGCGTGAATACCTGGGCAGCCGCCGCAGGTAGGCAAACTGCGCTTCGATTTCCGGCTCGGCATCGCGAAACCAGAACCGTTGCATGACCTTGCGGTGAACTCCAAGCGGCCCGCGCATCCCGTTGCCTACCTGCCCTGGTGCGAGAACTTCCTGCTTTGGGAAAACCTCGAGTCCTTCCTTAAAGCCGCGCGCGCCTTGGATGGCGTAGCCCAAGCGGTCGAGGAGCGAATAGAGGTAAATGCGGCTGAGACGAGCGGGGATTGGGTCGCTCGAAAGCACCCACAGATGGGCGCCACGCCGCGACTGTTCAAGCGCGGGGGACAGGCCATCCTCTTTCATCTCTTTGGCGATCGTTTCGAGGTGCTCTTCAGCACCGGGGTAGTCGCCGTCGAGGGCAAACCACTTGCCGCAACTGGAGTCGGGGTTTAGCGCGTAGATGCCGATCGTGTTCCGGCCATCCAAGTGGCGCTTGATGTGGATAGGCGAGAGAGGAACCTTGACGCGCAAATAGTGGCATGCGTCACGGTCTGCGGGCAACAGAAAGGAATTCTGCAGACAAAAGTCCGCGCTGTTTACAAACCACAGCATGTACTCGGCAACCATCAGCGGCGTAATGCGCGCGGGGTCTAGCAGCAGTGTGGTGGGGACGGACTCTGTCGTCGCACAGGACATTGAGCCCACGGTAGCGCGACTCAATCTGAGAAGGAAGTCTAGAAAAACAAAAAATGCACGAAGGGCGCAAAAATGCCGGATTCCTGTGTGGGGCAACTGCCGACAAATCTCCGAGGGGATATGGCTGAGGAAGCAGTTTAGTAGATATGCTCGGGAACAAACAGGTAGTTGGGGTCGTAGGGATTGACCAGAATATCATGATCTCGGGTCGAGTCGAGAGACTGACGCGCTCGGTAGTAGGTCAAGTGAAATCCACAGGCTAGCAAATCGCCCAATATAAGCCTTAACGCACGAAAGCCCCTTGTTTCCAAGGGGCTTTCGTTTTTGACCTGGGGAAAGCGGTAATGATGGATAGATGCTATAACCTTTCGCAAATGGAAGATATTCAATATTGACCATCTTCGCTAGGATCACGCTACCCAAAAAAGACCATCCAGAATTGACCGCCCATCCAGCAGCCTCACCATATCCTCAATCATCCAGACGTAATCGGCAGTTCCGGCTTCCATAGTAGGCGTACCCCTCAATATTTGGTGGATGCGGCATAAGTTATAGTAAAAGAAGTAGATAGCCAGAATGGGTTCATGGTTCTCTACCTTCTTTGAGAAGGCGTTGGTCAACCGGGTAAACCGGCGCACCGACATTCGCATCGTTAGATTCTGGCGCTCCACATACGATGTGCTGAGGTGGTCGGGGTCCGGGTTGCCCATGACCACGCATGATTCCGTTCCAATGCAAACGCCGGGGCTGAATTCGGGTATCCGGCCGCGCCAGGCTGCCGTACTGCTCTATCAGCAGCACGTAGTCTACATCCATGCCAAACGCACCCTCGACGGCCTCAATGTAGGCTTTATGGCCATCCGTGGTGATCTGTACGCGAGTGGTCAACCGCGCTGCCACGTCCTTCATAAACGCGCTCGGGCTCGTGGTCGGTAGTGGGTCAGTTTCAATTTCCACAGATTCGCTTTAGCATCTGAATTGTGGAATGATTGATATATGACCATCTGTAGGGGCAAACGTCCGCGCGATCCGAACCAGCTTGCTAAGTGGATTGTAGACCAGTCCACGGCAGAGGCAAAGCCCATCGTGCCAGGACCGGAACCTTTCAGCCTGTCAGCCTATATGTCCGCTATGGGGCGCAAAGGCGGATGGTGGGCGAGAAGCGCCGTCTAGTGACCATGACGCCGGATGCACGAAAGAGAGCGGCTGCAATGGCTGCTCAAGCACGGTGGGGGAAAGCAAAGAGGGTGGATTAACGGTTCTCTTTTATTTTAACTTCAGTTTTCTTGGTTTCAATATATTCTTTAAAATCTGAGATTGCGGTCGATGACCAAACCCATAGGACAAGCAGGATCGCTCCTAAGATTATTTCTATGCCCATTACCGCTAGGGAAATCCAAAGATTACGTGTGCGGACATAGACATAAATCGGCAAAACCCAGAGCGTTTGACCGACAAGAAGCGATACGCAAAAATGTCTTGAGGTCATTTTCTCTTTCTGATGGAAGTGCACTTTGATCCGGCCTCCCATTATTCGGTAAACCGAACAGTGAATACTAAAATACAGGGAAAAATGGTGGATGGCAATTTCATTTCCTGCCAAGGAGCAGCAGGAGCAGGCTAAGAGCGTGCTGCGAGCAGCCTGGAAGATGGAGGCTCAGGCGGGCACGGCGCGCATCCGCAAGCTGGCCGAATGGCTGGACAGGGATTATCTTTCGGCGGCAGCCAGCCTGCGCGAAGGCCTGGACGAATGTTTCACCATCAACCGGCTGGGTGTACCGCCTTCGCTGCATCGCTACCTGGCGACCACCAACATCATCGAGACCCGCATGCCGGCGTGCACATACGCACCCGCCGCGTCTGCCACTGGCAGAACGGCGCCATGGTTAGCCGCTGGATGGCTTCAGCCTTCCTGCGCACGGAAATGAGATTCAAAAAGATCAAGGGGTATCGTGATCTCTGGGCCCTGGAGTCGATCCTCTGTCGAGAAGGCGCGTCAAGGCGTCATGGTGGGATTCTGCCTCTTTCGGCGTGGCTGTGAAGATGCAGGGACGCGGTAGCATCCACGACTGGAAAAGCGAACTCCGCGATGAATCTCAAGAATCTTGTCGTGGGTACCATGGTATCACCCTGTGTAGAGAAGGGAGTGGCGCCGCACGAATGAACGGTGCGAAGCCAACCCCAATTAGGCAGGAAATCAGCTCTGTCCAAGCATGAGCATGAATGAATAAATCGGATAGGAATGCAGACGCGGGTTTGGCGTTAGAGAACCCGGCGCACTTCACGGAGGAAGAACTGCTTCACCTCGTCCCACTCGAGTGGGATGAGCATGTGGGGCATTGGGTCCTTTTCGGCATCGCCGAAAAATGTGAGGGACTTCAGGATATGAATCCTGCTGTAGTGACTCTGCGCGTACTTGCGGTCGAAGAGGTGCAAAACCTCAGTAAGGCCGAAGCGTTGAGCGCACA
>Ga0326727_10018914_pt1 | contig 13975 bp, 10 predicted proteins | sample MB2enrmetagenome_FD_207643 | JGI IMG/M metagenome (GOLD analysis project Ga0326727, IMG submission 207643) | Lab enriched peat soil microbial communities from McLean, Ithaca, NY, United States - MB29MY | ecosystem: Environmental > Terrestrial > Soil > Wetlands > Peat | place: USA: New York... | reverse complement strand
GGGCCGATCCGTGGCTTTGCCGGATCGTTCTCTTTTGCGGCTTTGCTCTCGCTCTCGGGGAGGATTTGTTTCCAGCGAAGCGTCTTCTCCCAATCGCAATCCTCGCAAACTACCTCCCATTTGCCATCGGGCATGAGTCGTTCGACGGCCATGAATCGGTCCGTGCGCTGATAGTCGTTCACCGGGCTACCGGTCCAAAATGTGACGATCACCCCGTCTCCGATCTTGTATTTCTCCCCTGCATCGCTCACGACTGCTCCGGGTTTAACGCCGGCTGGAAACTGCTCGTCGGGGCCCTCAAGAGTTTGGACGTTCTTGACTCGCTTGCGCATGTCTTCCGGAGACTGCGACGACGCCACTTCCCGCCCTTCCTTCATCGCTCGCGCGAGATGAACGAATTCCTGACGATAGCCGGCCTCTGTCCAGGGTCCGAAGAGTGTGCTGCCACCCTCATATTGTTGAGTTTCGTATTCCTCGCGCGTTGTTACGTAATTTGCATAATCGTTTGCGTAGCCGGCGATCACGACGAAGCGAGGCTCGACGTCAAACTCCTTGCCCAGGGCGTTCCGGACACGCCGGCCAGCCATCGTCGTGTATTCTGCCGGAGCGACCGCCAGCACCAACTGGCCGATCCGTATGACGCCGACTGGAAGTACTTGCTCTTGCGCCGGCGGCTTTGCCAATCCGGTTGCGATCAGGATCGCCTTCGGCTTCTGGCATTTGCGAAGCTCGTCCGTCGGACCCAGTCCGGGGAAATTTGAGCTGGCCATGCTGTCGATCAAGGGATTGGATTGCTTCATACCCTCCTTGAAGAGCGGATGTCCGCCGCCATCCTCGGTCGAGCCAGCCGCGAATGAATACCCAAGTGCCGACGGGCATGTCCGCTGTTCGCCGGCCCCGGTGAACTCGCCGTCGACAGTGAACTTCGAAAAATCGACAAATTCATGACGATAATCGATCGGGCCGTGGATTGCTTCCCTGGCGCGTGCGCATAATTCCTCGGCGACTCGAGCCTGACGTGCGCCGATGATGCGCGTGCTTTCGACGTCGGTCTTCCCGGGTCCGGTATTGTTGAGATTCAAATTGGGGGTAACGTCTCCCGCATTCGTCTGCGCAAATGCCGCCACGAATTCGGGCTTACCAGTATAGTGTGTGCCGTGATGCTTCTCGACTTCATAAGCCGCGTAGCCCTTGTTATCGCCGGATATTAGCTTGTTGTAATAGTTCATGGATGTACCATGCACTGCGAACCAGTTGAGCGTTCCGATCACCTCGTCGTCGCGCACGAATTTCAACAGAGTCATCGTGGTATCGATATCGCTCTTGTATTTGGATCGCTCCTCGGGCGGGTTGTTCATATAGGCGACGCGCGAGCGATTGACACCCGCGTCAAAGACGTCTGCCTGACCGAGGAATATCTTGCCGGGCTTCAGATCGGCATCGGCGGCGAGAATCGATGCGCTAATGCCGTCGACGAGTGCATCGAAGCACTCCTTGAAAAACCCACCGCCGAGCGGACCTGCCGAGATGTGATGATGGTATCCGCCCGGCGCGCCATGCGTGTGCGTACAGGCAAGGACGACATTGGCAAAGCCGTATCGGTCGCCGGTCTTTTTCTTCAGCCGCTCGAGCACTGCCAACTTGAGCGTGTGCGTCGGAAATGCGAGATCGCAGGTGACAATCGCGACCCTCGACTTGCCCGCGGCGTCTGCAATCACAAACGTGCGCGCGTACTGCCGCTGGTGTAGCCCTTCCGAAATCTGGTCCGGGCGAACGAAGCCCATCAGCTGCACGCCGACCACCGGCAAGGTGATGTCCTCGACCGACCTTCCGATCAAGTACACATCGTTGTCGCCGGCGTGCGTGGAAGCACAAGCGAACGCAACGAGAACAGCCGCCGCCGGTAACATGGCGATCTCTCCCGAATTGAGCCGTTCGTCGATCGAAGCATGACCTGCTGTCAGCAGGTTCTATGCGTTCGGGCACGCGGCTTCAAGAGAACAGGCAATGCCGACTATCGATGACCGAAGCGACTCGAAATGCGATGCAGACGGATGAGCTACGAGAATAACTGCCGAACGGCGTTTCCTTCCGATAACGGAAACGGCCGACCCTCGGGCGATTGATAAAATACCCGTTGCGGGTCATAACCCAACGCGCTGAACACGGATGCGTGCAGATCAGCCGGCGAAATCGGCGGCGTTACCGGGAAAGCGCCGCGCCGATCCGACTCGCCGATCACCTGGCCGCCGCGGATGCCGCCGCCGGCCATCACAACGGAATAACAGTGCGGCCAATGATCGCGGCCGGCGTTGGCGTTGATCACCGGCGTACGTCCGAAGTCGCCCATCCAGATCACCAATGTGCTCGACAAGAGTCCGCGCTCGGCCAGGTCGTCGAGTAACGCCGCGAAGCCCTGCTCCATCGGCGGAACGAGCCGATTCTTGAGCGCGCGGAAGTTGTCGGTGTGCGTGTCCCAGGTGATGCTCGGTCCGTTGACAGTCGTGACGAAGCGCACCCCCGCCTCGACGAGCCGCCGCGCCAGCAGGTGCGATTGCCCCCAACTCGTGCGGCCGTACCGGTCACGAACGCGGGGATCTTCGTGCGACAGGTCGAACGCTCGCCGCACCTCGGGTGACGTCACCAGCGTGTATGCCTTGTTGTCGTTGATGTCGAAATCGTGGAAATAGGCCGGGTTGCCGAATGACGACCCGGGAGCGAGTCTGGAATGCAACTCGCGCCGATCGCACAGCCGCTGAGGCGTCAAATCACCGGCCAGTCCGAGGCCGGGCACTTCGAAACGGGGAGCATTCGGATCGGCATTGAGCACGAGCGGATTATATTCCGCCCCGAGGCATCCCCCGTACTGACCGGGCGTGATGTACGCCGTACTGTCGCAATGCGGCGCCGGCGTGATGACGTACGGCGGCAACGCCCCCGTGTAACCATCGCGCCGAGCCAACCAGCCGACCAGGGTGCCAAAACTCGGAATGTCTGTGCGGCTCGGGTTGATCAGCGTGCTATCGATCCGATAGGGTCGGCCAACAATGGTCCAATACATGCCCGGGTTGTGCTGCGTGTGCGAGTGCTGCACTGAGCGCACGATGGCAAACCGGTGCGCTTGTTGGGCCATGCGCGGCAGCAGTTCCGAGACTCGCACACCAGCGGCCGAAGTGGCGATCGTTTGGAAAGGCCCGCGGACCGTGTCCGGCGCGTCCGGTTTCGGATCGAAGAGATCGATGTGGCTGGGCGCTCCCGCATTGAAAATCAGGATAACCGAGCGCGCCGTGCCCGAAGTCCGCTGGCTGGAAGCTAACGCGCGTTGCCAGTCCGACCAGAACAGGCTCAGACCGCTGATCGCCGCGCCTTGGAGAAAAGCTCGGCGACTCGGTGACACGCCGTGAGAGAGGCCGGAAACTCTGGTTCGCATGGATCGGCCTATGAGGCAGGAGTGCAGTTTCGGCCAACCGACAAGGGCAGGAACTACATCCTAACCTCAGCGGGTTACGCGAACAAGAGAATGCTGGACGGTATTTGTCCTTGCTTCGCAGCGGAAATGAGCGGTAACCTCGACGACCGAATAGGATGCTCGTGTCCAAGCCGCGTACTCTCATCGGAAGGGGACGGACGATGTCTTCTTGTTTCTCGCTTTTATTGCAAGCCGTGCTGGCCACAGGCGTATCCAGCACGATGGATTCTCCCGACGAAGTCGTTGACGCGCTGAAACAGGCCAAGGAGGTTGCGGTCGCCGGTAAGTTCGACGAGGCTGAGCTAATTGCTTCGAAGGTGATCCGAGAGCACCCGAAAGATCCCCGACCGCAAGTATTTCTCGGCAATCTGTTCGATGTTCGAGGAAAACACGACGATGCCATCGCGGCGTACACCCGCGCCATCGCGATCGACGCTAAATCGGCCGAGGCTTACGACCTTCGCGGCAGTGCGCAATTCAAACGGGGGAAGTTCAAAGAATCGGTGGCCGATTTCGATCACTACCTCGAGCTGAGACCGCTCGAAGCGCCGGGTCACTGGCGTCGCGGAATCTCCCTTTACTATGCCGGAAAATATGCCGAGGGCCGCGATCAATTCAAGAAATATGAAATCGTCGACACCAACGACGTCGAAAACGCCATCTGGAACTTCCTTTGTGCCGCCAAAGTCGATGGCGTCGCCAAAGCACGAGCGGCCATGTTGAAGATCGGCAAGGATAAACGCGTCCCCATGATGGAGGTTTACGAGCTCTACCAGGGCAAGCTAAAGCCGGAGGATGTTCTTGCCGCCGTCGAAGCAGGTGAGGCCAGTGACGGCGAGCGAAAGCTGCGCCGCTTCTACGCGCATCTCTATCTCGGCCTGTATTACGACGCCACCGGAGACGCCAAGAAAGCCGCCGAACACATGAATTTGGCGGGCGGTCCGTATCGTTCGCCGCAATACATGGGCGAAGTGGCCCGCGTGCACATGGACTTGCTCGCCGCACAAGCCGGTAAATGACTCTTCGGCCGCCGCCAGCACCGGATAGGCGATCTCCTTCCTTCCGGTTTGCCGGTAAAGCTCGCCCGAGTGATAATGATCTCATCTCTCCGGGTGTGTCCCCACGGACAGTGTCATTCCCGCCCATGAGGAGCTGCCATGCGTCGATTAGAGTGCGCGCTGCTGTTGGCTGTCGGCTTTTTCGCCGCCTCAGCCGTAGCGAAAGATACGCCGCCTCCGGACTTCAAACCGGACCCGAATTCGGTCCAGCGCTTTGGCCCGGCCTATCGCTACCCGCAGGCTGGCTGGATCGTATTGCACATCGAAGGTGAGCCCTACGAACGCGGCGTTCAACACGGGCGACTGCTGGCACCCGAAATCGCCGCCCACGTTCGTTGTTTCGCCGCGACGCAGTGCCCCGACGCACCCGCCGATGGCTGGCGGCACACGCGCACGCTTGCGAACGCCCTGTTCCTCCGCCGCTATCACAAGGAATATCTCGAAGAGATGAAGGGGATCGCCGATGGCGCAAGTGCTGCCGGCGCCCGTTTCGACGGTCGGCCAATCGATTTGCTGGACGTCGTCGCTCTCAACGGCTGGCCGGAAATCGAAACGCTTGAAGGCGCTCTGGGGGCCACCACGACAGGAATGGAAGCAACGCGCTGGCCGCAGGAGCGGCCCGCTGCCGTGACGAAACCGAAGCCAATGCGCTGCAGCGCCTTTGCCGCCACCGGGCCGGCAACCGCCGATGGCAAGATCGTCTTCGGACACATCACGATGTTCAGTCTTTATCCCTCCAGCTTCTACAACGTTTGGCTCGATGTGAAGCCCGCCAAGGGTCATCGCGTCTTCATGCAAACCTACCCGGCCGGTATTCAAAGCGGGCTGGATTACTACTTCAACGATGTCGGCTTGCTCGTCTGCGAGACGACTATTACTCAAACTCAATTCGACATCACCGGCCTGGCGCTCGCTTCGCGAATTCGGCAGGCGTTGCAATATGCCGATGATATCGACCAGGCGGTCGCGTTCCTGAAGGAAGGCAATAACGGCCTGTACACGAATGAATGGCTGTTAGGCGATATCAAGACGAATGAAATCGCCATGTTCGAGTTAGGAACGCACAAAACGCGGCTGTATCGCAGCTCCAAGAACGATTGGTTCGGTGGCACCGAGGGCTTCTACTGGGGCTGCAACAACACCAAGGATCTGGACGTGCGTTTGGAAACGATCGCCAGCACCGAAGGCCGGCCGGCTAACGCGGTTTTCCACCCATCCGACCGCGATCGTAAATGGCTCGAGCTATACGACAAGCACAAGGGCAAGATCGATGTATCGTTCGGCAAGCTCGCGTTCACGACGCCGCCGCTAGCCGCCTACCACTCCGTCGATGCCAAGTTCACCACCACGGACATGGCCAAGGAGCTCAAGACGTGGGCACTGTTCGGTCCGCCGCTTGGTCGAACCTGGCAACCGACGTTTGAAGAGAGGAAAAAATTCCCGGAAATCCAGCCGCTCGTCGGCAATCCGTGGGCAGTGCTTCACGCGGCGCCGCCTGAAGGTAGAGCGGCTCCGCTAGCCATGGATTTGCACAATCCGGAGAACGGCAAGAGAGCCAGCGCGGATCGCCAGACTGCGAAAGAGACGACGACTGTCGCAGCCTGGCACGGGACTTTGCTCCAACAGACCGACGCGGATGTCTGGCTCGCCGCGGCATTCGCGGCCTATGAACCGATCGCCGCTCTCGACAACGCCTATCGCAAGGATAACCACGGCACGCTGACGCCTGCCGAGCAGGATGCGCTCGCCTTGCATCTATTCGCTCACAAGGCGGATTATTCGCTCGGCTCGCGCATAGCGTCGGAAATGCCGCTGGCACGAACGCAAGCGGACAATCGAAAGGATGGCTGGTATCGTGTCGCATCGGGCAAGGGCGTCCTGTTGCTGCACGAATTGCGAAGCCAGCTGGGGCCGGAGAAGTTCGACTCGATGATGGACGAATTCGGCCGGTCCAATGCGGGCAAACCCGTCACGACTGCACAATTCGTGGAACACGTCGAAAAGTCGGCCGGCAAGCCGATGAAGGAGTTCTTCAAGCCCTGGTTGGAGCAAACCGGCCTGCCCGGCCGATTCGGCCCCGAAGGGAAAGAAGCATCCGGCCCGTTCACGGTGCTGACCTTCCGCAACGAGCCGGAAGACACGCTGATCGTTTATGGCACACTGGACGAGGTCAACACTAATCGCGAGGCGGCTCAGGCGTTGCAGCAAGCGATTCGCGCGTTGCAATCGAATGTGACCGTTCCGATTCGCAAAGATAAGGAAGTCACGGACGGCGAGCTAAAGAGCAAGCATGTTCTGTTAATCGGTCGACCGGGCACGAATGCCGTGCTCTCGCGGCTGAACCCCGCATTGCCACTCACGTTCGGCACGCAGTCGTTCACCGTACGCGGAGAAACCTACGCCCACGCCAACAGCGCCGCGCTCGTCGCCACCGAGAATCCGCTGAACCCGCGCTATTCACTGGTGGTAGCAGCCGGCATGGGTCCGGCCGCAACGCTGCGAACGGCGCCGAGCCTGGCGAGCTGGGACGAACGCCCCGGCGAAGTCGTCGTATATCCGTCCGGCGGGAAGCCAATCGCACTGGTCGTTAACTCCAAGAAACTGGTGAAGGAACCCGTCGCTCAGAAGGGCGAGACGGCGCAGAAGTAGACGATGTCCTGAGTAGACCATCGGCCGTGTGCCCGGTCGATTCGGGTACACGGCCGAATGCGTTGATGAGGCTGAAGAATTAAGCTGTAGATGATTGACAGTCGGTGCCGGGCAGAGCACGATGGGCCCGGCAAGCCGTGTCGGTGTTCATTACGTTAGGACACAAGCGCCCGCGATCGGACACACGGCTCGAAGATCCGTTCCGCATCTTGGCCCCGCTGATATCAATCGGAGGTTGTATGCGCCTCGCAATGCGTATCGGTTTCGCCGCCTTCCTTTGCTGGTTTGTGCTGGCGAGCACGCCGGTTCGAGGCGATGAGCCTGCCAAGTCCGAGGGACGAAAAGTGGTAGCGAACGCCAGCGCCACGGTCTACGTCGAGCCGGACGGCGCTCGGTTGACTTTCTTCGTGATTTCGAACGCCAGCCCCGACCGCAATGCTCGTGATCTGAACGAGAAGCAAGTGAAAAAGCTGCGCGAGGCCCTTGCAGCCATCCCATTGGATAAACGCGAGGTTGAAGTGCGTGTCTTGCCTTCGACGATCAGTTCAACGGTAAACGCTAATGACCCTGGCGGAGCGCGAACTCTGACGGGCAAGCGCGTTCAGTCCGTCGTTCAAGTCACGGTCTATGAAAAAGATCTCACCAAACTGCGTGAGGCGGTCAGCCAACTGGCCGAAACGATCGTCGAGAACGGCGGCACCGGCATCGACAACGACTCGCTGCCGTACCGGATGATTCGCGCACCTCGAGCGATAGCCCGCGATGAACAGGAGCCGGCTGCGGGTCCTAGCATCGAGTGGCTGGCAACTGAGCAAACGCGTGCTCGCCGCGACGCGATTCGACGGGCGACTCGACAGGCAATGGCGGACGCAGAAGCAGCTGCGGGCGTCAGCACGCTAAAAGTGCTCGAAATCCAAGTCACCTCAAACGACGAAGCGATTCTCGACCAGCGCTTGATCGGAACGGTGTCAGCGCGGGGAGTAAGTTCGCAGACTCAGATCCCCGTTCGCGTCCAGGTCCACGTGACCTGTGGTTTTTGATGCGGGCTCCTGCATGCGCTTCCCGTGTTTTCCGTCGGCGGAGCCGAGGTGCATCCTGCGTCGCCATCGACCCGGGTCATGGCACCGTCTTTAAGCCAGTCAGGCGAACCCCGCGCGAAAATAAGGCTCTCGGCTGCGCGAGTTGGGTGTCGTCTCTCCGAAACTCTCAAGAAACAGCTCGGCCGTGTCGGCCCGGAAGAGTTGACGTTCCGAGAGCAGCAACGCTTGGAGGAGCAGATGCAAGAGCGAGACTACACCCTCGACGAATTCCGCAATCTGTTCGAGCAAGTCAGAAAGATGGGTCCGATGTGGGACACGCTCGGCTCCATGCCGGGCATGTCCGGCATTTTCCCCCCGGACCAAGACTCCGAGCAAGCCTTCCTCCGCATTCAGTGCATGATCGACGCAATGACCGAGGCGGAACGGCGCGATGTCGATCTCATTGACGAGAAAAGTTGCGGTCGCATTGCCTCCGACAGTGGCACTGAACCCCGGGACGTCGCACAGTTCGTCGACGCGTTCAAGGAGATTCGCGCGCTGATGCGGCAAATGTCCAAGATGAGTATGTGGGCGCGGCTCGGCATGGTGAACGGGATGGGTACAATCGACGGCTTAGCTCAAGGCGACGAGTAACTCGCCGGAAGGGCGAGAAGAGCCCATGCGATGGCGGGCCGTCATGCAGTAGCGGACCCGGGGGATGCGTGACATAATGCAGTTATGTTGACCGGTGTCCGTGCACTGCCCGTGCACTGCACCGAGTGTAGGACACACCCCAAAGAGTCGACGTAAGTAAAAGCTCCACAATAGGATAAAGAATCAGTGCGGCTGCTGACCTACAATTCTGCAGCAGATTTGCCCGGTTTTCCAAAGGTTGAAGCACCAACCAGTTGCGACGGCAATCGCCCCCGTCCAGTATCGCAAGATGGGTCGGTTTTGGACACGTTGTTTGGACGCTATTCCGTATCGCTGTCGTGCGGATGGGATCGGGGGACGGGCACATGAAAAGACCCGCCGCACCAAACGACCCGTGGGAGAACGGGGGGCGACGGTTCGAAAATTAAGACCGGGGGGAAGCCGGGCACGTCGCCCACGTGCCGACCTCTGCAGGGCAACTTGCACAGGGAGTCCACACCCTTACGATAGACACCATTCTAGCTTGGGCCAGGCCATCGGAGAGTTAGACTTGTGAAGACTTTGGCGAGCATTGGGGCTCGTATACGAGTAACCCCCTGGGATGACCTTTACGTCAAAATGACAGAACAAGATGCTGACAATTACGTCAACGATCCCACTCCCTTCGAGTTTCGGGTCGAGGGAAGGCTGGAGGATGGGCAGATATTTTACGGCCTCTATGGACCCGTAATCTCGGGTCCTGAGCGTTATCACAATCTCATGTGCAGCATCTTTGTGCGGGAAGACGGCTCCGATTGGAGGGTCACCTCAAAAAGCTCTGCCAACTTCAAAGTCGGACCATCGAAGGCTACAAGATGTCACATGCACGATTTTCGGCATCCTGAAGGAACAGAAGTGACAGGGTTGCCGCTGATATGCAGATTTGGAGAGATTTGTGTCGTAGCATGAGAAGGCAGCGATTAAGCGTAGCCAATCACAACCTCGCACCACAGTCATCCTGTACCGTGCAGTGTACTGCAAGCCCCGGGTGATCGTTGTAAAGCTAAATAAGCTAACGAGTTAGAAATCCATGCGGCTGCTGACCTACAACATCCACAAAGGCATCGGCGGGAGTGATCGGCGGTATCGGATCGACCGAATCGTCGACGTCATCGCTGCGGAAACGCCCGATCTCGTTTGCTTGCAAGAAGTCGATCGCAACGTCCGCCGCTCGCGCTATCACGATCAGCCGCAGCTCCTGGCGGAGCGATTGGGCGCTGTTGCGCATGTCTATCAGCTCAACTGCCCTCACCAGGATGGAGGGTACGGCAACCTGGTGTTAACGCGCTGGGAGTTTCGCCGTCACGCTCACGTCTCGCTCAGCCATGGCCGGCGTAAGCCGCGGGGTGCACAGGTCGTGGTCATTGAAACACCGGCTGGGCCGCTTCACCTGGTGAACTGGCATCTGGGCTTGGCCGAGCGCGAGCGGCGTTGGCAGGTCCGGCATTTGTTGCACCACCCGGAATTTCGTCAGTCCGAGCATTTGCCGACGTTGATCGCGGGCGACTTCAACGACTGGCGCAATACGCTCTCGCACCACAGTTTCCACCAGCACAAATTCGTGCAAGCCACTGCGCCGACGCGTCGATTCCGATCGTTTCCTGCATTTCTGGCTCTCGCATCGCTGGACAAGGTCTTCTACCGCGGCGGATTGCATATCCGCAGTGCCCACACGGTTCGAACGCATCTGTCGCGACGGGCATCGGATCATCTGCCGTTGGTTGTCGACTTTGACCTACTTCCCGAAAGTCACAGCGCTGCCGGAAGTGCTTGAGCGAGACGGGCCGCCATGTCCCATCCCTCTCCAGCCGATAAGAAAATCGACGCACCTCTTCGTGTAAACGTCGCCGGTCACGAACTGACGATTTTCCTCGAGTCGCCGCCGCTCATCGCAGCCATGGTCGAGGATATTCGAACGGCGCGCGATCGCGTCTGGCTCGAGACATACATCTACCTCGACGACATGGCCGGCGCTGCCATCGGCGACGCCCTGATGGAGCGAGCTCGGGCCGGTGTCGACGTCCGCATCCTCTACGACGCAATCGGCAGCCAATCGACGGCCTCGGAGTTCTTCGAACACCTCGAGCGTTCCGGCGCCAACGTGCACGCCTTTCATTCGCTGCGCGAGGCGTTGTGGCGGTTTCGACCTTTGCGCATCCTCAATCGACGCGATCACCGGAAATTGCTGGTTATCGATGATCGAGTCGCTTACTTCGGCGGCATGAACGTCGTCGACGCCGCGACCGATCGGGCCATGGGTGCTGATGATCTCTTACCGACGTCAGCGGGCTGGCGCGACGTCCACGTTCGCTTGACCGGCCCGCAGCAGCAGGAAGTTGCAGAGAGCTTCGATCGCTCGTGGCGTCGAGCTCACGGCGAACCGGTGTCCTGGAAGCCGCGCGCTTATCGCAAGGCTCTCCTGGCAACCGGCGCCGAGAGCATTCAGTTCTTCGACTTTGGCCCTGGCCGAGCATACAGCAGCGCGCCAAAGCTCTTCACGCGATTGATCGCCGCGGCACGTCGTCAGATTACTATCTCAATGGCATACTTTCTGCCCGTTGGCGGCGTGTTACGGGCGCTCTGGAAAGCGCCGCGGCGTGGCGTACTCGTTCGCGTCATTGTGCCCGGAGAAAGCGACGTTCCGATCGTCCAGCATGCGACTCGCCATTTGTACTCGTGGCTTCTGCGACGGCGATTTCGCATTTATGAGCGTCAATTCAACATGCTGCACAGCAAGGTCATGGTTGTGGACAAGATTTGGACAGTTGTCGGCTCGTGCAACCTGGACGCGCGCAGCCTGTACATTAACCTGGAGTTCATGGCGGTCATTCGCTCGCAGACACTGGCGCGAGCGATGAATCGCGTCATGCAATTCGAGGTCACTCGTAGCAAGAGAATCACCTGGCAGGAGTACCGCGAGCGCAGTCTGTGGCGGCGGCTGATCAACAGCCTCGCCTGGATGTTTCGGTGGTGGCTCTGAAAATCGCCGCTTCGGAGGCACAAAGGAGGTGCGAATTATGTCGGGCGAACCGCTCAAGATCGACGAGGCAACCCGGCCGTATGTCCGTGTCGCGCTACGCGACACGCTGGAGGCTTACGAACTCGTCGATCTGCTCGACCTGATGGCGGAGATTTGTCAACAAAACGCCGACAACGCCAGCCGGGGCGGCCTCGGACTATCCACGGATCGCTGGCAGCTACGAGCGGATATTCTTCGCGAGGCCGCCGAAAGCCTGGAGCGACAGGATGACGCACCGAGCGACGGCGAAGATTGAAGGGCGTTGCCAGTCCGGGCAGAATACCAGGCGCGCGACACGAGTCCAATTTTCGGTAGCACGCCCTGAACGAAGTGAAGGGCGTGACAACGCTTGCAGGATCGACCACGCCCTTCGCCTTGCTCAGGGCGTGCCACACCGCTGCGCTAATTCGACGCTGGTTTGTCTTTTCCGGCCGCCGCCGGCTTTTTCACAGGCGCATCTGGCTCCATCTTGGCCGCCAGTCGAGTCAGCTCCCGCTTACTGCGCTTCAGACGCTGAGTCCGGCGCTTGCCCGCTCGGTTGTAACCCATGTCGATGGCCCTTTCTTTTTCGTTGCTGTTGTTTCTAACCGTTCAAGCGTAAATCTACGCTGAATGATTGCAGTGACACCGCACGCTGGCTGACGCACTATGCCAGCAAGACGAGTATTGTACAACGCCGCCCGGGTGAGCGGCGAGGTTATCGAGATCCTGCTTGCGTAACCCGCTTCTACCGCGTCAAATGAAACATCTCGCCGTATTGCCTGCCTGCCGGGAGCGTTCCGCCATGCCTGCCTCTCGCCGCGTCGTACGATTGCTGGTTGTCGTAAGCGCCTGCACGCTCGCCGCCCTGGCGGCCGACCCCAAGCCGGTTCTCGGGCCGTTTTCACCGGCCGAGTCGATGAACCATTTCACGGTTCCATCCGATCTTCGGCTCGATCAGGTGCTGGCAGAACCGGTGGTGCGACAACCGGTCTCCTTCAGCTTCGACGAACGCGGCCGACTCTGGGTCGTGCAATACCTGCAATATCCTTCACCGGCCGGCCTGACAGTTGTCAGCCGGGATAAGTTCTGGCGGACGGTTTACGACAAGGTTCCAGCGCCGCCGCCGCACCACGTGCACGGCGAGGACAAGATCACCATTCACGAAGATCCGCACGGAACAGGCGTATTCGACAAGCACTCGACCTTCGTCAACGGTTTGAATATCGCCACGGCCAGTGCACGCGGCCGCGGCGGCGTGTTCGTGCTCAACCCGCCGTATTTGCTCTTCTACCCGTGCGCTGGCAATTCAGACGTCCCAACAGGTGATCCGGAAGTTCTGCTCGAAGGCTTCGGACTGGAAGACACGCACTCCGTAGTCAACAGCCTCTGCTGGGGACCGGATGGCTGGCTGTACGCGGCTCAGGGAAGTACCGTAACCGGGCACATCCGCCATCCCGGCAGCAAAGAAACGCCCGTGCACAGTCTCGGGCAGTTGATCTGGCGCTACCACCCGGAGTCTCGCCGCTACGAGATTTTCGCGGAAGGCGGCGGCAATGCCTTCGGTGTTGAATTCGACGCCAAAGGTCGCGTATTTTCCGGCTACAACGGCGGCGACACGCGTGGCTTTCACTATGTACAGGGTGGTTATTATCGCAAAGGTTTCGAGAAGCACGGTCCGCTGTCTAACCCGTATGCTTTCGGCTATTTCCCGCCGATGAAGCACAACAACACGCCGCGGTTCAGCCACACGTTCGTCATCAACGACGATCCGGCCTTGCCCGATCGCTATCGCGGGAAACTCTTTGCCGCCGACCCGCTCCAGGGTCATCTCATGATGGCGGACGTTCAGCCGGACGGTTCATCGCTCAAGACTCGAGACGTCGAGCCGGTCATCAAGAGCGACGATCGCTACTTCCGCCCGGTTCACGTAAAGCTCGGTCCGGACGGCGCCATTTACGTTGCCGACTGGTACGACCGCTACGCTGCCCACCTCGATCACAACGCCGGCCGCATCGACAAGGACGGCGGCCGCATCTATCGGCTGTGCGCTGCCGACGCCAAGCCCGCAGCTCCGTTCGATCACGGA
>Ga0326727_10018913_pt1 | contig 13975 bp, 11 predicted proteins | sample MB2enrmetagenome_FD_207643 | JGI IMG/M metagenome (GOLD analysis project Ga0326727, IMG submission 207643) | Lab enriched peat soil microbial communities from McLean, Ithaca, NY, United States - MB29MY | ecosystem: Environmental > Terrestrial > Soil > Wetlands > Peat | place: USA: New York... | reverse complement strand
ATTGTACACAATCAAGTCAGGTTCAAACATACACTATGCTTTAATTCATTTTTGTAGAAAAACAATTGATTCACTTTTTTATTATCAAAAAAAGACGTGGAAATATGCAAACAGAAATGACCGAGTCTACTGTTTTTGAAAAAGACTATCAAGGATCACAGGATCCTGAAGAAGCTGCGAAGATTCTCGGCAAACCATTGATAAGTATTGTTGTAGCTACTAAAGGCAATGAAAGAGCGATGTTGTTAGAAAGATGCCTAAGATCTCTTCAAAAACAGACTTTTCGGGATTTTGAAATTATTTTGATATATTCGACTTTTCCTAATGGGCTTGCCGAATTCTTTGAAGAGTGCAATATTCTCGCCCTGAAAGAAACCTCAAAGACCTTAGGTGCGGCTAGAAACTTAGGTGTGAAAAATGCGAAGGGAGCGATTGTTGTCTTCATAGACGATGATGCTGAAGCGCCGGAAGACTGGCTTGTCAAAATCTATCTAACTTTTCAGAAATACCCCTCGGTGATGTGCTTGGGCGGCAGCTTTTTAACCCCTCCCGAGGAGGATAAAAAAAGTGCTTTAAAATTTGTTGTTGGTTCTTTTACCGACTCTTTGATGAGCCAAAACATAAGTCTTGATCGCTCAGCTGTCGGGAAGATTGCAGGTTGTAACGTTGCTTACAAGAAAGAGATTTTTCAAAAAGTTGGTTATATAAATGAGAAATACAGATCTGGCGAAGACTGGGACTTTAGCATGCGATTAGTAGAAAATGGATGCCATGTGCGTTTTGACCCGAATATCTCAGTTTGGCATCATAGGGGAGATTTAAAACACACTTTCTGGAACAACACAAGAATGGGACCTTTTTACCTATCGCGGAAGACTTTGAAGTATGCAAGATATGAATCCTCTTTTGCTCAATTTTATCTTTCAAACATAGTGTTTTTTGCTTTGATTATTATTCTAGCAATATCTCCTTTCATTTTTGTTCTAGTTCTTTGTTTTTCATTGTTAGGATATTTTATGTTTGCCGTAACACGTACAAAGGTGAAAAGCTGGAGGATTATTTACTATCCTCTCATAGTTTTGTATACTTTAACAAGGTTGGCTGGTTTCTATTATGGTTTGCTCAAAAGCATGAAGTCTGCCCTAAGTTTCAAGCGTTCACGTTCAAAGGTCGCTTAAAGCATTTTCACTTGCTTCTTGTTTGCTGATTTTGCACAAAACGTTGGTTAGATTAGAGTAAAAAAATCAAGAGTGACTATTACCTTGTTTGGAAAACCTCGTTTCGGTATCTTATTTGACGCATTGGTTAAAAGAGTGTATGGCAAATTCTCTTGTGACTGATTAAAGATTCAAGTTGCCACGCATTGGATTAATAATTGAGGTGCTGGGTGCAAGTTTGGAAAAGAACAGACTTTTACTTTTGCCGTTTTTCATTGGCTTAGCATTGCTGATTTATTCATGGTACTTAACTTATCCTGTGTACACTATTTCTGCCAACGACTATGTTTTCCACCATGTTTCAATTTTGTATTGGCTTAGCTTGCCGCTGTTATTAGGGTCGATGTTTCTTATAGCCATAACGACCAAAAGCAATTTTTTGAAGTGGATACTTTCAATAGGAATCGTTCTAACTTTTTTTTCGCTATATTACTTCTATTCTATGATGCCGACGGTAGATTCACAATATTTCAGAGGCTTAATTGAATATTTTATAAAAACGAAGAATTTGGATGCTTCGCAACTTAATCATCAGTATTACGAGTGGCCCGCTTATTTTGTTTTAGCAGACATCTTGACTCTTGTAAGCGGTTTGTCTATTGCGAGTTACCAATTTCTACTATTTGCAATCATCTGCATCATGCTAGCTACTGTGTTGCATGTCTACACTTCTAAGAGAAATATGGCCGGTATCATAACTGTAACGGCCTTTTTCATATCACTCGTCTATTTCCTAGATCTCCAAGCAGTTCCGTTTTCGCTCGCTCTTGCGCTTCTTTTTCTCGTGTTCATGCTAGAAACCCAGCAAAAGAACACTGCCGTGATAGTTTCAATGATAGTGTTGTATGTTGCTCTTTTACTTACTCACCTTTTCGTACCCTTGTTTTTTGTTTTGTACTTATTGGTTCGAGGTCTAATCGAAAAAAACAAGCAAACTAGAAATCAATATAGAAACTTTTTTTTGCTTGCTTTGGTCAGCTACTTCCTATTACAACTTACTATGGCAAAATTTTCTTTCGAGCAAGTTGTAGTAGGTATTTTATACACTCCAACGGATTATTCTAGTATCGCTTCAGCGACGGTGTCTACCCTTCCAAATTCTACAGACATCATAGCTCAGTTTTTTTCCAGAACAGTGGTTGTTGCTACGATTATTACTGGTATTGTTGGTTTAGTTTTCATGTTAATCAAGAGAAAAACGAATACTCTTGACAAAGCCATTCTTCTTGCTGGGATTGCATATTCGGGTTTGGGCATTGTATTGAACACCATTGGCTTCCGCGCGTTAGCATTAGTTTTCATACCTATCTCTTTAGGAGCCGCTTTTCTTTTCAAAGGCAAACTCAAACCATTTCTTGCAGGATTATTCTTGGTTTTGCTCATTCTGTTCCTATTTGTTCCACTTCATACATCGTTTGCCACTCAAGTAACGTTCCAAACACGAGAAGCTTATGTCGCAGAAAACTTTTTCTTAAATCATTTCCACTGGGAAAGCTCCAGCTTTGTTGTTACCGACTTCTGGACAGCCTCATACTTGACGACAAAAACGAGCTCTTATGAATACATCTACACCACCTTGAATACTGGTGCCCGACCTGATGTTGTACTATGGACTCCCCAGATGGTAAGCTCGGGATTAGCCAATTACAGTTCTATGCAGAGCCTTTCTGAAGGCGAAAGACTAAACTTGGTATACAACGACGGTAATTCTTACGTCCTAACAAAATCGTCTTGAGAATGCAGCAAAAATCTGCAAGTATCCAGATTGATCGATAATTAAGATATCCATAGAAATCATAAATTTAACTGGGCGACCTGACTCACCCGGTCCAGCGATAGAACAGAAACATCCGCAAACTCCAAAACTCCATTTGAGATTCAAACATCATGGATCTACGCCTTTCTAAATAACCACCGCGCTCTAACCCATTAATGAGGCAGGAGAGCTAAAGGCAACGTAGCTTTGCATGGGGCTCTTAAGCATCATATGCTTGGTTTTGAACCAAGAGTCGCTAAAGCATGAGAAGATGAGTTAAGGCGGTCGTATGTATATGTTTCAAAATTTCACGCCGAGACAAGACCTGCCTGTAGCAAAATCGATTCGAACCCATAGTTCAAGTAGCACAATCGAGCACTGACAATATAAGATTCTGGTAACTTTTGTGGAGTGCTTTCGAATCAGCTAAAGAAACCTTGTCATGATGGAGGTAGGCACTTGAAGAAAAAACCTGTACTCACGGTAAAATCTAAAAAAGCACCTCAAATTCGAATTTTAGCTGATGAAGTGAATAAACTTTACGCTGAAGGCAAAAACTACTTAATCGAGTACTCTGAAAGTGCAAGCAAAAATAGTCCGTATTGCATTATTTATTTCAGTAGCAATAATATTTTCGATCCTGAAACAGTAGAGAATTTTTATGAGCAACTAATCAGTAGAAACAAATATGAATGGTATCGTACCCGAATTGATTGTGGGACAAAGCATATCTTCATTCGTGATGTAAAAAAACAGCATTATCTAAGCGGCATAAACAGTTACCTCAATACACCGGAAAAAGTGACCGATTTCTTAAGGGCAGAAACAAGTGGTTACAAAGTAATTACCCTCGGGGTTTCTTCTGGAGGGTATGCAGCAGTTTTTTTTGGGCAGAGGCTAAACGCAGAACGAATTTACTGTTTTAACGGGCAATTTCTTTTACACGCTGAATATTTTTGGCGGTTCCCTGACATAGAAAAATCAAGTGTCGAGAAGTACCTTAACTTGAAGAATTTTTTTACAGCGCCATCCAAAATATTCTATTTTTACTCTAATAAAAGCCCTCTAGATTTAAGACAATTCAACCACATCAAAAAATCAGGTGTTAATGTTTTATGTTTCAATTCACGTTGCCATGGGATACCCTTCTTGAAATGTTGCTTACCAGTTGTTTTGAACATGGATGTTCGCGATTTGAAGATTTTGTCGAACAAGCGATATGACCCTTGGTTTTTTTCCATTGAAATGGTTGGATTATGGGGGACTTTGATTGGTTCTTGCAAAGAGCTGCAAAGATTAATTCGCGAAGGCGTTTTAATGCGACGTTGGAGCAACCCGATAAAGGATTTGCTGGTTCTTTTAATCGGCTAGATTTACTATGTGACTGCGATTTTACCGATTGGCATGTTTGGGCTTAAGGATTTTTCTTTTGTTTCACCCTAAACACACCTGTTACAGTTAACTGACCAACAGAATATTGAGTAGTTCTGAAATCCCTTCTTGTGATCCCATGCATCAACTTATTCTTAATCTGCTTAACGGTTTCCATTGAACACTTTACCGGATTAGCGTTATGAGGGAATTGTTAAACGTGGTGAGGGTTTATGCGATTTTATGCGCGGAAGCGCAAATAGTTTACCTTTTTACATACTCTTGAAGGAATTGTTAATCGCAAATTGCATACAAAGAAGCTTTGGATTGGATAATCTGTATCTTGCACCGTTCATTTTTTAGCACTTAAGACTCTCGCCGATCATTAATTGTTACGATTCACATTTACTGAATCGGATCAGAAGCAATTGGAATTGTGTTTAGAGCCCACGAACGCAAGAGTTTTTTGGTGTAGCAAAAGAAAAGCAGAGTTTGTTGGCGAAGAAATAGGAGAGAAATATAAGAAATGGCCAATCATAAATCTCCCGTAAGCATAGGTCTACCTGTGTTTAACGGTGAGAAATATCTCAAAGAGGCAGTGAACTCGATTCTTGCTCAGACATTTCAAGACTTCGAGCTAATAATTTCGGATAATGCGTCAACTGACAATACCCAACGGATTTGCCAAGAATACGTAGCCAATGATAGTCGTGTTCGATATTATCGTTATGAAAAAAACATTGAGGCTCCCAAAAATTTTAACCGAGTTTTTGATTTGTCCTCAGGCGAGTATTTCAAATGGGCTGCCGATGACGATGTGCTCGCTCCCCAGTATTTGGAGAAGTGTGTCAATGTACTTAGTGAGGACCCGTCTGTGGTCTTATGTCACTCCATAACAGGTCGTATTGACGAAAATGGGTTATTGGTGGGCATCTGTAACAAAGGGTTATTGAGGAGAATTGATTCGGAAAAGCCGCATGAACGTTTTGGTGACTTGATTGGTCTGTTTCACAATGCTTGCCCACTTTTAGGTCTAGGACGTAGGAGTGCGTTTGAGAAGTCTCGGCTCCTTGGAAACTACATTGGAGCAGACAGAAATCTGCTGGCAGAAATTGGTCTCATGGGTAAAATCCATGAAATTCCTGAATGTTTGTTTTTTCTAAGAGATCATCCGGGGTCATATACTTCAACATTCTACGGAACAGACCGGTCAATGTCGCTCGATCGCCTCCGAAAAGAAATGGATTGGTGGTCTAAAAATGATTGGACCAGTTTTCCTCACTGGAAGACTTGCTCCGAATATTTTAAGTCTGTAAATAGAGTACGGCTCAATTGGTCTGAGCGTCTGTATTGTTACGACCAAATATTTAGATGGATTATGCATGAGGATTGGACGTTTCTTGGTGTTGACCTAGAACTTTTCCTTCTGAATAGGTCAAAACTCGCCCGCAAGTTGATTCCTTTCACAATTTTGAAGCTGAAGCAAGCTGTCATTCCTTTCACAAAGAAGATCATGCAGTGAAAGGTGAAAATAGGAAATATATTGACTCTATCAGTAAGAGATTTTTTGAATGGACAGCGAGAAACAGAGGCGATGGGGATTGGAGATTAACAGGTTTTCTAAAATCCCTTTTGCGTCAAGTAGCTTTTGCCTTCGTGTTTTCAAAGTGGCCTCGGTTAAAAATAGTAAATTAGGACGGCACGACTGAATGCCTGAATGCCACAATGTGAATAGCGCGCATGCGCGCTAAAACGTCAATATTTCAGAGTTTAGGAGCTGATATTTAGTTTGGTTAAAGAGTTAATTGTTATCCGAGACGGTTCAGAACTTTCTTTAAAGGCGAGTTTCGTCTTTCAGCTTATTAAAATAAGGAGTGACATGCGCTTTCTTTTCGTTTTTCGAAGTGAGAAAGATAAGTTCAGGGAAAAATGGAACTACAACTGCGTTGAACTAGCTACGTCAGTTTCCGGAATTTTTTTGTATTATTTCTTAACGATTTTGAATCCAAAAGATATCAGGGATGCAATAATAAGAAGATTCCATCGGACAAAAACGCATATCCTTTTACAGGAAGGTTCCTTCTCTCAGTTAACACATGCTTTGTATCAATATTTTGGGAAGTCTGCTAGAACTGATAGGCTCATGGTTTATTTGGAGAAACAAAACCTGCCAAAAATTTTTTTGGTAGACGAGTTCTTAAGCCTTAACTCTGCCAGTCTGAAAATGATTAAGCATTTTGGTCCAGTTGTCTATATTTCTCAAGATCTCGCATATAACCACTTTAGTTTTTCTGGAAATTATGTTGCGAAAAGGTTGGTCTATAAATTGGAAAGAGACGCGGTTACTTCGGCAGATTTGGTTATTGCATGTAGCGAAACTGAACGGCTGAAGTACATAGAAATGGGAGCTGCGAAAGCGGTTTTTTATCCTAACATATACTCGATTCCCGAATTTGACCCATGTGAAAAAGAACCAGAGCCAAGCATAGTTATAGCTTTACCCAAGTACTGGGGTCCCCGAGCCGAAAAATCTCTCAAGGAGATCTTCAATGCATTATCACATGTCAATAAGAGAATTAAAGTTTATATGATTGGCATGAAACCAGGACAAATTCCAAAAAACATTGAGCTAAAGTACCTTGAACACATTCCAGATAAATTGGAATACTTGAGAACTCTCAGTAGATCATGGGCCGGCATCAATGTGGGTATGCATCTTGGAGGAACTAATGAAAGAAAATACGATTATGCGATGGCTGCCACTGTGGTCTTTTCGGATGTTCTAGGGGCCAGAGGAGATCTGCTTCCAAACGAATGCACCTACGTTGATGGGCATGATTTGGCTGCTAAATTGGAGCAGTTTTTTGTTCTCGAAAAAAAGCAGATAGCTATAATGGGAATACAAAACAGGAAACAGGCGCTGTCTTTAGCTTGTAGGCAACAGGAGAGTCTTCTTGAGGCTGTTAATGATATTATCAAAACTTAGTTGTGAACCATGGTGAAAATAGGTAAAATAATTGATCGCCACATTTTAGATTGCCGAGAAGCAAATGGTAATAACTTATTTTCCGAAGCAAGATCGCACTTCTTTATCACTTCTTTCTCCTTGTCCACTGGGCTCGAAATGTGAAATAGCCAAAATCTATTTAGGAACATATGCACTATTCATTTGGCTGACAAAAAACAAGTGAAATTCGAAAGATTTGAGTGATCCATGAAAGAAGATTATGATCTTGCTGTGGCGTATCGCATTTATCCCCAAATGCCCAAAAAACAAATGGCAATAGATACTCAAGACAAACTGAGGTTTTCTGAAATCTGTTTAAGATCTTTCAAGAAATCTTTAGGCTCCTTAAAAGTAAAAATGTGGGTTGTTCTTGGTGATTGTCCTGCCGAATATGAAGCTCTATTCCTCAAATACTTTGATGAGAAGGATTTGGATTTCGCTCGTGCGATTGGAAATCGGGAAAGTTTCGCCTCACAAATAGAATATCTTGCAAACCAAAACGATGCAGAAATTGTGTATTTTGCAGAGGACGACTACTTTTATCAGTCAAACCAATTTGTGGAAATGATTGAATTTTTAAAGTGCCACTCGGACGTCCATTTCATAGCTCCGTACGATCATTCGGAGTACTACACCCTAGACATCTGCAACCATAAATATGAAATACGAGAACACTCAACACATCACTGGAGAACAGTAATCGCCACAACACTTACATTTTTAACGACAAAACAAATTCTGGCGAAGACAAAGAAAACTCTATATAAATATAGTAATAGCCCCGCTTGGGATTATTCTGTTTGGATGAGCATGACCAAATATGGCGTATTCAATCCCTTCAAAACAATAAAATACCGAATCTCTGACCCACATTGTTATCAAATGATTAAGGAAACATGGAGTTGGTGTTGGAAACAAACCCTATTTGGCCGACGTTGGAAATTGTGGGTTCCAATGCCATCGATAGCAACTCACATGGAGAAAAAGTTCTTAGCACCTTGTATCGATTGGGAAAAAATATTTGCCCAAGAAATTTTGGAAGAAAATAAAGTTGTGAATTAAGTTAATTCAAGGATAACTTGATATAAAGAAATACAGTTTCCATGGTTCATGTAAAACTGTTATTTTAAGAAGAAAATGAGGAATCTCTCTTAAGCAGGCAATCGGCGCTCTTGCAGTTTGATGGAAAAGATGCTTCAGCACTATACGGTTCTCAGAAATTTTTCCAGTACCAATACGAGAAACTTACACTTGTTCTACTAAACTCACTAGGTTTTTTGGTGTATTAAATTTTAGTTCGACTGGACGAATGAAACAGATATATTCAAGGAAAATTATTTTATGTTACGCTGAAATCTGAGGGTCATTTATATCAGAAAAGAAAATTGCTCTCGGTGAAAGACTTTGTGCACAACTTGTGAGGTAGAATTGTGACTAACTCAAAAAAGTTTATGCAATTCGAATTTGAATCTGCCAGAAGGAAGAAACAATGAGAGTTTTAGTAACTGGGTATAAAGGGTATGTTGGCACAGTCATGGTTCCAATGTTGCTAGCCGAAGGATTTAATGTTACGGGGATTGACAGTGGCCTATTTGATGAATGCGTGTTTGGTGAAAAAAAATTAACAAATGATCCATTATCTAACGTTAATCAAATTCGGAAAGACATTCGTGATGTAACGTTATCTGACTTGAAAAAAGTTGATGCAGTTATTCATCTTGCGGCTCTTTCTAATGATCCGCTCAGTGATCTTAATCCTGAGGTAACTTATCAGATAAATCATGAAGCTTCTGTTAGGCTAGCTAAGCTTGCTAAAAAAGCTGGTATTCAACGTTTTGTCTTCTCGTCCTCATGCAGTATTTATGGAGCTGCCGGTATAGAAATGGCTACCGAAGGATCAGAACTTAACCCTTTGACGCCTTATGGAATCTCTAAGATGCTTTCAGAGAGAGACATATCAAAGTTGGCGGATTCCCATTTCAGTCCTACATTTTTGCGATCTGCAACAGCTTATGGTTTATCCAGAATGTTACGCTTTGATATAGTTTTAAACAACCTTGTTGCTTGGGCTTACACTACAGGTTCTGTTTTATTGAAGAGTGACGGTACTGCTTGGCGCCCAATCGTTCATGTCGAAGATATGTCTAGAGCATTTATCGCTGCTCTGAAATCGCCAAGCGATCTCGTCCATAACCAAGCTTTTAACGTGGGAATAACCTCGGAGAACTTTAGAGTTCGTGAAATTGCTGAAATTGTTAAAGATACCGTGCCAGGTTCTAAGCTTCAATTCGCAGATAGCGCAGAGCCTGACAAACGTTCGTATCGTGTTGACTTTAGCAAAATACATCACACTTTAACAGAGTTTAAACCGCAATGGAACGCAAGAGCAGGTGCAAAACAACTTTATGACGCATATAAGAGATTCGGAGTAACTCTGGAAGAATTTGAGGGTCCAAAATATCGTCGTATCTCACACCTTGAAAGTGGTCTTAAGTCCGGTCTTTTGGATAAGACAATTCGCAGAAAAGACATTTAGTTAACTTAATTGATGGTTGAAAAATGATGGCCATATTTGGAGAAAAACATAATGACAGATAATAGCTTGCGTACTTGTCGATTCTGTGGCACCGCATTGCGACATACCTTTGTCGATTTGGGAATGCAGCCTCTTTGTGAAAGTTATCTGAAACCCGAGCAATTAAATCAAATGGAAGCTTTCTATCCCTTACATACTTACGTTTGCGATAGCTGTTTTCTCGTTCAATTACAGGAATATGTCGCTCCAAAGGAAATCTTTAGTGAATATGCATATTTTTCATCATATTCAGACGCTTGGTTAACGCATGCCCAGAATTATGTTGATATGATTAGCAACAAGCTTGGATTAACTTCGAAAAGTTTGGTGTTGGAGGTCGCGAGCAACGACGGCTATCTTCTTCAGTATTTTGTCAAGAAGGGAATTCCGGTCCTCGGGGTTGAACCAGCGGCTAATGTCGCTGAAGTTGCAATCAAAAAAGGTGTTACAACTCTTGTTAAGTTCTTTGATTTAGACACTGCAAATGAACTAGCCAGCGAGCAAAAATACGCTGATGTGTTAATTGGAAATAACGTTTTAGCGCAGGTTCCTGACATTAATGCGTTTGTTGAAAGCACAAAAATCATCCTCAAACCTTCCGGCGTGATTACGATGGAGTTTCCACACTTGATGAAGCTGATTGATGGAAACCAGTTTGACACTATCTATCATGAGCATTTTTCATACTTCTCTTTTATTTCAGTGGAGAAGATATTTGCAACCCATGGCTTGACAATTTATGATGTCGAGGAATTACCTACTCACGGTGGCTCATTAAGGATATATGCCCGTCATGTTGAGAACAAATCAAAGCCTGTCACTCATTTTGTCAACAAACTTAGAGAAATGGAAATATCTGAAGGATTTGCTGATTTGCAGAAATATTTTTCATTTGCTGAAAAAGTGAAGGAAACAAAGTGGAATTTCTTGTCTTTTCTGATTAAACTAAAACGAAATGGAAAGTCAATCGTTGGTTACGGTGCTCCAGGTAAAGGTAACACACTGCTCAATTATTGTGGAATCCGTACAGATTTTCTTGATTACACTGTTGATCGTAATCCCTATAAACAGGGCAAGTTCTTGCCCGGGACACATGTCCCTATTCTTGATCCAGACAATATCAAGAAAACTAAGCCGGATTATGTCTTGATTTTGCCTTGGAATATAAAAGAGGAAATAATGAACCAGCTTTCATACATTCGTGATTGGGGGGGAAGATTCATCGTCCCAATTCCGGAAGTGAAACAGTACAATGCAGATGCTACCGAAATACATGAATGTTGATTTAGGAGAAAAAATAAAATGAAAGTTGTTTTATTCTGTGGTGGTCTTGGGTTAAGATTGCATCCTACAACTGAGACTGTTCCCAAACCTTTGGTTCCCATCGGAGAAAAGCCTATTTTGTGGCACCTGATGAAGTACTATTCTCATTTTGGACACAAAGACTTTGTGCTCTGCTTAGGGTATAAAGGAGACGAAATCAAGAAGTTTTTCTTGAACTACGACGAGTGCCTCTCGAACGATTTTATTCTTACTGAAGGGGGCAAGACGAGGCAATTGCTCAAAAGCGATATCGAAGATTGGAAAATTACATTCGTTGAGACAGGGTTGAATGCAAACATAGGTCAAAGGTTTAAAACCGTTCAGAAATACGTGGAAAATGAAGAAGTGTTCTTAGCAAATTACAGTGACGGTCTCACTGATTTACCTCTGCCAAAGATTATTGATTTCCATCATAAACATGATAAAATAGCCTGCCTTCTTTCCGTTAAACCATTTTATGTTTTTCATGTTATTTCCACAACTCCTGAGGGATACGTTAAGAGTATCTGCCAAATGACTCAGTCTGACCTGAGAATTAATGGCGGCTTCTACGTTTTTAAGAATCAAATATTCGATTATATTAAGGAAGGAGAAGACCTTGTTGAGGAGCCTTTTCAGCGGCTAATTAGCCATTGTGAGCTTGTTGGGTTTGAATATGACGGCTTTTGGGCTAGCTTAGATACTTACAAGGATAAACAGCGATTAGACGAACTTGTTTTAAGAGACAGTGCTTCTTGGCAAATATGGAAGAGCAAAAATCCAAAGCTTTCTGGTGGAAAAGCTGCTAAACTTTAGGTTTTTTGTGGAAAAATCTGAACCGAAGATCTTGTGCTTGGGTGCTCATCCAGACGATATTGAAATCGGATGCGGTGGCACTATTCTTAGACTGTTAGAAGAAGCACCCAACGCACAATTCTTTTGGGTTGTCTTTAGTGGAAACCAAAAACGCTGCAAAGAAGCTTATCAAAGTGCAGACCTTTTTCTTAAGGAAGCAAAATTAAAGAAAATAGCTATTGAGCAATTTAGAGAATCGTATTTTCCATTTATTGGGGTTCAAATCAAGGACTGCTTTGAGAGGTTGAAAACAGAACTCTCTCCTGATTTGATATTTACTCACTATTCTAACGACGCTCATCAAGATCATCGTCTAATTTCGAATCTAACTTGGAATACTTTCAGAGATCACTTCATTTTAGAGTATGAGATTCCCAAGTATGACGGGGATTGGGGGAATCCTAATTTGCATGTTTGCTTAGCTGAAACTCATGTAACACAAAAAATAAATCACATTTGTAGCATCTTCCGGACTCAAAAAGAAAAACCGTGGTTTGATCAGGAAACCTTTAGGTCAATTCTGAGATTGAGAGGTGTTGAATGCAATTCTCCAAGCAGGTTTGCTGAAGCTTTCTACTGTCACAAAATTGTGCTCTAACCAGCTTCCAAAGAGTCTTTGGCCTCACAGATTTGAGAATGAATTGTTTGAATGTAGCGGAGTAGTCTGTTCTTGAAAATTATGTGCAACTATTTAAAATATTTCCATAACAGCTTTGATTGCTGCTACGTTATGAGAGCCTGAGGTCAGTCTTATCTCATAAAAGAGGATAGTTGCCACACCCAAAGCCCTAAGTTTTGAGTACTTTAAAGAAAACATTCGGGCTTTTGGTTGGAGTTTGAATGAACTTAACGCTAAACGTTTAGGAGGGAGCTTTTGCTAAGCTCCAGTTTGTAAATCTTATTCCGCAGTATTCTCAATTTAAAAGAGTGGCTTTATATGTTTGAAGAAACTAAGAATGAAAAATCGGCAGTCTGCTGTCCATTATGTGGCTCGTCTGAGTTGTGGGTTTTCTACAATGCAAATAATGTCCCTGCAAGTTGCAATCGCTTATGGAAAAACAAGGATGATGCGGTCAACTGTCCAAAGGGCGATATCAAACTGGCGTTCTGTTCGTTTTGCACGTTTGTGACAAACATTGCGCTGGAGCCAGAGAAAAACCAATACGATAATCATTATGACAACTCTCTATTTTACTCGCAACATTTCCAAAGTTTCGCGAAAAAATTGGCGACCCGCCTTATCGAACGTTATAATTTGCATAATAAGTGTATTATTGAGGTAGGTGGCGGGAAAGTTGACTTTCTCTCCTTACTCATCGACTTGGGGAATAACCATGGACTAAGATTAGATCCTTTCCGAACAGAGATTGAAAACAAAAATCAAGCGGGAGCCAATGATTCAGACGGATCAAATCCAAGCTCCGGTTTAAAGCTATGCAAGAATCAAGCCGATTTTGTTTTCTCCTACCATGAGCTTGAGCACGCGAATTGCCCCAAAGGCTTTCTGAGTTTTTTACGACAAATGGTCGGTCACAGTCCGAAGACTCATGTTTTCTTTGCAGTGCCAAATGCTCTGAAGGCTTTTGAGGAAGGAGACTACACAGACATCATCTATGAACACGTCTCATATTTCACTATCCCCTCACTATATTATCTCTTTTCTTCCTGCCGATTTTCCATCTCCGAGGTTACAGAGTCCAAAAACGAAATCTTCGACTCGATATATATTAGTGCCGTCCCTAAAAACCGAATGAGGACAAACTACATCCCGAGTTCAAAACTGGAAGCCTGCAAAATCCAAGAATGCATTGCGTCATTCGCAGCTAAGTCGAGCGATACAATTGAACGATATAGCCAGAGAATCAAAGAGTTGCTAAACAAAGGCAAGCGAA
>Ga0326727_10018910_pt1 | contig 13975 bp, 13 predicted proteins | sample MB2enrmetagenome_FD_207643 | JGI IMG/M metagenome (GOLD analysis project Ga0326727, IMG submission 207643) | Lab enriched peat soil microbial communities from McLean, Ithaca, NY, United States - MB29MY | ecosystem: Environmental > Terrestrial > Soil > Wetlands > Peat | place: USA: New York... | reverse complement strand
CCAGCTCCGCCAGGTCGATCCCGTAAGGCAGGAGCAGCAGGCGGGAGGCCGGCACGGCGTCATAGCGGCGCACGTCCTCCCAGACCTGGGCGCTGCCCACCAGAATCCGGTCCGAGGCCCAGCCCAAGAGATGATTCCACAGGCGCCGATGGAATTTTACCCGGGTATAGGAGTTGTGCACCGCGGCCACCACCCCGGGCAAACCCAGACCCAGGGCGGCCAGGCGGCCATAGAGATTGGGGTGGTACAGGTGGGTGTGCAGGATGTCTGGCCTAATTTCCTTCAGGAGGCGCCGCACCGCCGCGGCCAGCCGCCAGACGGAGGCGTGTTTGAGATCCAGGCCCAGGGAGTGCACCGGATAGCCGGCGGCGGCGAGCTCCGCCCCCACCGGGCCGGGAGCCTCGAGACAGGCCACCTCGGGGGCAAAGCGCCGGGGAGGCAGGCCCCGGACGATGGCCGCCACCAGATCCTCGGCGCCCCCCACCGGCAGGCTCGCCAGCAGGTGCACGACCTTGAGGGGCCGCTCCGGCAATGGGCTCTGCTTTCCCTCCATTAGCGAATTATATCAAAATTCACCGCCGGCCGGCGGCAATTTTGCGGATTTCAGGCCCTTGACAGGCCCGCCCCCTTTTGTTAAGAAAAACCATGGGCGTGGGGCTGTAGCTCAGTTGGAAGAGCGCTTGAATGGCATTCAAGAGGTCAGGGGTTCAACTCCCCTCAGCTCCACCAAAATCAGGTAGGAAACTCAAGGGGTTGCAATCGAAAGATTAGCAGCCTCTTTCGCTTTAGGGGCATTAGGTGTCAATTTTGTGTCAACTTTCCCCAAATCGTTAAGCGCAGACACCGCCGCCTGCAGGTGGCCTTGGGACAGGTGGCATAACGCATGGTCATCTTCATATCTGCATGGCCCAGGAGCTCTTGCACCGCCTTTAAGCTGGCCCCCCGCATTACCAGCCGGGAAGCAAAGGTGTGCCGCAGATCGTGAAACCTGAAATCCTCTATCCCGGCCCGCCGGCAAGCTGAGGCAAAGGATCGCTTCACCGCATAAAACCGCCGCCCCTTAAGATCGCAGAAAACATACGGGGATTTTAGGTGATCTCCCCGGCGCACTTCCCGAAACACTTCGGCCAGGCGGTCATTAATGGGAATCTGCCGGGCATTCCCGCCTTTGGTTTCGGTCAGGTAGATAAACCCGTTCCTGATTTGCTCCCATTTCAGAGAAAGCAGCTCGCCGCGGCGCATTCCGGAAAATAGGGCTGTCTCCACAATCGGCCGTAAGTGGGGGGTTTAGGTCTTTAAATCATCACAGGCTTTGAATAGGGCCTCAATCTCGGAATCAGCAAGAAAGCGCAGCCGATGGTTATTTTCTTTGAACATGAGCCTTTTGCCCTTTTTAAAGGGCGAAGTCTCCAGCATACCCCACTCTACAGCCTTCCCTATCATATGGGAAATTAAGGCCATTTCCCGGTTTACGCTGGCGTCGGTCCGGGGCTTGCTGCCTTTAGCCGGGGTTGCCTTGCGTCTATTTCGGTAGGTTTCCAGGTCGAGGTAAGTGATCTCGGAAAGGCACCGCTCCCCGAAATGCTCTTGCACCACGGCCAAAAGATACCTTTTGCTTGCGCGGAAGGCTTTCTGAGTCCCGAAGTTCTCAGTGTATCTTGCCGCCAGGTCATTGAAGGTATCCTGGGTTTCTTTCTTGACATTAAACACATCGTGATAGCGCCCCTCTTTTTTGGCGGCTACCACCTTACCCAGGTAGGCCTCAGCTTCGGCTTTTTTAGGGAAGCACTTCATAACCCGCTTGCCCTGGGGATCGTAATAATCAATCTGCCAGGACACCCCCGCCTTATTCACTTGCTTTCTGAGCTTTGCCATGATCCGCCTCCTTTTGCCGTGCTTGCTGTTCCATCAGGCTGCGCTCAACCTGTGCTTTCAGTAGCAGGTCGCTCGGTCTTTGAACCACTTTATACCAAAGCACGAAACCAAAAAAGCAAAACAACAAGCCCAACATACCGCCAGCCACTAAAAATATCAAATAGGATTTAAGGTCTTCTATTAATTCTCCATTTTCTTTTGTCTTTCCTTCCAACTCTGCCCTTTTTATTTCAATCAGTTTTCCGAACGAATACAATTCATTCAGTTGTTTAAGATACTCCAATTCTTGTTAGTGCTACTTTAGTTCTTGTTCGTGCTACTTTAATTCTTGTTCGTGCTACTTTAATTTATTAAAACAAAATTCATAATCATTTATTTCTATATGCAACACAGCAAGTTGTGTTTCTACTTCCACCATCTTCAACTTAATTTCACTTATGCGTATCATCGGAAAAACCAAACTAAATATAATAATGGCCAAGCCTGAGAGCGCCATGAATTTGTAAAGATTGTCGGTTGGAAGAGTTGGCACTGGCAAATTCATAAAAATATCTCCTCAAGCCTTTTATTCCTTACTTCTTAACCGGAAACCAAAAACCGCACTCTGAGCAGGTTACATGTCCATCTTTTTCCCCCAAAATCGAGGTGCTGTGCTCACATGCCGGACAGGTTATAAACCCCTCGCCCTTTTCTTCTGAGTCCAGCGGCGGAGGAACAACATGAGTTTTATGATCAAATGCTGGATAAGGCAACTTACGTCTTTTGCCCCCTTCCAAAAATGCTTCCAGGTCGCTTTCCCGGATCCGCCACAGGCGGCCAACCTTCACCCCTATGAGTTTGCCACTCCTTAACCAATCCCCCACAGTTAAACGGCTAATCCTCAGCCGTGCAGCCTGGCAAAGGTCCATCCGAACAAGTACTGACCGGTGACCTACACCTCTGCTTTGAAAAGTTTTGCTGCAAAATCCATACGTGGATTTTTATTAGGGCCGCCCTCGGCTGTCATACATCTTCAGGATGCTAAAAATCCGGGGGTTTTTTGCTGTGCTCAGGAGGAGCTGCGGGCGAGGTTTTCCAAGTCTACGGTGATCTTAGTGCGGTAATGTTCCACCTCCGCTTCATTCAACATGATCATGTCCAGTTGGCGGGTATGGATGGTGACATAGCCCAGGATGCGCAGGCGGCTCAGCAGGTAGTCTTTGGCCTCCCCCTCTAGGCGGGCGAAGAGGGCGTCCTCCTTGAGGTCCACTTTGAAGTGGTGCTCCTCCAGGATCTCAGCCACGAACCTGGCCCGGCGCACCCGTCGGGGATAGTCGGCGGCCCCGCCTTTGAAGGTGAAGCGGAGGTAATTTTCGTAGGGTTGCTCGCCTACCAGGGCCTCCACCGTGGAGAAATGGAAGCCCAGGCGGGAGGTGAGGTTGCAAAAATCCCGGGAAATCATGAAGTAGTTCTCGTTGCCGAAGATGGTACCGCCAGCCGTGGCCAGGTTCGGGTCGGTGGCCGCCCCCATGACGATGGACAGGAAGCCTCGGGTGTCCACCGGCGGCGGCCCCTCCCAGGGGACCGCAATGATCCCTTGCCACAGGGCCAGCATGGGGGCGCAGGCGATCTGGGCCAGCTCCACCCGATTCCCGGAAACCTCTTCCTTGAAACCGTCTTCCAGATTCACAACCCACCACTCCATGGGCACCTCGGTGACCAGGCGCTTGATGAAATACTTGGAGAAGGCCCGGTGTCGGTCAAAGGCGAACATCTCCTTCACCGCCATTTCGTGGGCGAAGCGGGTAATATCGTGCAAGGTGCGGCAGCCCCTGGGCTTGAAGTCCGGGGCCTCAGGGTCGATGAGAAAGAGCGGGGTGATCTGGGTCATGATCTCTTTGAGAGTCTTCCCCACCGGGGTATCCAGCAAAACGCCTTTCCTGGCAGCGGCTCCCTGGAGCAGCTCCTCCACCCGGCCCCGAAATATGCAGCGGCGGTCGGCGTCCACTGTGACCAGCTCCCCGGGGGTAAGCACCGCGGTGGCCTCCACGGTGTTGAACAGGGCCGGGATGCCGAACTCCCGGGCCACATTGGCCAGATGCCCGGTGATGCCGCCACGGTCGGTGACCACGGCCGCGGCCCGGCTCAGGAGGGTGGCCCAGCTGGGATGGGGAAAGGCGGTCACCAGTACCCCGCCTTCGGGAAACTGCAAGAGGTCCAGGTTGTTGCGCACCAGGAAAACCGGCCCCGCGGCCGCCCCGGGGCCGACCGTCTCCCCACCCTGGAGAATGGCCGGCTGTTCCAGGGCCGCCGGCGCCGGCCTCTCCTCCCGGCCAGCCGCGGCCAGCAGTTTCAGCGGCCGGCTTTGCAGAATATGGATGCGGCCGTCCCGGGCGATGCACCATTCGATGTCCTGGGGGGCCTGAAAATGGTCTTCCAGGACTAAGGCGATCTCGGCCAGCTCCAAGGCCTGGACCTCGGTGAGGGTCGGCTCTTCTCCCTGCTCATCCTCTTCCCTCACCAACCCCTCTTTCGGCAGGCACACGATTTTGAGCTGCTTTTTCCGAATCTGCTTGTCGATTATGGTCAGCGGCCTTTGCCGGGAAATGACGTAAAGGTCCGGGGTGATGCTGCCGTTCACCACGGTCTTGGCCAGGCCGTGCACCGCGTTGATGAAAACCGCGTCTCGCCGGGGATTGTTGGGGTCCCGGGAGTACATGACGCCGCCGCACACCGAGTCCACCATGGCCATGCAGCCGACGCACATGGACAGGTCTTCATCCCGCAGCCCCTTGTGAAGCCGGTAACTCACCGCGGTCAGGGCATATTTGCTGGCAAGAATCTCTTTATAAACCGTAAACAGGTTCTCCCGGCTGACGTTGAGTTCCGAACGGTACTGCCCGGCAAAGGAGGTCTCCGGGTCGTCTTCGCCGATGGCGCTGGAGCGCAGGGCGACCCGCAAGAAAGGGCCCGCCTGATCGTCCAGGATTTCGTAGGCCCGGCTGATGCAATCTTCCAGGGACGGCGGTATTTCGGCGCCGATGATGAGCATCTGCACCTCGGAGCTTTTCCGGTAGAGGTCGGAGACATTTTCTACCTCCAGGGATTGCAGGCGCCGGTTGATCTCCTCCTGCAGCCGGTTGTGGGACAGGAAGAGCTCATAAGAGGCGGCGGTGATGGCAAAGCCGGGGGGCACCGCCAGCTCCGGCAGGTGGGTGGCGATTTCCCCCAGGTTGGCCATTTTGCTGCCCACCGCCTCGGCAAATCCCTGGTCGATCTGCTCCAGCCTCAGAACCAGTTTCCGAATGTTGGAGAGCTGGCGCCTCTCCAAAATGGCGCCGATCTTTGCTTCGATGGCGGTAAAGACCCCTTCCAGGGCCCGGTAGCGGTTGCCCGAGAGTTCATTGAGGTATTTGATGATGGCAAAGACGTTGACGCACACCGAAGTGGCGTGGGACCGGATGAAGAACATGTCGAACCGGTGGCTGCCATGGAGGGCGGCCTCCATGTCGGTCATGAGCTGCAGGGCGGTGTTATTGGCCGCTAGCAGGAGCTTGAAGACATGGTAGCGGGTCTTGAAGACTGAACGCAACTCTTCCAGGGAGAGGGCCGCTGCCGGCTCGCCACGGGAAAAGAGATGCTTAAGCCTCTGGATCAGGTTGGCCATATCGTAGTGGGGCCGGAGGTTCTATCCGGACAAGAGCTTCAGTACTTCGATTTTGCTTAATTTGCCTATTTTGTCAAGCCCTTGCCAGGAAGGGTCCGCCAGTGGCACCGGCCCCGGAAACCGTTATTGCAGTCCTTAACCATGTTTAAGTTCCGTGATCACGACCATAAAGCCTGGCCTGATCTCCTGGTCTGCGGTCAGCACGGCGACGGCGTCCCGGGCGGCCGCGGCCGCCACCCGGGCCAGGCCCACCGCCTGACCCTGCGGGTTATAAACCGACAGATCCAGACCCGGCCGGACTCCATGCTCCGTCCCCAGGCTGAAATGGATCTCGAGGTCTCCGTCCTTCCTGATGACCCGGTAGATCTCGGCCCTGCCACCCTGGGCCCACAGCCGGTCCAGCCTCTGAGAAAGGCAGAAGACCGTCCCGAAGGTGAGCAGGATGCCCGGCAGGCAAAGCGCCGCCACCCACCAGGGAGAGAGGCCGGTGTACCGCAACACCAGCGACTTGGAGCTGCGTCGCAGGCTGACAGAGTCGGCAAAGACCACGATGCGGAAGGCCGGGGTCGCCCGGGACGTAGCGCTCCGCCGCGGCGCCACCGTCAGGTGGTATTCTCCCGGGTGGATGCGGGAACTGGCGGTAATTCGCCCCCGCCACATGTCGCCCCCCAGGAAATAGCCCTTATGCACTGCGGCAAAGGTGAGCGTCAGGTCGTTGGAATCGCTCAAATAAGTCAATTCCTGGACCCCTCGGACTTCTTCCCCCAGCGGCCCGTTGATTTCCGCAGTCAGGCCCGGCAGCAGTTTGATGAGGCTGGCCGGCTCCCAGACCCGGCTGAGGAGGCCATCCAGCAAGGCCATTACGGCCAGGAAGCACAATCCGGCGCCGACCCAGCCGGCCAACTGGCGCCAACGCCACGCCTGGATCTTTTTGCCAGGGTCCATGCGGCCCAATCCCTCTGCCGAAACTACCCGGTGGAAAATCCCAACGAGCCTAATATGTTATTTTACCACAGAAATAAAAGAATCGCCCCGGGCTTATGGGATTTCCCCGAGGCGATTCCCTTAAATTCCGAGGCGGGCCAATTATCCCTTGAAGATGTCGGTCTTGGTGACGTTCATGAACCTCAAGGCCTGGCCCGGCTGCTTATAGTAGACCCGGACTTCGTCGCCGGCGTCCCAGGTGTTATCCGGCTCGCCCAGGTATTCATCGGGCACCGAGAAGGTGATCAGGATCTTTTGCCTCCCGGAATAGATGGTTATGGCCTTTTTGGCCTTGTCCACCTGGGGGAATTTCTTTCCTGCCACCAGGGGGTCGTCTTTGGCCACGTTTTCCTTCTGGTCGATGAGGGTATAGGCGATCTTCTTGAAGCCTTGGGTGGCTGCATCGAAAATGACGATCTCCTTGGCCTTGGTGTCCAGCTTCATCCGCAGGCCCACCTTGGGATCCGCCCCCCGCTCGCTGGGCTCCTTGGGCAGCGCAAAGGTGAGCGGGGCGCCGCTGTAGTCCGGATTGGCCGCATCGCCCTTGACTTCCCGGATGAAGGTGACCGTCCCCTTGTCCTTGTCAAAGGCAATCACCCTCCCCTGCTCCACCTTGCCCATATCCCCGCAGCCCCAGGCCAGGACCATCGGCATGATAACCAGTATAATCACCCAGTTAAGTCTTTTCCCCATAATCTCACTCCTCTTCCCCGGATCTGGATCAGCCGCCGGCTATGGAAACCTGGGGGCCGGACTTCTTGGCGGCGAGCTCCCTTCTGGCCCCGGCTATCATGCGAACAAAGATGTAGATGGACATGGCGCTCACCAGGCCCAGGATGAGGACCGTGGCGGAGCCACCGAAGAGACCTCCATAGGCGGGAATGCCCTTGGCCAGCATCTTCAGGATGATGGACAGGCCGCAGCCGATGACGCACAGGCCGAAGGCGATGCGGATGCCGTAGCCCTTGATGTACTTGGTGGCCACCGTGCCGACCTGGGCCCCCACCGCCGCCCCCACCAACATGATCATGGCCGCCATCAATTCGACCCGGCCTTTATAGGAATAGGTGGCGGTGCCGTATAGGCCGGACATCATCACCTCAAAGAGGTCGGTGCCCACCGCCACGTGGGTGGGGCAGCCTATGAAGTAGATCAGGGCCGGCATGCGGATCAGGCCGCCGCCGATGCCCAGGATGCCGGCCATCCAGCCGGTGAGGAGGCTGACGAAAATAGGCAGCCAGGCGGAGCAGTAGATCTGGGCCGTTTTTAAATGGACCATGGGCGGGATCTTGATCTTGTGCAAGGTCTTATGCCACTCCAGGCCGGTGGCCAGTTTGTCAAATTCTTTGCCGGCCGCCAGGGCCTCCCGCTCCTTGCGCTTCTTCTTGGCCACGTCGGCAAAGACCATCCAGGCGATCAGGGCCAGGAGGACGAGATAGAGATAGCGCACTACTATGTCCACCTCGCCAATGCGCTCCAGCCACATGATCATCTGGGCCCCGATTTCGAAGCCGACGATGGTGCCCCCCAGCATGATGAAGCCCAACCGGTAATCCACGTTGCCAAATTTGCCGTGGCGCATGGTGGAGATGAGGGACTTGCCCGCCATATGGGCGATGTCAGTGCCGATGGCAAAGGCCATGGGGAAGCCCAGGATATTCAGGCCCGGGGTCACCATCCAGGCGCCGCCCATGCCGAAGAACCCGCCGAGGATGCCCACCCCGATCCCAAGAATGATAAGACCCGGCCAAAATATCTTGATCCCCGCAATGGGCACGAGAATATACAGCCAGTGCATAAATTAACCTCCTCTCACCTACAGGTTCAGTGTTCCGCCAGTTCCCGGGACTTCAGGTCCAAACCGATCCAGCTCATGACGATGTCGGCTATAATCCCGAAGCACAGGCCGACCACCGGGATGATGACCACCGTGAGCAGGGTGAAGTAGAGATGGCTTTCGTTGTAAAGGTTGGCCCACCAGGCCTCCCACCCGGTGAGTTTCCGGGTATCGGCCACCAGGACCAGGTAGTCGGCCGCCGGCCCGGCGGCCGCGGCGATTCCCGGTAGCAGCAGGCCCGCCAGTAGCCCCAAACCAATGATCTTGGCCCAGAGTCTAGACATCTTCGAAAACCTCCTTTTAGATGAGCCCCATTAGCGGACAATAGTTACTTCACAAGGGGCATGGGCCACCACCTTGGCGGCGGTGCTGCCCATCATGACCCGTTCCAGGGCGTTCATGCCGGTCGAGCCCATGATGATCCGGTCAAACTTGCCATCCTGAGCCTTACGGATGATGAGATTGGCCGGCACCAGGCCGGTGGCCAGCACCGTCTCCACCTGGATGCCCTTGGCGTCGAACGCCGCCTTGGCTTTGTTCAAGGCGCCCCGGGCCTCAGCCTCCAATTTATCACTCACAAAGGGCGGCATTTCATCGAAGTCCCTCCGCTCGTAATAGGCCACTGACATTATGGTCACCTGCGCCCCTTGTTTCTCGGCAAGTTCCAGGGCCCGGGCCACCGCCTTCATGGCGTGCTCCGAGCCGTCCGTTGCCACCAATACCTTCATAAAAGCCCTCCTCGGCACCTATCGAATTATGGGGACGAACCTTATACCGCTTCGGCGGACAGAGATTGAAGAAGGCCGCTTTAATTCGGCAATCCCCTGCCCCGCCGTCCGGCAAAGTCGCAGGAGAATTTTTTCTTCCAACCATCCTTCCCCCAAAAACCGGACAGGGCAACGCCCAATCCCCCACCAAAAAAATAAGCAACGCCTATGCCAGGAAGGGATAAACTAGAAAAATAGCCTAATCATTGGATATTTTAGAAACTTCTATCTCCAGAATGGAGATGCTCCGCGCCCCGGGGCTGTGGTTCTGTCAGGAATTTTTACAGATTGTAAAACCCGACTGCCCGGAAAGTGGGCTGCCGATGGACCCCCGGGAAGAAAATCATGCTGTCCCGGCGACTGACAATCTGGTATATTTTTTGATAGGAGGGGATCTTAAGATTATCCATGTTAGAGACCCTCAATTTCTTCAGAAATCTCTACCGCAAGTTTAAACCTCACCGAGGAAAATTCTCCCGGGACAACGTTGCCGCGGCCTTTCGCTTCCGCTATTCCTGCTTCAAAGACTTATTGGATTCTAATAGCCAACTATTGAAGATCATTGCCGATCTGGAGGAAAAACTTCAGGGCCGCCAGATCTTCGGCATGTCCTACGTTCGCTCCCAAGCGGCCCGGGCGGCCTTCCACGCCTTCCGGATGATCAAAAATCTGGATGTCCTATCCGGCCGCGCTTATGCCCCTCTTTATGAGGCGTTGGAGAAGATCAATTCTCAGATAAAGGAATCCCTGGGGGGGGAAAGGGTAATCCCGGAGAGCGGCTATATCTTGTTCTATTCCCAGGTTACCAAGGAGATGGTGGATTGGGTGGGGGGCAAGAGCGCCAGTTTAGGAGAAGTGCTGAACCGGGTAAACCTCCCCATCCCGGGGGGCTTCGCCATCACCACCCGGGCCTACGAGGCCTTCCTGACCCATAACGACCTGGAGGCGGAAATCAATAAGCGCCAGATGGAGCTGGACCCTCAGGAACCGCAAACCTATAACCGGGTCAGCGATGAAATCCAGCAACTGATCCTCCAGGCCCAAATGCCCCCGGCCCTGGAAGCCGCGATTTTCGGGGCTTTCGAGCAACTGGCCGCCCGCTCCGGTGGTCCGGAATCGTTGCGGGTCTCCATGCGTTCCAGCGCCATCGGCGAAGATAGCGATCTCTCCTTTGCCGGCCAATATCTCAGCCTCTTGAACGTCTCCAAGGGGCAGCTTCTCCAGGCCTATAGAGAGGTAGTGGCCAGCCTCTATACCCCCCGGGCCATCTCTTATCGCCTCAACAAAGGGATCAGGGGCGAAGATACCGCCATGAGCGTCGCCTGTCTGGAAATGGTGGAGTCAGTGGCCAGCGGGGTGATGTATTCCCACCATCCCTTTAACCCCCTGGAGGACCAGGTGCTCATCTCCGCGGTTTGGGGCCTGGGGCCTTATGCGGTGGAAGGGGTCATCACCCCGGATACTTACCAGGTGGCCAAAGACGACCGCTTGAACATTCTGAAGGCAGAGATTTCCCACAAAAGCGTGCAACTGGTGAGTAGCCCCGACGGAGGCCTAAAAGAGATCCCGGTGCCTCCGGAGATTCGGGATAGGCCTTGTCTCACTCCGGAACAGGTCGAAATCCTGGCCAGTTACGCCCTGAAATTGGAAGAACATTACCGGGCCCCCCAGGACGTGGAATGGGCCCTGGACCGACAAGGCCGCTTGTTGGTCCTACAAAGCAGACCCTTGCAGGTTCGGGCCCCAGCGGCCGGCGACTATATACCCTCTCCGCCGCTGGCTGGCTACCCGTTGTTACTGGAAGGTGCCGCCGTGGCCTTTCCCGGGGTGGGCTGCGGGCCGGCTTTTCTAGTCCGGGACGATAATGACCTGATGCGCGTTCCCGAGGGCGCGGTGCTGGTGGCCAAACATTCTTCCCCCAAATTCGTGGTGGCCATGCCCAAGGCCCAGGCCATCGTCACTGATTATGGCAGTATTTCCGGTCACATGGCCTCCCTGGCCCGGGAATTTTCCGTCCCCACCCTCCTGGCCGCCAAATCGGCCACCACGGCTATTGCCGAAGGCACGGAAGTCACCGTGGATGCTTACGCAGGCCGGGTTTACCAGGGGCGGGTGCCGGAGTTGCTGGCCCGGCGGCAGGTCAGGGAGCCGCATATGCGAGGCACCCCAGTATACCAGATTCTCAGGAAGTTGTCCGAGTTAATCATCCCCTTGAACCTGGTGGACCCCAAATCTTCCAACTTCACCGCCGCGGGCTGCCGCACCCTCCACGACCTGGGAAGGCTGGTGCATGAACTTTCCTACACCGAGATGTTCAAAATCAGCGACCTGCTCTCCTATGGCCAGGGGGGCACCTTGAAGCTGGAGGCTCCCGTTCCCCTGGATCTCTATCTTATTGATCTGGATGGCGGCCTCATCGGGGTTAAGCCTGGGGCCCACCAGGTGACCATTGACCAGATCGCCTCCACTCCTTTAAGAGCACTCCTGAGGGGGTTTATGCACCCGGACTTGCAGGCCAGGGGCCCCCGACCTATTCAAATTTCCGGCTTGCTCTCGGTCATGCGGGAACAGATGCTGGCCGCCCCCAATATTGAAGAAAGATTCGGCGACCGGAGCTATGCCATCATCTCCGACAAGTACCTCAATTTCTCCTCCCGGGTGGGTTACCATTACAGCGTCCTGGATACTTACTGCGGCCAGACGGTGAACAAGAATTACCTCACCTTTTTCTTCGAGGGCGGGGCTGCCGACGAACTGCGGCGCCACCGCCGGGTGCGGGCCATCGCCTTGGTCCTCCTGGGCCTGGACTTTTCCGTGGAGGTCGTCGGCGACCGGGTGGACGCCCGTTTGCAAAAGTACGAGAGTCAAGCCCTGGAGGAAAAGCTGGACCTCCTGGGACGCCTGCTACAGTACACCCGGCAGATGGACATGCTCATGACCACCGACGCCAGCATCGAGCTGGTGGCCCACAATTTTCTGGAAGGCAATTACAGCCTGGATCTGGGGGCAGTGGTGAATTCCCCAGCCGCGCAGTGAAAAATCTTAAAGATTATTTGAGGACTTTAGCAGGATGAAATCTCAAATCGACAACTACCGGGAACGCTCCCTGAAGATTCACGGTATGATCTGCGCCAAATGCGGCCGGGAATTCACCCAGAAAACCGGCATCTCCTAACGGTGCACCAGGAGGATGGCAATCCCGGGAATAATCCCAGGGATGGCTCCAATTGGGAGAATCTCTGCGTCTACTGCCACGAGGATGAGCACAGCCGAAAACTACTGCATTGCTCCAGCCGGTCCTCTGGGACCTGGTCGAGATCATAGGAGGGGGAACCCAAGTCCATTCCGCCAGCCTAATGAGAGCCCTGGCCTTCCTGGATCAGCTTTCTTTCGTAGGCCTGGCGCACCTTTTCCAGCAACTCATCCAGAGCTATCGGCTTAATGAGGTAATCGAAGGCCCCCAGTTGCATCCCCTGGATCCCCGAATCCACCGAGGCGTGGCCGGTGAGCATGATGACTTCCGTCAGGGGCTTCTTCTTTTTGATTTCCCGGAGGGTTTCGATGCCGTCCAGGCCCGGCATCTTGACGTCCAGGATGATGACGTCTGGCGAGTAGCTGTCCAGGGCTTCCAGGGCCAGATAGCCGCTCTCCACCCCGCTTACCTCGATATTGCGGGCCCTGAGCCTCTTGACGATGATATTCAGAAAATCCAATTCATCATCCACGATCAAAACCTTGAACTTTTCCATGACGCCCCCTTTCGGCTTATCTGACAGGGAAATATATAATAAAGGTAGTGCCCTTGTCATCCTCGCTGGCCACCATCATCCTGCCCCCCAATTTTTCCACGATGCTGTAGGAAATGGAAAGGCCCAGGCCGGTGCCCTTGCCCACCTCCTTGGTGGTGAAGAAGGGATCAAAGATCTTGTTCAGTATCTCCTTGGGGATGCCGGGGCCGCTATCGTGAATCTCTATGCCGATTTCATTATTTTTAGCAAGGTACCTGGTCTCGAGATGGATCTCACCATCTTTGCCAATGGCGTCGATGGCGTTGTTGAGGATATTGAGAAAGACTTGCTGCAGTTGGGCCGAATCGCTGGCGGTCATGGGGAGATCGGGGGCATAATCGGCCTGGATATCGATGTTGCGATAGCGGGCCTCGTTTTCCAAAAAGGACACGGTCTCATCTAGAACGGTATTGATATTGAGGATCTCCGTGGCCGGCTCCATCCGCCGGGCGAAGCCCAGGAGGCGGTGGGTTATCGTCTTGGCGCGGTTGATATGATATTCAATCCTGTTCACCGCCTCGGCAATTCCCTGAAAACTCTCGTCCTTGGAGACATCTTCCATTTTCAGCAGGTCTTTAATCCAGCCGGCATTTTCGCCGATGATCGCCAGGGGATTGTTGATTTCGTGGGCAATGCCTGCAGCCATCTTCCCCAATGCCGCCATCTTGCTCTCCTGTAGGGCTATTTCCTCGCTGGCAGCCTTCTTCCGCTCCATGCTCATCATTTCGTTCATCATCGAGCGGGTGGCGAGCACCCCGCCGATGGCAATCAACGCCACTCCTCCCAAGGCAATCAAGACCATCAGGAACCTGGTGCGCAGCAGGGGGGTGAACTGGTCGCTGGGGTCTTCCCGGATTACCAGCACCCATTTTTTCAGTTTGATAATGCCGACGGCGAAGAGCCCTTTGTCGCCATTGACCTTGATTTCCTCGGCCTGGGGAACGCTGGCCTTAGAGAAATCAGGCGCCGGCGCCGGTTGCAGCACCGCCCCTCCAAACCGTGGCTGGGTTTGCACAATATTATTGCGGTCAATGATGAAGGCATCCCCTTTTTTGCCGACCCAGGCGGCCCGCACGAT
>Ga0326727_10018907_pt1 | contig 13976 bp, 11 predicted proteins | sample MB2enrmetagenome_FD_207643 | JGI IMG/M metagenome (GOLD analysis project Ga0326727, IMG submission 207643) | Lab enriched peat soil microbial communities from McLean, Ithaca, NY, United States - MB29MY | ecosystem: Environmental > Terrestrial > Soil > Wetlands > Peat | place: USA: New York... | reverse complement strand
GGTGCACTATCGCGGAAACCGGCGTCACGTCAGTACTTACGGCGACCTGGCGCGACTCGCAGGCCGTTTCGCCGCGTTTTTGGCCGAGCAGGGCATCGGCCAGGGCGACCGCGTACTGCTTTGGGCTGAAAACAGTGCCGAATGGATCGCCGCCTTTCACGGCTGCCTGCTGCGCGGGGTGCTGGCAGTTCCTCTCGACGCCTTCGGATCTGCTGAATTTGCCGCGAGCGTGGCCGCGGACGTCCATCCCAGAATGGCCATCGGCGACGCGCTCCTGCTGGACAAGCTGGCCGCGGCGCATACCGGCCCCGAAATCCCCACGCTTGCCTTTGAAGACTGTCTCGACCGTCTTCCCGCTGCAGAGATGGGCGCCGTCTCCGGACTGGCGCAGGACACCCCGCTCGAGATTCTCTTTACCTCCGGCACCACCGGGGAACCAAAGGGCGTGGTCCTGACCCACGGCAATGTGCTGGCCAGCATGGGGCCCATTGAAGATGGCGCACAGCCGTACATGCGCTACGAGCGTCTCATTCATCCCCTGCGCATTTTGCACACGCTTCCGTTGAGCCACGTCTTCGGCCAAACCATGGGCCTCTGGGTTCCGCCCATCTTCAGGGCCGAATTGCACTTCGAGAGCCGGCTCGCCGCACCGCACATCATCGAGCTGATCCACTCCGAACGTATTTCTGTTCTGGCTGCCGTGCCTCGCGTCCTGGCCCTGCTGAAGGCCCATCTCGAAGCGGCCCATCCGGAGCTTACCGAGCGCCTGGCCCGCCCGCAGAAAAACCACCCCTGGTGGCGCTGGTGGCGTTACCGCGCCGTACATCGCGCGTTCGGCCTCAAGTTCTGGGCCTTCGTCTCCGGCGGTGGTGCGCTGCCGGGACCCCTTGAGCAATTCTGGAACGCGCTCGGATTCGTGCTCATCCAGGGCTATGGAATGACCGAAACCACCGCGCTCATCACGCTCAACCATCCCTTCCACGTGGCCAAGGGCACCATCGGCAAACCCATGCCAGGCCGCGAAGTCAAACTCGCCCCCGACGGCGAAGTCCTGGTCCGCGGCCCCATGATTTCCGCGGCTACCTGGCAGGGAGGTGAACTCCGCCCGCGGCAGGAAGAATGGCTGGCCACCGGAGACATTGCGGAGCGGCAGGCATCGGGCGACTTGCGTTTTCTGGGCCGCAAGAGCGAGGTGATTGTCACTGCGGCGGGACTCAACATCCACCCGGAGGACATTGAAGCAGCCATCGAGGAACAGCCGGAGATCGGCGCTTGTGCGGTGGTTGCAATGGAAACTCCCACCGGCCCGGAACCGTGCGCCGTGCTGGCCTGCCGGGGCTCGGGAGAGCAGGCCGCGGTGGCCATCGAGCGGGCCAATGCCAAATTGGCCGAGTTCCAGCGCATCAGCCACTGGGTGTTGTGGCCGGAGCCGGATCTGCCGCGCACCTCCACCGGCAAAGTGCGGCGCAAGCCCGTGGCCGCTTGGCTGGCCAAGATGCAGTCCGCGGCAGCCACTATCAGCAGCGGAGCTCCCGCCGCGGCTGACGGCAACTTCGGCCCCTCCTCCGACTGGCTGCTCGCGCTGATCGCGCAAATCACCGGAGAAGCTCACCCCGGCGTGGGCGACGAGCTGCGCCTGACCGAAGATCTCCACCTCGACAGCCTGGGTCGCGTGCAACTTTCCGCAGCCATCGAGGAGCGGCTGGGCATCGTGGAGAGCACGGGATTACTCGAAAACGTGCACACGCTGGGAGAGTTGCGGCATCTCGTGGCTGGCGCCGCAGCCGAAGGAGTCGAAGGCTTGTCGCCCGCACCTGCAGAGCCGGGCCAGCTTTCAGGATCCGCCGCTGTAGTTACGCCCCTGCCCGCCGCGCCGCGTGTCCACTTTGTCTATCCTGAATGGCCGTGGTCGAAGCCGTTCCAATGGCTGCGCGTGGCTTTTCTTGAAGTCATCCAGCGCCCGCTCACGTGGCTGCTGGCCGCGCCGCGCGTGGTGGGGCCAGCCCAGCCGCTTCCACCGGGCCCGCTGCTTATTGTGGGCAACCACGTTTCGGCCTACGACGGCCCGCTGATTCAATACGCGCTTCCCGGCCCGCTGCGCCGCCACATCGCTGTGGCCATGGCGGGCGACATGCTCGACGACTACCGGCACTGGCGCAATCCCGACTGGCCGCCGGGGCACAAGGGCATCTATCTGCTCGGCCCGCCCGCCTACTGGCTGGTCACGGCGTTTTACAACGTCTTTCCCCTGCCGCGGCAGCGCGATTTCCAGTTAAGCTTTACCCACGCCGGCAAGGCCATGGACCACGGCTACAGCGTCATGATCTTTCCTGAGGGTACGCGCTCCGAGGGCCAACTGGCGCGCTTCCGGCCCGGCATCGGGCTGCTCGCCAAACAATGTGGCGTGCCCGTGGTGCCCACCGCCATCCGAGGCCTGGGCGAGATGAAAGCCGGCCGCCGCCGCTGGTTCCGCTCTGGGCATCTCGAGGTGCGCGTAGGCGAGGCCATCCGCTTCAGCCCTGAGGAGAGCGAGGCCGCCATCACGGCACGGCTGCACGACGAGGTCGAGCGGCTGCTGGGCGGGTCAGCAAGTTAGCAGGGACGGCGGTGAACTGCACGGCAGGCGTTTGCCAGAACATAACTTCCTAGTGGGCGACGATCTGACCGGAACCCATCTATTCCTCTGTCGAGTTGTCTTCCGGCTCATGCTTGTACCTGGTCCAGGGTTCTCCGGGCTTGCTTCGCTCCGCGCACCAGCCAACTGGCAGGTCCGCTAATTCAGTCAGGGAAGGATCGCTATCTAGTGGATGATGGAGGCAGACCAGAACACCGCCGGTATCGGTCATGCTGTCACCGAGAAACTGCCACGCTCCGTCGTCTTCATCGTGTGACACGTAGGTGACCGACTCTGTGCCGGTGTGAACCGCCTTGGACAAATAGGCTTCGGTGTGTGGTGGATCGGAAAACTTCCAACTGAATAAGCTGCTGTTGCGATCCTGTGACGCCCAGAAGTCATCCTCGACGCGAGTCATAGGAGCATCCGGCTGCATCAGAGGCTGTTCGAAGTGAGTGTTGAAGCCCTCGTCCGCAGGAAACCGGTTTTGAAGATCGGGATATATGGCTTGCAGGACCGGATAGTCCGATCCCCCGTAGTACCAATTCGCCCAGTTCATGATGTGCTTCACCCACTTAGCGTCAACAGGGCGGAATTCACAATCCACGTTCCCAATTAAGTTGCTGTGCCGACCTTGAGTGAGATCAATGCCATTGCGCTGACGCTTTACGGCTTCGTTCAAGCAGGAGTGAGCCACTTCCGGGTCCAAACCTACAGTGACAAGGTCAGGCTTGCCACAGGTATCAAAGACCCCGATGGTATAAGTCCAGCCGTATGCTCGCCCTGCATTGCTTTTCACCGAGAGAACTGAGCAGCCGAACTTCTCAACATTGCTGATTGTGCCCTCATCATCCTCGTTGAGAACTCCAGTGCGAAAATGCCGCGTTCGTGCAGTCTCGAATCTCTGGTCTGCGCTAGCCAAGTGAAATCTCCCTGTAATTCGGGGGCATGCTCACATTATCCTGCGCCAAGTACCGGCGTTCAATCTAACCCGGGAGTGTCACCGTCTACTCAGAAGCTACCGGTTGAACACCAGCCCTGCACGCCCTTGGCTAGTTACAGGCCGCCCCGCGCCGGCGCAAGTCGGGCGGTCAACTTTACAGGTGCTATGCGTCTTTTGCCGCGGCGTGGTACTCGCGGCGGATTTGTTCCATATCCACCGATGGTTTGGGATACTGCATCTTCAGCGATTCCAGTTGCTCCACCACGATGCGCGCGATGGCCAGGTTGCGAAACCACTTGTGGTTGGCGGGAATGACGAACCACGGCGCATTTGCGGTGCTGCACTGGGAGAGCGCTTCCTCATAAGCGGCGACGTAATCGTCCCAGAAGCCGCGCTCCTTGTAGTCGGCCTCGCTGATCTTCCAGTGCTTGCTGGGGTCATCGAGCCGTTCTTTGAAACGCTTCAGTTGCTCTTCCTTGGAGATGTGCAGATAGAACTTGAGAATCTGCGTGCCGTTCGTGGCTAGGTTGCGCTCGAAGTCGTTGATCTCATCGTAACGGTGCGACCAGATCTCCTTCGGCACCAGGTTGTGCACGCGGACCACCAGCACATCTTCGTAATGCGAGCGGTTGAAGATGACCACTTCACCGCGGGCGGGTGCGGCCTTATGCGCGCGCCACAGAAAGTCGTGAGCAGCCTCCTCCGCGGAGGGTTGCTTGAATGCCGCCACGCGGCAACCCTGCGGATTCATCGCGCCCAGCACGTGGTTGATCACGCCATCTTTGCCGCCGGTGTCCACCGCCTGCAGGCAGATGAGAAGTGAATGGCCGCGCTCTGCGTAAAGCAGATCCTGGAGTTCGCAGAGTCTTTTCTGGTAGTGGGCTATCTCCTCGGCTGCGGACTCGTGGCTTTCGTGGGCGTCAGTGAAGTCGGGATCGGCCGCCTTGAGTTTTACTTTGGATCCCGGCGCAACTTTGAACCGTTCCAGGTAATTCATTTCCCCCTCCGTTTCCAAGGTCAGCGTACAGGATCATGCCAGGTTGGAGCCGGGCGCGCTCAGGCCGGCGAGAGCGCCATCCGCGCCTTTTGCGGCGGCGTCTCATCTTTTGCCACACGGTGCAGCGTGAGCACGGTGATATCGTCCTGCTGGCCGAAGCGCTGCGCCGCCTCGGCGATGGCCGCCGCGCTTTCGCGCGACATCTGGGCCGCGCGCTCGAAACCGAACAGATCGCCTGCCGCATTGCGGGCCTCCACCACGCCGTCCGTGAGCAGCGTCAGACGGTCTCCCATCTCCAGTTGCAGGCTGGACTCGCCGTATTTTGCGCCCATGCTCAACCCCAGCGGAAGGCTGTTGGCCACGGGCGTCTCCTGTCCGTTGAGGTAAGGCGGCATATGCCCCGCGTTGGCCGCGGTCACCTTGCCATCCGCGTCCACGCGCACGATCAGGCATGTGGTAAATCCGTCCTTGCTGCGGCCTATCATGCGTGTATTCATGGCCGTCAGCAGTTGGGCGGGGCTGTCGGTGTGGCGAGCCTCGGCGCGCAAGGTGCCTACCAGCAGAGAAACCGTCATGGCCGCGGGCATGCCCTTGCCGCTCACGTCGCCGATGGCTGCCAGCACACCGCCATCGCCGAGAGCCACGATCTGGAAGAAGTCGCCTCCCACCTGGCGCGCGGGGCGGTAATCGCTCTCGATGGCGAAGCCCTTCACGCTTGGCAGCGCTTCGGGAATGAGCACCTGCTGCACGCTGCGCGCCTGCTCCATCTCGGATTCGAGTCGCTCCTTCTCGCGCTGGCCGCTGATGAACCGCCGCAGCAGGAGCACGGACATAACGGCCAGCATCAAAACGATCGCGATCTGACCCACGTTAAGCACCATGCCCAGGAAATGGAAGGTGAGGGGGACGCGCAACATAGTGAGCTCATCCGAGTAGAGCCAGAAGAACATGAGGAGGACAGCGGGGAGAACCAGCCAGCCCTCGGCACCCTGGCGGCGAATGCCGCGGAAGGTGACCCACAGGAAGAGCAGCCCCAGCAACAGCTTGACGACAATGGTGAGCGGAAACAGCCAGCTTGAAGCCGCTACCGGTACGATGCCGCCGTAAAGAGGCGCGCGCAGCATCGTCGTGGCCACAATCAGCACGGCCACAAGTCCCCAGGTAATGCGCCGCACCAGGCGGATCTCCTCGAGCCGGAACCAGTAGCCCCAAAAAATCATCCAGAACGCGAAGGGCAGGGTTCCGAAAACCACGTCGATCAGTAGATTCTCTCCAATCATCGACATCCAGGTGGTGTAGTAACCGATCAGGCTGGCAACAGAGTTGAATGCGTGGGCAAGGCAGGCCCAGCCGAGCCAGAAGTAGGCCGGTTCCGCGCGGTCAAGCCAAAAGAGGGTAAAGGCTAGCAACGTAACCACAATCATCAACGGCAGGCGGAGAATATTCGACGCCTGAAACTGGCCAATTACCGCCCAATCCAGGCGCAGCATGGCGTCAATCGCCGGGGCCTGTCCGAGAAGCGGCGTTCCATGCAGTCCTCCGGCATCCTGTGACATGAAGGGTGTGGAAGCATCCATCCACATGCGGATGGCAAGGGTGATGACCCGGTTGCCAGCGCCGGCGGGCAACGGGAAGGCGCGGGGCTGGGAGTTGTAATAGGTGACGTGACCGGGCGCGAAGCGGCCGAACTCGCCGATCAATTGGCCGTCGGCGTAGACCTGGTAGGCGTCGTCGACGTTCTCGGGCATCTTGAGAGCGAGCGCCGACTGCGCGGTGGTGGCCGCGTTGTTGTCGACCTTGACGCGCAGCCGGTACCAGGCAAAGCCCAACAGCTTCGGATAGCCCTTTGTGGTCCACCCAGGCACAAAGCCGCTGGCACCAAGGTTGGGGTCGGTGGACCCTTCGGGCGGGGTCAGATCCATCGGCGCCCAGCTCGAATCGTCATAGCCGGGCTGCGCCCAGGCCATGTCGTCGCCGGGATGGAACTTCCACGGGCCCGTCAACGCCACCACGGAGTTGCCGATCTGGGCCGGAAACGGCGTCTGGGCCTGAGTCTGTGCGGTGGTAAAGGTGGCAACGAGAAGAAAGAGCGGAAATAACGCAGTTCTCGAACGCATGATGTCCTCTTGCTTGAACGATCCGAGCCTGTTGATCTGGAAGACTAGTCAGCATACTACTACGACCGAGGCGCGGGATTGCCGGTGAGCAAATCCTGGCTGGGAATGCGCGGACGATAGTAGCAAGTGCCGCCGGCGAGGACCGGGGTCCACAGAGAAAGGTCAGCAGGCTGTTCGCTGGAGCCGAGGAAGAGGATGCCGTCGGGAGCGAGTATGCGGTGAATGCCGGCGAGGAGCGTGCGGCGCGTGGGCTGGTCGAAGTAGAGCATGACGTTGCGCAGAAAGATCACATCGAAGCCATCGGAGGCGCGGCTGAAGGGCAGCGTTGCGCCGCAGAGATCGGCCTGGCGGAAATGCGACAGCTTGCCAACCTCAGGCTTGACGATCCAGTCTTCGCCGACGTGGTCGAAGTAGCGGATCACGAAGCGCGCGGGCAATCCGCGGTTCATCTCGATACGGTGATGGAGGCCGGCCTGGGCGCGCTCGACTACTTCCTTGCTGATGTCGGTGCCTTCGATCGAGAACTCCCACCCCGCCAGCATAGGGAAGTGCTCGAGCAGCATCATGGCCAGGGTTAGCCCCTGAGGGACGTTTTCAATCGATTTATGCAACCAGCTGTGGGGACTAGGGTTTTGGAGGCAGGAGTCGGGGTTCCTCCCAAAGGCGCTAATTTGCCGAGGGCATCTCAACTTTGTCGATGACGAGGACCTGCACCGGGCCTTTGGCGGGCTCCAGCTTGAGGCCCAGTTGCTCTTCGAGCGCGGTGAAGAGGGACGGGCCGGCGTCGGCCGGAGCCCCATTCAGAAGCTGGGGCTCCGCGGCGTCATCCGGGGTCCAATGTAGCTTGAGGTCGTAGCGGCCGGTGATCCCGGTTTTATCCACCACGTCGCGGCCGGTTTCCTTCGATAGTTCTTCGGCGAGAAATGCGACGCTGTTAGGCCCTTCTGCCTCAATGTGGCCGCGGCCGTGGTTGACGGTCGTGCCGCTCGACTGCGGATCGCCGAGTCTTGCGCCACCCTTGGCGACAACCAGCTCGTAAATGGGGAGCTCACGCGTTTCCGTGTGCATGACCAGGTGGAAGCGATCAGCCAGCAGTGCCTGAACCATCTTTTCTTTTTGCATGCGGCCGGCGCCGGAGCTGAGCCCCTTCAACTGCGCGTCGACGGAGGGATCGGCCGTGGCATCGATATTGAAATAGGTTGTGTTGGCCCATCCCGGTGCGTCGAGGATACGGGTTTCCGGCATTTCGTAAGCCCAGTGGATGAGCATAATGACGGAGACATTCTCCGCTCGAAAGCGACCGTCGGAGGGCGAACTCCAGATTGAGTTGTGCTCGTGCGGCTCGGGGATGTGGGGATGGATGGCTGCGACATCGAAGACCGGCGCAGGAGCGGCTGACAGCTCAGGCGCGGTTTGCTGCTGCGGCGCTGCGCTCGCCTTGACCTGCACATCGACCAAAATCGCGACGGATATTCCGGTGAGGAATAGCCACGGCAGCAGAGCGCGTTCGCGGCAGTTGAATCGGCATCCGTTACGTTTCCTCATGGATATCAATCCGCCTCGCGGGAACGGCCGCTGGTATCCCGTCCGTCCGGCTCCCGCAACGCCTTTTCTCCGGTATACATCCTGAGGCAAATGGATTAGCCTCTAATATCTGCCCCATTTCAAGGATCGGGGTATTCACTATGACGAACCAGACCCAGGCGGCGCTCGACGATCTGCTCAAGCTTGCCGAGCAGGCCGCGCAGAACTCATACTCGCCTTATTCCAAATTCCGTGTGGGAGCAGCACTGCGGCTAACCAACGGCGAAATCGTGACCGGGACCAACGTGGAGAACGTAAGCTACGGGCTCACCATCTGTGCCGAGCGCGCGGCGCTGGTGCGGGCCGTTTCCCAGTTCGGGCCGGAGATTCGCATTGAAGCCGTGGCCATTGCCAATCTCAACGGCTTATCCAGTCCGCCGTGCGGCGCTTGCCGGCAGGTGTTGGCCGAGTTCATCTTGCCCGATGCGCCTGTGGTCTTTCCCATGGCGGAAGGCACGCGGACCATGGCCTTCAGCGACGTGTTGCCGCTGGGCTTCGAGATGAAATTGAAGTAGCATCCCGGGCGGATATCGACTCGGGCCGTCTATGCAGGCCTTCTATGCGGGCCTCGACTTGAATCCCTCAAACGTCAGGTACGCGCCCAGCACCAGCATGAATGCCGTCGCCGCATACAAGCACGCCGGGCAGTTGATCACTGCCTGGAAGTATCCCTCCAGCCACTTTGCCGGCAGAAATAAATAGGCAATGCCCTTGAGGAGTGTCAGCCATCCCAAAAGAGTGACGATGACCACCGCCGGGGGTTTTGACCACACATTGTGCGCGATAACCATCGCCAGTCCGGCGAGCGAAATGAGCAACGAGCTCCACCACATGGCCAATGGGTTGCCGGGAACCGTCGCGATCGCAGCCGTAAAGATCTGTTTGTGAACTAGCATCGTCAGGCCGCAAATCAGGAAAAAGAGTCCAAGCAGCCGGCTTAGGAATAATGTGCGTGATGACATAGCGTCCTCCGTTTTTGCATGGGAAATCTGCGAACATCCTACGCCTTGGCGAATCCCGGGAAACGCATGGCTCAACATGTTCTGCGGCGGCATGTGACTGCGGCCGCGCACTCCGCTGCAGTTGCGGCTCTCGGCAACGCGATAGCCACCGCAGGTACAAAACACCGGGAGCCGCGCCTTCTCTCCCGGCTCAATACGTCCTTTTGCTGAATTCTCGGATCGTCATCAGCCCGCCTGCCGCAATGGCGGTATAGCCGAGCGAAAATAGCCATAGGCCGAACCCGGCCACGGTCTGAACCTGGGACACGAAGAGCAATGCCAACAGGTTTGCCGGTCCGCTAAGCGCGCCGAGCAGCACAAGGTAACCGGCATACATCAGCTTCTGCGCGGGCGCGGCTTTGCTGGAAAAGTAGCAGAGCGCGGCTGCGGCGAGAGCGATCAGCAGGATGAGATATACGGCGCCGACGGACTTGGCCAGATTGAGGCCGCTGGCGGACCCCTGGTTCGCTACGGTGATCCAAGGCAGGAAGAAGCCGATCACAGCAGCAACCGCGCCCCCGCCGGAAATTTTCTCGCCCATCGACATGGAGGCGATCAGCGCACTAGCCACGGGCGCAATCTGAGGAGCTGCGGGCGGGGTGAAGGTCGCGGGAGCCGGGCCCGGCGCTGCAGGTCCCGGTGCTGCAGGTCCTGGGTTGATTGCTGGCTGAGCCTGCAAACTGGCTCCGCATTGTTCACAGAACAACGCGCCGTCGATACTTACCTTTCCACAGGCGGTACAAATCATCGCAAATCTCCTTTCAATTGTTCGTGGCCCGGGGTTTTCTCGCGCGAAATTCCGGCGTTGCGGTTTCGCAATGATGCGCGGATGCGGCCACAGCCGGCCGAGGCTCCACGCCAGATGCACATCACAAAGTTGAATCGTGAAGACGGAGAATCTTAGGTAAATCGGCGGGGCAATGTCAAGGTTGGCGTGATGTGGAACCCGCGCACGACGGCGCACTGGGACGGGCCTTATGCGTTATTCTGATTGCCTTGCATTACAGGGCGAAAACCATGCCATCCGAATCAGTTACACCGCTGCACATGATCGACATCCTCCGCAAAAAGCGCGACGGCGGCGCGTTGAGCGAGCGCGAAATTCAATTTGTGGCGCGCGGCGCTGCCGATGGCTCCATTCCCGTGGACCAGCTTGCCGCGTGGCTCATGGCCGCATGGATTCGCGGACTTTCGCTGCATGAAACGCGCGCGCTGACGCTGGCCATGCGTGACTCGGGCGTGAGGTTTGCGGCGAAAAACCTGGGCAAGCGCACTGTGGACAAGCACTCCTCGGGCGGGGTGGGCGACAAGACGAGTTTTCTGGTGGCGCCACTGGCTGCAGCGTGCGGCGTGGCTGTACCGATGATCAGCGGACGCGCCTTGGGCCACACCGGCGGGACATTGGATAAATTGGAGGCGATTCCCGGTTACCGCACCGCGCTCACGCTGGCCGAGTTTGAGGCCGTGATTCAGAAGTGCGGCGCGTCGATCATCGGCCAGACCGACCAGCTTGCACCCGCCGACCGCAAGCTCTATGCGCTGCGCGACCGCACCGCGACGGTCGAAAATCCGGGACTAATCTGCGCGTCGATTCTGAGCAAAAAACTGGCTGCGGGATTGAACGGGCTGGTACTCGACGTCAAGACCGGATCCGGCGCGTTCCTGCGCAAGATGGAGGACACCGAATTCCTGGCTGCGCTGATGGTGGCCACGGCCGAGTCCGCCGGTACTGAGACCGTGGCCCTCTTGACCGATATGAGCCAACCGCTGGGACGCGCGGCCGGCAACTGGATCGAGCTGGTGGAGTGCGTGGAGCTGCTGCGCGGCGCGCGGCCGGCGTGGAGCGAAGACCTGCGCGAGCTTTCGCTCATTCTTGCGGGATGGATGATCCACCTGGGCCGCAAGGCGGAAACGCCTCAGGCCGGCTACCAACTTGCTGAAGCGGCGCTCACTGATGGCGCGGCCCTTGCTGCCTTTATGAAGATGGTCGACGCGCAGGGCGGCGACGTCTCGGTCTTCGACGATATGGAGGCGTTCCACAAGCCGGGTGCGACGTGCGTGGTGGAGGCGTGGGAGAGCGGCTACGTAGCCGGGATGGACACCACCGCGCTGGGCTGGGCCGTGCAGCGCACCGGCGCGGGACGCGAGAAGGCCGGCGAGCCGGTCGATCCGCATGCGGGCATTCTCTTCCATGCGCGGCGTGGCGCTCGCGTGGAACGCGGCCAGCTTTTCGCAACCATCTACGCAACCAACGTGGAGATGCTGGCCGAGCCGGAGGAGATTCTACGCAAGGCGATCCACATCTCCGAAACTCCGCCCCACGCAGTGGTGCCGTTGGTGGGGCGCGTGTTTACGCGCGAGACGGCGGACAAGTATCTGAAAGACAGCTCTTAGCTATTAGCTTTCAGCTTTTAGCTCGGTCGTGCTGAGGCTGTCATTTTTCCATTCGATTTGCTGCGCGGTGCTGTACATTAACAGTCTGTCCCTTTTAGCCTCACGCTTTGCCGTTGAACGGAACGTCGGCAGGTGCCGGTATTTGAGGCGCGCATTCGGTGTCAACGGCGTGACAGAGCTGGAAGCTAAAAGCTGCTCTTCAGGAGGCAACTCGATTGGCGCGATACACAGGAGTGTTGGGAATTCTGGCCGTTCTGCTGGCCGCGTGGCTGTTTTCTACTGACCGCAAGCGCATCCGCTGGCGCACCATTTTCTGGGGCATTGGCCTGCAACTGTGCTTTGCCTTCATCGTGCTGCGCTCCGATTTGGGCTCCCGCTTTATGACCTGGGCGGGCGCCGTCGTGACTAACATGCTGTCGGCCACGTTCGCGGGCACCAAGATGGTCTTCGGCGAGCTCGGCCTGCCCAACGCCGGCGCTTTCGGAAAGCTCATTGCGCCCAGCCCCGGCGCCATTTTCGCCTTCCAGGTCCTGCCTACCATCATTTTTATCTCCGCGTTCTTCGCGATTCTCTATCACATCGGGGTGATGCAGATCGTGATTCGCGGCATGGCGTGGCTCATGCTCAAGACCATGCGCATTTCGGGCGCCGAAAGCATGAATGTGGCGGCCTCGATTTTCATGGGACAGACCGAGGCGCCGCTCACCATCCGGCCGTTCCTGTCGAAGGCCACGCGCAGCGAGCTCATGACCATCATGACCAGCGGCATGGCGCACGTGTCGGGCGGGATTATGGCCATGTACATCTCGCAAGGTGTAGAAGCGCGCCACCTGCTCGCGGCCGTCATCATGACCTCGCCGGGAACCATCCTGATGGCCAAGATGCTGGTGCCCGAAACCGAAGTGCCGGCCACCGAAGGCAAAGTCGTGATCCCCAAGGACGAGCTGCACGCCGATGAAAACTTTATCGGCGCCATCGCGCGCGGCACCATCGACGGTGGCAAGCTGGCCATGAATGTCGGCATCATGCTCATCAGTTTTCTGGCGCTGGTAGCGCTGCTCGACATGATGCTGGGCTGGGTGCACGGGCTGGCGTGGATGCACTGGGTGCCCGGCTCGCTCGGCCAGATCCTGGGCTTCCTGTTCGCGCCCGTGGCGTGGCTCATTGGCGTGCCGTGGCACGACTGCATGGCCATCGGAAACCTGCTAGGCACGCGCATGGCGCTCAACGAGGTAGTCGCCTACATTGGGCTGGGCGCGCAAAAGGCAACGCTCATGCCGCGCTCCTTCACTATTGCCACGTTTGCGCTGTGCGGATTCGCCAACCTGGGATCGATCGGCATGCAGATCGGAGGCATCGGCGCACTGGTGCCGGAGCGGCGCAACGACCTGGCGCGGCTGGGCGTGCGCGCCATGTTCGCCGGAACCATGGCCAACCTGATCTCCGCCTCGATTGCCGGGATCTTTCTGGGGTGAGAGGAGGACGCGACCAGTCAATGCGGCGCACGATCCAAGTCGCGACGTTAGCTGCTGCAGCGTTGGCTGCATATGGCCAGGCTCCTCCTGATCGAGACGGGAACCAAACAGGCGTGGTCTGGGGCCCTCCCAAGGTTGAATTGTTTGAGGCACAGCCTCGACCCACTGTTCCGAAAGAGATGATCGGAGGCTTGAGTATTGCAGGGTGGCCGATCGTCCTCGAAGACACCGAGCTGATTGCGACACGAAAACATTTCGGAGGAACGCTCGGAAGCCGCGGAGATGCAGGCGAAGCGCTTGCGTGGCTGTGTCTGTATCGGCGTGATAAAGGAGCCTCGTGGGTTCTGTGGCTTGAGAGCTTCGAAATCGATGGCCCGACGATTGGCGGTTTCCGGTGGCAGCAGCTAGACAATAACTCGAAGATGGATGAAAGATGCCAACCGTTGAGGGGGAATGATTCCTCGCTCAATTTGCCGCTGGCTCTTTGCCTTGGCATGAAAGAAGCCGATGTAGTGGCGACATTAGGGCAGCCTTCCAAACGGAGCGGCAACACGGTGATTTACGTGCACGAGCACGATCTCACAATTCGTTCTGAGCCTTATACGGTGTCGAATGACGTTATCATCACTTATCGGGCCGGTCGGATATGGGCCGTCGAAGTGACTCACTCGACAGTTTCATGAAGTGACGCGATGGTGTGCACTCACACCGAAGCGGAGGGCGGAATGGCTACAGTTTTAGCAAACCCGGCCAGGATGATCGAACGCGGGGCGCCGCATTTGATCGACTCCGAAGAGCAGCTTGCGGCGTACACCAAAGCCCTCTACCGGCTGACAGCTGAGCCACGTCCG
>Ga0326727_10018905_pt1 | contig 13977 bp, 10 predicted proteins | sample MB2enrmetagenome_FD_207643 | JGI IMG/M metagenome (GOLD analysis project Ga0326727, IMG submission 207643) | Lab enriched peat soil microbial communities from McLean, Ithaca, NY, United States - MB29MY | ecosystem: Environmental > Terrestrial > Soil > Wetlands > Peat | place: USA: New York... | reverse complement strand
ATGGCATCGCGGCACTGCTGAATTTCGTTCAGCAGCGCATGCAACAGTTATCCGTATTCGTATCGGGACGTTGCCAGTACCATCCCATAATACCAACGCCCACTGATCGGAACCCATTTACCCAGTCGCGCAGGCCGATGGGCATGATGCGCCGGGGCTGGTCGATGAGGCGGTTGCCGGCATTGCAGCAGTGATCGGCGATCGCCTCGTGAGAGGGAAACACCCGGTTGGAGAGCCAGTTGTCGCGGCGGAACTGCCAGAGGTTCTCGGCGGCGTTGAGTTCGGGGCACCTGGCGGGCAGCGGCAGCACGAGGCGGTTGGAGATGTGCCGGCCGGCCTGATCGAGCAGCACCGTGGCGTGGGCGCCCGGTGAAACGGCGGCGGCAATCTCGGCCGGGTGCAGGTTCATCGCGGCGATGTTGCAGGAGGGCAGCACCAGAGCGGCTCCTTTGCCGTCCTGCGGGCAGATGGCGCCAAAGATATAGCTGGACGCCGTGCGCTGGTCCTGCGGCGCGGACGGCCGACTGCCGCGCAAAGCCCAGCGGCGGGCGATCTTGTTCTTCTGGCCGACGCGGTTGATCGCCTTTGGCGCTCAACCATCGGCGAACCAGACTTCTATCCGGTCGCGCGCAATGCCCTTTTCACGTGCGATCCTCTCCAGTGCGATCGGGCCGGCAGCTTGCGAAACCCCATCGCCCGCAGCACCCGGCCCAGCGTCTGACGCGAGACGCTGATCCTGAACTCCTCCCACACCCGCTGGCACAGATCGACCAGCCGCCAGCGCACGACGCCATGCACCGCCGGGATCGGACCACTCTCGATACGCTTCGTCGCGTCGAGAAGCGGCGCCTGGCCGGGCGCTTTCCGATCGACCAGACCGGCAGGACCGCCGGCGTTGAAGCGCAGGACCCAGTCACGAACGATCTGCAACGTCACCCCGCCGGTCTTCGCCGCCTCCGTCCGACTCGCCCCGCCGTAGATTGCCGCCAGCGCCAGCAGACGCCGCGCCTGTCCCGCATCGCCGGCCCCGCGCGCCGCCGCCCGCAATCCCGCCGCATCAAAATCCGACCAAAGCCCAATCGTCAGGGCGACCCTCCTCCGTTCGCCATCCTGAACCAGAACCGCCCCGCGTCGCGGAGGCTCACAAATGAGGCAGATGCTCCAAGCGTTTGGTATAACAGGTCTCGCGGTTGATCGGCCACTGATGCTTGCGGGTCGAATTGGTGGGGATGACGGTAGCGGTACCGCGGAAGGCGAGGTCCTGGCGCAGGTGCTGGGCGTCATAGCCGGCATCGCCGATCAGGCAGCCCTGCGCGGGCAGCATCGGAGCAAGCGCATAGGCGGCGGCGATGTCGGCGACGTTACCCGGCGTCAGCAGGAAGCGGAACAGGCGGCCCTCGCCGTCGCAGATGCCGTGGATCTTGGTGGTCCGCCCGCCACGGGAGCGGCCGGTCGCCTGCGCCTCGGCCCCCCTTTTCCGCCCGCAGCCGCGCGCTGGGCCTTGATCGAGGTGCTGTCGATCGACCGCACGTCCTTCGGGGCAGCTTGCACCAGAGCTTCGAAGATCGCCTGCCACCGACCGCTGCGGCTCCATCTGTTGAAGCGGTTGTAGACCGTCGTGCCCGGGCCATAGACCGACGGACAGTCCTGCCAGCGGCAGCCGCTGCGCAGCACATGGATGATATCGCTGATGATCCGACGGTCGTCCTTGCGCCGCGCACCGGGGTAGACCGTCGCAAGCAGCGGCTCAATCGCCGCCCACGCAACATCACCCAACCAGTACTTTCCAGCCATCGCTCATCTCGCTCCGTTCACCCAACCGACTGAGCGAATCACAGAGCTACACTCGATTCCTAGGGGCTGATTGGGTTTGGAGCCTAGTGGAAAGTGTTCTCGATGGCCCAATGCCTGCGCGCTCCGCGCGCAGGGCGGGTCCAAGGCGCAGCCCTGGTCTTGCTACCCTTCGGTCCGGCTCAGCTTCGGCAATAACGGCAAAAGGATCGACAGGTCGCGTTCGGCCTTGCAGACCAAATACTGGATGGCCGAGGGAGCATCGGAAACCTCGGACTCACGCAGCGGCAGTCCGTTCGGGCCAAGCGGCAGAGCCGCCAGGCCAAGATCGGCATAGACTTTCAGATGGGTTCGCCCGGCCCGCCAGATCGCCGGGTCTAGCCTTTCCTGGCGCGCCAGATCGCGCAGCCGCCAGATCGCCGAAATACGGTCGCTTTCGGCGCCGGCAGGGTCGCCGAGGCCCAGCAGCACACGGCCGAAACGACGGAACGGGATGGCGGCGCGCTCGGCCTCGCCCCAGACAATGCCATCCGCCTCGGCGGGCGGGTCGGCACCCAGCGACGCATAACGCAATCGCGCCTCCGTCCCCCATCGCAGAAAACGCACCCGGCCGGGACGCAGCAGGCCCCAGAGAGCCACCAGCGCCAGGATGACGGTGAACGCCACACTGGCCCGCAAGGAGTTCGGCACGTCGGGGGAGAGCACCACCTCCCACCAGGAATTGTCCGACAGCCAGCGCACATGCGGCTCGAAAGCGGCCAGCGCCAGGATGCAGCCGGCCAGCGTCAGCAGCGGCGCAGCAACGGCGCCTTCCATCGGGCCGCCGGACAGCAGCCTGGCATGGCGATAGAAGGCGCTGCGGAACGGCGCGATCAGCCCGCCGGCCAGCAGCAGCACGCCGGGAATCCATAGCGGCTCGCGCTGCACCGCGGTGAAGGCCGCGGCCAGCGGCAACAGCACGGTCGCGATGCCCCAGGCCAGGGTGACGCGCTGCGACATCGCCATCGCACAGACCATCAGCGCGCCGCCGATCAGGCTGGGCACGAACTCACCGGCCTGGGCCGCAACCTCGGCGAAGTCGGGGTCGATCCAGGAGAAATCCGGCCGCCGTTCCACCACGCCCAGACAGAGCAGCAGGGCGCCGCAGATGCTCACGGCGCCGGTTACCGCTGCCACCACAAAGTCGGGCTCGCTCCAACGCGCCGCCGGCGGCACGCCGCGCAGCGTCGGCGCCGGGTGCAGCAGCCACCGCCCGCGCAGCAGAATTTCGTTCGCGGCGAACAGTCCGCCAGCCAGGAAAAGCGGAATGATGTAATAGTAAAGCCGAAACACGACGATCACACCGACGATCCGCGGCGGGTCCAGGAATGGCGACAGGCCGATCAGCATGGCGGTGTCGAACACGCCAATGCCGCCCGGAATATTTGCGGCCAGCCCGGCAGTGTAAGATGAGAGGTAGATGCCGAGGAAGCGGAGATAGGTCAGCCCGGGCGCCTCGGGCAGCAGCGTGAAGATAATGGCCGTGGTCACCGCCACGTCCACGGTCGCCAGCAGTACTTGCAGGATGGCCATACGCCAGCCCGGCATATCGACCTCGTGGCCGAAAACCTTCCGGCCGCGCAGCACGCGCGACAGTGTAATGTAGGCGGCCACGATCGCCCACATCAGCCCACCCACGGCATGCAACAGCCACAGCGGCAGCCAGGAACCGAAGAACGGCACCGCTTCGGGCTCGAAGAACAGCACGATGCCGCCCAGCACCATGCCGCCGAGCCCGAAGGTGAGGCTGCAAAACCCCACCACCTTGGCGATCTGAATCGGCGTCAGCCCCCAATTGGCGTAAAGCCGGTAGCGCACGGCGGCCCCCGACACCGCAGCGAAGCCGAGATTGTGGGCGAGCGAGTAAGCGCAGAACGAGGCGAAGGCGACGCGGCGGTAGCTGACCGGCCGGCCGGCATAAAGGGTGCCGAGCCGGTCGTAGAAGGTCAGGATGCCGTAGGACAGAATGTTCCACAGGAAGGCGACCACCAGGGTGCGCACGGACATGGCCTCCAGCGCGCGGGCGATGTCGTCGATCCTGAGGCTGCGGAACTCCTTCTGCACGACGTAGATGGCGCCGCCGAGCAGTACCAGGCCGAGCAGCGGCGGCAGGTGCCGCAGCAGGCGTGTCACCCTTTCGCCCATGCCGCGCCTCTCAGGGCGTTTGCAGCGATCGAACGTGTGGCTGAATGCGCGCTGATGATGGCGCGTTGTTCAGACCAGACGGCGAGGTTGCGGGCATTCATTCACCAACTCTCAGGACGGCGCACGGGCCAGCGCATGCTCGATCAGCGCGACCGTCTCGGCAATGCCGTACAGCGACACGAACTGGCCGAACCGCGGCCCTTCCTGCTGGCCGAGCAGCACCTGATACAGGCAGCCGAACCAGGCGCGCAGGTCGGGGAAGGGATGGCGCTTGCCCACCTCGTAGATCGTGGTCTGGATGGTCTCGCCATCGGCCTCCGCCGGCAGGGCGCGCAGTGCTGCCGCCAGTTCGGCCAGGGCGTCCCGCTCGAACCGCTCGGGCGCGCGGAACCGCTTGGCCGGGCGCACGAAATCCCGGTAGTACGCCAGCACGTACTGGACCAGCCCGTTCAGGAACGGCATGGCTTCCGGCGTGGCTCCCGCGTGGTAGCGGCGGATGAAGCCCCACAGGATATCGGGGGTTTCGGCGTTCACCACGCTGGCCAGGTTCAGCAGCATGGCGAAGGAAAGCGGCGACTGCGCTTCCGGCGGCACCTGCCCACCGTGAATATGCCAGGCCGGGTTGTCCGGTTCGCTCTGGACATGCGCCTTCAGGGCGTTGGCCAGATACTCGTCCACCGCCCGGGGGATCACGTCGAAATACAGCCGCTTGGCGCGCTGCGGCTGGTTGAACATGAACTGCGCCAGGCTCTCGGGCGGGGCATAGCGCAGCCATTCCTCCACCGACAGCCCGTTGCCACGGCTCTTGCTGATCTTCTGCGCCTGCTCGTCAAGGAACAGTTCGTAGGTGAAGCCGGCCGGCGGCTCGGTGCCCAGGAGCCGGCAGATTTTGCCGGACAGCCGCACGCTGTCGATCAGATCCTTGCCCGACATTTCGTAATCCACGCCGAGCGCATGCCAGCGCATTGCCCAGTCGGCTTTCCATTGCAGCTTGCAGGCACCGCCGGTCACCGGCGTTTCGAACCGTTCGCCGGTGTCGGGGTCGCGCCAGCGTATCGTGCCGGCATCCGGGTCGTGTTCGTCGGCTTTCACCTGCATGACGATGCCGGTTTTCGGATGGATCGGCAGGAAGGGCGAATAGCTGGCCTGCCGCTCGCGGCCCAGCGTGGGCAGGATCACCGCGAGGATCTCGTCGTGCCGCTCCAGCACGCGCCGCAGCGCCGCATCGAACCGGCCGGTGGTGTAATAGCGGGTCGAGGAGGCGAACTCGTAGTCGAAACCGAAGGAATCCAGGAATCCTTGCAGCCGGGCGTTATTGTGGGCGCCGAAACTATCATGCGTGCCGAACGGGTCGGGAATGCAGGTCAGCGGCTTGCCCAGATGCTGCGCCAGCATGTCGCGGTTGGGCACGTTGTCCGGCACCTTGCGCAACCCGTCCATGTCGTCGCTGAAGGCGAGCAGCCGCGAGGGCAGGCCGGTGAGCGTGGTGAAAGCGTGCCGCACCCAGCTGGTGCGGGCCACCTCGCCGAAGGTGCCGATATGCGGCAGGCCGGACGGACCGTAGCCGGTTTCGAACAGCGCCATGCCACGGCCGCTGCGGCCGAGCCGTTCAGCGACTTTCCGGGCTTCCTCGAAGGGCCAGGATTTCGGGGCAGCAGGCGCCGGGCCGGGCAGGGTTTCGGACATCGGCGGCAAGCTATGGACGGGGGGTGCCTTGGTCAATCGGCCCGGACACATATAGTGCCTGCATGACCGAGCGCGCCCGCGACAGCACCCCGGCTCCGCGCATCCTGCTGCCCGAGGCGCCGGCGCTGGTAGCCTGGGCGGGGCGTGCCGTTCTGATCACCGTGGACGGCGAAGTGCTTGATCTGCCGACGGCCGCGGCGGTGGCGCAGCTGCGCCGGCTGCCGCCGCCCTTGCTGGTGCATGCGCCGGCAACGCTGCGCCGGCTCGGGCTGCGGGGGCTGCCCTGTCTCGACCTGCTGGAATTATTCGCTTTCGTGCTGCCCGCCCGGACCGCCGCGCCGACCCCGCGCGGCCTGGCGCTGGCGCTGGAGGTTCCGCCGCCCGGTCAGGGTCTGGCCGCCGCCGCGGCCGCGCTGCCCGAGCTGGCGCAAGCCTTGCTGGCGCGGCTGGCCGCCGCGCGCGAGCTGCCGCTCAACCGCGAGGCCGCCGCGCTGGCCTTGCGGATGGGCCGGGCCGGCTGGAGCTGGGCCGACATCGTCGCTGCCGCGCTGGGCGGTCCGCCGCCGGCAGCCGGCGGCGAGCCGCTGCGGGTCTGGCGCGGTCTGCCGGAATGGGAGGAGGTGGCGCCGCCGCCGCCGCCCGCCTGCCACCCTGTCCCGCCCGCCGATGCGCGGCTGCGACTGGCCGCCATGCTGGGGGAAGCCGCCGAGCAGCGGCCCGGCCAGTCCGACTATGCCGCCGCCGCCGCCGCGGCCTTCGCCCCGCGCGAAACCAGCGGCGACCCGCATTTCGTGCTCGCCGAGGCGGGCACCGGCACCGGCAAAACGCTGGGCTACATCGCCCCGGCCAGCCTGTGGGCAGAGCGCAACCGGGGCGCGGTGTGGATCTCCACCTTCACCCGCCATCTGCAACGCCAGGTGGAAGCGGAACTGGCCCGCCTGCACCCCGACCCGGCCGAGCGCCGCCGCCGGGTTGTGGTGCGCAAGGGGCGCGAGAATTACCTGTGCCTGCTCAATTTCGAGGATGCGGTAAGCGCGGCGGCCCTATCGGCGCCGGCCTCCGCCGTGCCGCTCGGGCTGGTGGTGCGCTGGATGCTGGCCACCAGCGACGGCGACATCCAGGGCGGCGACCTGCCGGGGTGGTTTGCCGAACTGTTCGGCAGCGCGTTCCTGCGCGACATCGCCGACCGCCGCGGGGAATGCCTGCATGGCGGCTGCTCCCACTGGCGGAAATGCTTCGTCGAGCATGTGGCTCGGCGGGCGCGGGAAGCGGAGCTGGTGGTGGCCAACCACGCGCTGGTGATGATCCAGGCCGCACATGGCGGCATCGACGACACCCAGGTTCCCTCGCGCTATGTGTTCGACGAAGGCCATCACGTGTTCGACGCTGCGGACAGCGCCTTCGCCGTTGTGCTGTCCGGCCTGGAAACCGCACTGCTGCGCCGCTGGCTGCTCGGCTCGGAGGGGGCGGCGTCGCGGATGCGGGGATTGCAGTGGCGTCTGGATGGACTGGTCGCCTCCCGACCGGCACTGAACGCGCCGCTGGCCGAGGTGCTGCGGCTGGCGCGCGTGCTGCCCGGGGCCGATTTCCGCAGCCGGCTCGCCGTCGCCGGAACAGACGAGGCGGAGCTGCTGCGCAATCCCACCGAGCGGCTGCTTGCGGTCATGCGCCGGCAGGTGCTGGCGCGCACCTCCGGCGGCGAGGAGGCCGATGCGCGCGTGCTGGAATGCGATGTTGCCCCCGCGCTGGCCGATCTGCTTGCCGCGGCCGGGCAGGCCGGCGCCGCCTATGCCCGGCTGCAGGCCGCGATCGCCAGCCTGGTCGCCGCCCTGGAAGCCTGGAGCGACGAGGTGGAAGCGGCGAAGGACCAGCCGGTCCACCCGGAGGAGGAGGCCGGCCCGCTGCGGGCGGATGCCGCGTTCCTGTCCCGTATCGACGGCACGGTGCGGTCGTTGCGCCGCCGCGGGCTCGACCGCCTGACCGCCTGGCAGCAGATGCTGCGCGGCCTTGCCGCCGGCCCGCCTGCGCCGGGCACCCGGGTTCAGCAGGTGATGTTCCTGCGACTGGAGCGGCGCGACGGGCACGATGCGGATGTCGGCCTGCACCGCCACTGGCTCGACCCCACGGAGCCGCTTGCGCTCAGCCTGGCCGGGCCGGCCCAAGGGCTGCTGGTGACCTCAGCCACGCTCCGCGATGCCGGGACGGGCGACCCGGAGAGCGAATGGGCGACGGCGGAGGCGCGGGTGGGGGCCATTCATCTGCCCTCGCCGGCGATCCGGGTGGCGGTGGCAAGTCCGTTCGACTATGCTTCCCAGACCCGCGCTTATGTCATCGACGATGTCGATGCGCGCGACACCGCCGTGCTAGCCGCCGCTTATCAGCGACTGTTCCTGGCGGCCGGTGGCGGCGGGCTCGGCCTGTTCACCGCCATCAGCCGGCTGCGGGCCGTGCATGAGCGGATCGCTCCCGCGCTGGAACAGGCCGGCATTCCGCTGCTGGCCCAGCATGTCGAGCCGATGGATCCCGCCACCCTGGTGGATATTTTCCGGACGGAGGAAAAAAGCTGCCTGCTCGGCACCGATGCGATGCGCGACGGCGTCGATGTGCCCGGCCGGGCCCTGCGCCTGGTGGTGTTCGAGCGCGTGCCCTGGCCGCGCCCAGACATCCTGCATCGCGAGCGGCGCGTGCATCTGTCAGGCGGCGACCCGCGTGGTTATGACGACCGCATTGTGCGGTTGCGGCTGCGCCAGGCGTTCGGCCGGCTGATCCGCACGGCCACCGACCGTGGCGTTTTTGTGCTGCTGGACCGGCGGACGCCGACGCGCCTGTTGTCGGCGTTTCCGCCGCAGTCGCCGGTGCGTCGGGTGGGGCTGGCAGAGGCGGTGGCGGAGACGCGGACGTTTCTGAGCATGGAAGGCCAGGGTCCACCCCTGGTCCCATTCCTTAAGTAAGGGTTCCAAGGGCAAAGCCCTTGGTGGGGTGCAGGGGCAAGGTCTCTGCCGGAATCGGGCCGCGAAGCGGACCGATGGGCAGCGCCCCGGCTTCTGCCAGCGCCCGCAAATCATCGGCCACCGCGCGCAGCACCGTCCCCCAATCACCCGGTTCCGGCTGCCGGTAAAGGCGCATCCCGGGATACCAAGGGCTGTCCCGCCGCCCGTGCAGCCAGCGCCAGCACTGGTCGTAGCGCGACAGCAGCCAGACCGGCCGCCCCAGCCCGCCGGCCAGATGGGCCACCGATGTATCCACCGAGATCACCAGGTCAAGTCCCGCCACCACGGCAGCCGTGTCGTCGAAATCCGTGCAGTCGGGCATCGGGTTGGCCATACCGGGCCAGGGCGGCGCCTGGTGTTGTTGCAGCGAGACGAACCGCACGCCCGCGATGCCGGCCAGCGGCGCCAGCGCTGCCGCCGGCATGGATCGCCGGGCGTTCATGGCATGCGCCGCCGCCATGCCGGGCCGCGACGCCCCGGCCCAGACCAGGCCGACGCGCAGCCCGTTGCTGTCCAGCCGTGTCTGCCACGTTTGCGCTTTCGCGGCATCGACCGCCAGGTACGGAACCTGTGACGGCACGGATGCCAGCGTGGTCGCGAAGCGGTGCGGCAGCGAGAGCATCGGGCAGTGCAGATCATACTCGGGCACGGCGTCATCACTGCTCAGCACCGCGACCGGTCCGGTCATGCGTCGCAACAAGCGCACCAGCGGCGGCTGCACGCGCAACACCACCCGTGCCCCGCGTGCGGCCAGCAGGGGCGCGTAACGGACAAACTGCAACGTATCGCCGAGCCCACCCTCGGCATGGACCAGAATGGTCCGCCCGGCCGGGTCGTCGCCCTGCCAGCACGGCCCTGTCAGGCCATGCGGCAGCATCGACGGTGTTTGCCAGCGCCATTCATATTCGGCGAACCCGTGCGCGAAATCGCCGGCGGCCAGCAGGGCCAGCGCACGGTTGCAGCGTACTTCGGCATCCTCCGGCGCCAGTTCCACGGCTGCGTCATGCACTGCCAGCGCGGCCTGCAGGCGCCCTTGCTCGACCAGCGCCACGCCCAGATTGGTGCAGGCATTGACGTGACCCGGATTGCGCCGCAACGCCTCCGCATAGGCAGCCACCGCTTCGCCGCGGCGCTGTTGCGCGTGCAGCGCGGTGCCGAGATTGCCCCAGGCCGCCCAGAAGGCCGGTTGCAACGACAGTGCGGCGCGGCAGGCCGCCTCGGCCTCGGCGTGGCGCTGCTGCGCGTTCAGCACGGCGCCGAGATTGCTGAGCGCCTCGGCATCGTCCGGCATGCGGTCGGCCAGGGCGCGGAAGGCCGCCTCCGCCTCCGCCAGCCGGCCCGCCGCGTAGGCGGCATGCCCCTCTGCCAGCAGTCTTTCTCCAGTCATGCCGTCGTCTCCGCAGGTGAGTTAGGGTGCGCGGGGCGGATGAAATTCCGGTGAACACGGGCAATACTCGAACGCCACGGCGGGAGCCCTTGGAACCTATTTATTAATAAATGGAATCAAGGGGTCCACTGACCCGTCGTGCCAAAGGGGCGCTCCTCGCTTTGGCCGGGTCCAGAGAAGCGCCCTGGCCTTCCTGCCTACCCTATCGCCGCGCAGGAAGCTGCCAGCCAGGCACGAGGCGCAGCATCAAGCCGCGGCCCGATCTCGGTATGAACGCGGGCGTGGTAGGCATCGATCCAGGCGATCTCCTCGCCGGTGAGCAGGTCGCGGTCGATCAGCCGGCGGTCGAACGGAACCAGGGTAAGGGTCTCGAACCGCAGGAAAGGTTTTCGGGCGCCCGGCAGCTCAGCGGGCTGCACCAGCAAAAGGTTCTCCAGTCGGATGCCGTACTCGCCGGGAGCGTAGAAGCCGGGTTCGTCGGACAGGATCAGGCCGTCCACGATCGGCACCAAGTTCGCCGCCCGCGACAGGGTCACCGGGCCTTCATGCACGGACAGATAGCTGCCGACGCCGTGGCCGGTGCCGTGATCGTAGTCCAGGCCGGCGCGCCACAGCGCGGCGCGGGCGAAAGAATCGAGGTGCGGGCCGGCGACGCCTTGCGGGAAGACCAGCGTAGCGATGGCGATGTGGCCCTTGAGCACGCGCGTCACCCGGTCGCGCAGCACCGGCGGCGGGTCGCCCGGGCCGGTCCAGACCGTGCGGGTGATGTCGGTGGTGCCATCTGCATACTGCGCGCCGGAATCGATCAGATAGAGTTCGTCCGGTCTGATCGGCCGGTCGGTCGCCGGCGTAACGCGATAATGGATGATGGCGCCGTGCTCGCCGGCGCCGGAGATCGCCGGAAAACTCTCGCCGCGGAAATCGGGCGACTCGGCGCGGAAGGCGAGCAAGCGGGCAGCCGCGTCCAGTTCGGTGGTGGCACCGGCGGCGCCGTCGAGCCAGTGCAGGAAGCGGCAGACGGCGATGGCGTCGCGCGCGTGGGCCTGGCGGGCGCCCTGTTGCTCGACCGGGTTCTTGCTGGCCTTGGGCAGCAGGCAGGGGTCCATGCCGGCAACCACGGTGGCGCCGGCCGCGCGCAGGGTCTGGGCGAACCAGACCGGCGCGGTGGCGGCGTCCACGCGCACCCGGCTTCCGGCGAGGCGGCCGAGCGCGCCGCTCAGGGCGTCGCGATCGTGAACCGTAACAGCACTGCCCAGCCAGGCGCGGGTGGCATCAGGCAGTTTCTCCGCCGCCATGAACAGGTCGGTGCCGCCATCGGCGTGCAGGATGGCGAAGCCGAGGGCAAACGGGGTGTAGGGCAGGTCGGCGCCGCGGATGTTCAGCAGCCAGGCGATCGAGGCCGGGTCGGTGAGGATGGCAGCGTCCTGCTTCGCCGCACGCAAAGCGGCGGCGAGGTCGGAGCGCTTGTCGGCACTGTCGCGGCCGGCCTGCGCCAGCGGGTGCGGCACGGCCTGGCCGAGCGGCGGGGCGGGACGGTCGGTCCAGACGGCATCGACCGGGTTGGAAGCCGCCGCGATCATGACGAGGCCGGCATCAAGATAGCGTTGCAGCCCGTCCTCGCTGATCAGCAGCGGGTCGTAGCCGATGCGTGCACCGGCCGGCGCGTGTTCGGCGAGCCAGGCCGGCGGGGGGTCCTCGGTGATGTGGCGACGTTCCCACAAAGCGGGGTCGGTCTGTGCTTGCAGCTGGAGCCCGTAACGCCCGTCGGTGAAGACGGCGGCGCGGCCGGGCAGCACGACGGCGAGGCCGGCACTGCCGGTGAAGCCGGTCAGCCAGGCCAGTCGCTCGGCGCCGGCGGGGACGTATTCACCGAGATGCTCGTCGGCCCGAGGGATGATGAAACCGTGCAGGCCGTGCCGGTCGAGTTCGGCGCGGAAGGCGGCAACGCGCGACTCATACATTTCTTTACCCTTTCAGGCTGATGCGGCGCCTCGATGGCACGTTTTCGGGCCAGGTTTGCGGTCTGCTCATGGCATGGTCTTAAGATTTGCAAGGCATGCGTGCCATGGCGAGAGACGCAGCAATGCTCCTGTTACAGAGAAAGCCTACATTGCAGTGCAGCAGAGCCGCGCGACGAAGTGCAGCGACGCACGACGCCCGCCACGGCCCTGGGCTTGGGGGACTTGGTCAAAATGTATGCCCGCGCCGCAAAAGAAGAGCTGGCAATCCTGCTGCCGAACACGATGTCGCACTATCTGCAAAACGACAACGGCGCCACGCCCGAGCGTAAGGTCGTAGGAACGGGCCTTCTGGCCCGGCTACGCCTGGCGCTGCGGCGGGTGGCCGAGTTGCCGAAGCGCCGCGCTGGGATTCACGAGCTGAGCAAGCTGTCGGACCATGAACTGGCGGCGATCGGTTTGAGCCGTGCCGAAGTGCCGCATGTGTCCGACGCCGCCGCCGGCGGACGTCGGGCCGGCCTCCGCACCTGGACGGGGTGGCTTTCCCCGGTCTGAAGTTTTTCAGCTGCCGCACTGAAGACGGGGTCTGAACCACGGAAGCGGGGCAGGCCCCGTTTTTGTTCGTGATGTCGCACCTGGCCCGGTGTTCTTCTGTCGCTGAATCATGTCCAGTCCCCCCCATCAAACCGATCCAAGCGGCTCGTTATTGTCAACCGGCGGACGCGCGGTTCCGCTATCGCGGCAAATGCGATGGTGCAGGCTCTCCGCGTGAAAGGGTACCTTGATCGGCGCCGTCCGTTCTTCTCGTCCACGGAATCGGGAGGTTACGCCCGCCCTCCGGCCCGGCGACGCAGCACCAGGGCACACCACTGGCCTTCCGTCACAAGGCGTTCCAGCACCAGGCCCTGGCGGCGATGCGCGGCCAGGACCCATCGGGCCTGCGAAACCAGCAGCCCGGCCAGGATGGCGGTGCCGCCCGGGGCCAGATTGCGGGCCAGGTAGCGCGCCATCCGGCAAAGCGGTCGCGCCAGAATATTCGCGAAGACCAGGTCATAGGGTCCACAGAGCGTGACCGCCGGCGAGCACCAGCCATCGGCGCGAATGAACCGCACCCGGCTGCCGAGCCGGTTCAGCCGGGCATTGGCGGCAGCGGTGCGTACGCTCCAAGGATCGATGTCGGTGCCGCGCACCTGCCGGTGCAGCAGCATCGCCGCCGCCATCGCCAGGATCCCCGACCCGGTGCCGAGATCGAGAATGCGAGCAGGCCGGCGGCCGGCGACACGCTCGAAAGCGCGCAGGCAGCCGCGGGTGGACCCGTGCTCCCCCGAACCGAAGGCCACCCCGGCGTCGAGCCGGATGGTGAAGCGTCCGGGCGTGGCGGGGCCGCTGAGATGCGTGCCGCGAATGGCGAAGCGTTTTCCGACCCGTTGCTCCGGAAAGGCTTCGCGGGTGCGTTCCAGCCAGCCCTCGGCTTCGGTGGGGCGGCGGACGGGGATGGCCTCGATGCCGGTGACCAGGGCGGCCAGCGCCAGGGCGGCGGTGAGTTCCGGTTCACGGGCGCCCTGGTCCTTCACGCCCTCGACGGTCCAGAGACCGGCTTCCTCGTCGTGGAAGAAGCCGATGGTGCCGCAGGCTTCGGCCAGCGCTGATTCGTAGGCTTCCAGCGCGTCGGGCGGAACGGTGACGGAAATGGTTTCGAGCGCGGTGGCATAGCGGCGGGGGGGCATGCGGTCTTATACTGATCCGTGTTGAAATTAACGAAGCAAGGACAGGGCGCTGCCCTGGACCCGCAAGGGGACAGGGGTTCCCTTGACCCCATTCCTTAAGAAAGAGGTCAAGAAGCTAGCCCCTTGTGGGGGCCAGGGGGCAACGCCCGAAATGCCGAAGGCGCGCTCCGCGCGGGGCGGGGTCCGGGGCAGCGCCCCGGCAATCGAAGCGACATTCATGCCCGTTCAACAAAGCGATCAAGGATCCGCTTGTC
>Ga0326727_10018904_pt1 | contig 13978 bp, 17 predicted proteins | sample MB2enrmetagenome_FD_207643 | JGI IMG/M metagenome (GOLD analysis project Ga0326727, IMG submission 207643) | Lab enriched peat soil microbial communities from McLean, Ithaca, NY, United States - MB29MY | ecosystem: Environmental > Terrestrial > Soil > Wetlands > Peat | place: USA: New York... | reverse complement strand
GACCGGCACGTATCTATAAGCAATGTATGTGCCAGACCAACGGCGCGTCGCCCAATTGAGAATATGCCGTTATTGCAGCTAATTAGAGACGCGGAGAAACCAAGATCGAGTTAGAAAGATAAATTGTGGTGTACACACCACAGTGTTGTGGAGTTAGGGCCACAGTATGAGGTGGACCCTCTCATCGTCCAAGACCTGTTCGATGAGCTCGTCAACCTCAGCTTCCGATAAGGATTTTTCCTCTTCATGACCGATTGTGGAGGGGCTGCATCCACTCCCATGGTTTCAGAGAATAGACCACTGAAGTCTCTGCTCACCGAACTCGTTAATCAAGACCATGAACTTAAGATCATTCGGAACCTGTCTGAGTATTCTGTTAAGGAATGTCGTCTTCCCGCTCCCGAGAAAGCCTGAAATCAGGTGTACGCTGATTGGCGCCTTGCTCATGGTCGATCCTCTCCGGAGTAACGATAGGTGGGATTTGGCGGAGCCGGTTTGAAGGCATTGAGGTACAGGATGTCCGTCTGGGCTGCGTCACCCTGCTTGAGATCCATCATCAAGGAAGTTACAATCTCAGCTAAATCACCTGGTGACACGGTCGCTCGAGCATTCAGCGTGACGTGGAGCCGCGACACCGGTCCTGAAAATGATCCGTCGAGTTGTCCGCCTTGCCCGGCAGCGCTGATGCCAGCCTTAACGCCTCCGGTCTCTCCGACGGCAAGCAGTTTCAGGTGGCCGATTTGTGCACTACTGCCGGTGATGCCGTCAGCCATGCCCCGAACCATCCGCACAGCAATATCCCTTCCGTCCACTGGGCCTGGAAATATAACGTCAGCTTCGGCGTTGAGCCACCCCATTTCAGCTTCAGCTTGAGCGTACTTTTCGTAATCGATTTCTTTGAGCCACCGGTTGCCGGGCGTGGTGGAGAGCACAGCCTCCATCCATGCATCCAAGCCGATTCCTTCCCTGGAAGAGATAGGGAGAAATCGGGCCTGGCCATAGCGCAATACAAAATCGGATCGGATCTTCTGCAACGCGGGTGGACCAATGGTATCGGTTTTGGTCAATACAACGAAGTCTGCCTCCTTCACCTGTTTATCGAACAGGTACTTCATGGACCACGGCGCTTTTGTACCCTCTTCCATTATCTCCTTCCACCGCATAGGCTCAACAAGGACTGAATAAGCCCGCACCTGGACCTTATTTTTCAGCAAATCTTGCAATGGCAGAATGACGGTGGCGACAATATCCGTACAGCTTCCCACTGGCTCTGCCAGAATGACATCGGGATCTGCCGTGGTCATGATATGATCGATTGCCTGGACGAGTCCATTGAAATTGCAGCAAAAACATGAGCCGGCAACTTCTTGGGTAATTAAACCCTCACCATCCAGAAAAGCGGTGTCCACAAGACCTGCTGCCTGATCATTGGTGATAGCGCCCGTCTTGATTCCTCTCTTGGCGAAAAGCTCCGTCAGTGATCGAATAGCAGTGGTCTTTCCGGCGCCAAGAAATCCGCCAACAAAAAACATTTTGGGTTTCTTGTTCATTTCAGGAACTCCTTTTCTAAAATTGTTGGGATCAGGGCACTGGATTCACCAAACTGCAGATCTGTCTGCGGGTACATGGAGGAAGGATTTCCTCTCGGGCCAGAATTGCTGGCCGGCTGTTTCATGTGGAGTGCCCATTTTTCTGTATTATCAGGATCCAACGCCGGTGGTATCCTTTGTGAGCCGTCATCAAGCGATCACAAACGTGGCGATTTCTGCTTGCGTGCGAATAAAGAAGACGGATTTTCAGTATGTTAGACCACTATCACAAGCACCTTGACTAAGCGCTCCTCCCCATAAGCAAAGCCACCCGCTTATGTAGGAGGCACTCTTTTATCAGTTAAACGGCTTATCTTCCTGCGAACTTCAGCAATTTCGCGGGTAGAGAACAGTAGAGGCGTCATTCCGGCTTTGCGGGCTGCGTCCACGTTGTCTTGCACATCGTCCAAGAAAAGACAATTCGATGCCTCAACATTTATCTGGTGTGCAACCGCTTCATAGATCGCGACGTCCGGCTTGACCATGCCCATCCTCCAAGACACAAAACAGCCAACAGGTTGACTCAGGAAGCCGGGGAACTTGAAATTCATGGCATCAACATTGTATTCGGCGGCGTTGCTCAGAAAGAAAACCCGATAGCCTGCCTCCTGAACTGCTCGAAGGAGCATCTGCCCTTTTTGATTCGGCGTCAGGACGTCTGCCCAGGCATGGACGAAGTCATCGTAGGTCCAATGTGGCGCAAGGGGACGAATCTTATCGAGGAAGTAGTCCACGCCTCTCATCCTACCGCTTTCGGCTTCGATCAAACTAGGGTCGGTTCGCAATAGATTTGCCCTTCTCATAACTGCGGGATCTCCCCCAGCGATCTTGGCGACTATCTTATCGAAGTCAAAGTCGATTAGTACGCCTCCTATGTCGAAGACGAAGGCTCGTAAATGCATTTCATACCGCCGCCGGACTTTGAGAGGTCACTAAAATCGCCATCATCGCGCCGGTGACGGTGCCGCACGTATAGAGTCGATTACCTATACCGCCACCGACGCCTTCCGCCGCTTTCATGAGCAAAGCGCTGCCTATTCACGTTAAATCGAGCTTGACGTTGTAAATCGACTCGTTAAACGAGCCGTCCACTCCTGAAGAAACGGTACAAAGAGGCATTCACCGAGCTTTATTGGTCTCTGTCGATTGATTCTTCTCTACTCCGTATCTTCCACTCTTTCATTGAAACGTTTGCTATGTATCGAGTACTCCCTGGCATGAGGACCCGGCTCCGGCACAACAGGCGAAGCAATGATTGCGTACCGTGATCTGACGCCGGGAGAGCCTCTTGAGGTCAAATTCGCGAATGTGGGTCGGCGAGCCGTCGTTAACCTTCAAACCGAGCATCTGATTGAAGTCGCAATCGTATAATCGGCCGTCCCAGCCAACAGAAAGTGTGTTCCGGCACATGACGTTGAAGACAGCCTTGGGGTTGAACGCCGAAGCAAGGATCGTCATGTAGTCGTTGAGATTGTCGCTGCTGATAAGATAATCAAGATAGCGACCGATAGGACAGTTAGTCAGGACGAAGAGGCCGTTGAATTCAACTCCGAAACGCTCTAGAAGCTGGCGTTTGTACTCGTGCTCCAGCGACGTTTGATTGCCCGGCATAAAAGCACCAGGCGGGTTGTGCATAAGATTAAGAATCAAGCCTGTTCCCTCGCGGCCATAGCCGATTTTGTTGAGTAGGGACATGGCAGTTATGCAGCGAGCGAACGTCCCGGAACCCCGCTGGCGGTCTGTGCGTTCGGAAGTGTAATCCGGCAGCGATCCGACAATTTCCACACCAAGTTCGCGGTAAATTTGCGGGAAAGATTGGCAGGCCCCTTCGGTCAGAATGGCCAAGTTCGTCCGTACGATGATCCGCTTCTTGGTGGCGGCAAGTTCTCGCAGTAACCTGGGCAACTGAGGGTGTAATTCCGGCGCTCCCCCGGTGACGTCTATAGTGTCGATTTCAAACATCTGTGCAATTCGTATGCATTCCGTAATGATCTCTTCCAACATCATTTCCTGTCGATCCGGCGATGCTTCCACGTGGCAGTGGCGGCAGGTCAAGTTGCACCGCCGAGTGATGTTCAATTGAAGGACTTCTACCCCGGTTGCACAGAGCGGGAAGAACTCCATCGCTTTCAGACGTTCCACAAAACTCCCCCTGCGGCCAGGAATTTCAAGCATCGCAAGTTGCTGCCGCGGATCCATCACATTTCCTTCTTTCGGGTAATTTTTCTGACCTGGGTGGCATGGGCCAGCGTATCTCCTGCAACCATCGCAGCGCCTACGTGAATCGCTTCCATCATTTCGTCGTTACCCACACCAAGAGACAGACACTTGTTGGTGTACGCGTCAATGCAATATGGACAATGGCGTACCGTGGCCACCGTGAGAGCTATGAGCGCCTTTTCACGTTCTGTGAGCTTGCCGGCTCCGGTTGCCTTCCCATAATAGTCGAAGAAGCTGGCTCCCAGCTCCGGGGAGTGTTCGCCTATGTTTGGAAAATCTGCCAAGTCTTCTGGCTTATAATAGGGCTCCGACATGATATACCTCCGATTCTTTTTCTCGTGTCCCTCTCAACGAGGTGGTACGTTCTGGTTATTGAGCAGGCACATGAAGGTCGAGCGGGACTGTAGTGCCATCTCCGCACTGGAGACTGGTGAATCCCGCTTCCCAAAGCATTACTCTACCGGCGGATGAATTGCGGCCACGGTTCAGAGCGGTATCGAATTCCGTATCGCGAGGATTTGCCCCGGTTTCCGCTGAAATTGCGTTTGCTCCGGCAGTGAGTCCAAGCAAGTTGGGTTCGTGTACGCCAATGTTTTTCACTTCCGGACAGCCCAGAGCAGCGAGGGCGACCACTGCCACAACCTGGGCTTGGCGCAGTTCCGTGATCTGACCCCTGGCACAGAGAGGTGTTCCGGGGACTGCAACGCGTCGCATGGCTGCGTGCTGGAAGCAGCCATACTCAAATCCTATAGTCATCTGGTCCATCAGTTCCTCGTTTGAATGTTCCGGCCCTATTGGTTCAACACAGAAATAGAGATCCATTCCCGCTTGCCGGATGGCATGCAATGTCTTTTTCCGGACAGCCGGATCGAGCCTGTTATCCTCTCCTTCACGAAGACGGCACACATGGTAAGCCCCGCTAACGCCGCACGCTTTCATTGTTTGTGCCTGTGACAGGTCAAAATCTCCAACGTTCGCAATTACCTCCGTATGCGAAGGAATGACGATCTTCACCTGGCGAACAATTTCAAGGAATCTATCCAGATCGAACGAGTGCATTGTCATCAGAAACAGGACTCGCACGTCGCCATCCGCCGTGGCCTCTCGAGCCCTCAGCAGTATCTCTTCATCCGATAAAGACTTACGCTCGCTGATGCAGTGGCCATCACCGAAGACACAGAAGCCGCAACCGCCGGGGCATGGGGCGGTTTCCAAACCGATCTGTGCTTGAAGAACTCCCTGATTACCGAACCTATTGCGGGAGACTGCGTCCGCCGTAACTCGTAAGGCCGCAGCCTCCAGACTTGTTGCGGGCAAGCCTAGCAACTCAAGGCACTCCTGTCGGGAGGGCGCCTTGCCCTCCATCGCGGCATCCAAGATCCGTTCAATTGTCTGGGTGGTTTTCATGACTCTGAATACCTGTTCCTGGAATCGCTCATGAATTTCTTTTGTGTCGGTTGGCAAGCACTGCTTCCGAATAGGAGAGTGCTTTGGCTCTGATCAGTTCCGGATGCAGCCGGGGCATGGCTGCCATGCCTGCAATCAGAGGAGTCGGGATCAGATGCGAATGGTTACGCGAACGGACTATATGATGAGCGATTTTTCTATCCGCCCTCTCATATACGTGCTGCCCTGTTGTTGTGCTGCGTGATCATGCCCGAGCTATATGTTTTCCAATTTGTTCGCGCGACCGTGGTGCTTTCGTGCTTTTTCCGCACTCTCTGTGATCAGCGCCTCAATAGAATCTCGGTAATCTCGCAAGGTGATGATCCATCTCTCCAAACACGCTACTCCTTCTCCGGTAATAGTATAAATTTTCTTGGGGGGACCTGGTTCGGTGAGATCCCAAGAAGACATTACGAGTCGTCGGTCTTCCATTGATTTTAAGAAACGGTAAACACCGGTAGGATCAGGCTTTCCCCCTTTGAACATTGGAGAATCCATTATCTTTTGAATCAGTCCGTACCCGTGAAGATCTTGTTCAGCAAGAAGGAGAAGAATCGTAGGCTGGACAAGTTTGTCCAGGTTAATACCGGTGCACGAACATCGGTCGAAATCTGACATAGGACTCTCTCTAATAGTAGACCAATACCATTAATTAGACCGTAGAGTAATTGAGTCGATCCTGTCAATGAAAATCTGCAGGCCATTGTAATTAATGAGTTACGCACGGGAAAAGTAATTCTTGAGGAGGAGACCCATTCTTTGTGCTCAAACCATCGATCTCTGAGAATTTCGGCGGCCTCAAATTGATCCCTTTTCCATCTCGTCAGAAACACTTTCAAGTTTTGAACAGCTAGGCAATCATCAATCAGGTGATCGTCATCCATAGGGATGAATACTTGGGAGCCGGCGCTTGACACGAGCTCTTCCAGATTGCTCAGGGCGTTTCCACATAAACCGTAGCCGTCTGTCAGACAAAAGAGCGACGGAAAAGGTTACACAATAGTCCCAAAAGTAAAAGGACATCCAAGTTTTTGATCCCCCTGTCAACAAATAGGCAGCAGAACATTCTAATTGACCTGCCTTGAGCGGTGAGTTACGCTTGGAATTTGGGGAAAACCGGTTTTGCTACTGGTGGGTATGGGGAGAGTAGGGGAGACCCTGTAATATCCGGCCCGGAGATTCGATTGCTACCCGACAGCGAAAGGATGCCTATCATGCGCATAGTACTCATTGGACAAGCAGCTTTCGGTGCCAAAGTGTTGGAAGCTTTGTTGGATAACGGGGAAAACGTAGTGGCCGTGTACGTGCCGCCTGACAAGCCCGGCGGCCGCTTGGACCCCCTCAAGGAGGCTGCCGCATCCAGGGGCGTCCGAGTCGTACAGCCGAAGACATATAAGGACGACCAAGTATTTGCCGATTACAGGGCACTGGAACCCGACCTGTCTGTAATGGCTTTTGTTACGGACATCATCCCAACTCGCTACTTCGAAGTGCCCTCGAAGGGAACCATCAATTATCATCCCTCGCTGCTGCCTCGGCATCGGGGAGGCAGCGCCATAAATTGGGCCGTCATCATGGGAGATACCCGAACAGGGCTGAGCATATTCTGGCCCGACGAGGGGATAGACACCGGTACGATCCTGCTTCAAAAACAGGTCCAGATCGACCCTGACGACACCACCGGTTCGCTCTATTTCAATCACCTTTTTCCTATGGGCATCGACGCTATTGTGGAATCTATAGCGCTGATCAAAGCAGGAAAGGCGCCCAGGATACCCCAAAATGAAGCTGAAGCTACGTATGAGCCCCTCTGTGACGACAAGGTAGCTCAAATCGATTGGAACCGGCCCGCCGGCGAAGTCTACAATCTAGTGCGCGGCTGTGACCCCCAACCGGGAGCCTATACGCACTTCAATGGCCAAAAAATCCGATTTTACAGATCCCGGCTGGTACGAGAAACAACGGACAAGGCTCCGGGCACGATCCTTCAAATCGACGACCAGGGAATTCTCGCAGCCGCTGCCGGCGGAAAGTTGATTATCGGCCAGGCCAAGACGGAAAAGGGAAAAAAGGTATCCGGCTCCGAGCTTGCCACAGAGCTGGGGATAAAGACCGGTGATCGGTTCGGGACATGATTCTGTGGAACAGGGTCGACCTTGACATCAATGGCAACGAGAAATCACCGTCGAAAAGGCAACTAGTCTATCCGAAGAACAAGATGCCGAGTTGAGTGTATCTCTGAACCGGCACGAGGTTCTCAACTCCGTCCGCATTTTTGGCAACATTCATGGCGGAAAGCGTCACAATGAAGGATGAAAATCCTCGCAAGATTGGTGCCACGGACGTGCCGTCCGGTGTCCGGGCATGGATCTCTATGCCTTTCTGACGCTGGGCTCGAGGCAGAGACCTGACGGCCATTGCTATCACTACGGCGTTATCTCCCGACAATATGACATTCGGAATTATGCAGGGGAATTTGTTGGCGGAGACGTCATGGGCCACTATCCAAAAGTAGTGCGCCCGTTACAAATAGAGGGAAACATTATCCGCATTGCCGCGACCGAACGATCGTTTTACACACCTCTGACGGCTCACGTCTCGGTTTCGCGGGCTTTATTTTTTTTATTTTCGTGATTTCAGGATGTCCAAGGATACCAGATCCCCGCTCCATGCTGAAACACGGCGCCGATCTTGCTCTTCACATTGAAGGGGCGCCTCAGGCTTCATCATTGCTCTGGAGCGGGACGCAAGCCGCTGGTAAATCCCGGTGGCTTTCGATTTCCACTTCCTCTCCTCCTCACTCAACGTCCGCTTTACTCTGGCAGGATTACCCGCAACCAATGTGAATGGAGGAACTATCATGCCGGCCTTGACGAAAGAAGATGCAGCAACCAGTGAACTCTCGCCTATGACCGCGTTATCCATAATCACGCTGTTCATTCCAACCATAGCGTTATTCTTGATTATGCATCCATGGATTACAGCGCCGTGCCCAATGTGGCCGTCCTGCTCGATAATGACATCCACCTCCGGAAATGTGTGAATCACACATGTATCCTGGATATTGACGCCTGCGACAATCCTGATCCGGCCATAGTCGCCACGCAGACATGCACAGGGACCGATGTAGCAGCCCGGTCCAACAATGACATCTCCAATCAGGACCGCATCCGGATGCACAAAAGATGATGGATCGATCACCGGGACAATACCCTCCAGCGAATATACTTTGGCCATGTTCTTATCCTCTAGTCTATTCCCAACATCATATACATGATGTACACCTTCGGGTTCGCCGCGCAGAGGAAAGATACTGCGTACTCGGCGTGTTCTCCTCGCTCAGTTGGGGTCATCAGGCCATGAAAGTTGTCGATTGTTACAATCGTCATGCGTTGTACGTTACAGCGGCATGTTGCCGTGTTTCTTCCGGACTTGCACCTCCGGTTTCTTGGCTTGGAACAGTTCCAAACCGCGAATGAGCCATCGTCTGGAATCAGCCGGCCTGATCACCGCGTCTATATATTGTTTGGAGGCCGAGAAATAAGGGGACAGGATGGTCTCTTTGTATTCAATGATTTTTTCTTGACGAACCTTTTCCGGGTCCTCGGCTTCGGCGATCTCTTTTCGGTACAAGATCGGTACAGCGGCTTTCGAACCCAACATGGCGAACTCGGCCGTCGGCCAGGCGAGAAGCAGATCCGCCCCTGTCTCATGACAGCACATGGCTGGAATTGCTCCACCGTAATACTTACGGATAACTATGGTGATTTTAGGGACAGTGGCTTCCGAAAAGGCGTACAGCATTTTCGCCCCATGCCGGATAATGCCCCTTTTTTCCTGGTCGGAACCCGGCAGGTAGCCGGGAACGTCTGCCAGAATGACCAACGGGATGTTGAAACAATCGCAGAATCTGATGAAACGAGCGGCTTTGTCCGCTGCGTCGATGTCGATGACCCCGCCTAGAACGCGCGGCTGATTAGCCACCACACCGACTACTTTGCCGTCAAGACGACCAAAGCCGACGATGATATTTCTGGCAAAAGCCGGTTGGATTTCAAAGAAATCGCCCAGATCTGTAAGCTCGCGGATAACTTTCCGCATATCATAGGTCCGCATGGGCACGGCCGGCACTATTTCGATTAACTTATCGTTTGTTCTATCTCGATCGTCCAGACTTTCTACCACCGGCGGACTCTCTTGGTTGTTCGACGGCAGGTACGACAGGAGCTGCCGGATCAATTTGCAGCAGTGCTCGTCGTTATCAGCGGCCAGATGAGTCACGCCGGATTCCCGAGCATGCACCTCGGTTCCACCCAAGGCTTCAAAACTGATCTGTTCACCCGTAACTTCCTTGATCACACCAGGCCCGGTGATAAACATTTGAGCCGTACTCTTGACCTGCAGGATAAAATCCATGAGGGCGGGAGAATAGACGCCACCTCCTGTGCAGGCACCCATGATGGCTGCAATCTGCGGCACGACGCCCGAGCACTGGGTATTTTCCCAGAACATTTGCCCGTACCCGGATTCATTTTGCATGCCGTCTTGAATGCGGCCACCAGCAGACTCGTAGAGGCCTATTATGGGTGCTCCGATCTTTCGGGACATGCGGAGCAGAAGGTTGATTTTTTCGCCGTGGGCTCGTCCCGTAGACCCACCGAAGACAGTCACGTCCTGGGAATAGACCAGCACTTTGCGACCGTCAATCGTGCCGAAGCCGGTGACGACCCCGTCTCCGAGTATCTTTTTCTTTTGCATGTCGAACTCGAAAGTCTGGGTCTCGGCCAGCATGTTGATTTCTTGAAATGAGTCGGGATCTAACAGGGCCTCGATCCTCTCTCGGCAATACAACTTACCCTTGCCCTCATGAGCCGCAAGCCTCTCCAGACCACCACCCAATTGCGCTTGTCGTTCCTTTGTTTCCAACTCCGCCAAAAGCTCATGCCATGGTTTCCAGGGTTCCACGCTGTCCTCCTCTAAGCTATGTACGATCTTGCCGCCGCCGTCTTCATCAGCGGTTTTGCCTTGGCCATGCGCTCTCGAGTAGGTTGAGCGGAAGAACCGGGGGATAATCTTTCCCTATTGCCCAACGGCTCGCACGATGCTCGACCACCGTTTACGGGGAAAAGTGTGGCAAAGTCCTCTGAAGCTGCAACAGTCCGGCAATCGATGGTGCCGAAGCCGCAAACCTTGCCATCCGCGTGCGTTTTGTCTTCCATACCCGACACGTCGTCGGGGTGATCAAGCAAGCTAACTGCGAAAAAGCTTCCGCAGATCCGGAAATTTCTCCACACGCTCCAGGGCCGTCCCAATGACCACAGGTTGTTTCCTGGCAATCTTATCAAGACCTCCCATCTCCAGGGCTTTCGATTCGCGTTGCTTCAATTTCTCAAGAGTCTCTTTCATAGCCATTTATTGTTACCTCTTCGTAGACTTGGCTACGAGGCGTCAAAATTTCATGCCCGGCAGGTTAAGTGAGGCAGTATTGCCTCCGTCAACTGGAAGGGCTTGTCCCGTAATATAGCTAGCTTCATCACTGGCTAGAAAAAGAATGACCGCGGCCACTTCTTCCGGCCTGCCATAGCGCCGCAATTCGCAGCGGCTACCCAGTTTATCGAACTTTCCTTTTTCACGGGCCAGATCGAATACCGGTTTGGTCATGCCGGTCTCGATCAAACCTGGACAGACGGCATTGACCCGGACATTGTATCCTCCGAGATCGCATGCAGCAGTCTGGGTGAAGTTGATAAGGGCTGCCTTACTGGCGCTATACGCATTGTCTCCGGCCCCTGAGCGAATCCCGGCCACCGAAGCCACATTTACTATCGCGCCGCTTTTGCGCTCCTGCATGTGCCTAGCCACATATTTGGTTGTGAAGACTGCGCCGAGGACATTTACCCCATAAACTGCTTGCCAGTTTTTCCCATCCTGTTCTTCAAGGGCGCCAAATTGTCCCATAATTCCTGCGTTGTTGCAGACGATGTCGATGATGGAGTATTTTTGGAACGCCAAGTCGATCAGGTACTTGACCTCCTCCTCCTTGGCCACATCCGTCTTCTGTATTACCGCCGTACCTCCCTCATTTAGGACAAGTTCCAGAGTATCCCTTAGCGTTTCCTCACGCCTGGCTGCGAGAACCAGTTTGGCTCCTTCTCGGGCAAACAGAACTGCCGTCGCCCGGCCAATGCCGCTGCCAGCTCCTGTGATAACTGCGACTTTGCCTTCAAAACGTCCTGGTCTGTTGATGTTCATATAATGGCCTCCAAAAAATGCAAACGTGTGAGCGGGTTTCTCGGCACCTTTAGCCGCTCAGATAGTGCCTCATTCCACCACGTAAGCTTCTGGGATGTTCAGCTTGCATCCGCTGATCGTGCCAAAGTTTTCATGGCTTTCCTGGGCATAATTGTTTGTTGTTTCATAATCCTTGATTACACTTGCATTATCTCGTCCTTCTCATGCTCGTACTTTCTCGTTGCACGTGTGGTGATGTCCGGCGTGACAAGAGAATCCAGCGAGAAACGATGGCTCCTGTCAGGGCGCCTCGGCTACGAGCACCACAATCTCTTTGTTGTTCTATTCCATAACGTGGATACAGAGATCTGAACCTGCTCACCTATTTGGAAGCGTTATTCTAATGACCGGGTGCCTCATCGAGCCAATAGCATCCTGGCCTTTTCTTGAAGAGCCCTGTCCTCCTCTGATTCCGGTTCCACCAGGGTGACTCCATGTGGAATGGGCCGCCCGTTTGAATCCACGTGGATAAATGTCAAGTAAGCATCGACAACGAATTCTTCGTTTTCACCCTTAACCGCTTTGACGTATGTCAGCAAGCTCGTACGACCGGCTAGTACCACCTTGCTTTCAAAACGGATTATAGTTCCCAAGGGCACGGGTGTTCTAAAAAGTGCGCCGTGTATATTCAGGCAAACAATCCTTCTCGGGGACGTCATATCGGCAGCCGCTATGAATCCGGATTCCACAATCCACTTGGCTCCCTGGCCGGCAAAGAGTGTACCGTGACCGTTGGTATCCTCGCCCTTGACGACATGATATATTTCATACGTTCTCATATTGCCTTTCCCAACCTCCGGCTTGCGACGATCAATTAAACTTCTTAGCAATACATTTTCGTTCTAGAATATATTGTCCATGCCTTTTCCGAATCCGCAGTTCGGGTATCTGCACTCCGCGCAATTGGAACATAGCCCTCCATGCGCAAGCTTGATAATGTCTTTTCTATCGAGGAATTCACCCGCCTGTATGAGAGGATAGATGAGATCGAAGATGCTTATTTTGTGATACATTACGCACCCGGGCAATCCCACGATCGGTATCGTACCTAGATAGGCCAGCAGGAACATAGCACCCGGCAGTACGGGCGCTCCATAAGTTATTATTTCAGCACCAGTCTTTTTTATGCCTTCCGGTGTAACGTCATCCGGATCAACCGACATGCCACCCGTAACCGCAATCAGATCAGCGCCCTTATGTATCAGTTCATGGATAGATTTGTAAATCATATCTATCGAATCGGACACAAAAATCTGATCTATAATCTCACTCCCGGATTCACGGACCTTCTCGCGTATCACCGGGCCGAATCCGTCTTTTATGCGACCGCTGTACACCTCACTTCCAGTAGTGACGATGCCGACCTTGAGCGACTTCAACGGCAGAATTTCAAGAACCGATGGGAATTTTCGACATGTCTTCTCAAGGTCTCGAATTGTATTTTCAGCAATAACCAGGGGAATAATTCTGGTTCCGGCGACAACTTTCCCTGCTTTGACGCGCTGATTTGTATGAATCGTAGCAAGCATGACCTCTGGATAAGAATTCAGCTCATACAGCGCCCGAGTATTAACCTTTAGCAACCCATCCGCGGCCGCGGATAATTCTATTTTCCCTTCTTTCGGCTCGGAAAGAGATAAATTTCTGCCTGCAACGGCCAGCGCTATACGCCTTGCAGCCTCATCTTCGTGCAGATCACCCTCAGCCAAATCGAAGACATAGAGTGTCTCTTTACCCATGTCGAGTAAACGAGGAATATCATCTTTTTTTATGACATGGCCCCGCCTGAAAGCCGGTCCCTTCAACTTTCCTGGAATAATCTGGGTGATATCGTGGCCAAGGACCATGTCTTCGGCTTTATGTACCGATACTGTCTTCATGTGTGGACCCTTGCCTATTGCTTGAGACGAAGTACTTGAAAGAATGTGAGAAAAGGTGTGCCCCGAGGGGCATACCACCAAAGCCATAAATCCCTCAATGACCGACCGCAACTCCTGGATGAGGGGTGGCCTATTGAAATAGAAAATCTCGAATGAGGAACATCATCACCTCCCCATTCACAAAGGCCTATACAGCAGCTTGGTCCTCCAATTTCGGTCTGACCAGAAACACGGGAATGGTAGTGTCATGGAGGACTTTGAGGGCTACGCTGCCGAAGACCCAACGCACTACACCGGAGTGGCCCTGTGATGCGAGAACGATAAGATCCATAGCGTTTTCTTGTGCGTATTGCACAATCGCTGCGGCCGGATCAAAGCTCACCAGCACCTCTGATGTTGATTCGATCCCTTCAGAAACGAGTCCAGCTTGGACTTCCGAAAGATACGCCTTTGCATGTTGCTCAATTTCGGCCTCAAGTTGTTCGATCAGATTGGTAGCTCCAGTTGCCCAGTAAGCACTCCCAGGGCTTTCTACGACCTGCAAAAGAGTAA
>Ga0326727_10018903_pt1 | contig 13978 bp, 8 predicted proteins | sample MB2enrmetagenome_FD_207643 | JGI IMG/M metagenome (GOLD analysis project Ga0326727, IMG submission 207643) | Lab enriched peat soil microbial communities from McLean, Ithaca, NY, United States - MB29MY | ecosystem: Environmental > Terrestrial > Soil > Wetlands > Peat | place: USA: New York... | reverse complement strand
GCTCGGGATTGCCATTTCAAAGGTTCCCCCGAATTTGAGCAGTTCTACATCGCCGGTTTCCCGGCCAGCACTCAAGTTGCGATTAAGTCCGGTGCGTCTGCCGATTCCGCCACGCCCGCGTGGCAGTATATCTACACATGTCTATCATAGAGCAGCCGAGCAGAATTTACACGTCAGTTTCCGGGACGGTGGTCCTGGTGAAATTTTAAGTCCCTTGCGTCTACCAATTCCGCCACCCCCGCAGGTTGAACCTCAAGGACTCGCTGAGTGTCCTCGATTTCGGATTCTACCACTGCATTAGAAACTGGAGTAGGCTGATATTCAGCCGTCCGACTCTCGGTGCCATTTGGATGGTCCGCGAGGTCGAAGTTCCGTGCTACCGCTTGGGCGAGGGTGCCGGATCCGAACGGCGGCAACTCCGCCAGAGAGAGGTTGCAATGACTAACAAACACGAGGAGGCAAGGCTCACGCGCCGCGCGATGCTGCGGGGCGCTGCGGCCGCGTCCATGCTTGGTCCCATATTCAAGGCGACGGAAGGCTCGGTGAGCGCGCAAGAAAGAGTGAATCGCAATTCGGCGCCCAGCGGGCTGAAGATCACGGACATGCGCGCTTGCCGCTTGGCTACCAATTACGACTATCCCCTCATCAAGATATACACCAACCAGGACGTTTACGGCCTGGGCGAAGTACGCGACGCCGGAGTGGAAGGCATTGCGCTCGTCCTCAAGGCGCACCTGCTGGGCCAGAATCCTCTGAATATCGAGGGCAACCTGAGAACGCTGCGCGAGTTCGCCGGGCACGGGCGCATGGGCGGCGGCTACAGCGCGGTGGACATGGCCCTGCACGATATTGCCGGCAAGGTTTACGGCGTCCCGGCCTACCGGCTCCTGGGCCAGAAGAGGCATGACCGAATTCGCATTTACGCTGACACCACCGCCCATCCGGACCTCAAGGTTTACGCGGAACGCATGCGCAAGCGCCAGCAAATGGGCCTCACATTCTTCAAAATGGACTTGGAAACGGATCTGGTGAAGGACCGCCCCAACGCCGTCAACGACCGCGGCGTCGCCACCGACAAGGGCCTCGAGTACCTCTGCGAATTCATCGCCGCCATCCGCGACGTGGTCGGCTGGTCGGCCCCCCTGGCCGCCGACCATTTTGGGCCGCTTAATGTGCAGGATTCCATCCGCTACGCGAGGGCTTTCGAACGCTATCAGCTTGCCTGGGCCGAGGATATCCTGCAAATTGGCGAAGGCAATCATTACCCGTGGCAAAACTGGCGCGCCTACAAGATGATCACGGAATCGAGCACGACGCCGATCAATACCGGCGAGGACATCTTCGGGCTGGAAGAAGGCTTCCAGCCGCTGTTGGATAACCGCGCCGTGAACGCGATTCACCCGGACATCGAAACCTCGGGCGGGTTGCTCGAGACCAAGAAGATTGCCGACTATGCCGAACTCGCGGGCATTCGAGTAGCCATGCATCACGCCGGATCGCCCATCGGAGGGTTCGCGGGCTATCACTGCGCGGCCACTTTCGGCGAGAAGTTCCTGGCGATGGAGAACCACGCGCTCGACATGCCGTGGTGGCAGGACCTGGTGACCGGCATCCCCAAGCCCATCATTGACAAAGGCTACGTGACCGTGCCCGAGAAGCCCGGGCTTGGACTGGAACTCAACGACGAGGTGGTCAAGGAGCACCTGCGCCGGCCCGGCTACTTCGAGCCCACGCCCATGTTCGACGACTACATCGTTTCCGGATTTCGCACCGGCGGCCCTTGGCCTCATTATGATGAAACGGGCAAATGGTGTAACTGCGTGACCTTCGAGTAGGGCACCTCTGCGGAACGACCTTGGACGCTGTCATTCTGAGCGAAGCGAAGAATCTCGGCAGTTGCAGTTCCAACGAACTACGGAGATCCTTCCTTCGTTTCACTCAGGACCGCCTGCGGCTCCTCAGGATGACAGCCTGAGCCATTCGGCCGCTCGTCTCGCGCTCTATGCCGTAATGCTAACCCACCTGCCATAGCGACGTCTTAACAACAGGGAAATCGGGATTCGATCTCCATCCGCTCGACAGGGAGTGTGCGATGAACGCACTGTTGCAAGATCTTCGCTATGGTTTGCGCCGCGTGCGGCAGTCGCCCGGCTTCGCCGCAGTCTGCGTAATCACGCTGGCGCTGGGCATCGGCGCCAACACCGCCATCTTCACTCTGCTCAACGCCGTGATGCTCAAGAGCCTGCCGGTTTCGAAACCGGGCGAGCTTTACAGGCTGGGAAACAGCGCCAATTGCTGCGTGCTCACTGGCCTTCAGACCGACTGGGCCATCTATTCGTATAGTCTCTACCAGCAGTTTCGCGATCACAATCCCGAGTTCAGCGAGATGGCCGCATTTCAAGGAGGCTTGCAGAACTTGAACGTGCGCCGCGCCGGGGCTTCGAGCCCCGCTGAACCCTACGTCGGCGAGTTCGTCTCCGGCAACTACTTCTCGACGTTCGGCCTTGGCGCCTTCGTGGGCAGGACCATCTCGCCCGACGATGACAAGCCCAACGCCGCGCCGGTTGCGGTGATGAGCTACCGCACGTGGCAGCAGCACTTCGGGCTCGACCCCTCGGTCATTGGCGCCCCCGTGAACATCGACAATCTCGCCTTCACCGTAATTGGAATCGCCCCTCCCGGATTCTTCGGAGATCAGCTGCGTCCCGATCCTCCTGATTTCTGGCTGTCCCTGGCTGCCGAGCCGGCCCACGATGGGGGGACCGCATTGTTGCACAGCCCGGGATTCCACTGGCTCTACATCATTGGCCGCTTGAAGCCCGGGGTGAATCCGGCGAGCATTCAGTCGAAGGTCACCGCACAGCTCCAGAACTGGCTGCGCACCCAGCCGGACCTCTCGGCCAACCAGCGCTCGCGGATCGACAAGCAGCACATCGTGGTTGCGCCCGCCAAAAGCGGGGTCGCCAACCTCCAACACGACAGCGCGGAAGGTCTTCACCTGCTGGTGATCGTTGCCGGCCTGGTGCTGTTGATCGCCTGTGCCAACATTGCGAACCTGTTGCTGGCGCGCGGCGCCGCCACGCGCTTTGAGACGGCCATTCGAGTGGCCCTGGGCGCGCCACGCGGCAGGCTGATTCGCCAGATCATCACGGAAAGCGTTCTCCTGGCGCTGCTCGGGGGCCTCGCCGGTCTGGCGGTGGCCTTTGCCGGGGCGCGTGCGATTCTGCTGATCGCTTTTCGCGGTGCGAACTTCATCCCCATCGATCCCAGGCCCTCGCTGCCCGTGCTGGGTTTTGCGTTCCTGCTTTCGCTCGTCACCGGCATCGTCTTCGGCGCGGCACCCGCCTGGATTACTTCCCACTCCGATCCCATCGAAGCGCTGCGCGGCGCCGGCCGATCCACGCGCGATCGCGGTTCGCTGGCCCGCCGGTCTCTGGTGGTGGTGCAAGTTGCCCTTTCGGCGGTGTTGCTTATCGGCGCCGGCCTGCTCACCCAATCGCTTCGCAACCTCGAGCACCAGAAGTTCGGCTTCGAAACCCAGGGCCGCGTGATCGTCAGGCTGAACGCCAACCTGAACGGCTACAAGCCGGAGAAACTGTACGGACTCTATCAGGAGATCGAGCGGCACCTGCTGCAAATCCCCGGCGTGATGAATGCGAGCTACTCGCTTTACAGCCCCATGCGGGATGAGAACTGGTCTTTCGGCATTCATATCCTGGGCCACCCTCCGGACGAGCAGCTCGGCGCCTCGTTTGACCGCATCGGGCCGCATTATTTCGAAACCATCGGTACGCGGCTGGTGCGAGGGCGCACCATCGGCGATCAGGACACGCCGAATTCGCCGCAGGTTGCGGTGGTGAACGAAACGTTCGTGCGCAAGCTCCTCCCCAACCAGGACCCCATCGGCAAGCGTTTCGGCTTTGGCGACCCCCGCAACGCCGGTGACTTCGAGATCGTCGGCGTGGTGGAAGACGCGAAATATGAGGACGCCCGCGAGCCCGCCTACAAGACGTTCTTCCTGCCCTTTCTGCAAATGGAGAAAGATCCGAAGCTCACGTTCATGATCGGCTCGCATTACATCGGCGACATCGAACTGCGCGTCGCCGGCCAACCGCAGAACCTCGAGCCCGCGGTGCGCCGCACGCTGGCCGACATCGATCCCAATCTGAACGTTCTTAACGTCATCACTCTCCAGGAGCAGCTCACTCGAAACTTCAACCAGGACCGCCTGATCGCGCGCTTGACGGAACTCTTCGGCCTGCTGGCGCTGCTTCTCGCCTGCGTCGGACTGTACGGCGTCACCGCCTACTCGGTGGCCCGCCGCACCGGCGAAATCGGCATCCGCATGGCGCTGGGCGCGAACCGCTCGAACGTGGTGGGGATGGTGTTGCGCGGAGTGCTCGCACAACTCGGCTTGGGCCTTGTGGCCGGTCTGCCGGTGGCGCTCGCCGGCGGCCGCCTGCTCAGCAGCCAACTGTATGGCGTCAAGAGCCACGACCCGTTGATCGTGGCCTCCGCCGTCATCGTGCTGGCAGCTTCCGCCCTGCTGGCCGGACTCGTCCCCGCCCGGCGAGCGGCGTCCATCGAACCCATGCGGGCCTTGCGAACTGAGTGAGCACCACTCCTCCTTGAAACATGGCCCTCTCCCTTGGGGAGAGGGTGTCCCGCCACATCGCTTTCATCAGACGTGGCGGGACGGGTGAGGGGTTTCTTGCCATTGCCAAGCACTAGCCTCGATCACGCCTCCCCTCGATCCCGGAAAACTCTGCCTCTGCAATTTGGGCTTGATTCGAACGAGCCGGCGACGTACGGTTGTAAGCAGGGGCGAAGATTGATGTCCGGACCTCGGGGTGAGCATGAGCGTCGTCAAGACTCTCGTGGGAATCGGCTGCGCGTTGTTTCTGGCAGCCGCCGTGTATGCGTTCCAGCGGCCGTTCCGGGAATATCCGTCGGTCGAATACGGTTACATGCAGTTGCCGCCGGACTGGAAGGAGAAGGCAGAGTGGACCTTCGCCCGACTGATGTACCCGCCGGGGCCCAATGACGGCTATCGCGGCCGGTTCGATGGGGACTGGCGGCTGGGGCTCTCCCTGTGGACGCAGGACTTTCCGCGCGCCGACCGGAACCTGGCCCAGGCCGTGCGGCATTTGACTCGCATTCAAGCGCGCTCCGTCGAGCAGGCCGTGAATCTGGAAGATGGCGACGAGGTCTTCAACTGGCCCTGGCTTTACGCCGTCCAGACGGGCGAATGGGGTTTGACCCCCGACGAGGGGAAGGTGCTTCGCGAATACCTGCTGCGCGGCGGCTTCTTCATGGCCGACGATTTCCATGGCACCGAGGAATGGGAGGTGTTCGAGAGGAGCATGAAGCTCGTCTTCCCGGACCGTCCCATTGTCGAGATTCCCGACTCCGACCCGATCTTCCACACCATCTTCGATCTGGATGACCGCTTCCAGATTGTGGGTGAGGAGCACCTGCTGGAGGGTTCGAAAAACGGCGGCAAGGTGGCGCACTGGCGAGGCATTTACGACGATAAAGGCCGCATCATGGTGGCGATCACCTTCAATTCGGACGTGGGCGACTCCTGGGAGTGGGCGGGGGATCCGCGGTATCCGCAGAAGTACTCCGAGATGGGAATCCGGCTGGGCGTGAACTACATCGTCTACGCCATGACGCATTGAGCCTGCCGCTTCCTAAGTCGTTGCCCGGGCGTCTCGCCCGCAGAGGAATGGACATTCTGTCCACTAGTTCTTGCGCGGGTGGCCCCCGCGACTGCGGGCGGGACGCCCGCACCACGCCTCATGCGCGCACCCCCTCTGCCGCCGGTGCTTTGTTTTCAATGACTCCCTGGCTTTGTTCCGGCGATTTTGAGGTTCCGCCGGCGTTTTCCTCTGCCGGACTTTCTGTCCCAGCGTCCAGCCCCACGACCTCACTCGGTTCCTCGGCTGCGCGGTCGTCCGGCTCACGCGTAGGGGCGGTTCGCGAACCGCCCCCACCCCGGCGTGCATGTTCTTGGCGCAGGGCCAGGATAATCCTCACCTTGCGGTCAATCGAGCGGTCCAGCGCCGCTTCCTGCCGCGTCAACATCTCCCAAGTCTCCCCCGCCGGAGCGAGGCACGCGTCCCGCGCAATCGCGTCCTTCTCCTCCTGCGCCGTCATCTCCTCCGCGAACGCCGCCTCCACCGCCGCCATCTGCTCCTCCAGCAGGCGCTCCAGTTCCTGGTAGCGGCCCTTCCGCCCCGCCTCGTCCCCGAACGTATCCTTCACATACTGGTCGAGCTTTGCCTGGTCCTTCTTCTGGCAGAGGTACGCCCAGTCGTACAAGAGCGCCAGCAGGTGGACGATCTGACGGGGCCTCCACCCCAACTCACCCTGGTAGTAGCTTTCGATCTGTTTATGGTGGGGCAGCGAGAAGTGCCGCCGCCGCACCTGCTCGCGAATCACCCCCCAAAGCGAAATCAGCAGGCGCAGCCGCACCAAGGGGTCTGTGGGCTGGGGCAGGTCGGGCGCCACTGCCTCGCACTGGGAGGGTTCGAAGGTCACGTCAGCAAGGGCCCGTGCGAGACCGCGCCGCCGCTCCTCGACCGCCTCTAGGGCGTCCCGCATCAGGCCCGTCTCCATGCGCTCGATCCGGTTGCGACGCCAGTAGAGCTTGCCCAGGTCGGCGACTTGGTGGTCAAAGAGGGCGTCGCCGGGGCCGTAGGTGGTGGCGAGTTCCCGTTGCAAGGCGGCGTACCGTTCGGGATCTTCGCCCAAGGCGCGCATGACGGCGGCTTCGTTTTCAGGCGCGGCATCACAGCCGTGCTTGAGAGCGTTCATTTTCATGCGCTCTTTTCCGGCCTCGCTGCGAGGCCCAGTAGAGCGCTGAGCATTGCCCCGGGCGGCAGCCAGCCGCTGGGGAGTGAGACAAGTAGATTTGAGTAAGGACATAGTAACTCCATGAATCGGAAAGTTGGAAGCAGGGGCGGCAGGCGAACCGTCCCCACAAAAGGTGAGACTCTCGACATCTTGACTGGGCAGGAGGCAGGAACCACAGGAAGGGGCTACGAACTTAAACCGAGGAAGAGGCATAACCTACCCGGCAGCGCCTAACCGTCTGCCAGCCGTACCAGACAACTATAGCCTATAATACCGCTTTTGTCAAGTACTAACAAAGCCAATGTACCCGACGGCACTGCCCTGGGTCGATCCGCCGCTGGAGCATGTCAAAAGCTGTAGGACAAATGCGAGGCTGGCGCGCGCCGAAGCCGTGTGGTGGCGTGGAGCCGGAATGAACAGAGACCTCGTTGTAGGGGCGAGGCGGCGCCTCGCCCCTACCGGCGAAACACCCGCGGGCGGAGGCGACGGCCGCGCGCGGAGACCGTTTCCTGCGGGTGGTGGCGCGACTCAAGCCGGGAGTGAGCGTGGAGCGCGCCGCGGCTGATATGGACACGGTGGCGCGCCGGCTTGCGCAGACGTACCGCGAAGATTCCGGTGTAACGGTGTATTTGGTGCCTGCCGGGCAGCAGATTACGGGGAGCGTGCGGCCGGCGCCGGTCTTTCCGGCGAGAAGCGATTTCATCCCTTCAAGGCCTTGGGTGCGGTGTTCTGGCCAGGCACGTTTCAGCGCCGATAGGCTGAATCTCCCAATAAACTTCTGGTTTTCGTGAAATCAGGAGAATGTTCTATCAGACTGGCCAACTTCGTGTAATGAGTGGCCATCTTCTTCGCAGCCGAGGCGGCCTTTTCTTCATTCTCAGCGAGATGCTCGTACATTCGTTTCAGTTCGCGAACCGAGGCTGAGTCAGATTCCGAAGTCGCCGCCATCTCTCGATAGATCGCGACGATGCTACGGCACGACTGCTCCAAAGCTTCCTCCTGCAAAGCCAAGTCCTTGACCAGGGAAGCTGCCTCGCTTTGAGTTAGCACGGGCTCGCTGCTGGACGACTGCTGCGAGAGAGTGAGGCTTGGACAGGCAAACAGGAGCGCCGAAAGGAGAATTGCTCGGTGGAATTGCAGTTTCATTTTGACCTCCTAATCACTGAATCTGTCGAGCCTGGGTGAAAAGTTGGGCCACCGCGTCCTCCAAGTCAGGCCGCCGGAATTGCCTCATCCCGCGCTGTTCTTTCGGCACGCCGAAGGCCGAATCGATGGATGCTTTGCCCTGCCGATAAACAGGAGAAACGGTTCCAGGAGAAACGGTTCCAGGCACCGTTTTTCCCTCCCAAGAGAAGCATCACCGCCGCATGACGTTCCAGGAGGAATTGATCGCCTTCCTAAAAAAGAACGGCATCCCTTACGATGAACGTTACATTTGGTCGTGATTTCTTTCGCCCCTAAAGGGGCTTGGGGGGAGGGGAGCGGGCCGATTGGCCCACGGCTTGCGCCGTGGGCTACGGTCTTTCGCCCGCTTTGCGGGCCTACTGTATATGCAGTGAGCTTCCACCTAACCGTGGGTGGCGCCTACGTCCCGATGCTCGTTGTCGGGATGTATACGCCTCTCTGGCATCAGAGAGGCGCACACATGCCAAAGAACGGCGCGTCTGCGCCAGTCGTGTGCAGGGCGGGCACAAGGCCCGCCCCTACAGCTCATGCGGCCGTGCCTAGGGCATCCACACGAAGCCGTGATTGACGCTGTTGGCGTCAACGAACCAGCCGGCGACCTCGCCTTGGGCGTTGTTGGTCGAGGGGCGCGTGCCTTGCCAGACGCCGGTTCCGGCGCCTGTTGCGTCGAAATTAGCAAAAGAGCCATCGCGGAAGAGCTCGAAGCCGTGCATCACCGTGTCCTGGTCATTGAATTCTCCCGTGACTGCTCCGATCAGATTGATGGCAAAAGCGGCGGAGCCTTCCCCTGGGGCGGTGCTCGCTGCCGGATCCTGGAAGCTGGCAAACGAGCCATCTGGGTAGCGCGTGAAAACGTGAGCGACGCCGTCCGAGTCCAGGGAGTATCCCGTGATCTCCCCCTTCGCATTGATGCTCGCGGCGATGGTGCCCAGCCCGCCGCCGGTTCCGGCGTAAGGCGCGTCGATAATTTTGATTCTCCCCCCCGTTCCGCGCACAAAGCCGTGGTAAGTGTTGTTTGCGTCCACAAAGAACCCGGTGACGGCGCCACTTGAGTTGAGGCACGTTTCCTCGCAAGGGTAGGTGAATACCGACCCGGCAGGGTCGAACGAGCTGAAATCGTCATGGGCCAACCGGACAAACCCGTGGTTCACACCGTATTCGTCGATGTAGGTTCCGGCCGTCGCTCCTTTCGAGTTGATGTTGGTTGCCAAAGTGCCCTCGCCCGGGTCCCTGCCCGCACCCGGCGCAGCAAAGGGGATGAATTGGCCGTTTGGGTATCGCAGGAAGCCGTGATACACGCCGCTCGAGCCCTGGAACGCGCCCGCGATCACGCCCTGGTTGTTAATGGCGTACGCCACCGTGCCTTGGCCATTCTCCAGGCCCGCTCCGGGGGCATCAAAGGAAGTAATAGCGCCGTCCGGCGCGCGGAGGAAGCCCCGCATCACATCGTTCGTGCTTGGGTAGGTATGGGAGTAGGTACCCACGACCATTCCCAGGTCATTGTTGGCGAGGGGGGTGGTTCCACAGCCCACGACACCCAGGAAAGCGCTGGCACACACGGATGACCACACCGCGTCCGCGCCTGAAACGTCGAATGGGATGGGCTGGGGCTGCTGAGCGCTTGCGGGGACGCCCGCGCTTAGCATCCAGACGACAAAGCCAAACGTCGCGCACACCATGGACCTTCTCACATTTCCGAGACCTGGCACGAGATTAAAATGAGACCTTGTATGTTTCGTCATAGTCTTTGCCTTCCAGCGCGCAGCCGATGCGAACAGCAGTGGCCGGCGTGCGGACTCTCCTTTCTCTCGGAGCGAATTCAGAGAAACACGCGGGTTGAATCGTTCGGGTGAACCAACGGCGGGCAATACGCTCAAGACACGCGCAGTGGCCGCAGCCTCAAGCGGCTCGTCGTGCAACGGCGTCCGGTAAGAGTGAACGGCAATACCCTAGCGCCGTACGCAGGGAAGGTCAAGCAGAATTCTGGCCGCGCGGAACCGTGGGTGGCGTATACGTCCCGACGCTCGTTGTCGGGATGTATGCGCCTCTTTAGCATCAGAGAGGCGCAGACATGCCAAAGAACGGCACGCCACCCGCGCTGCGGTGGTTTGAGAAACACTCCCCTCCTCTACAGGACATAGGCGCTAGTTTAAGACACGAAAACTGCCTTTAAGCCACGGCAGTGGCGCCGTCGTGTAGCCCACGGCGCAAACCGCGGGATACGTTGACAGCCCACAGCCTCTCAGCCCCGTCAGGGGCGACATCAGTGGCGAAGGGGTTCGTGTCACGCTTTTCGGCGGATGGTTCTCGCCCCTGACGGGGCCCAGAAACTCGATGGGAAACACACTTTCCCACGGCGTGCGCCATGGGCTAAATGACTTCGCCCGCTACGTGGGCTTACAGGCGACCAAGCGCTTATTCTCGCGACTATGAGGGCAGGGGGGGCGATTCGGTCGACGACTCCTAACCCCTCCTTTTCAAGGAGGGGAACCGCAGGCTGGCGCCGGTCTTACCGGCGAGGAGCGCCTTCATCCCTTCAAGGCCTTGGGTGCGGTGTTCTGGCCAGACACGTTTCAGCGCCGATAGGCTGAATCTCCCAATAAACTTCTGGTTTTCGTGAAATCAGGAGAATGTTCTATCAGACTGGCCAACTTCGTGTAATGAGTGGCCATCTTCTTCGCAGCCGAGGCGGCCTTTTCTTCATTCTCAGCGAGATGCTCGTACATTCGTTTCAGTTCGCGAACCGAGGCTGAGTCAGATTCCGAAGTCGCCGCCATCTCTCGATAGATCGCGACGATGCTACGGCACGACTGCTCCAAAGCTTCCTCCTGCAAAGCCAAGTCCTTGACCAGGGAAGCTGCCTCGCTTTGAGTTAGCACGGGCTCGCTGCTGGACGACTGCTGCGAGAGAGTGAGGCTTGGACAGGCAAACAGGAGCGCCGAAAGGAGAATTGCTCGGTGGAATTGCAGTTTCATTTTGACCTCCTAATCACTGAATCTGTCGAGCCTGGGTGAAAAGTTGGGCCACCGCGTCCTCCAAGTCAGGCCGCCGGAATTGCCTCATCCCGCGCTGTTCTTTCGGCACGCCGAAGGCCGAATCGATGGATGCTTTGCCCTGCCGATAAACAGCTCGCTCCTCCGGGCGGCGCAACCTTTCCCGCCGGATAGCGGAACCCCAACTTCTTTAGACTACATGATGTTATATGTACCGACAGCATACATAATATGAGTCTCTGTCATAAAATCTTCTTATCTTGTTGGGTCTGGCGCGGCGGAATCGCAATGCAGGATTCTGAATTCCGCAAGATGGGTTATGAACGGACTCCGGCGCGGAAATTCTCTGCGGGACGCGAAGGCATTCAGCAATAGTAGATGTCGGCTGTGGCGGCGCGGACGCGGTCGCCACGCAGACTGTGCAAGGACACCCCTACAGGGCGCCGGTTTTTCCTGCGAGAAGCGATTTCATCCCTTCAAGGCCTTGAGAGCCGGCGGCCAGCAGGCAAACGGCGGCGAGGACAGGACAGAGGCCGGCGACCAGAATCGCCGGTCCGAAATGCTTTCGGGGCCCCAGAATTAATCCGGTGATTATGGGCGCGGCGGCGCCTGCGGCCACGGAGACGGTGTTCAGGAAACCGATCGTGCGCCCCACCATGTTCCTGGGCGGCACGTGCTGTGAGATCGTCCAGAAATTCGAGTTGCCGATTCCGGTGGCGCACATCGCAAGGGTGAGGATGGGGAGCGCCCAGGAACGATCCTGCGCCACGAGCAGCAACAGGATTGCTCCGGTGCCGATATATCCCGCAACCGCAAATCGCAGGCGAGCGGGGAAAACTCCGATGCGCGCCGCCCATTTATCCACCGCCCAGCCCGCCGTGACGTTAACGATCGCCATGGAAAAGAGGGCGGTGGAGACCACGCGCCCCATTTGGAGTGTTGAAAACCCTCGGGAGAGGATTAAGTAACTCGGCACCCACGTCAAGACGAAGTACCAATAGTAGGACGACAGCAGGATGCTCAACGACATTGCCCAGAAGGTCCTGTTGCCTGCGAACATTCCCCACCTCCAGGGTTGCGAGGGCTCGGATTCTTCAGCGAGCGTGGGGGGCGCATTGGATTCCCCCTTTCGCGGGAATGACGCGGTATCAGAGGGAGCAGCGATCCACCAGCAAGGCAACCACACGAGCGCGCCTAATCCCGTTATGGCAAACATCATGCGCCATCCGAAGCGGTCCAGCAGAATGGCGCCGACCAGCGCGCCGATGGCCGGCCCTATGTTCTGGCCCGAAATATAGATCGAGGTGGGCAGTCCTTGATTCTGGGGGGCAAAGTTGTTGCGGATGAAAGAAATGCTGGCCAGCGGCGCTACGGCTTCCGCAAGGCCCAACAGCAACCGCAAGCCGGTGATGTCCGCAGGGGCGCGGCTGAGGGCAATCGCGGCCGAGGCTACTGACCAGACGAGGAAACCGGCCGCATAAGTGCGGCGTATGCCGAAGCGATCCACGATCGCGCCGGCCGGCATTTGAAACACGCCGTAAGTCCAGAAGAAGGCCGAGAGGAGCACGCCCATGGCGGCGGGGGCAATGCGGAAATCACGCATGATCGAGGGCGCGGCGACGCTGAGGTTGCCGCGATCAATGTAGTTGATCACGATGCCAAGAAAGACGAGAGCGAGGACAACCCAGCGGCGGCGCATGGGGTTTCGATTACATGCACGCGGATTCAGGCCTGTCATCCTGAGCGCAGCGAAGGATCTCTGCAGTTGTGCGCAAGTCGTTCGACCCTAGGAAACTACGGAGATCCTTGGCTGCGCTCAGGATGACCGCCTTCGACTTTTCCTACTTTACAAACTTGATGATCCCAAAAGTCGCGGGCTGGTGGAACGAACCGTTGGCGCCTGAGGGCAAAGGGCTCCACGAAAGGAATCGGCGTTGCGAATCGTCGCCGGGGCCGTCGCAGCGGTAGAGATTGATGCGCCATTCGTCTCCTGCTTTGATGTCGTTGGCGTGCATGGAGCTGACCGGGATGCGCATTTCAACCGTCCAGGCTTTATGCGAGGCGTCGACTTTTGTAGCGTGCTCGAAGTGCGAATCCCAGGCGGCGTCATTCATGGGATTCTTGCTGAGATCGATCTCGAGGTCGATCCACTGGTTGTTCGGCGCTACTTCGAACTCGTAATAGTGGAGGAAACGCTCGGGTTGGGGATTGATGAACGCTTCCACCACGTCGCGGTTCCAGAGTTCCCATCGCTCTTTCGCAGGATCCTCGCCGGCGTAGATGTTCAGGGACTGGTATCGGCACCAGTATGCGAAGTAGATGTAATGAGGCGTCCAGAGACTTGCCGCCTGGGTCTCAGAACCGGCCAGCGGTTTGTGGCTCATGCGGTCGCCCAAGGTTACGCGCGCGGCATCCTTCCAGACGCCTTTCGTGAGGTCGCCGTTCGGGACGAAATCGGCAGCCAAAGAGTTCGAGGTCATGGAGACTTTCCGAATGTATTGTTTTTTCTCCGGCACGTTCTGCGCACCTCCCCGTACTGTTAACAGACAGGCAAAAGCCAGCGCCATCAGTGGCGCGATCAACAGAATAGCCCAACGTCGCATCAGGGTCCTCCATAAATGAGTCCATGCAATATAGCAGGATGAAACGAAAAACAAAACCCGCCGCTAGTGTCGTGTCTCAACAATTCGCGATATAAGTCGAGACGATACGGCCGCGTGTCAGCAGCCCCGTCAGGGGCGCTATAAAGTAGCCCAGGGCGCAAGCCCTGGGTTGGACAGCCCTCACCCCGCCTTCGGCACCCCTCTCCCGCCGAGCGGGAGAGGGGACGGGGGCATAGGCGCTAGAATAAGAGTTTGACTTTTGTCGCTGCTTGTGTATGCTTCTGGCATGGATAAGAACTTGATAGTGAAGGATTGGAAGTATCTGTGCCAGTTTCTACC
>Ga0326727_10018901_pt1 | contig 13979 bp, 7 predicted proteins | sample MB2enrmetagenome_FD_207643 | JGI IMG/M metagenome (GOLD analysis project Ga0326727, IMG submission 207643) | Lab enriched peat soil microbial communities from McLean, Ithaca, NY, United States - MB29MY | ecosystem: Environmental > Terrestrial > Soil > Wetlands > Peat | place: USA: New York... | reverse complement strand
TGCAGTCATCCCTCAGGGGCTAAAGCCCGCGTTGATTTTGCGGGACTTTTTCGGCATGGCTGAAGCCATGCCCTTTCAAAAACGATTTCATACTATAAGTTTTTAGACAGATTCTTAGAAGCGCGGGGTCTATTTTTTCCTCCAACCTGGCAATTTCAGAGAGATTTTTTCCTTCGGATTTTCACTTTGGGGAGCAAGGCCCTTCGCCCACCAGCTCAAGATGGGCTCTTCGGCCCCGATTTCACGTGCATACGATTCCCATGACCTTAGAAGTAGGGCGTTGTTTTCGGCGAAGTTCTCGACGAAGGCCTCGAACTCCTGCGGCGTCAGCGCCGGGCTGAGCAGGTAGCCCTGGAAGGCGTAGCAGCCAAGAGCGCCAAGAAAGCCCCGTTGTTCCTCTGTTTCCACGCCCTCGGCGATTACCGACAAGCCCATCGCGCGGCCCAGCGAAATGACGGTCTGCGCAATGGCGCCGCTGGTGGCGTCCACCAGAATGTCGCGCACGAAGGCCCGGTCGATCTTCAGGCAATCCAGAGGAAGCCGCTTCAGGTAGGTCAGCGACGAATAGCCGGTACCGAAGTCGTCCAGCGAGAAGCTCAAGCCATGCGACTTGAGTTCGGCCATCTTGGCGATGACCTCCTCGATATTTTCCACCAGCATACTTTCGGTAAGCTCCAGCCTGAGATTCCTGGGATTGACCCCGAAGCGTTCAACGGTCGTCAGCACCTGTCTGACAAAATCCGGCTGGCGGAACTGCAAGGCGCTGATGTTGATCGAAATCAACAGATCGGCGGTCTGCTCCCGGCTCGCCCAGCTGGCAATCTGCCTGCAGGCGGTTTCCAGTACCCAATTTTCCAGCGGCAGAATCAGGCCCGTCTCCTCGGCCAGGGCAATGAACTCACTGGGCGCCACGATGCCGCGGACGGGGTGGCGCCATCGGATCAGAGCCTCGGCGCCGGTCAAGCGGCCACGCGCCACTTGAGGCTGATAGTAGAGCAGGAACTGGTTTGTCTTGATCGCCTGGCGCAGATCGTCTTCCATCTCAGCGTGGGCGTGGACGGCCGACAGAAGGGCAGGGGAGAAGAAGCGCATGGTGTTGCGGCCCGCCGTCTTGGCCTGCTGCAGGGCAATATCGGCCTGCTGCAAAATTTCATCGGCGCTCGATGACTGGTCTCTGAAGAGCGTGACGCCGATGCTGGCCGACGAAAGACATTCATGGCTTCCGAGCAGGCAGGGCTGGCCGAGCGAAGCCAGAATCTTTTCGCCCGCGGCCTCGGCCTGGGCCGCTGCCTCCGCGGCAATCTCGCTCAGGCCTTCGAGCATGACGAGGAACTCATCTCCGCCCAGCCGGCCCACGGTGTCGGTCTCGCGGACGCAGGCGACAAGGCGCCGGGCGACCTCGCGCAGCAGAAGGTCGCCGGTGTGATGGCCCAGGGTGTCGTTCAGCATTTTGAAGTTGTCCAGATCGATAAACAGCAGGGCCTGCGAGGATTCATTGGGAGCGCCGGCGGCCGCTCTCTGGCGCAACTGCTCCAGCAGCAGGCGGCGATTGGGCAGAGCGGTCAGCGGGTCATAGAATGCCAGATTCCGGATCTCCTCCTCGGCCAATTTGGCCTGGGTAATATCCCGCGTGATTGAAAGAACGCAGGGCGTGCCGTCAACCTCGATGATCGACGACGACAACTGCCCCCAGAGCATTTCTCCATTCTTTTTCCTGAAGCGGGCCACCAAATCACGGCAAATCGATTTGTCGAGCAGCATTTGCACCATCTTTTGCCGGTCGCATTCGTCGGCCCAAATCCCCAGTCCCAGCGAAGTGCGCCCTATGACCTCCTGGCGCTCATAGCCGACTATATCGGAGAAGGCCTGGTTGCAATCGATGAAGGCGCCATCGCGCAGGCGGCTGATATTAATGGCGTCAATGCTGGTCTGAAAGGCGATGCGGTAGCGCTCCTCGCTTGACCGCAGCGCTTGCTGAACCGTGGCCAGGTGCTGCTCGGCGGCTTTGCGGGCATTGATGTCTTCAACGATGGCGATGCTGTGAAGCGCGCGTCCCTCGGCGTCGCGTTGCACCGAGAAAGTAACCTTTGCCCAGGTCGAACTGCCGTCCTTGCGCAGGTAGCGTTTCTCCAGGCTGGCGCCTTCGATCGCGCCGCTCGCCAGCTGTTGGCGCGCGGCCTCACTCTCCGCCCGATCCTCCGGCAGCGTGATCTGCAGGAAAGTCATGCCCGGAATTTCCTCTTGAGAGTAGCCGACGATCTCGGCGAAACGCTTGTTGCACCTCAGGAACCTTCCGTCGAACGAGGCATGAACGATGCCCACCGCAGCCTGCTCAAAGGTCGAGCGGTAGCGTTCCTCGCTTGACCGCAGCGCTTGCTGGGATGCGGCCAGATGCTCTTCGGCTGCCTTGAGGGCGTTGATGTCCTCGACCAGAACGATCAGGTGCAGCGCACTCCCCTCGCTGTCGCGATGTACCGACATGGTCACTTTTGCCCAGGTAAGGCTGCCATCCTTGCGGATATAGCGTTTTTCCCAGCAGAAGGTGTCCAGCGAGCCGCGCTGCAATTGCTCTTGAACATTGAGACTGGAGGATCTATCCTCCGGGGCGGTGATCTGCTCCAAGGTGAAGCCCAGCAATTCACTGGCAGCATAGCCCAGCAGCTCTGCAAAGCGCGCGTTGCAGCGCAATATCCTGCCTCCAAACGTGGTGTGGATAATACCCACCGGGGCCTGCTGGAAGGTGGAGCGATACAGCTCTTCGCTGTTGCGCAGTTGCATCATCACCCGCTTCTGCTCGGAGATGTCCACTATGAAGCCATCGCTGTAGAGGAGCTGCCCATCGCTGTCGCAAACATTGCGGGCATTCAGCGAAACCCAGATGACGGCGCCGTCCTTGCGCTTGAGCTGGCACTCGAATCCCTGGACGAATCCCTGCCGGGCCATTTGCTGAATATACGTGGCGCGCTCCTCCAGGTCCGCCCACGCATCCTGAGAAACGTCATTGACCGCAGCCAGCAGATCCTGAGGGGAATCGTAGCCCAGAATCCGCGCCAGGGCCTGGTTTACCGTCAGGGGGTGGCCCTCTGGGGAGGCTTGAAAGATTCCCTCGATGGCGCCCGAAGATGTCCTGGTACTTTCTTTCAACATTATGGAGCGCTTTTTCCGTCGCCTGGCGTTCGGTGATGTCCTTTCCAAAGATGCAAATGCCGGCGGTTTTGCCCTCGACCACGATGGGCTTGAAGGTCAGATCCAGGGTGCGGCCGCTTAGTGAGAAATATTCGGTCTGGAAGGAGCCTTCTTGGAGAACGCGTTCATAGAACCGCGGCCAAAGCGCCGCCCGCTCAGGCGGAAACTGGTCATAAAGGCGTATTCCCGCCGCCGGCCGGATACCATAGGTCGCCTCGATGTACCGGCACAGCGCCTGGTTGAAGGTAATCAGGCGGTAATCCAGGTCCACCGACCAGATCAGGTCTTCGGTGCTTTCGATCAAGGCCGAGAGATTGGCTCCAGCTTGATGGGACATTAAGTCACCCTCAGACCCCGCAATCTTCCGCTTAACAATCGGCCACGCACTGCTTGAGGGTGGGGATGCAAGCGAACCATTGCGGCTGTATCTCCGAACTGCCTCCGAATGCCGCTCCTCCCTTAAAATGACATCCTCGTTCATAGGGGAAACGGAATAGTTATTAGAACATTCTCCGAACCATACTGATTCGCCTATGAGTGTACGCCAAAAACGGAAATTATTAATAGATCTTTTATTCTGAGCACTATTTAGCGTTAACTTAGCACTAAGCCACTTAACAGGCTGCCAGCGGCCCTTTCGCCGAATCTGTTCAGCCGCAAGACCAGAGTTAAGGAACCTCCGCACAAGGGTTGGCAGCGGCGCAAAGCGCAACGGGCGCCATTCCCGGAGGGGAGTGACGCCCGCTGCCTGCCGCGAATTGGAGGTAAACCTAGGCCGTTTCCAGGGGATGAGAGTCGTAATGCAGCAGCACGGCCACGGCGCAACTGGTGAGCCGGGTTTCGGCCGAGTCTGCGCGGCTGGTGAGGATGACCGGAACGCGCGTGCCGAGCACGATGCCGGCCAACTGCGCGCCGCCCAGGTACTCCAACTGCTTGGCCAGCATGTTGCCGCTTTCCAGGTCGGGCACCACCAGAATGTCGGCCTGCCCGGTGACCGGCGAAACCAGCCCCTTGATCTGGGCGGCCTTCAGGCTGACCGCGGTGTCGAAGGCCAGCGGGCCGTCGAGAATGGCGCCGGTGATCTGGCCGCGATCGGCCATCTTGCACAGGGCCGCGGCATCCAGCGTGGACTTGATCTTGGGGTTGACCGTCTCGATGGCCGAAAGCAGCGCCACCTTGGGCTGGGGAATGCCCAGCGCGTGGGCCAGGGCGATGGAGTTCTGCACGATGTCGATCTTGTCTTCAAGCTCGGGCTCGATGTTGATCGCCGCGTCGGTAATCAGCAGGGTGCGGTCGTAGGCCGGGGTGTCCATGATGAAGACGTGGGAGATGCGGTGGGAGGTGCGCAGGCCGGTTTCGCGCTGCATGACCGCCTTCATCAGCACGTCGGTGTGCAGACTGCCCTTCATCATCGCCTGGGCCTGGCCGTTGCGGCACATGGCCACGCTCAATTCGGCGGCCTTGGCCTCGGTATCGGCCTGGACGATGGGGAAGGCGCTGATGTCAACGCCAATTTTAGCGGCCAGCGCCCTGATTTCGGCTTCGTCGCCGATCAGCGTGGGCTGGATGAGCCCCTCGGCGGCGGCTTCCACGGCGCCTTGGAGCGCCACGTCCGACAAGGGCCAGCAGACCGAGGTTGTGATAGCCGGCAACTCTTTACAGCGGTCGAGAAACTTGTGAAAAACGTGAAAGTCGGCAGGATGGCCGACCAGCGGGTCAACGGCTACACCTTCAACCAGCGGGGCAAGATCGTGATCGTTCATGGGAATTTTCTCCGAGCCCGCACAGCGGATGGCTGGCAAGCCTTCCATATTATTATTAAATTCTTAATCACTATATAAAATTCTCACTTGATTGTCTCTTTTGTTTGCGCCAAAAACCACACTCTGACACTTTGTGCTGTATCGTGAAACCGCGTGCGGCGCATCAATAAAACGGGTTGGTTCATACAGGGGAGAGGGAAGGGGATTAGCGGCTCTGGCGAAACTACCTGGAGGTAAACCCGCCAAGCGGCTTAATAGCCCCGGCTAAGGTGCGTTGACCATGCTTTTGCTCTAGAGCATTTTCGCTTTTACTGTAGACTTCCGTGCCCCATCCATTTCCGCGTTTGTTGCGGAAATGGGTGGGATACCAATGCAGTCCAGGTCTACACAATTTCCGAAAATGCTCTAACCCCAGCTCCTGCAATCGATTACTCTGGAGAGTTGAAGGAGCCTCCATGACCGTCATCCGGCAGGAAGATTTTGTGGCGAGCGTTGCCGCGGCGTTGCAGTACATCAGCTACTACCACCCGGTGGATTTTATTCGCAGCCTGGCCAGGGCCTACGAACGGGAGGAATCGCCGGCGGCCCGCGACGCGATCACGCAGATCCTCGTCAATAGCCGGATGTGCGCCGAGGGGCACAGGCCCATCTGCCAGGATACGGGGATCGTGAATGTCTTCGTGAAGATGGGTTTGGAGGCACGCTTTGAGCCCGCGCTGGGCGAAGAGCCAAAAGACTTGCAGGAGATGGCGGACGAGGGCGTCCGGCGGGCGTATCTCGACCCGGAGAACAAGCTGCGGGCTTCGATTCTGGCCGATCCGGCGGGCAAGCGGATCAATACCAGGGACAATACGCCGGCGGTGGTGAATGTGGAGCTGGTCAAGGGCGCGACGGTCGAGGTGACGGTGGCGGCCAAGGGCGGCGGCTCGGAGGCCAAGAGCCGGTTCATTATGCTGAATCCCTCGGACTCGGTTGTCGAGTGGGTGTTGAAGATGGTGCCGGGGATGGGCGCGGGATGGTGTCCACCGGGAATGCTGGGCATCGGGATTGGCGGCACGGCGGAGAAGGCAATGCTCTTGGCCAAGCAGTCGCTGATGGCGCCGATCGATATTCAGGAGCTGAAGGCGCGCGGGGCCTCAAACCGCGCCGAAGAACTGCGGCTGGAAATTTACGACAAGGTGAACCGGCTGGGAATTGGCGCGCAGGGGCTGGGCGGGCTGACGACGGTGCTGGATGTGAAGGTGCTCGATTACCCGACCCACGCCGTCAACCTGCCGGTAGCGATGATTCCCAACTGCGCCGCCACGCGCCACGCCAGTTTTGTGCTGGACGGCTCGGGCCCAGTCTATCTGGACCCGCCGAGCCTCGACGACTGGCCCAAGCTGACCTATGACGTTTCGACGGCGCGGCGGGTGAATCTGGAGACGGTGACCCGTGCGGAGGTGGCCACCTGGAAGCCGGGCGAACGGCTGCTCCTGACCGGCAAACTGCTGACCGGCCGTGATGCCGCCCACCGGAGATTGACGGAGATGCTCGACCGGGGAGAAAAGCTGCCGGTGGACTTCCACGGGCGGTTTATCTACTACGTGGGTCCGGTGGACCCGGTGCGTGGCGAGGTGATGGGGCCGGCCGGCCCGACGACCGCCACTCGTATGGACAAGTTCACCCGCCAGATGCTGGCCCAGACCGGGCTGCTGGGGATGGTGGGCAAGGCCGAGCGGGGACCGGAGGCAATCGCGGCGATTCGGGAGTTTGGCGCGGTCTACCTGATGGCGGTGGGCGGCGCGGCCTACCTGGTCTCGAAGGCGATTCGCGGCGCGCGCGTGTTGGCCTTCGAGGATTTGGGGATGGAGGCGATTTATGAATTTGACGTGCGTGAAATGCCGGTGACCGTGGCCGTGGACGCGAAGGGGACCAGCGTCCACCAGACCGGCCCGGCGGAGTGGCAGCGGCGGATTGCGGGGATTCCGATTCTGCAGTGACAGCAAACAGCTAATTTGCAAACTGCGCCAACTGCTCCGGCTTCGGCTTGGGGGTGAAGAGGCTGACCACCACCATGGCCGCGACGGCCGCCACCAGCGCCGGGAAGATGGCGTCGCGGCTGGCCAGCCCAGGCGGCAGGAGGGCCTTTACAGCCTTGATCTCCCACCCCAGCGTGACCACCGTCCCCGCCGCGATGGCCGCCACGGCGCCCCAGGCCGTGACCCGTTTCGAGTAAAAAGCCGCCAGCACCACCGGCGTCAGCGCGGCGGAGTAGATGGTGTAGGCCCAGAGCATTTTTTCGAGGATGCTCTCGGCGTAGACGGCCTGATAGAGCGCCCAGCAGCCCACCAGCACCACGGCCAGCCGCGAGACGATCAGAACCCGTTTATTCGAGGCTCCCGGCGCGATATAGCGCACAAAAATGTCGTTGACTAGGTTGGTGGCCGGCGAAAACAGGTAGTTCGAGGCCGTCGAAATGACCTTGGCGAAGACCGCGCCCAAGAGCAGCGCGCCCATCACGGCGGGCAGCCCATGGCGCGCCGTGTAGGGGATGATCTCGTAGGGGCGGCTGGCCGCCTCGCCGGTGGGATAAAGCGCCGAACCGAAGACGGCGATGGCCACAATCAGCGTCTCCAGCACGACAGTGCCCGCGATCCAGCCGATGACCGACAGACGCGCGTCTTTTTCCGAGCGGGCGGAGAAGAACTTCTGGTACATCACCTGGTTGCCCAGCATCAGCAGCAGTACGGGCAGCATGAATTCCAGCGCGCGCAGCAGGCTCAGGTCGCCCAGCACCTGAAAGTGGGAGGCCGGCAGCGCCCGGTGCAAACCTGCCCATCCACCCGCCTTCAGGAAGAGCATCGGCGTGGCCAGAATGCAGATCACGGTGACCAGCGAGCCGATGGCCACGTCCATGTAGGCTACCGACGACATACCGGCCAGGGCCGTAGTGAAAATGACAAAGGCGGCGATGATGTAGGTGCCCAGTTCCGGCGTCACCGTTTCAGGGAAGATAAGGTGCAGCACGTTGCCGCCGCCCTTGAACTGGTAGCTGGTGATGCCGGCATAGGCAGCCAGAATGGCGAAGGTGCCCAGCACCCGCGCCGTCTGATTGTAGCGAGCCTCCAACAGGTCGGGCAGCGTGAACTGCGCGAATTTGCGCGCCCGGGGCGCGATGAAGTAGATCAGCAGCAGGCCCAGCCAGCCTCCTGCCGGCTGCCAGAGCGCGGCAAAGCCGTTGCGGTAGGCGTTTTCCGCCCCGGCAAAAAGGCTTCCAGCACCGATCCACGAGGTCAGCAGGGTCAGAACCAGCACTGCGGCGGGCAGCGAGCGTCCGGCTACCAGGTAGTCGGCCTTGGTCTTCGCCTGGGAGGAGCGATAGAGCGCAACCGCCAGCAGCACAACAACAATGACAGCCAGAACAGCGACATACAGAGGGGACATTCGCGGGCTTCCTCGTTCATATTGCCGGCTTTCCGCCAGTTTAGCGGATGCGCCCCCATGCAGGCGGATCCAGTGCTGGCGGAGGGGCGAGGCCCCGCGCGGTTTAACCGAAATTTGACCTCAGCCTAGCCGGTTGATAGACTGTATTTGCGGGGTGGAGCAGCCCGGTAGCTCGTTGGGCTCATAACCCAAAGGTCGCTGGTTCAAATCCAGCCCCCGCAACCAAAACTTGAGATTCTAAATGGCTTCCGAGTTTAACCGGAGGCCATTTCCGCGTTTGTACTAAGCCGCTCGGCTTGCAGCCTATCCGTCGGATCCTTCACGAAGTCCGAGCCGTCCACCAGATTCTGCCAAGGGCGAAAACTGTGTCACACGAAAACTTGCTGCGGTGACGCGCTCCGGGCTCACGGTCTAGTATGTGTCAATCGGATAATAGTAAACGCATTCGCGTGGCAGTATGGAGAGTTCAGTGAAAACGCTTGCATTTGCGACTAGCGCGGAGAAGATTAGCTAGCTCACAGAGAAGATTAGCTCGCTCATTGTTGATAGCACTAAGCCCACACCGAAACCTATCTCGGCGAAGCTTGAGCGCATAAAACTTTCTGCGGACATCGAAGACGGGGCAGGGCTGTGCAACCTCATTCAAAACTTAGGTCTCATGATTGATGCTCAATGCCCGAAGCAGATATCAATTTTCCAGCGGGGAGGTCACAATTCTATAACTCCTCATCTGTCTATTTACTTGACGATACCGACCCCAAGACGTAGCGTTTTGGGGTTATGAGTGAAGACAAATATCCTCGAACTCTGTTGGATTTGGAGCGGCGTTTCGGTAGCGAAGAGGCGTGCATTGAGTATCTTGCAACTCTGCGCTGGCCCGAGGGGTAAGTGTGCCCGCGTTGCGCCGGGATCGAGGTTTGGCGGCTTGGACGAGACCGCTGGCGATGCGGGATGTGCCGGTACGAGATGCCGTTACAGCAGGCACGGTGTTTCAGGACAGTCATCTGCCTCTGACGATCTGGTTTCAGGCGATGTGGCAGATCACCGGCCAGAAGAACGGCATCAGCGCTCTGGGCCTGCAACGGGTTCTTGGCTTGGGTAGCTATAAGACAGCCTGGGCGTTACTACACAAGTTGCGAAGGGCTATGGTTCGTCCGGGGCGAGATCGCTTGGACGGTGTTGTCGAGATTGAGCGCGGCGATTCATAAAATAGCAGGTTCTTCGACTCCGTTGGTCGCAAAGAACGCGACCAACTCCGCTCAGGATGACAGATCATTTCTTTAACGAATAAATGACTCAGGACACTAGTAGGTGGCAGTTGCGACCTCACGCTATACCAATGCCGAAAATGCTATACAGGCTTCAGTGCCTCAAATTCAGCAGTTTTTCGCGGTCCATCGGATTCCCGTCCAGGATGAGGCCGGAGATGCGGCGGGTGTTCCAGATGTTATGGGTGGGATCGGCGTCGATGACGAGAATATCGGCGCGGCGGCCTGGAGCGATCAAGCCCAACTCGTTCCAGCCGTACTGAAGGCTGTAGTTGTTGGTGGCCGCGGCCAAGGCCTCGCGCGGCGAAAGCCCCAGGCGGACCAGCAGCTCCAGTTCGGTGTGCATGGAAATGCCGGGCAGGGAGCCGTAGACCGGTGCGCCAGAGGCGGCCAGGTAGTGGGGATGAGCGAAAAAAATAGTTTTGTTGATCTGCCACAGCCGCAGCGCGGACTGTTCGGCCTTCTTGCGCTGGTTCTCTTCCATCCAGCGTTGGGTGGCGGCGGGCAGGTGGTGGGTCCAGGGCGGGAGCGGGTAGACCATTTCGCCGGTGGCGCGATCCGTGGGGTCGAAGACGCGAGCTGGATCGATAAGTGCGGCGGCCGGCTCCTTCCACAGGTTGCGATGGCCGGGCAATTCAGCGTAGTAGAGGCTGAAGGCGGGCATCAGCGCGGCGTGATGGGCGGCCAGGAAGCGGGCGTAGGCGCGCAGGTGCAGATCGGTGGGCGGCAGGCGCTCGGCGTAGTCGTAGGCGGTGGTGGCGGCCGCGCCTTCGGAGTCTTCGACCAGCGGCTGTTCGAGTTCGTCGGGAATAACGCCCAGGTCGTAGCGGTCCATGCGCGGCAGCGCGTCCACGCCGGCCTCGACGCCCACTTTGTAAGGAGTGGAGACGAACTCACCATACGTGGCCAGGCCCAACTGGTGGGCGCGGGCGACGATCCACTGGACATTGGCGGCGGTGACGTCGCGGCCCAGCAGGACGGCGCGCGTTCCCAACCGGGCGGTCTCGGTGAGTTGGCGGAGGGTGACGTCGGGGCTCAACTCGACCGGATGGGCCCCCTCCCTGAGCTTGAGAACCCACTCGGGACGACTGGCTAAATGGCTCCAGTTGCCGGTCGAGCCAACCGAGTCCAGCAGGTAAAGGTGGGGAGCGGGCGAGGCGGAAAAATCGACCCAGCCGCGGCGGGCGTCGCTGACGGCGACTACCGTGGTAACGCCCATGTAAAGGTCAGCGTTGGCCTGGCCCTGGGAGTTCATGCCGGCGAAGCCGTCGATCAGGCCTGGAATGAGGAATTTGCCGGTGCAGTCGATAACCCGTGCGCCCTTGGGGATGGAGACCGCCGTGCGCGAGCCGACGTCAGTGATGCGGCCGTCGCGCACGATGACGACAGCGTCCTTGAGGTCGTTGGCCGAGCGGCCCCAATTGGTTACGTCCACTACCGTGCCGCCAGCCAGCACCAGCGGAGCCGGGGAGAGGCTCTTGGGCCCAAATGGAGACGGCGTCTGCGTCCAGGCCAAAACGGGGGCCAAAACCAATCCAACAGCGCCCAACAAAAAGAGACGAGCAGCTCTCATAGGAATAAGCAGTCTTTTGAGGATTGTCGCACATGGGGCAGGGGGCGCGGAACCGGCGCAGGACTTGGTTCCAGGGCAGACGCCTCTTCGTTGTGGCGGCAAAGCAAAGGGAGGAGGCTTTCGGGCATTGGAAAATGCGATTCTGACACTTCTGGCAGATACTCACGCCGACGAGTTTTCCGCAGCCTGTAAAGCTTATCCCTTCACCCGAAGCCGGATTTTGTGGCAGGTCTTCAGGCTGGCCGGCGGCTGGCCAGCCGCGCCAGTCCCTGCCGGGCCAGATCCGCAATCGCACGGGCGAGAGTGGCGGAGGCGTTCAGCGATTCCGGCCGTTCCAGGCGCAGATTCAGCTTGGCGGCGAACTCGCGGAAGTAAATGTCCACGTCGTAGAGGATTTCGACGTGGTCGGAGAGGAAGCCGATGGGCTGAAGCAGAATCGCGTGGGCGCCGGTGGAGGCAATCAATTCCAGCATCTCTTCGACGGTGGGGCCGAGCCAGGCGGTGGTGGAGCTTGCGCCCTGGCTCTGGAAGGCGAAGGACCACTGCGCAATCTCCGGCAGGCGTTCAGCCACCAGCTCCGCCGTACGTCTGGCTTGCTCAGCGTAGGGATCGGCGCTCTGGCCTTCGGAGGCTTGCACGGTGCGGACGGGGACGCTGTGCGCGGTAAAGAGCACGGGAACGGGCGAGCCGGCCTCCGCGCTGAGCTTGCGCCAGGCCGGCTGAAGGCGCTCCGCGAATGCGGCGATGAGGAGCGGATGCCCGGCCCAGCTTTCGGTGAAGTCGATGCGCAGGTCAGAGAACTCGACCGCGCGGCGATAGAGGCCGACGCTCAAGCGCGAGTTCTGCGGCGCAAGGCAGAGGACTGCGGCTTCTTCCACGCCATCGGCGCGCATTTGGCGGATCACGCCAGCGATGTAGGGATGCCAATTGCGCATGGCTGCGTAGACGGGGACGCGCTCGCTGTTGGCGGCTAATTCGGCTTCGACGAGGCGGGCTTGTTCGAGCGTGATTTCCGTGAGCGGGCTGTGGCCGATCAGCGCGTAGCGGCGCTGAATCTCTTCGACGGCCGCGGGCGGAAGCGGTCGTCCACCGGTCACATTGCGGAGGTACTCGGGAATCTGCGCGATGGTTTCGGGAGTGCCATGGGCCAGTAAAAGGACGGCCTGTTTTACCATTTGCTGCCTCCCAGGAAGGGCTGATCAAGGGTTGTGGCTTCCCACCCTAGGCGCAAAAACAAAGGCGCGCCAAGGGTGGGGCACCCGGCGACAGGCTGGGCTTTTCAGTTCGTATTCTGCTCCAGCCGGAACTCCTTGACCATGCGGACTACGGCCTGAACGTTTTCGACCGACGTACCGGGGACGATGCCGTGGCCCAAGTTGAAGATGTGGCCAGGGCGTCCGTTGGCGGCGCGCAAAATCTCACCCACGCGCCGCTCCAAAACCTCCCGCGGCGCAAAGAGCGTGATGGGGTCCAAATTGCCCTGCACGGCGTGACCGTGGCCCACAGCGCGCCAGCCCTCGTCGAGCGGCTGCCGCCAGTCCAAGCCGAGGACATCGGCCCCGGTGGCGGCCATTTGCGTGAGCAGACCGGCGGTTTCCACGCCGAAGTAGATCACCGGCACGCCCATCTTCCGGACGGATTGAACCAGGCGCTGAGCGGCCTCGAAGGCGTACTCGCGATAGTCGGACAGGCCGAGCGAGCCCACCCAACTGTCGAAGATCTGGATCACGTCGGCCCCAGCCTCGACCTGCAGGCGGCAGTATTCTTCTAGTACCAGCACGATCTTGTCCAAAAGGCTGTGCCACGCAGTGGGCTCGGAGTACATCATCTGCTTGGTGTGAATGTAGTTCTTCGAGCCGCCGCCCTCGATCATGTAGCTGGCCAGCGTGTAGGGTGCACCGCAGAAGCCGATGATCCCCAGCCGATCCTGAAAATGCGCGGCCACCTTCTCGATGGCGCGCGCCACGTAAATCAGCTCAGCGGCGCGATCGGTGCGGAGGGCGCGCACATCGTCCAGGGTGCGGACCGGGCGATGCACTACCGGCCCTTCGCCGGCCTGAAACTCGAAGTCCAGCCCCATCGGCTCCAGCGGCAGCAGTAGGTCGGCGAAGATGATGGCCGCGTCCACACCCAGCTTCTCGGCGGCGGTGATGGTAACCTCGGCGGCCAGCTTCGGTTGTTTGCAGATTTCCACCAGAGTGTGGAACTTGCGAATCTCGCGGTACTCCTGCATATAGCGCCCGGCCTGGCGCAGGAACCAGACCGGAGTGCGATCGACCGGCTGGCGCAAACAGGCGCGCAGGAAGCGGCTGCCGCCGGAAGGGGCTTCGGGGATCGGGCCGGAGGCGGTTCCGACGGCTGAGTTGGAACTGGCTGGCTGCATACAAGGTTGATTCTAGAGCATTTTTACTTCGGATTCAGCCCTTGAACCGGCGGCGAAGGCGGCTTTTTCTCAAGAGAACAGCCGTGCGGCGGCATGGCTTCTGCTCAGGGTTGAAACGAAAATGCCGCAGCCAGGCGGCAGAGCGGACTACTTTGTCGTGACGCGGAGGATGCGAATCTCGGGGTAGGCGCCGTCCCAGTTGGGTGAGACCGTGTCGAAGATCAGGCGGAAATCCCGCTCATCACCGGGCCTGAGCGGGGCAGCGGAGAGTGGTTCAACGTCGATGTAGGGCTCGCGCGTGCGGATGAGCTTGAGCGGCTGGCTCTCATTCTGCGCCACTTCGTGGGCGAAGTTGCGAAAGAGCACCTGCACGGTGACGT
>Ga0326727_10018900_pt1 | contig 13979 bp, 12 predicted proteins | sample MB2enrmetagenome_FD_207643 | JGI IMG/M metagenome (GOLD analysis project Ga0326727, IMG submission 207643) | Lab enriched peat soil microbial communities from McLean, Ithaca, NY, United States - MB29MY | ecosystem: Environmental > Terrestrial > Soil > Wetlands > Peat | place: USA: New York... | reverse complement strand
CCCTTCCCACTCCCCTTGGAAATCGATACAGCCGATTTCCACATTCCCACCGCCTCGACGACTACGAGATGAATTAATCTCTCGAAACCGGCCCGCTTAGGGATACGCATTCTGAGGGCAACGCCATTCGAAGCACACCCCCCACCCCCCCTCCCCTGTGAGACCCACTTTTTCAGCCCCTCCCATCGTCTAACTAATCTGGAATAAACAAGATACGAAATCACTCCATCGGCGAACCAGTAAACAGAGAGGCCCGTTTTAGAGCCGTTTTAGCCCGATTTCACCCCGAAAATCGCCCAGAATCCCCACTTTTCGCACACCCCGAAGCGGCTATTCCCTACTCCCTATTCCCTGCTCCCTGTTCGCTTTTCTTTCACGGTATTCGGCAAACCGCGAGCGCCTCATTGTGCCACTTGCAATCCAGGCCCACTGGCGCCGGATAGGAGACCAGCGCCCAGTCCACGCCAAACTCCCTCTTCAACCGTCCGAAGTCCGCAAGCTGGAAATGGGACCATCCGGCCTGGGCCAACTGCTGGCGGCGCCACACCGGCGCAAGGCTTGGCACCTGTGTCACCACCACCGTGTCCTTGATTCCATCGGACAACTGGCTGCGCTCGGCCAGGGCCCTGAAGCTGCGAAAGCCCTCGCCGGTTGCGGCCATGTAGCCGGGATCGAGCGCGAAATAGGCGTCCACCGGCGTATTCTGCCGGACCCAGCCGAAGGCCTCCAGCCAGGGGTTGGCGCTCTTCGTCCAGGGAAGCTCCAGGTGCGCGTCCAGGCCCGCGCCATCGTCGAAAACCCCCCATTGCACCAGAAACATGCCGCCGTTGATCGCCAGCAGAAAGAGTGTCCAGCGCCACAGCCGTTCCTTGACCACAAAGCGGCCCAGCAGTCCGCCACCGGCCAGGGCCAGGAAAATGTAGACCAGTTGCAGATAGCGCATCGGCTGCAGTGGAGTAAGCCGCTCCAGCGCATCAGGCGTCAGCATCGCCGTGGCCGCAATCTGCTGGAAAACGGCGTAGGCAAAGACAGCAAGGGCAAAGCGCGCCAGCCTGCCTTCGCCGTGCCGGCTCGCCAGCCGCCACAGAAGCCCGAACAGAAACAGCGGCGCCAGCGCTCCCAGCCACTCATACCAGGTCCAGCGGCCCAGAAAGAAGTAGGGGCGCGTATGCAGAGCTTCCCGCCAGGCCGGAGTCGCCGGCTCGAAGATCCACCCCAAAGGAACGGCAGCCGCCAGGGAACCCTTGAGGGCGCGCAACCCGCCCGGAACGCGCTCCAGCGATGACAGCATGAGGAATATGCAGAAGGAGATCCCGAACGCGGCCATGATCGGATGCAGCGCAAAGGCCAGAACCAGCCAAGGAACAGTCTGCCACCGTAGGCCGTCGGCAATGCGCGAAATCGCAATCAGGACCAGGGCGGTCGCCAGATTGCGCGGATGCAGATACTGGTCGGCTATGGTGAGAGCCGTTCCCGCCACCGGCAGCGTGAACATGGCTGCCACCATCGACACTGCCGCCCATTGGGCCACCGGTTCGGCGAAGAGCCGCTTGGCAATTCTTCTTGACGCCCAAAGAATCAGGAAAAGAGAGAGAAATTGCCAGAAGAGCTCCGTCCAGGCGATAGGAATTCCCGTCCACCGCACGAAGTGAGCCACCCATCCGTCAAAGACAGTTGCTTGCAGTTGCAGCCGGTAAAAATCGGAATCGTGAGGAAAGAGAGCGGGGTTCAGGTTGGCCTTCACCGCCGTCAGGTAGACTCCATCGTCTTCCAGGCCGGGGTGGTAGCCCATGGTTGCAAAGCCGAGCGCTGTGAGAAGCAGAAGTGGCGGAAATACACGAAAGAATGAGCGAAGCCTCAAACAAAAATCCCCCGGCTTTCAATCCAGCGCAGCTTTCATCCAGAAGGCTACAGCCCACGGCTTATCCCTGAAAAGGCTTCTTCGCTGCGCACCGTCCGCTACCGCCCCTATAATCGTCAAGGACATGCCATCAGCCGTGATCGAATCCTCCTTGAAGCCGTTGAACGCCGGGGCAACCCTCACGCTCCCGTTGACGACGCCAGGGGAGTGTCTTGCGGATAAGCTGGCGCTGGTCATTCCCACGCTGCGCGAAGCGGAAAACATCTCCGGCCTGCTGGCCCACGTCCGCTCGGTGCTCGATCCGCTCGCCATCCCCTACGAAATCCTGGTCGTCGATGACGACAGCCAGGATGGAACCGAACAACTGGTTTCGGCCATCGCACGCGAGGATCCGCGCGTGCGCCTCCTCATCCGCAAGGGAGAGCGCGGCCTGTCGGGCGCCATCCTCCATGGCTGGCTGCACTCCAATGCCGCCATTCTCGGCGTGATGGACGCCGACCTGCAGCACCCCCCGGAGCTTCTCCCTCAACTGCTCGCCGCCATCCAGGGTGGCCGGGACATGGCCATAGGCAGCCGCTACACGCCGGGCGGCGATTTGGGCGGATGGAATCCCGCCAGAAAGCTCCTCTCAGCCGCCGCTGTCTGGGTGACCTGGCCCATTCAAAGGCCGCGCCTCCGTGCCAAGGACCCCATGTCCGGCTTCTTCCTGGTCCGCCGCTGTTGTCTGGAGCAAATCCCGTTTCAACGCTTCGGCTTCAAATTGCTCTTGGAGATTCTGGTCCGTGCCCGCATCCAGTCGCTCCAAGAAGTCCCCTTTGCCTTCGCCCTCCGCTACCGCGGCGCCAGCAAGGCCAACTTCAAGGTTGCCTGGGATTACGGGCGGCTGCTGGCAAGGCTCTACGCAGGCAAATTCCCCCTGCGCCGCCACATCTGAAAGCCGGCCCATTCCACAATTCTCCCGTGCCCCACCCTTGCGATGTTCTCTATCGCAAGGTCGGGAGTGCACAACCCTCGACCAGCCCGACTCAAGCGTAGCCGAGTACCGGGTGCTCCAAGTCTTGCTTCCGAGACCTGGGAAAGCTCAACCCTCAACCAGCATTGTCGATTGGCAGTCCTTATATCGCCGGCAGCAGCACCCTTAACAGCAGAAACGCCCCCACTCCCGCAAAAAACACCAGCGCCATGCGAATCCCCGGCTCGCGATTGACTTCCGGCACCAGATCGGTGGCGGCCACGTACAACGCCACGCCGGCCGAAATGGGCAACCCATAAGGCAGCCAACTCGGGATCAGCTCGATCACCAGCACCCCGGCCAATGTCGCCGCCGCCAGCGCCACCGCCGAATTGAAAGCCATCGCCCGGCTCCGCCCGCTGGCCAGCATCACGCTGGCCATGGTGAAACCCTCCGGCGCTTTGTGCAGCAGAATCGCGAGAAAGATCAGCCAGCCCAGCGCATTCGAGACCACAAACCCCGACCCGATGGCCACGCCGTCGAACAGCGCATGAACGCTCAGCCCGCCCAACACCGAGTAGCCCGTGCGCCGCGAGACGAATTCGCCGTGGTGTGTCTCCTCGCCAAAGTGAAAGTGCGCGTTGATGGTGTGTTCCAGCAGGTGTACCACGCAATAGCCGCCCATGATCAGCACCGCGCCCAGCCTTGGGCTCAGTCGCAGGCTCTCCGGCGTCATCTCGATCAGCGCCGTGGCAATCAGGAAACCGGCGCCGAGAGCCACAAAGTAGCGCAGGTACCGTTCCACTCCCCGCGCGCGCACCAGCACCAGCCCGCCAACCACATCGGCCAGCGCGGCAACCGTGCCCAACAGGAGTGAGAGTTTCAGCATTCGACCTCGGAGCCGGTTTGGAGAATTTGACAGTTGAAGGGTGCGGGCTTTAGCCCGTACGTAAGACTGCTAAGAAAACCCGTGGGCTTTAGCCCCTGAGGGAACATGGGCCATTGGAAACCGATCCCTCAAGCCCTTACCCGGAATGCCGGATGTGCATCACGTCCCCATCCTGCACCACGTATTCCTTGCCTTCCAGGCGCAGTGTCCCCTTGGTGCGCGCCGCCGCCTCCGACCCGGCCGCCAGCAGGTTGTCCCAGCGGATAGTCTCGGCCCGGATGAAGTGGTGTTCGAGGTCGGAATGGATCGCTCCGGCAGCCTGCGGAGCCTTCGAGCCCACCGGCACCGTCCACGCGCGGCACTCGTCTTCTCCCGCCGTGAAAAAGCTGATCAGCCCCAGCAACTCGTAGCTCTTGCGGATCAGCCGCACCAGCCCGCTCTCGCGCAGACCGTAGCTGCCGAGAAACTCCGCCGCCTCCTCGTCGTCCATCTCCGCCAGCTCAGCTTCCACCTTGCCGCAGATCGCCGTTGCCCCCGCGTTCGGCCGGTGCGCAACCTCATCCAGATTGAAGCGGCTCACCGCAGCCTCCAGGTCGTCGCCCAGCGTGGCGCTCTCGCCGATGTTCACCGCATAGAGAATCGGCTTCTGCGACAGGAATCCGAAACCCTTGATGAGCTTCTTCTCTTCCGGCGTCATCTCCAGCTCGCGCAGCGGCTGCTCCTTTTCCAGAGCCTCCTTCGAGCGCAGCAGCAGCGCTTGTTCGCGCTCCAACTCGCTGGTGCGCATTTTCTTCAGGTCCTTCTCCAACCGCTCTAACCGTTTTTCAACCTGCGTCAGATCGCTGATCATCAGGTCGAACTCCACGTTCCGTATGTCCCTCAGCGGATCGATCGCGCCCACATGCGCAATCGCATCGTCCTCGAAGGCGCGTAGCACGTGAATCAGCGCGTCCACCTGGCGTAGGCTGGCCAGAAACGCCGTTTCCTTCAGCGCCTCCTGACCGATGGCCGCCACATCCACAAACTCCACCGAGGCGAACGTCGTCTTCTTTGGCGAGTAGAGCGCCGAAAGCTTCTCCAGGCGCTCGTCGGGCACGCGCGCCACGCCGATGTGTTCCTCGCGCGGATTCAAGTAGCCGTGCTCCAGCCTGGCCTTGGTCAGAATCTTGAACAGCGATGTCTTGCCCACCTGCGGCAGGCCGATAATCCCAGTCTTCATGCCCGTCCCATTGCGGCTCCCGCACCATGAGATTTGCGCTTTAGAGCCTCCTCGATGATACAAGAGCAGGCAAGCGCGAGCAGCCAATAGCCCGTAATCCGAAGAGACCGGAAGCTGGCCAACGGCCGCTCACCCTCCGTCCCCTTTAGTAAATAGCCGTCATGATGGCCGCCGTAATGTCCATCGGCCAGTGGGCCACGATCAGCGGCGCCAGCCGCCGCGTGCGCAGGTAGATCGCCATCATGGCAAGGACGCCGGGAAGGAACGCAAGGAAGCGAAACAGCAGATACCTCCAATCTGCAACAAACGGCACCGCGCAATGCTGCGCGGCCCAGAAGAATCCGACCATTGCGTAAGCCATCCAGGTGCGCCCCGTGAGCGCCTCGAGGCGCGGCAGCACATAAGCCTGGTAGGTCGTCTCCTCGGTCGGCGACCAGATCATCCACCACACTGTCACGCTATAGACCGTGGCCCAAAGCGGAAGGGCGTGCGTGTGCAGCAGGTACTGGTTCAGCGTCTGAGCAGTCGATCCATACAGCAGCAAGCGCGCCGCATAACTGCCGCCCAGGAAGAAGGGAAAGATCGCCAGAAAATACCCCAGCCCCAGGAAAAAGTCGTGCCCATGCCGCAGGCGCACCGGCCCAACCAGGTCGCGCAGGCGTACGCCTTCCCGGCGCGTGTAATAGCGGAGCCCGATCAGGCAGCCAATGTCAACAAGCGTTCCGTAAACATCCCACCAGTCTCCAGCCTCCCGGCATGGCCTAGCCCGGTGCATGGCCATCAAGATCAGCGCCATCAGACCCTGCGAAACCAGCAGCAGCACAGAGCGTGCCGACACCATCAGCAGCGGCCCCATCCATGGGATGCGTCCCGCCGCCACCCGCTCCCGAATCTGAGAAGGTCCGTTTACCAGCATAGGAACCGAGGATGCAATTTCCCGTGCAGGCGACATGCCGATCTGTCTCCGCCGAAGAGCCTAACATGACCCGGAAACAGGCTGCTGTGACGAGTTCGGGAATATCGAGGGGGACATCCTCGTCGTGCCGGGCGCCCCAAAGCCTGCCCTGAGCTTGCCGAAGGGTCCCGCTTTTGGGAGCGGGGATAGCACAAACCAGTCCGGTAACCGACCCCCGAACCCTGATCCCTGTCTTTACGCCGTCTCCGCCTTGGCCACCAGCACCACCGTCGCCAGCCCCAGCAGCAGAATGGCTTCTTCCACGTGCTCGCTGCGATTGTGCAGTTTGTTGAAGTGCGCCGTGACGGGGTTGGCGGCATCGGCCGTATCGATGCTCCCGCCCGCCGCCATGCGGTCCCGCTCCATTGCCGGAATGATCCCGAACTGCGCGTAGACCGTCAGTCCGATCATCGCAACAATAACGCCCATCGGCCAGAGCACGGGCTTTGCCTTATAGATTCCCCACGCCGGAGCCAGCGCCAGCAGCGCCATCGCCACCATCCCCGAGACCAGCCCCATCCCATGAAGAATTGTCAGCAACTGGCGAACGATCGTGCCCGCCGCGTGCGTGTCCGGCCGCAACGTTCCAAAAGCAACCGCGGCCGCAACCGGAAGAAAGATCTCCGCGCCCACCCACACAATGAGCGCGAGATAAAGAAGAGTGCGAAGCAAAGTCTTCATGGGGAAAGAATACAAGGGAACCCTGAACAAGAAACAGGGAATAGCGAGAACCCCTTGGGCGAATCATTCGCGCGAATCGCCCCGGCGCATCGAACTTGAAGGCCTTGCGCCGCAGCGGAGTCAAGAGCTGAAAGCTAACAGCTAAATGCCGGCGTCGGTTCGCTACTCCCTGTTCGCTGTCCCCAACACCGACTGCCTTCCAATCAGCTTCTCAATCCGCTTTTGAATCGGCGGATGCGTCGAGAACAGGCTTGCAAAGGTCGCGCCGGAGAGCAGCGGAGCCACAATGAACAGGTGCGCCGAGTTGGGTGACGCCAGCAGCGGAACCCGCCTGCTGACCGCGGAGATCTTCTCCAGGCCCGAGGCCAGCGCGTAAGGATTGCCGGTCAGGTGCGCGCCGCTGGCGTCGGCTTCGTACTCGCGCGTCCGCGAAACCCACAACTGAATGAGCATCGCCGCCAGCGGAGCCAGCAGCAGCATGAAGATTGCGCCAAGGCCGCCGTTGCGCCGCTGGCCGCCCCCAAACCAGAACGCCATCCGCGCCAGAATCGTAATCGCCCCGGCCAGCGTGGCCGCAATCGAGCTGGTAAGTATGTCGCGGTTGCGCACGTGGCCCAGCTCATGCGCCAGCACGCCTTCCAGCTCGTCGTCCGTCAAGAGCGCCAAAATGCCATGTGTCACCGCCACCGAAGCGTGGTTGGGATTGCGCCCCGTGGCAAATGCGTTCGGCGACTCGGTGGGAATCACGTAGATCTTCGGCATTGGAATTCCGGCCCGCCCAGTGAGCCGCTCCACCACCGCATACACCCGCGGCAACTGGTCCCGCGTAACCGGCTGCGCTCCGTACATGCGCAGCGCGATCTTGTCGGAGTAGAAGTAGCTGATGAAGTTCATCGCCGCCGCGATCGCAAAGGCGATCAGCGCGCCGTCGGTCCCGCCGAAGTACTCCCCGGCCAGCACCAGCATGAGCGTAAGAGCAGTAAGGAGAACGGTGGTCTTGAACATATTCATGGTTTAGCCTCTAGTGCCGCGACCGCGCGATCTTGAAGTGCCGATCGTCGCCGCATGGGCGCCCAGGTATCGCTGTTGAGACCTGGGAGGTTGCGTATCCGCGCGGCCACGGCGTTAGCTCTGAGCTTCCAGCCGCCAGGAACGCCGGCGCTGCCTTCTCATCCAGTTCAACCCGAATGAAAGGGCCAAGTCGCGCTACCCCAATTTTACCCCTGCTCGGCGAAGGAAACATGATGCGCACCCAGGGCAGCAGCTAAGAGCTAAGAACCGCGTTTCAACGCCCGCCTCAGCACCGTCTCCAGCGCCGCCTTCACCTGTGCGTAGTCCTCAGCCGTAATCGTGCCGGAAATCTTTTCGCTCTCCACCGCGAACAGCTCTTCCTTGAGCGCATTCAAGAGCGCGGCATTCTTCGCGGCCGGGTTCCCAGGGCTCTGGTAAGCTGCCCCGTTGGTATGCGCAACAGCGGCAGCGAGCGCGCCCGCCTCGGCTGCCGCGGCAATTGCCCCGGCTCCCGCCGGCCTGCGCAGCAAAAACGCCGCGGCCGCGGCCAGCAACAGCGCCAGCCCGCCAAGGATCCACCATTTGTATTTCGACAGCGGGTCGGGCGTGCCGATGGGGTTGCCGATGCCGCCGCCCGGCTGGTTGCCCACCCCGCCTGCGCTCGCCTCCTGCCCGCCGCCCGGCGCGCCCATGCCCGCGCCCTGCCCCGCTGCCGCTCCCTGCTGCTCGCGCGGGATCGACCCCGTCCCTGAGATAGTGAACTCGACCGGCTTGCCCGGACCCGTGCCCTTGGCCACAAACGTCTGTACGCTGGGGTCCTCCGGCACGCTCTTGAACGCCGTTCCCGCGCCCCCCGTGAAGGTCATGCCTTTGGGCAGGATGACCGCCAGGTTATCGGCCTGCAGCGTCTCCTCCGCCTTGAAGGTGAACTTGCCGCTCGCGTAGGGCAGGTGATAGCTCAACTGAAACAGCGTGTCCTTCTCGCCGTCGTCGGGCTGAATCGGGAAGTTGAACGCATAATGCCCCTTCGGCCCGGCCGGATCTAGCCGGATGCTGGTGGGCAGGCCGCTGGGCCGTTGCGCCTCCGCGCCGTCTATCGTTGCCTCGGCGGGCGCCACGATCTCGAACGAACGCGCGCTCCACTGCGTCACCGGCGGCGCGCTGGTGTTATGCACAAAATACCGCTCGGTCACCGAGAGCTGGCCGTTCTCGCTCTCCACCTCCAGCACATCCGCCTCGATAAACACGCCCTGCACCTTGGCGGCCACGTCATAGACCGAGATGTCGCCGGACGCGCCGCCCTTGGGGGCTTCAATGAAATATTCGGCGCCCTGATGCATCGCCCGCAAAAGAGCCGGGCCCTCGCCTGGCTTCTCCAGCGCATAATGTCCGTGAGCATCGGTGGTTGTGCGGGCCACCTCGCTCATTCCGGCCATCGGATTCACCAGTACCACCGAATCCCCCGCCGCCGGCTTGCCAGTGGTCTTGTTGGTCACCGTCCCGGTGACTTGAGAGGCCTGAGCCAGCGCGCCCGCGAGCAACAGGCTCAGGGCAAAAGTGCGAACTACAGCAATGGTCCATTTCATGGTCTTGATGAAGTCCTTCAATCGCGCGATCGAATCATGAATGCGGCTCATCCGAGACCATCGTGGAACTTGGGGTCGGAAGCGTGCATTCCATTACAAAATGGCTTGTTCTGGGATCTGCCGCAGCGGCACAGCGTCATGCGGTTGCGAATCTCGTAGGACCGGCCATCGACGCCGATGAGCGGGATGCCTCCGCGCACCCACAACGGGCCGCTGCAACTCTGCGCGGAATCCTCGACCAGTCCGATCGACTCCGGGAGCTTGGGCTCGACCGGTTCTCCGGTTTCCTTGTCGAGGGCGATCAATCGGCCGGAGGGACAGTTCCCCACCTGCCGGATAAATCGCTCGCGCACCTTGGGATCGTCTGTCCTTTCCACCTGACTCCACACTTGGCCGTGCGGATCGCAAAAGCGCGCAAACGCGCACAAGGCCTCGGCGTCGGCCAGTTGCATCGCCGGTCCGTCGAGCCGCTTGGCCTGCTCCATGACCGGCTCACGGCTGGCCGTTTCAGTCCCGTCGAAGCGGATCTTGGCGTGCGTGCCGTCGCAGAACGGCTTGGTCTTCGATTCTCCGCAACGGCAGAGAGCGTATTGCGCGGATGCCGGAAGCGCGTCGCCCTCCACCCACCCGGTCGACTCGCCGGCTTTATTGACTCCTATGGCCTGAAGGGAGAGCGGCACCGAACCGGAGACAAGGTACGGACCGTTGTCCGAGACGGTAATCTTCTTGTGGCTGGACATATCCGGCTCCTTCTCAAGCCTGCTGCAAATGGTCGATCTCGGCCAGCAGGTGCGCGGTCTCATTCTCCAACACCGCCCTCTGCGCTTGAAAATCCTCCTCGGGATATTTGCCGGCCTTGTACTCGAAGTTCAGATCGCGCAGATTTTCGTAAAGCTGCTCCTTGCGCTCCAGCAGGTAGTCCAACCGCGTCTTCTGGCGCTGGCTGGCAAAAACGTTCTCCGGCCAGAAGGTATAAATCAGCAGCGCAACCGCCAACATCGCTCCGGCCCAAAATCCCTGGGTCTCCGTCATGGTTTTAATAACCTCCGTCGCCGCCGGTTTCCCGGCGAATTCTTTCGCGGCGTTCCACATCGGCCGGGTCCTGGTTGGGCGGGTCACCCACTGCGGCGGTCTGTGCCTTTTCTACCGACCATCGCCGCACCAGCAGAATGGTCCCCAGCAGCGCCGCGGCAAACACCGCGAAGGGCGCAATCCAAGCCACCAGATTGAAACCCTCGGTGGTGGGCGCGGCCAGCACCGTTGCTCCGTACTTGGCGGCGAACCAATTCAGAACCTCTTTGTCGCCCTTGCCCGCCGCAATGGCCGCGCTCAGCTCGTTGCGCATCCGCCCGCTCTCCGGGCAGCCCACATGGTTGCATTCGCCCAGCAGTTGCGCGCAGCCGCAGGTACACATCAGCCGATGCCCCAGGTCGTTGAACCGCGCCCCGGCGTCGGTCGCGCCCATCGAGAAGCAGATGGCGATCGCCAGCACCGCCGCTTCCACTGCTCTGATCCAAAAGGTCAAGGGACTGGAACGCCTCATAGGTGGCCTCCCCGCAACGCCGGCTCACTCGGAGCCGCGCGCGCCGGCGCCCGCAGCGCGGCCGTAGCCGGGCTCAGGCTCGGAACCAGCGCTACCAACGTGCCGAAGACCAGAATCGCCAGCCCCGCCCAGATCCAGCCCACCAGCGGATTCAAGAAGGCCTTGACGATCGGCTGCCCCGTGTCCGGATTCGTTCCTTCGTACACCACGTACAAATCCCACTCTGGAATCGAGTGAATCGCCACCATCGTTTGCGGCTGCCCGCTCGCCAGATAGAGGCGCTTCTCCGGGCTCATCTGGAACTGCTTCTGCCCGTTCCTGTAGACATCCAGCAGGGCGTACTCGGAGTTGTAATTCAGATTCGAGTCCTGCGTGAATCCCATGCACTCCAGCGTGTACGGACCGATTGCCAGCCTGTCGTGCAACCCAAGTTCCTTCTCCTCGTTGCGATTGAACGCCGATCCTGCCAGCCCCACCACCACAATCACCACGCCGATATGAACGATGTAGCCGCCGTACCTCCGCGTGTTCCTTCGCGTCAGCAGCCATGTTCCCGCAATCAGGTTGCGCCCGGTCTGTTTCGCGATCACCGCCGCCCCGCGCAGAAACTCGCTCAGAATCGCCGTCAGCACCGCCGCCGACACCGCAAGGGCCACCAGCGCATAGAACTTGCCCGTGTCCAACGCCGCGTCTCTCCACGACCTCACGAACACTGCAAAGAACACAATCACGGTGATCCACATCGCCACCACCGGCAGCACAAAGTTCCGGCGAATGCTGCGCAGCGAGGTCGCCCGCCACGGCAGCAGCGGCCCCACCCCGGTCAATAACAAAAGGAAGATGCCGATGGGCACGGCCACCCGGTTATAAAACGGCGCGCCGACGGTAACCTTGCTGCCCTCCACGTACTCGCTCAGAATCGGGAACAGCGTCCCCCACAGAATCACAAAGCAGGCCGTCAGCAGCACCAGGTTATTGAACAGAAAGCTCGACTCGCGGCTTACCAGCGACTCCAAATGGTGTTCGCTCTTCAGATGGTCGCGCTGCAAGACATAGGTGAAGATGCACACCGCCAGCACGATCCCCATGAACACCACGAACCAAGTCCCGATCGACGACTGCGCAAAAGCGTGCACCGAACTCACCAGCCCGGCGCGCGTCAGCAGCGTGCCCAGCAGCGTTAGCAGGAAGGTCGAGAAGATGAGCCACACATTCCAGCTCTTCATCATCCCCTTCTTTTCCTGCATCATCACCGAGTGCAGAAACGCCGTTCCCGTCAGCCAGGGCATGAAGCTCGCGTTCTCGACCGGATCCCAGCCCCAGTAGCCGCCCCACCCCAGCACCGCGTATGCCCAGTGCATGCCCAGAAAGATGCCGCAAGTCAAAAACAGCCAGGTCACCATCGTCCAGGCGCGCGTCACCTTGATCCACTTCTCGCCCGGATAGCGCATCATCAGCGCCCCCAGCGCAAACGCAAATGGCACCGAGAAGCCCACGTAGCCCAGGTAGAGCATGGGCGGATGGATCACCATCTCCGGATACTGCAACAGCGGGTTCAGCCCGTTGCCGTCGTCGGGAATCTGGCCCGTGAAAAGCGCGAATGGCGGCGCGGCAAAGCACAGGATGGCAAGAAAGAAGGCCTGTATCCCGGCCAGAATCGTGCCCGCATAGGCGTAGAGCTTCACATCGGTTTTGTGGGTGAGCCGCAGAACGAACCCGTAGGTTCCCAGCAGCCACGCCCACAGCAGCAGCGAGCCCTCCTGCCCGCTCCACAGCGCGGAGAACTTGTACGCCGCGGGCAATTCCCGGTTCGAGTGCTCCAGAATGTAGGTGATCGAAAAGTCGTTGGCAAACACCGACCAGATCAGGGCAAATGCCGCCGCCGTCACTGCCAGGAAGCCCGCGATCCCAGCCCGTCGCGCCGTGTCGGCCAGCCGTTCCGGAGAGATTGCCGCCGGCTGCCCGGTCGCAATCAGCCGAAGCGCGACCGCACCGGCCAGCAAGTTGTAAGCGGCCAGCGCCAAAGCGATAAGAAGAGCGAAACTACCGAACGCAGCCATCGGGACTCCAGAACGATTCTCGCACGCGGGCGGGGAGCCACAGGGCCTCCCAACCACGCAATTCTCAATCCATAATAGGCCTTCAGCGTGTGATCTGGCTCACACCAAGGGTGGAGGTGAATCGCAAGCACTGAGGCCCGGTGCCCGATCCTTTCCGCACTGGGTGCCCCATCTGGGCGTCTGGCTGTAGTTTTTCCGGCTGGCAGCCTGTGGCGGAAATCGAGTTTTGAAAGGGCACGACTTCACAGGCTGCGGAAAAACTCGTGCGAGCGGCGAATTGCGAGGGTTTTGTATCAGTCCCCCACCGGCGAAGCCGACCCGCGGGAGATGAAACCGTAGCGCCGATCTCCAGATCGGCTGTAGCGCGGGCGTCCGCGCCCGCGCTCTTCAAAGCCGATAACGCTTGTTTCTTTTTTGGGACCCGAGTTAAGTCGGGCCGCAAAACGCACGGAAAAAGAAGCCGGGCTTTAGCCCCCGAGGGGCGGTTTTCAGCCTTTTCGACTTTCACCACGGGCTGTTAAGCCCTCATGGATTTGCTTGACTCTTTCGCGGAGCTCGTCATCATTAAGAGCCGCAAAGGAACCGCGTTCGAGGGCGTCGAGTTCTCTTCTGAGCTCCTCCAGAGGGATCCCTACCGAATCTGTCCTTCGATCTGCTGCGTGGGTTTCCATAGCAGAATTCTATCCACCGTTGCTTGCACGGGCGATTGCCGTCGTCCCCGGACTGGCGTTCGCGCCAGCACAAAGAGCAAATCGCTGACTGGAGCATCGAGCAGTACCGCGAATGTCGGCTTATGGCGAGGGATTGTGAGAGTCGGAAATGGTTCCAGTCGTATCACCGGCAACTCGGAAACTACCGATTGAACCCCGCGGATTCAAACCGGCTCGCTGCCAACGCGTCCCCCGAAAGCACGATTTCCGCTCCATTCCCGCAAAATCATCCGAAAGGATGACGACATCCGGCCCCGTTACACCGCATCGTGACTCCATCCACACTCGCACCAGGAGCCTCGTATGAAGAAAATCGTTCTCACCTTCGGCCTCATCGCAGGCCTCATGATCTCCGTCCTGATGGACGGCTCGCTTCTCCTCGCCCACAAGATCGGCTCCGGCCACAGCATGGTTCTCGGCTACACCATCATGGTGGCGTCGTTCCTGCTCATCTACTTCGGCATCCGCAGCTACCGCGACAACACCCTCGCCGGCCAAATCTCCTTCGGCCG
>Ga0326727_10018899_pt1 | contig 13980 bp, 9 predicted proteins | sample MB2enrmetagenome_FD_207643 | JGI IMG/M metagenome (GOLD analysis project Ga0326727, IMG submission 207643) | Lab enriched peat soil microbial communities from McLean, Ithaca, NY, United States - MB29MY | ecosystem: Environmental > Terrestrial > Soil > Wetlands > Peat | place: USA: New York... | reverse complement strand
TAGGTCGTTATTTCACAAATGCCCTGGGCTCGAACAATTTCGACATCATCGCCTCCCTGCCGGGCCAGGGCGATCATTCTGGCGTTGGAACTCAGGATGATTGCCAAAAACCCGCGAACACCATTCGCTATGGCATGCTCTTTCAACCGGTTTTGCAAAGCCTTGCCAAGGCCATTCCCCTGCCACTCGTGCGAAATCATGTACGCTACCTCGGCAATATTAGTCAACGGGTCGAGAAAATAGCAGGCGCTGCCCACAATTTTCTCGTTTTCCCGCTCGCCGGCAACGGCTACGAAAGCTACCTCCGTATCGAAGTTGACATTACAGAGCTGTTCCGACTGAGGGTATGTCAGTGTCTTCAATAGCCGGAAGAATCTGGTGTAAACATCCTCTTTGGAAAGCGAGTGAAAGAGTTCCAGAACGGCATCAATGTCGCTTGCCCGGCTTGGCCGGAGCCGGACGGTTTTACCGTCTCTGAGCGTTACCTCGCGTTCTTCCTGTATCAAATAGGGCTTCTTGGATTTGAGTGTCATCGAAGCCGGCAGGTGACCGAGGCGTTTCGCCTCTTCCAGAAGCCATTGGCGGAATTTGGGCGCAGCGATTTCAATAAGAGCTATGGCACGCTCGCGTATGGACTTTCCAAAAAGATAGGCCATGCCATACTCGGTAACCACGTAATGAATATCGGCCCTTGAAACACCCACCCCTTCGAGAGGAAGAAGATGCGGCCGGATGAACGATTCTTCGCCGTCTTCGCTTGTGGAACGCAGACAGATAATGGGCTTCCCTCCCGATGAGCGGGCGGCGCCACGCAGAAAGTCAGGCTGAGTAGACACACCGCCATAGAATTTTCCCCACAGTTGGTCAGTACAGACCTGGCCTGTCAGATCGACTGCAAACGCCTGGGTTATCGATACGAAGCGGTTGTTCCTCGCGATGATGAAAGGGTCGCATACATACTCGATGGGCCTGAACTCAAACATCGGATTGAAGTGAACAAAGTCATAGAGCTTTCTTGTTCCCATGCAGTAGCTTGTGACCACTTTGTCGGGATGCAGGGTTTTCCTGCGGCCGGTTATGATGCCACTCTCTATTAAATCCAGGATGCTGTCGGTGATTACATCCGTATGGACTCCAAGGTCCCTGCGGTCATTCAGGTAACGCAAGGCTGCGTTGGGAATCCGGCCCAAGCCTACCTGCAGGGTGGATTCATCTTCAATGATGCCGGCAATATAGGCAGCAATCTGCTGGGCCACGTCATCCGCCGGCGGGTGAGTATATTCGGTCACCGGTGTGTCGCATACTACAATACGGTCGATACGATTGAGATGGATTACCGAGTCGCCAAAGGTGAACGGCATATTCGGGTTAACCTCTGCAATGATTCGCTTCGAGTGCCGCGTTGCGATCTGACTTATATCGACTGAAACGCCGAGGCTTACGTAGCCATTGGGATTCGGAGCTGAAACCTGGACCAGGGCCACTTCAATCGGAAACCGCCCGTTTTTGATCAGTTTCGGCAATTCGGCGAGCGAAACGGGGACGTAATCGGCAATCCCCTGTTGAATGGCGTCCCGCATCTCCATGCCTACAAAGAAGCACTTGTGTCTGTATTGCGATGTTGGCTTTCCCTCCCTGAGGGGAAGGGCGCCGTCAGTGAGGAAAGAAAGAATGGTGACATCGCTCGGCGGATTTGGAAGAGACTCTAGCGCGCCGAGAAGCGAGTGCGGAGTTGCGCACGCAGTCCCCACAAAAACACAGCTTCCGGGCTTAATAGAAGTCATCGCTTCACCGGCGGAGCATACTTTTCCTGCATAGACGCCGAAATCCAACGACATAGCACTCCCCCATTCAAGATAGTCTTATCAAAAAATCGGCCTGATTGCGGAAGTTCAAGCAAAGTTGGAAAATCAAGACTGTCCAAAGGGGTCCAGCAGTATCTTCACATGGTTGGCGGCGAGCTCCGGCAGGCGCGCGAGGGAGTAGCCGCCTTCCAGCACGGAGATGACACGCCCTCCCGCATGCTTATCGGCAATCTCCATGATCTTGCGCATGATCCATGAAAAACCTTCCGTTGAAAGAGTCATGTCTGACATGTCATCGTCCCGGTGGGCGTCGAAACCCGCAGAGACGAGAATGAACCGGGGTTTGAACCGGTCGAAGGCCGGAATCATCACCCTTTCGATGCAATCCATGTACTCTTTGTCGCCATCGCCTGGAAGCAGCGGCGAGTTAACAGTAAAGCCGGAGCCTTCATCGTATCCGTTCTCGAACTCTCTGCCCGTTCCGGGAAAACTGAAGGAGGGGTGCTCGTGAATTGAGTAAAAAAACACGGTGGGATCGGTCTCAAAAATGTGTTGGGTGCCGTTTCCGTGGTGAACGTCGAAGTCGATAATGCCGATGCGCTCGATGTTCCACTCCGTCTGGAGGTACCGGGCGGTTATGGCGATGTTGTTAAAATAGCAAAACCCCAGGGCCTTATTGGGTTCCGCATGGTGCCCCGGGGGCCTCACGGCACAGAAGGCGTTGTCTATCCTGCCTTCCATGAGTGCTTTCGCGGTATCCAGAATGCCGCCCACGGCGAGGAGGGCAATTTCGTAGCTATCCTTGCAGATCTTGTTGTCGGGGTGTTCGAATTCGTCCATCTCGAGCATGCAGGCCTCCTCGAACCGCACGATGTACTTCGGTGCGTGGACGGTCTCGATCCACTTCAGCTTTGCGGGACTGGCCTTTAGCTGGATAAGTTGCGGCAGCAGCCCCGCCTCCTCGACACCCCTGCAGGCCGCCAGAAGCCGCTCGGGAGATTCAGGATGATCGGTACCCGTGCAATGCAGCAGGAAACGCTCGTCGTAAAGAAAACCGGTCCTTCTCAATAATTCGATCCTTGCTCGAATGTCTGAGCACCCGTTCAGTGCGGGACCGATTCGGGCTCATCGAATCTCACGGTTAACAGCACCTCATCTTCAACAACGGACCTGACCTTGTAGGGCAAGGTTCTAAAGAGCTTCATCATTCTGTGATTCTCAGGAGACGCGATGGCAAAAAGGCCCGCAATGCCATTGTCTCTGGCAGCTTCGGCGAGCTTTGCAATGAGGACCCTGCCGAGTCCTTTTCCCTGCCAGTCCCTGCTTATGGAAAAGGCGACTTCCGCCATGTTCTTTGCCTCTGCCAGGTGATATTCCCCAATCCCGACGGCCTTCTCGAAGCCCATTTCCCCGACCACCGCCACCATGGTAAAGCTCTTGACGTAGTCGGTTCGAGAAATGTCTTCGACATCGGTTTGAGAGAAGCTCAGTCTGGTGCCGAAAAACCTTGAAATCACATCCTGGCTGTCAAGATCGTAGAAGTGCTCCTGAAGCAATCTTTCATCCACCGGCTTGGTCGGCCTCAGAGTGACCGTATGTCCGCCGATCTCGACGGTTTCCTCCAGTCTTATAGGATATATGCCGTGAATGGATTCTTTCAAAGTGCGCTCGGGGCCGAGCAGACCCATCTTCCTTGCCTCGTGGAAAAGTTCTTCGCGAAAATCGGGATGGGAAATGCTGATCAAGGCCAGCGCCCTCTCCTGGTAGCTCTTCCCGAAAAGGTTGACCGCGCCGTACTCGGTCACAACGTATTGAACTTCTCCTCTCGGCACCACCACACCGCAATCGCCCAGCGAAGGAACAATCCGGCTCTTCTTGCCCCCAGCCGCCGTTGAAGTCAGCATGAGGATGGACTTGCCGTCCTCGCAAAGGGATGCGCCTTTCACGAAATCGAGTATTCCCGTAACACCGGAATAATAATTGAACGGGAGCGCATCTGCGGCCACCTGGCCTGTAAGGTCGATGGCCATCGCGATATTCATGCAGACCATCTTGTTGTGGGAGGCGATGATGCGGGGGTCGTTCACATAGTCTGAAGGGTGAAACTCCACTGAGGGATTGTAGTGCAGGAACTCATAGAGTTCCCGAGTCCCGATGGCAATGCTTGCGACCAGCTTTCCCTCGTTGAATCCCTTTTTGCGATTGGTGATGACGCCCCTTGCGACAAGGTGCATCATGTCATTTGTGAGAAATTGAGAGTGAACACCCAAATCGTTTTTATCGGCGAGGCCGAGCAGGGTTGCTCGCGACGTTGTGCCAAGGCTGATTTGGATTGTCGATCCATCATCAACGAGATTTGCGATATGGCGCCCGATAATATCGGCGCAGTCGGACTCGGGTAGCGGTTCGATGGTGAGAAGATCCTCATCGTGCTCCACGATAATGTCGACGTCGTTTACATGTATGAAACCTTCTCCGAGAACCCAGGGCATCCGCGAATTCACCTGAGCGATGACAAGGTCGGCAGAAAGAGCAGCGGCCAGAGTCACATCCACTGAAACCCCCAGGCTCATCCATCCAAAATCGTCGGGCGGAGTGACCTGAATGAGAGCCACATGCAAAGGAAGCCTTCTGCTCTTGAACAGGCGAGGCACCTGCGAGAGGTTGATCGGAGTGAGGAAACGCTTGTTTTTGGCCAGCTCTTTGGACTTTACGGACCCGAGGTAAAAGGACCGTATGTTCATGGCCTGGCATTGCGTTTTATTCGCTACGGAAGTGAGAGGAACGCTCTCCAGGGAGAGAAGACGAACTACTTCGACGTCGGAAAATGATGCCGCCGCATCGTACAAGCCCCGCACGAGGCACTGCGGCTCACCGCATGAGGAGCCGATAAAAACCCTTTGGCCCGATTTGATTAAACGTATTGCCTTCTCGACAGTGCGGATCTTCTCGACATAGCCGTCTGCCCAGTAGCTTGCAGTTGCCATAGCCAATCCTCACTCGAAAGCGTTTCAACCCGGATTAAGACTGCGATCAACGTGGATTTGGAGCCAAGCTGTCACGAGCGGATCAAGATATGCGCTAAGTTGTCCTCTTTCCGGCGGAAACTCTCTTGTCATGCCGTGCGCCCGATGCGTTTGCCGCATTGCCCCCTGCACGTCCCGGGCCCTTCCGGCTGCATTGAACTTAGACTTCCCGCGCATATGAGATCAGTCTCTCACACAGCGGTTTGGCTTGTCCACCGAAAAGTGGCATGCCATAAAGAGCACTACGGTTACCGTCTTCCAGGAACTTTCCTCATCCTCCATGCTGAAAAAGGGATTTCGATATCCTTGTCATTCTCTATGAACTTCTGCGTCAAACTTTGCCGCTGATGAAGACAAAGTTTTCAGCGATTCGGATGAAATCTTTATCTCTTTACTGGGCATCTGGATAAAGTCCAGAAAACGTCCTGCTATCAAGTCGTAAATGTCGGAACGTCTACATCCCAGTGCATCGGCAGCACATGACACCGTCACGAACCATTGCCCCTCCACGCTGTGCCTCCTCGGAATCCATCGAGTTTCCTTATCTGTCGCCCTTCGTTTCAAGCACTTAATGCCTGTTGAGCTATGATACTCTGTTAATTCTGTCATGGCAATGAGCGTACCATATGCGTGCATATGCCGACAATTTGAGGACCATGTGTAAATTCAAGCGCTTAAGCGGTATGAAATCTCACCTGGCAAGGGTCCGGTATGGCGAACTGAGACACTCTTGAGACAGCTGAAAAAGGGCCTGTTTGCCCGGAGATCGAGAAAAACAAGTAAACAACCTGCTGGAAGAAGGGCGTGTGTCTCAAGATCCAGTTTAAGACACTTTCTGTATCATGAGACAAGTTCGCGAAGGGACTGGCAGTGGGTCGTTTTGAAGCGTCACCCGGAAGTGTGATGATTGCAAATGGTGACATCGATAGATGGTCGCTAATGCCTGCTTCCATCACGGGAATCAGCCGCAAGGTTTGGTGAACCCGCACGAAGTTATAGTGCATGAAATGCAGGGACAGCGCGTGAGCGTAAGTTCCCGGCCCTCTTTGAGAAGCCATTGTTAAGGCGGGTGAACCGGTGCATTCCCATTCTTAAACAATTATTCCGGCCGGCTCAACCCGTTCATCCTCTATTCTCATCTTCGAAAGCATCTCTCAGTCATAATCGGGCATCATGCTCCAACTGCTGGAGCCGGACCAGTTCTCTGCCGATGACGAGGAGTTGAATTTCCGATGTGCCTTCATAGATACGCGGCGCTCTGACCGCACGATAAATGTGTTCTATTCTCGATTTTTTCTGCAAACCCACACCCCCGAAAATCTGAAGGGATTGATCCACTACTTTTTGAGCGATCTCGGTGGCGAAATACTTTGCGGCGGAGGCTTCAAGCGTGGTTTTTTCCTGGGCCTGATCGGCGAGCCAGGCCGCCCGGTATATGAGGAGAGATGCGGCGTCAAGGTAAACCTTCATCTCTGCCAGTTTAAATTGACTCACCTGGAAATCGATCAGTTTCTGCCCGAACATTTCACGGCTCTTGGCGAATCCCAGCGCAAGAGACAGAGCTCGCTTGCCCATGCCCAAAGCGAAAGCCCCAACGGTCGGCCGGTAAATGTCAAGATTACTTAGAGCAATCCGCATCCCCTGGCCCTCCTCGCCCAGGAGGTTTGCCTTGGGAACGCGGGTATCCTCGAAGATCATCTCACCGATATCGCCTTCAAAGACCAGTTTCTCCTGCTTATGTTTATAAGGGGACTGCTCACGATCGACTATGAATGCCGAAATTCCCTTGCTCCCGGCCTGTGGATCGGTCTTCGCAAACACCACCGAAACATCCGTGTGTCCCGGCTTGGACATGTAACATTTTACGCCGTTGAGGATATAATGATCTCCATCCCTGACGGCGCTGGCTTTGATGCCTCCTACATCAGACCCGGAGCTGCTTTCCGTCAGGGCGAAGTTGGCAATCTTTTTCCCGGTCAGGAGCGGAGGGAGGAATTTGGACTTCTGCTCGTCAGTGCCGAATCGGACGATAGGGTTGCTCCCCAGCCCCTGCATGACGAAAAGTTCGTCCAGGCAGGTGCAAACCTTTCCGAATTCTTCACGTATGATACAGAGTTTGACTGAGGAGACACCCTTACCGCCGTATGCCTCGGGAATCACATAGGAGTAAAAGCCTGCTTCGGCAACACGCTTTATCATCTCGGCAGGGAATTCATACGAGGCGTCCGCTTCGTCTGCGATCGGCCCGATCTCGTTTTCGGCAAAATCTCTCGCTGCCTTTCTCAATTGAACCTGTTCCTGCGTAAAGCTGAAATCCATTTCACTCCTCCTTGCCGTTGAAGGGACTGCTTCGTTCTGCTAAAGGCCGGTGCATAGTTCTTTTATGGGCTGAAAAGCACATCCGATTGTCCTACATCCAAATCAAACACGCAAGCTATAAGCCTTGAGAACGGTTTGAGCAATTTAAGTTCAGCTTCCCATGAAAGAAACAGGTTAATCGAAAAGCCTCTTTTCTCCTGCCGCCGTTTACGGTATTGAAAGGCGGTAACATGGGGGCCGGATCGGACGGTCAGTAGCTCGAACGGTGGGTCTTGATCGGCATTTTTTGATTACTTACCTTCAGTGAGGGTCGGCGCGGTTTTCACGGTGGAGGAGGATATACGTATTGAAGCAGGTAGTAACGCTTATCGGAGTTATCAAAATAGTTGCATTTATCATCATTTTTTTGGCTCCCCATGCTTATGGGGCCGATGCAGATGCTATCCTTGGCTTGTGGAGTTTGACGGATCGGAAAGCACAGTTTGAAATCTATAAATGCGGTTCGGAATACTGCGGGAAGATATCTTACCTGAGCGAACCTAACTATCCGTCCACAGAGAAGCTGGGTTTTGCAGGGCTTCCAATAATGGATCTCCAAAATCCGGACCCGGCGCTCAGAGGGCGTTCTCTGCTTGGGTTGCCGCTCCTGGAGGGATTCCGTTACGTTGGCGGCGACACTTGGGAGGGAGGGAGAATTTATAATCCTGAGGATGGCAAAAAGTACAGGTGCAAACTCTGGCTTGATGGAGAAAATCAACTGAAGGTAAGAGGATATCTCGGATTTTCCTTGTTTGGCCGGACGGAGACCTGGGTCAGGTAAAGGGAACGTGAAAGGCTGCTGCGAAAATTCGCGTCCCAGGGGGACGTGAGTTGCTCTTACGAAAAGTTCCTCGCGGGCAAGGCCCCGGCACCTCGGCCCGAAGATGTTATTGATTTTCTTGGTTTCCGGCCCCCCTCCAATAGGGACGTGAAAGGCCGTTTAGAATAATGTTTATTGCCGTGCGGCCGATCCTCTAAAAAAAGATTCACTTCTTTTAACTTCTTTGTTGATTTCCCGAATAAGAACATCAAGATCACATTCCACGTCCGGAAGACATATCGCCCCGTTTGTATCTCTATCCACCCTTGTGATACCGGGATTCCGCCTTTCGAGGCTTTCGAGAATCGAATTCTGATGTCTGACGGTTGCCAAAAGACTCTGGCTTTCTTTGGAAAGTTCCCTTTGCTGAAGGGCTTGCTTTATCGTGATGTTGAGTTCCTGGCCGCTGCAGGGCTTTATCAGGAACCTGTAGACATGACCCTTGTTGATGGCGCGCAGTGCTGAGTCCAGATTGGGGTGGCCGGTCAGAATGATCCTTATTGTCTCCGGATACTGCGCGCAGACGATGCCTAGGAGGTCGGAACCCAACATGCCCGGCATCATTTCATCGGAAACGACGACATCAATTTTTTCATCTGACAGAATATCCAGGGCTTCCTGAGCCGAGAAGGCACAGTGTACTTGGTAATCGTCTTTATGAAGTGCGCGTTTGAGCGCCTCGGTAACCGGATACTCATCATCGACCAGAAGTATTCCGCAAGGCATGGTTTGCTCCTTATATAAGTCGCCTGTAAATTAAGTGGACCCAGACTGCATAGTTGAAAAATCATCAGTTGCTTAAGCAAAACGCCAGAGACTGAGCGTTTTGGGCCGGCTTTCTCAATTCCCAAAAAAACAATCTGCTTTAGGTTCGTGCCGAACGCCCGGACACCTTCGTCCTCACGAGCCTGGATATTGATTCCCTCGCTAATGAATAAACGAAGAACCCTATTCGTCATTAACAATGAATCGGCGAAAGTAATGTTTACTTGACAGGAAAAGGCTTCACACAGGAAGCTCGCAGGGGAAGCAAGCCCTGTCGTTTTCCGAGCATGTGTAACGAAAAGTTCTATCTCGAAAAGTCTCACGCGGAAACGCAGAGGCGCGGAGGCAGAGAAAGTTTTTCAAATGCTGGCCCCCTCATTTCGCGTTCGGAAACCGGCCCCAGGCGAGCGGCAATTTCCGTACGGGTCAGACCCTGTCTAAGTAGTTGCTTTAACAAAAAATCTCCGATTTTTTTCTTCGCTGTTATTGAACAAAGTCCGAACTATATGGTGCGTTAAAAAAAACAGGACTGAGGACTGAGTGAAGACGCGGAGACGCTGAGACATCGGGACTGAGGACTGGGAAAAAACAGGACTGAGTCCGGCACTCAGCTCTGATAGAGCTTTGACGTTGAACTGGGGTGGCGGTGTTTTAGAGCTGAGTCCCTGATCGATAACTATTCGGTCTTAAAAGAGCAGGGGAAGGGAGCGTTTCACAGTCAAGTCCCCTGTGGGATGAAATTATACTTTGGAGCGAGTCGGGTCTGCCAAACGGCAACTAGAAGCGGAAATTAAAGCGGCAACAGATACGGCAACCAGAAGCGGAAAAAAGCGGAAAGGCGCGGTGCACAGTGAAGAGTGAATCCCGCGAAGCGCGGGACCGCGCGGCGAGGGAGTGAAGAGTCGGAAGCATCGAATCGGGTCCACCGGGACGAGGTTAATAAATTTATTGACAGTGACGTTAATAAGCAGTACATGCCATTTAAAAACGTCATTATCCGTTTGTCCTAAACCCGTGAATTCGAATTAACGGGGGCAGCCCTTCATCTTTGGTTTAAATTGCCTCACACTTAAATCCAGCGAGGAGAAGAATTATGAAAAAGAATCATTATTATGTCGCTCTTGGAGTAGTCGCGGCGGTCTTTATTCTAAGCGGGCAGGCCCTGGCTTACACAGTCAGTGGGAATGTTAACAATCCGGGCCAATATTCGACCTCAGGGTCGCTATGGAATGTGCTCCAGGGTTCGGACGCCGTTTCCTTTCCTCAAACCGCCCCATATCAATACCCATGCTATAGCGAGAAGAACGCGCCCTGCATCACTCTCCCCCAACCCCCCTACGATGAAAACACGACCAACCACAACACGGTCGACAGCAATTATGTGCTCGTAACCGGCATGGACGGTTCCAGTGCCCTCTTTACCGTGGGCGAACTGGACCCCAAGTTCGCTCCGGCCAGCTATGCGGCAACTCTCACGTGTGACAGCAAAGGCCGATGCAACCTGGTCGGCGAGGGAAGGGCGGTCCATGACGTTTGCAACATCAATGTGGCGCAGGCCGTCCCTTCCATACATCTTAACGGCAGTACTTTCCCATTCACACACTTCTATTCACCCCTGATTATCGTTTCGGGTGAAGGGATCACCCCAAAGAGCTATAATCTTACCCAATTACAGGCGATGCACCAAGAAACCTTCAATGCCTCTTCATCGACCACCAATACCGTAGGCGTCTGGACGGGCCCCACGCTGGTAAGCTTGCTCGAGGCCTCAGGCGTTGACACCTGTGACATGAACAGCTACATCGTGGTACAGGCAACCGACGGCTACGCCGCAGTTCTTTCCATGTACGAAGCGACCCACATGCCGGGAGCGCAGTATGCCTTGCTGGCAATCAGCGGCGTGGTAAACGGCAGTCAGACGATCAACAATTGCGAATGCAGCACCGATAGTGACAACGGCTTCGCCCGCCTCGTCCTGCCCAACGACCTTGTGGCGGGCCGGTGGGTCAGCAACGTCGCCCAAATAGTGGTATACAGGTTATGGCCCGGAGAGATCTGGTGGTTCCCGGTGCAGAAATAAGGTCAGCATAGACGGAGGGCAGGTCCTTAAAAAAAAGGTCCTGCCCTTTTCACCGTTCGCTCTAGCCCGAGAAGCAGGCAGGATGGGTGGGGCGAAGCTAGACACATAACCTCATTATGCACAAATCGCTTTTTGTGCAAGTCATTGTCAGCTGTTTGATACGAGCGGCCTAGTCGAAGGTTCTCGCCTGTAAACCTTGCGCTCGGATAGTGCAGCTTTACACGTGCTCTCACTGAAAGACGTTTGTTCTTCAAGAAATTACCTGTACTGACACTCTACATTAACACACAGCCGGGTTCCGAGCCCCCCCAGCCCACCGGGAAGCACTGCCGGGATGACGGCGGATGATGATCTTATACCAGGTTCAAGATCGATGTGATCGGGAGGGCAGACACTCACTTCGTTCGTGTCCCCGCTATGCGCAGGGCCGTCACAAAATGCGTCTACTCCGCGCCCGATCTTTTGTGAGGGCGGATCCCCGCCAAATCTTGAGCGCACGCTGGTCTCAATCAGTATGGCGCAGGGAGAATAGAATTTTCCCATTCTCAGGCTGTCTGAAAATATCTCCCTGTTTTTCCAGATATCGCAGGTGGGCGATGGCTTCGCCGGTTGCAAACCACTTTTGCGCCATTGGAAATTCGTCCCACGTCCTGCAGTCTATATCCCAGGTCATTTGAGACGCCGTCTCGTAGGCGGTAAAGTTCCGTTTCCGGAGGATCGAAAGGATTTCGGCAAGCCGGTTTTCATGGTGCATTTTCAATTCGGCTATACGGGCGCGGGGATTTGCCAGGAGGCGGCGATGTCCCGGAAAGACACGGTCGATTTCAAGCTTATCCACCTTTTCGAGGCTTTCCAGATAATCTTTAAGGGGATTTCCTGCATCGGTCCAGCACTGAATGTTGGGGGTGATATCGATCAGGATATGGTCTCCGGCCACCAGAATTTTCTTCTGCGCTTCATAGAGGCAGGTGTGGCCCAAACTGTGCCCCGGAGTGGAAACGCACTTGAAACAATAAGACCCGACGGAAATGATATCGCCGTCCTGCACAGGGGTCATCTCCGGCACCCTCGAGGCGCCGAACTTAAATCCCGGATGCGCTTCAAGCGCCGAACGGAGTTCGTGTTCCGGAAAGCCGTTTCTCCCGCCATAGGCAATCATGGGTTCCCACCCCTCCCATGATTCGATAAGTTCCGCTTCGGGCCGATTAAAAAACGTTTTGCTGTTATGACCCAGAAGTTTGGGCACAAGTCCGAAATGGTCAGCGTGCAGATGGGTTATGAAAAAATCGGTCTTTGCCAGGTCGACGCCCAGCTCCTGCAGGCCGGACTGCATCGCGTCCAGGCATTCTTTGCGGTTCAGGCCCGTATCGATGATGAGATTCCTCTCAGAAGATCGAATCACGTAAGAATTGAGGAATTTCAGAGGACTGTTTGGCAACGGAATTTGTATACGGAACAGGTCAGGTAACAACTCTTCCATCATTCTTTTCCCCCTTTTTTCGTTCAAAGTCCGATATCGAAGATTAACCCAAAATGCCGCCGGAATCAGAACTTTTGCAAGCAAAAAAGATAATTTCAAGGTGAAGTCAAAGATATTTCATGCCATTTGAGCGAATCCATTTTATCATTAGCCGAGGCCGATCGGCCTTGGATAAACTCCAGGGGGGGACCCGAACTGCCATGACCGGCAACGTTAAAATCGAGCAGATGGAGCTGCGGGAGCTTCAGGAGCGGGCTGACAGATACCAGAGCATTTTCGCAAACTCGACTCTGGGTATCTTTCAATCTTCGCTGGATGGCCGTTTCCTTATGGCGAACCCGGCGTTTGCAAGGATACTTGGCTATGACGACCCTGAGGACCTCAAAAAATCTATTCAGGATATCGAGCGCCAGTTTTATCATGAGCCCGGACGCCGGTCCGAAATTCTTGCCGCCATAGAGGGAAGGGAAGGAGTCTCGAAGTTCGAAACCGAGCTCAGCCGCAAGGACGGCAGCCTTATAACCTGCTCGATGAGTATTCGGGCAATTGTTGACAGCGGTGGGCGTATTACGCATCTGGACGGCTTTATAGAGGATGTTACCGAGGCAAAGCTCAGGGAAAAAAAGCTCCGGGAACGTTCCGATGAGCTGACAAAGGAGAACCTGCGCCTTCGATCGGTTTTCAAAGACCGTTACCGTTTCGGGGAGATCATCGGCAAGAGCGCGTTAATGCAGGAGGTCTACGAGAACATAATCAAGGCTGCTGGATCTGAAGCAGCAGTTACGCTGTATGGCGAATCGGGCACTGGGAAGGAACTTGTGGCGAGGGCAATTCACGAACTCAGCAAACGCGCCGGCAGGGAGTTTGTTCCGGTCAATTGCGGGGCAATTCCCGAAAACCTGCTGGAAAGAGAATTCTTCGGCCACAAAAAGGGTGCGTTTACCGGCGCCGCGACGGATTCCTCCGGTTTGCTGGATAGAGCGCACGGAGGCACTTTGTTTCTGGACGAGATAGGAGAACTGCGTCTGGATATGCAGGTAAAGCTGCTAAGAGCCATCGACGGCGGAACTTATTTTCCGGTGGGTGACAGTAGATCTCGAAGGTCGGACTTTCGCCTCGTTTCCGCAACCAACCACAACCTCCGGGATCTGGTAAAAAGCGGCAGAATGAGGGAGGATTTCTTTTTTAGAATCGACATTGTCCCCATCGATCTTCCGCCCCTCAGGGACCGGCGTGAAGATATCCCGCTTCTTATCGATCATTACCTGGGTAAGTTCACCGGAACTGAGAACCCGTCTCTTCTTCCAGGATGGGTATTGGAATCACTCTATAAATACGACTATCCGGGCAACGTACGCGAACTCCAAAATATCCTTCGGCGTTATCTGGCAATTAAGAAGCTGGATTTTATAGTCCGCGATCAACCAGGCCCTGACTCGTCCGAACAGGAAGGAAGCCTGGCAGAAAAGCTCAAGGCACGTGAGAAGGAGATAATAGAGAACTGCCTTGTGCGCAACCGGTGGCACCGTGGACGAACGGCTGCATCTCTCGGGATTGACCGCAAGAGCCTCTACACGAGGATGAAACAACACGGGTTAGATCTGCCCAAATTGGGGCGAAACAGCACAACTTGATATTACCTTTAT
>Ga0326727_10018898_pt1 | contig 13980 bp, 16 predicted proteins | sample MB2enrmetagenome_FD_207643 | JGI IMG/M metagenome (GOLD analysis project Ga0326727, IMG submission 207643) | Lab enriched peat soil microbial communities from McLean, Ithaca, NY, United States - MB29MY | ecosystem: Environmental > Terrestrial > Soil > Wetlands > Peat | place: USA: New York... | reverse complement strand
CTTCGCACGCTGTTCGAGATGGCTTCCATAGCTATGACGGCGATTACGGTGACAATCACGATGAGGCTTGCCGCGTGGTAATTGAAGGATTTGTAGTAGACGTCGAACAAGAACCCGATTCCCGTGCCGGTGAGCAAGCCTACGAGCGTTGCGTCACGAATGTTCGTCTCGATCATGAAAAGCAGCCAGCTCACCATCTGGGGCAGACTGGACGGAAGGACGGCCTGTGTCGTGATATGAGGGCGAGATGCGCCGGTGGCCTTCAAGGCATCCACGACCTCCTCCCCTACTTCATCGATTGTTTCCATGAAAGCGCGCGTGAGAAAGCCGAGGGAACCGAAGAACAGCGCCAGAAAACCTGTCAACGTGCTAAGGCTGAATGCCAGCACCAGTACCATCGCCCACGCCACCAACGGCATATTGCGAAAGAACGACCCTATCCCCCTGGCCACCACCGTGAAGAACGGATTGATCCGAGTGGTCCGCGAACCCGCGAGCGCCAGAAAGAGCGAAAAGACAGCGGCCACCATTGTGGAGGCGATGGAGATCAGGACTGTGTCCCATAGTTTTGCGAGGATGTCCGGGAGCCTTCTCATCGATTGAGCATCCGGGTAGAAGTTGGAGACTCCCCAGGCAAAGGCTCTGACAAAGCTCGTGAACCCTTTGACTAAGTCGTAGCGGGTGAGCACGACCGAGCCGATGGTCACGGCGGCAAACAGGCCGAGCATGAGCAGGCCGTTGTTCCTGCGCCTGACGAAAATGTCGACCTGCATGGGGATGAGGTCTACCCCGCCTGGGTGGCGAGCTCCGCTGGCTCGGACCCGTAGATCTCGGCAATCCTTTCCGGGGTGAGCCCTTGCGGTGATCCGTCGTAGAGAATGGAACCCCTGTTGAAACCGATCACCCTGTGGGAGTACCGCAGGGCAACATCCACCTGGTGTAGGCTAATGACCAGGGTGATGCCGAAATCCCTACAGATATCGCTGAGGTAGTCCATGATGACCTTGGAGGTGCCGGGATCCAGCGAGGCAATCGGCTCATCACAGAGGATCATTTTCGGATTCTGGACAAGAGCGCGGGCAATCCCGACGCGCTGTTTCTGACCGCCGCTCAGCTGGTCGCAGCGCTGGTAGACCTGCTCGTCCAGGCCAAGGATGCCGATGATCTCAAACGCCCTTTGCTTCTCTTCATGGGTATACCGTCCCAGCATGCCGGAGATCGTGGACTTGTAGCCCAGCCTCCCATGAAGCACGTTTTCGATCACGCTCAACCGCTCGACCAGATTGTGCTGCTGGAAGATCATTCCGATCCGTGTCCTGAGGCGCCGTAGCTCGCGCCGGTGGAGTCGGGAAACGCTGACCCCGGCGAAGGATATTTCGCCGCCGGTAGGCTCGATCATGCGGTTGATACAACGCAGCAGGGTGGTCTTTCCGGATCCCGAGGAACCGATGATGGAGACAAACTGGCCTTCTTCCACTGAGAAGCTCACGTCAGCGAGTGCGCGCTTTGCTCCCTTGTAGCACTTCGTGACGTTCCTCAATTCCAAAAGAGCCATGCCGTCTCCCTTCGCAAAAAGTTGGCACGGGGCGTCAAGAGGCCTGCGCCCCGTGCCAAAGGCACGACCATCTATCTGTTAGAGGCCCAGAACCTTCCGCATCGGGTCGTACCAGGAGTCGTCCACTTTCAGGAAACGATGGGGCTGGCTGAACAACCCGGCGCCCGAACCACCCTTAGGCTGGAACACCATCGCGTCATTCGTGACCTTGTCTGAAATGAGCGCCTGCGTGATCTTGTCCAGAGTGGCTTTGTCCAACACGGAGTCGTTGGCCTCAAGCGGCGTGTTCTGGACCGGGATCGACTTGATGACGACGAACTCAGCGCCTCCGAGCGTGTCGAAGGGGGCCTCGGCGCCCTTCCTGATCGTATAGACGGCGCCCTCTTGGTTGTCAGTGCCGGACGTTAGGTCTAGGTAGCTCCTCACATCGATGTCGTCCACCGCGGAGATGTCGACCTTGCCCAGGAGAAGGTTGGCGAGGGAGAGCTGATGGGAACCGGAGAACATGACCTCAGAGAAGAACTTGCCGGGCCCGCCCTGCATCAGGTCATCCCGCGTCAGGTTCTTCCATTTGTCCTGGGTGTGGAAGGAGGCAATAATTGCCGAGGACGGCATGTTGAATCCCGAAGTCGAGCTCGTGGAAACGAATGAGATCTTCTTGCCGACAATCTTGTCGATCGAGAACGAACTGCCGGACTTGTATTGGCCTTCGTTCCCTTTCTTCACAAGGAGACGGCTGTAATAGAGGGAGTCCTGAAGCCCCCCCGAATCTCCACTTTCGACGACTAGGGCAACGACGTGAGGGTTCTTCGCGTGGCCGGTCAAGTACTCGAAGGGCCCGAACCAGCCCAACTGCGCATCGCCCGAATCCAGAGCGGCGGTTGCGATGTTGTAGTCGGTCGTCAGCTTGTCTTCGACCTTCTTACCCGTGGCGTCCGCGATCACCTTGTCGAACTCGGCGCGGAATGCCTTTTCGTTGTCACCGGAATTATTCGGCAGCCATGCGATCGTTATTGGTTTGCCCGCCGGTGTGCAACCCGCCAAAAGGGACAGGGACGCCAGAATCAAACCAAGAAAAAGCAAAGGGACTCTCTTCATGCAAATGCTCCTTTCGATAGGCGGAACACGCTACAGCGCGTCGCCGCGATTTCCATGCCTCAACCGCTTCCAATTTTGAGCTGAATTTGTTTTGCGCGGATTAAGCGTTTGTTAAACTATCGTGAATCCGCAAGTCTCCGTCGCCGTCCGACTGGACTCTCTGCCCGACTGCGGGGTAGCGAGTGGCAACGAAGGCTGGGTGCAGGATGGGTGGGCCACAGATGGATAGATCTATCAACGAAACGTTCATTCCAACCAGAGGCTGTAATAGACGGCGCGCTCGAGTCTGCCGGCCTCGCCGGTATCTCTTCCATAAACGCAACGCCCAACCAAGGCTATCAAGGCGTGCGCTCCGTCCTGAAGCTCGGGATCTACCCCGCCGCAGCGCGTTGTGGCTCGCGCACACCCTTCCGAAGGGCGGGAAGCTCGGTTCGCTAGAAGCGAATACAGGCCATGTACGGGTTGCGCAGCAACATCGAGCTTGGCCGGCTCAGGAACGCCATCGAGGTGCGCGTCGGCCCCGCGCAGGATTCGCTCCCCGCGCCTGCGAGGCAGATGCGTCGGAGGTTTGGCTTTTTTTTGTCGAGGCCGACAAACGGAACAACCTGCCTCCTTCGAAATCAGAGTTGCATCCGGCGCATTCCGGAAGCCTCATCGTATTCGACAATGTGGTCAGAGACGGTGCGGAGGAAAACCTGCGCAGACCCCGGGAGTGCAATTCTCTCTTGGCCGCCAATCCCCACGTGATGGCAACTGCCGTTTAGAAGGTCGGCGTCAAAGGCTACGACGGCCTCTCACCATCGCCCTGGTCACGGGCCGATCCTTGCCCTCCATTCCCTGTGCAGAGTCCAGCGGTCACCATGGCGCTTGTAGAGGCTGACGTTGTCACAGGACCACTGTAACCCGACCGGAAGCTCGCTCGGATTTTCGTCGAGCCAGAGCCGAACCCTCTGAATGCCCTCCTCCGTCAGGTCATCGAAAGCCAGCGTAAGATGAGGTTCGAAGTGAAGTCGGTTGCTCGCGCGCCATTTCTCGTAGCGCAACAGCCGCTCGTTCAGGATGACGAGTTCCGGGTCCTTTCGAATCTGGTAGCCGACCAAGTATTTCCGCCGCTCGCCGTCCCGGTAATCCGTAACCAGGAGCCCTTCGGTCGCCATGGGGAACGGGTCCCACCTGCCAACGGTCTCACCGAACTCCGTCAGGAAAGCGTCGACAGACTCCCCGGGGACAAGTGCCCCCGTTCTCAGGGTCACGTGCGGCGGGTAGGCAAGGGCGGCTTGCGAGCCTCCGATCTCGCAGACGCTGCGACGGGCTTCGTCGAACCGACGCGCAACTTCCTTCGGTAGCACGGTTATAATGATGAACCTGACGGGATTGCTCATCCAACGGCCAGCTGACGGACTTCAGAGAACAGGCCGGGGTTGGTTGCGATTATTCTCCAGCGTCCGGGCGCAATTTCCTCCCTGTCTACGATGCCCCCTGCTTCGTTCAGGATGGCAGCGGCCGCAGCGAAATCCCAGAGATTCGTTCCCCGTTGGACAAAAGCCCCGGTCCTCCCCACGGCGACATTCACTATTTCCAGCGCCGTGCTCCCTAGGCTTCGCACTTTGCGGGCGCGCTCGATCATGGAGGGCAGCAATCTGTTCATGTACGCCGTGCTTCCGTCCCGAGCGCCGAAGGAGAGTGATACTATTGCTTCGGAAAGGCTGGAAATAGGAGCCAACACCAGCTCCTTCCCGTTCATGAACGCACCGCCATCCGGCGTCGCGACGAAAAGCTCCTTGCCCAGGGGGGCATAGACGACTGCAGCTGCCGCCGTGCCGATTATCCGCCCGTCAGGCAGCAGGGGATGGCTTCCTGAGGCATTCCTCTCATTTGCTCCGTGAATTGCATGGCAGGAAACGCAGGTGCAAAAGAAAGGAATGCCGTGAAAGTAATTCACCGTCCCGTCCAGCGGATCAACGATCCACAGGTACGGATCATCCCCCGACGCATACCCCATCTCTTCCGACAAGATCCCATGCGCCGGAAAGCGCCGGCGAATGATCGAGACAATACTCTCTTCGCACGTGCGGTCGAGGCGCAGCTTTAGGTCGTGCGCCCCCACGGAGTCTACCTCCAACGTACTACGGAAGCCTCCTCGAATCAGCTCGCCGGCGGAGGTGGCTGCGTCGATGGCAACGCTTCTTATCGCGGAGATGCTCACATCCAGCCCGCGGCGGGCGGCGGCCTCACCTGACACCATACTTCTCCAGGAACGCATCGACCGAGCACAGATCCCGCCAGCGCTCCTCCAGCGCCGCCCGGTCCCAGTTCCACCATTCGCTTTGAAGAATGCAGGCAATGACATTATCAGGGAACCTTTTCCTCACTGGCCGCGCGGGCACTCCCACGACGACCTGGTACGGCTCTACGTCCTTGGTGACTACCGCTGCTGCGCCCACGACCGCGCCCGTTCCGATGCGCACGCCTGGGAGGATCACGGCGGCGTGTCCGATCCACACGTCATGTCCAATGACGCAGGGGTGGCCCCGACGCCAGTCGAAGAACTCCTCATCGTCCAAAGCGTCGAGGCCGAACTGCTTTCTTCGGTACGTCATGTGGTGCTGGCTGACACGGTCCTGGGGATGGTTGCCGGGATTGATGCGCACCCTATTCGCTAAAGAGCAGAACTTTCCTATTTCGGCGTAGAAGATCGAAACGTCGCCGTCGTCATAGGAGTAATCGCCGATGGTCGATTCGACGATGTGGCTGTCTCTGCCGATCTCTGTCCACGAGCCGATGCGGCTTTTTTCGATTCGTGCCCCTTCATGGATGAAGGGAGTTTCTGAAAGCCTCACAGCCCGGCGATCATGGCTTTTCTTCGGACGGACGTCGATGTCATGAAGCATGCGCTGCCTCCTCTCGGAAAGAAGAGACTTCCTGTGCCCACTGGTCTCCCAGCGCGTTCAAGGTGCTGTCGTGTTTCTCGTAAACGCGTCGCCCCCCGACCCAGGCACCCACCACTGAAGGCAGCTCTCCGGCGTCGTTGACCAAGATCATATCCGCGCGTTTTCCCACCTCAAGAGAACCCAGTTCCGCGTCGAGACCGGCGGCCCGGGCCGGGTTGGCGCTTACCATCCGCACCGCTTCCGGCAGCGTCAGGCGCCCTTCGCGGACAAGGCGAAACACCGCGTGGAGGAGCGCTGGACTGTAATAGTCCGAGCAGAGGATGTCCACGGTGTTGCTCATGATCGCTTCCAAAGCGCTCAGGTTATTCGAAGTCGATTTCCCCCGCAGCACATTCGGGGCACCGACAGCGACGTGCATCCCGCTTTGGGCCGCCGCCACCGCAGCCGCCATTTCGACCGGAAACTCGCTGATCGTGATGCCCAACCCGCCCATGCGTGCTACCTTTTCTGCAGTATCGTCGTCGTGGGATGCAATTGGCAATCCCGCAGCCCGGGCATAAGCCGAAAGCTTGCGAAGCACCTCCCCCACGGCCGGGTTGCGGGCCTTCGCCTCCCGTTCCCGGAGAAGCGCCTGGATCTCGCCGACCGGGGTGTTGTACTTTCGGATGTAGTAGTTCACGAGGTATTCGGGGTTGCGGTATTGCCCTTGCCCCGGAGTATGGTCCATGAAAGAGACGAGATTGACGAGGCGCTCGTCGATCAAGCGGCGAAACCGTTCGTAGTGATGCACTTCCACCATCTCGTAGCGCGCGTGAACGAGGTGCCGAATGCTGCCGGAGCGACGCAGGGCATTCAGCTCGCGCACTGTGGGCTCCAGTACATCCGGGTGAAGTGTGCCCTCACGCCCATCCATGAAGGAGAAGGAATGAAAAATCGTCGTGATACCATGGCTCACGAGCTGGCTCTCCAGGGACTGGAGGGCGACTGCCAGGGGAAAGACAGCGCGCGGTCGGGGCTCTATTTCCTGCTCGATCCCGTCATTATGGAGGTCGACAAACCCCGGCATCAGGAGCCGGTCCCGCCCCTCGACCACCGCCGCGTCGGCGGGCACGGATGAGTGCCGGCTCCCGGGTGCGAGGGAAATGATCCTTCCGTCTCGAATGACCGCTACGCCCCGCTTGAGCACGGCCTCGGGAGTCACGATTCGCACGTCCATGAAAACGGTGTCCCTGAGGCCCGTGTCCTTCATGCCACTCCCCCGACGCGCACCGGCGCCATCTCGACGACCTGGTCGGAAAGGCTCATGAGCAGAGCCCGGTCGTGGAAGATGCCAATCATGGCGGTACCCTCCCCTTTCAACTCTTTGATGAGGGATACCACGTCACGGGCCGCAACCGCGTCGAGCGAGGCAGTGGGCTCGTCCAGGAGAAGTAGGCGCGGCCGAGCAATGATGGCGTGGATGATATTGATCCTCTGCTTCTCGCCCCCGGAGAACGTGGACGGTGACAGCCCCCAGAGCGAGCGCGGGATGGCAAGACGGTCAAGAAGCTCGCGCGCCCGCAGGAGGCTTGTCTCCCTGGCAAAGCCCCGCGCAACCATGCTGTCGGCAATTGTGTCCAGCGCCGATACGCGCGGGATCACGGGGAAGAACTGGGAGATGTACCCGATCTCGTGACGGCGGAGCCTCAGGATGGCGTGCTCGTCGGCGGCAGCGAGGTCCCGCGTCTGGGAAGCGGCGTCGGTATACCAGATCGCGCCCCGTGACGGCAGATACGTCCGGTAGAGGCACTTCAGAAGCGAGGACTTACCGGCTCCGCTGGGACCGTTGATGCCGAGGAACTCCCCCCCGGACAGGCGGAAGCTGACGTCGTTGAACGCGGGGATCCGAGTGCCGCCGCGCGTGTGCATGAGAAATGTCTTGGAAAGCCCTTCGCATCGCATCATGGTCCGCGCCTCACTTTCATCCCCGTCCTCCCCGCGCTTCTGCCGTGGCTCTCATAAGGCAGAATGCACGAGCAGCTGCGTATAGGAGTGCTGCGGGTCCTCAAGCACCTGGTCCGTGAGCCCTTGTTCCACCACGCAACCGTCTTTCATGACGAGCGTACGGTCCGCGAGGAGCCGGATTACTCCCATGTCGTGGGACACCACGATCATCGAGATCTTAAGCTCGCGTTGAAGTTCTCGGATGAGATCTAGCACCCTGGCCTGCACGCTCACGTCTAGTCCGGATGTCACTTCGTCGAGAAGGATGAGCGGCGGATTGTTCGCGAGTGCCTTGGCAATTTGGATCCGCTGCTGCATCCCGCCGGAAAGAGACTTAGGGAAACGATCAATGTACGCTTCGGGAATCTCCGTGCGAGCAAGAAGTGCCGCCGCCCTTTCCCGGATGCGGGCAAAGTGGAAGACATCTGCCTCCAGGAGCTTCTCAGCAACGTTGGCGCCGCTCGTGATGTCCATGCGCAGACCGCGCAGCGGGTTCTGGTACACCATGCCCATGAGCCGGCTACGCAGCTTCCGCTTAGTGCTGCGGGGCAACCCCAGAATGTCGTCTCCGTTGCCGTGCCCACTGACGCGGATCTCCCCGTGGGTCGCGTCCTGATCGAAATAGATGCACTGGACGAGCGTGCTCTTACCGGAGCCGCTTTCCCCAACGACCCCGAGGATCTCCCCTTCCTTCAGGTCGAAGCTGACGCTGTTGACGGCGGTCACGGAGCCGCACCGCGGGCAGATGTTCGTTGAATGCTCGGGGCCGGTAAGCTCGCAGCAGAACTCGCACCCCGGGCCGTAGCGCTTTCTCAAATCCCGAACGCTGAGGAGGACTCCGTCATCCATGAGCGCGCCTCCCGCGTCGAGGAATTGCTCCCTCGCGCACGAGATCGCAGAACCCGGAGTCCGAGCAGACGCGCGAGGCCTGACCGCTCTTTTCGTCATAGATCTCGTCGAGGAAAGTTCCGCTCGACCCGCATCGCGCGCACGTCATCCCGGAAAAGTTCTCCACCGTGAACGGCATGTCCTCGAACTCCAGGGGCTGAACGGAAGTGTGCGGAGGCACGGCATAGACCCGCTTTTCGCGCCCCGCACCGAGAAGGGTCAGGTGCTCAGATCCATGAAGGAGGGGAAGGTCCCACCGGGGAAGGGGCGAAGGAGACATGATATAGCTGTCGTTGACGCGAACAGGGTAGCCCGACGTCAATGAGATCGAGCCGTTCTGAACCACGTCTTCATAGAGCGACACCCACATCCGCGCGTAGTCACCCTCCGAATGCATCCGGCGCGTCTCCACCTCGCTCGGTTCGACGAGGCGGAGAGGCTCGGGAAGCGGGACCTGCAGCACGGCAATCTGATCGGCCCGGAGGGGGATCTCCGGCAGTCTGTGACGGGACTGAAGCACCGTGGCTTCGCGGGAATCGAAGGTCGTGCGCACGTTCGTGGTGGCCACCAGAAGCTTGCGAAGGTTGACGGCGTTCACGCTGCCGTCGCAACCCTGGTCGATTATTTTCAGAACGTCCTTTGGGCCGATGACAGACATGGTCACCTGCAGCCCCCCTGTCCCCCATCCGCGGGCAATCGGGAGTTCGGGAGACGCGAAAGGCACCTGGTGGCCCGGCAATGCCACGGCTTTCAAGAGCGATCGACGGACCTCCTTCTTCACACCTTCGTCGATGAAAGCGAAGTTGTAGCGGAAGCCATTCCTCCGAGGCACGAGGTCTTTCAGTGTCATTCTTCACCAGCCCTCTGGGTGCGGAGCCTGTCGAGATCAGCCTGGAAGGTGACGTAATGCGGAAGCTTGAAGTGGGAGCAGAATCCGGACGACTCCACACCGTCGGTGTGCAGAAGAACGAACTCCTGGTCCTCCGCCGGGGCATGAGGGGACGGTGACCGCATGGCCCGATCGAGCACGCCCAGGGAGATCGCCTTCACCTCGTTGTGACCGAAACAAGCGCCGTATCCCAGGGTGAAAGTCGGTCTTGCCTCATCCTCCGCTGGCTGGACGGAGGCAACGATCTCCACCTCTGTGATCGAAACAGAACCGAGTGTCAGAGCCGACGCCTTGCGCCAGGGATGCGGGATCTGGACGCTGACACGGCCCACGCGCAGTTCACCGACGGTCGGGTGAATGCTTCCATACCCGCGCATGCTGCTGTACGCCAGGGCGAGCACTCCGCCCGTCTCCGCGCGCGCGAGCATCTGCAGCCGCCCGCTGCGCTCCAGGGGGAACGTTGCGGACTCTTGCGTAATGTCAGTTGGCTCCCCGGAGGGCGAGGGTGGCACCGGCGGGACCAAGCCCTGGTCGCGAAGCATCTCCACCACCTTGCGGAAGTGGACGGGCTCCAACAGGTCGTGCATGTCTTCCAGCCCCGCCTCGAACTCGGTGACCGCTTGCTGCTGCGTCTCGGTGGTTTCCTCTGCGAGTGAAAAATCGAGGATCCGCTGCTCGTAGTCCGACGTGGAGCCTAGGACCTGCCCTCCCGGGATGGTCTTGAACGCGCTGGAAATGCGCCGCACAATCCGCATCTCCTCCGTATGGACGGGAATACTGTCCACAAGGCGGCGAAGCGTCGAGCGGTAGGCCCGAAGAAGGAACGCCGCTTCGGTTGGGTCGCCGGATGCCTGTTTGACGGCCAGCGCGGCGTGGAACGGTGAGAAAAGTCCCCCTTCGCTCATCACCCTGTCGACGAGCGGGCCCATCTGCTCCATGATCTGACTGACCTGAAGGGGTGCGCTCGCGCCCTTGAGTCTCAGGTAGCGGTTGAGTTTCTGGGAGTTCTCGATGGCGGTCACCCCGCCCTGGACTGCGACGTACCCCATCAGCAGACCTCCACGGCGCTCGTACGCGGAATCCCGGCCACTCTCCCGTCCCCATCCACAAGAAAGACATCTATCCCCAAAGGATAGAACTTGTTCGCCTGCGAGCGTTCTTCTAGATAACGCGCATCCAAACCGGTTATGGAAAGGGTCGTCACGTCCCTCACGCCGGGTCCCTTCAGGTGAAGAGCGAAGCCAGACAAGCTCGTCTGGGTCTCCTCCGAGAGCCGCTGGACGCAGAGGAGCGCGGTAGCGGAGCTTTCGGGGAACTCGAGCGTCCCTCTATTCAGACGCAAGAAATCTGAATCGAACTTCCCTCCGTTGAAAACGACATACTCAGCTTGATCCACGCGCGCAAAGGGAGTCGAGAGGTTCAGCTCGAGATAGGCCACCCAATCGGGTCGGGACGCAGCGGATCCGATCGAAAAAGAGACACGGTGATCGCACAAAGTCTTCAGCAGGGATAGCATGGGGGGACAAAACCCCCGTGGCATCGACTCGTAGCGCAGCGCGGGAACCGTCCGGATGCTGCCAGGCCTGCTCAGGCAGTCGAGCATGGCCCGAAAAGTCGCCTGGCTGTCAAACACGTCGTCAAAAGCGGTTTCATGGACCATTCTTGGTCCTATGCATTTCCGGACCTCTTCATCGCGTCTCGAAGCTGACCCGTGTGCTGGCCGCCGCCGTGCTTTCCGCTTCCCACCGCTGCCTGATCCGCTTTTCCTCGGCTTCAAGGAGAGACGCGAAATCCGCGGCTGCGGGGTGGCCGCCGCCGAACACTGCGTCCAGCAGCGCGCTGCACAGAGCCCGCTCCTCGTCTGAGCCAAGCACGCATCCATACCCGGCACGGCCATCCACCTCGACCTCACACTCGGTGACATACGCCTCCCCGAGCAGGAAAGGAATGTTTTCGAGCGGGTCGATCTGTCTGACCATGACCATACCCGCAGAGGGGGGCTTCAGCATCCTGACGGGCAGCCGGTCCACGATGGTCTGTGCAATCTCACGCACCGCTTCGGCCCCGCCCTCTGCCGCGATCTGTGAGTATTCCATCATGGTGAAATCAAGGAACTAGCTTAGGATTAGTTTTCAATTAGGACACTGTTAAGAATGAGTTATTCTTCATGAGTGATCGTGGGATTTCTCCCGGGAGGGCTGCTCACCCCGCATGATACGCTCCTCGATCCTCGCGAGCACGTCGCGGCAGCTGGCTACGCTTTCCGTCGCGTAATGGGCGCCTGCGGCACGGAGCGTTTTCTCCGCTTCCTGGACGCGTCCAACCCGGTCCTCCCAGGCCAGGCCTTCTGCCTCTTCCAGGGAGAGCCCGAGCTCATTGCCGGAGAGCGTCACGCCGATGGTCCACATACCAGCGTTCACGCCCTCCATGATGTCAGCCGGCGTATCTCCGATCTTCACGATGCGACGCGGCGGACAGACCTGCAGCTTGATGGCGTTGAGAAAGCACATCCATGGGAAGGGCCGTCCGGCAGGGACATCCGATGGGCACACAACTGCGTCCGCGGTGAATCCCTGGCGGGCCGTTTCCGCCGTGAGGATGTCCATGATGGACCGCGAGTAGCCCGTCGTGGACCCGATCTTCATGCCCCAGCAGCGAAGCTCATCTGCCAGCTCTCTCGTTCCTGGGACGAGCCGGGAATATCGCGTTACCGCTGCTACCAGGCGAGGCTCGAGCTCCTCGTAGAGCGAGTCCACTTCCTGCGGCCCGGGGTCGGTCCCGGTCGCTTCCCTCCAAAGCCCGCGCAGGCCCTCATCCATGAGAAGTCGGCGGATGTGCTCGCGCTTTTCCAGCCCCATAGGCCCTCGCGCTTGGGCCATTGTGAGCGGGACGCCTCGGTGCGCGAAAGTCTCCACGATCGCTACGGCCGGCGCGAAGCACCCGAAGTCTACTATAGTGCCGGCCCAATCGAAGATCACCGCGCCTATCCCGTTATCGTCGTAGGCGCTGCTGTTCGATTTGCGCATAAGTGCCGACATAATTTCGCGGGTGTGTTAGGTGTTCGTGAAGGGTGCGTGAATTCTCCGTTAGTCAGAGGGGGAAAGTTAGCGCGCGGCGGCAAGGATACCCTCCACGGCGCGTATGCCGCTCGCCCAGGCGGCTGTGATCCCGCGGCTTGTGCCGGCCCCGTCGCCGATCATCCAGATTCCTGGTCGGGCCTGGAAGCTCGAGTCGATGAAGCGCGGTCTGTTTCCGTACAGTTTTATCTCGGGATAGTACATGATGGTGGACGGGTGCAGGACGCCGGGAATGATTGTGTCCAGGAGTTTCATCGAGCGCCAGATCGCGCGCAGGATCTTGGAGGGCATGGCAAGGGCGATGTCACCTGGCGTGCAGGCGGCAAGCGTCGGGACAAAGTCATACAGGTCCTCGTTGAAGCTTTCCGCCTTGGACCGCTTGCCCAGTCGGAAGTCACCCACGCGCTGCATTAGGGGTTGGCCGCCGCCCATGAGCATGGCCTGCTGACCCAGCATCTGCGCGAACTCCTGGCCGCTTGCCAACGGCTCGGTGAACCGCACGGTCTTAAGCAGTGCGAAGTTGACGAGACCGTTCGCCTGCCCCCGCTTGGAAAACGCGTGGCCGTTCACACTGAAATACGCGCGTCCGTCCGCGTCCTCGTATCTCTCTTTGACCACGAAGGCCCTTCCACTGTTCGTACAGAACGTGCGCACTTTCTGGGGAAAATGGAACTTCGGATCGTAATAGTCCCGCACGATGGGGTAGTTATCCTCACGCGCTTCCAGGCGAAGGCCGATGTCGACGACGTTGTCGACATACGGGACTTTCAGCCTGTCCATGAGCTGCTGAAGAAACGCGAACCCTTTGCGGCCGGGCGCAATCACGAGACTTCCGAAGTTGATCTCCCTTCGATCAGTGATAAGCAGGTGGTCCACTTCCCGGACGTCGAGCGCGGTCTCTCCCAGGCACACCGTCGCTCCAGCCCTCACGAGTTCCTCTGTCATGGCGCGGGCGAGCGCGACGCCGCCGTCTGTCCCGAGATGGCTTTGCCGGACCTCCAGAAGCTCCACGCCGAGCTTCTGTGCCCTGTTCGCGTAGATCCCGAGGTTGTTCTTCGAGAGAATCTGGGGTTGGAGCCTCGCGCAAACGAAACCCAGGTACTTGTCCGCCGCCAACCGGTCCCAGTACTCCATGGGGAAGCCGATGGGAAAAGTGAAGTTCATCTTGCAGTCATTGCACAAACCGCCGGTGCTCAAGGAGGATTTGTCGATGAGTAGGATAGAGCCCGCGGGACGCGCCTCACGGAAGGCAAACGCCGCCCCCAGGCCTGCCGGGCCTGTTCCGACAATCACAAGGTTGAAGTGCTCTGCCATGCGCTAGTATCCTTCAGTGCAAACTATGGAACGCGATAGTTAAGCACAGATCAAGGCCGCGAAGAAGCGGCGCCCGGCGAAAACCACCGGCTCATCGAGCTCGAGAGGGCCGGCCCCAGTGTGAGGGGAAAGCTCGCGCCTCCCGTCGTCACGTCCACGCTGTTTCCCCCAAACGCGATAGCCTGGATCCGCGCGCAGGGAATGTTCAGGCCGTCTGCGCCGCAGAGTAAGACGCCGGCCCGCGGCAATGAGGCTCAGCCTCCCATAGAGAAGGAGGTGCACGTC
>Ga0326727_10018897_pt1 | contig 13981 bp, 13 predicted proteins | sample MB2enrmetagenome_FD_207643 | JGI IMG/M metagenome (GOLD analysis project Ga0326727, IMG submission 207643) | Lab enriched peat soil microbial communities from McLean, Ithaca, NY, United States - MB29MY | ecosystem: Environmental > Terrestrial > Soil > Wetlands > Peat | place: USA: New York... | reverse complement strand
CCAGCATGCCGTCCCTGAGCCTTGAGCCTTTGGAGTGTAACCCAGTTTATCCCCGTGTGAATTGCCATAAAGTTGGTGCCGAGTTTTGCCTGTTCTTCAGTAACTCTAAAGAGATCATCCTCTCGCATATCAACGATTGAGCCGGAATCCCGTGCTGCTTCAATAAACGCTTGATAAAGTGGTACGCTTCCAACGGAGAGGGAAGTTGCTTGGATAACCTTGCGCCTGATTTCATAGAAGTCGCCAGCGGTCGAAAGCTCCATTATGGAATCGGCGCCAGCAGCCTCAGCTATTTTTGTCTTAGCAACTTCGAGATCGACATCAGCTATGTCTGACGATGTCCCAACAGAAGCATTAACCTTCGTTTTAAGCCCCTTGCCAATACCGATCGGTTTAGTGTCCCGATATGGGCTTACTGGAATTACGATCTGTCCATTCGCAATTCCGCGACAGATAAACTCTGGCGTTACTCCCTCAGCAGAGGCGACAACCTTCATCTCGTCAGTGATGATTCCTTGCTTTGCGTTATCAATTAGTGTCATGATTCACCCCGTGTTCTTTCGGTCAGGCGATGACAGTGGCGACGGCCAATCCGTTCAGTGCCGATTACAGATTTCTTTCGCTTAAAACGTTCGGTTGCTTGTCCTTAGTTATAGCCTTATGGTTAAAAAATTGCTTTTTTTGATCGTATTTTTTTTAATAATTAAGAAAATATTCGTTTAAATAGATAATATTGCCTCGTTTCAATGAATTCGAGTCTCTCGATAAAAAAAATTTGATCTTTGTCAAATTTTAATGATTTAGCTCGTTATTTCTTGTACTTGTTAAGCACTGCGTGCGCTTCGTCCCAGTTGTAATCATAAATATGCATTGAATTGCCAACCGTGCACAAAGTCCCCAACTTCAATCCGGTCGGCTCCAACATCTCTTTCTTGATTAATGAAAGAAACGCATTAATGTTAGCTTCGTACGCTTGAAAAACGTCCCAGCTGCGATACATGATATGGACGTCAAGTCTTTCATTAGGGTGGAGGTACACCCAAATTCGTTGAAAACAAGGTTGGTCTTCGGCCTTAAGACAATCAATTTGAGGAATCCACGTGATTGCCTGAATGCGCTTGGATCCCACCCGTTTCTTCAAGAGCTGCTCCTGTATCCAGGCCAGCTGATCGATTCCGTGGCCTTCAACCAGTCGTTCTAGATAAGTGTACTCAAAGTGGTGCTGATGCAGGTAGGCGCGGTCGAACTGCTTCTTGTACTCGCCCACTCGTGCTTTTGTACAAAACGCGTCACCTTTATGCCAGCCAAAACTAGGCTTGTCGATTTCGATCATCCCCATGAGAATCTGGCGCGCTTTAAGCCCGTACTCCGTGTCGACGACATTGCCAAATTCCATGATGTGCCTGATTGCTTTGTACCACGCCTCGGGGAGAGTCAGTGTTGTGATCGACATCATTTTTTGCATCACCTAGGACGTCTCTCAGCGAATCGCGGACGCACGTATGCACGCTGTGGGTTTCGAATGCAAATCTTCCGGTGCTTCCTTCACTCAGCGTCGAAGGAAAAAAGCCTCGGGAGGGATTTGAACCCCCGACCTATTGATAACTTGCTCGGCAATGTATGTGCTCCCACACATCGACGCATCAGGCGCGGTGTTGCGTCCCAGTTACAAGTCAATCGCTCTTCCAGGCTGAGCCACCGAGGCGCATAAAAGCGTTTTTATGTATGCTCCCCGATACTTATACGTTTTTAGTGCGCGACCGCGAAGGAACGGGCTGATTAACGGACGCTAAGATGCCTCTTGGAGGTCCTTTGCGTCGATAAGGGCCTGGATTCCTGGCAAGATGTCACCGGCCAAAAAATCTATACAAGCTTTACCTCCGGTCGACACGTGTGTGATGTGTTTGTCAATGCCAATGTTCCGTGCTGCAGCGGCAATGTGCCCCCCACCCAAAATCGAGAACTTTGCTTGAGCCGCAGCTTTTAATGTTTCATTGGTCCCAAGTGCAAATGCTTTTAGTTCGAAGACACCGGCAGGCCCATTTATTACCACGGTTCCTGCAGCTTTGAGCTCAGCTGAATACGCTACAATCGTCTCGATGCCGATATCGTCTATTGGAAAGGCCTTTGGTAACGCTGAAACTGGGGTCTCAAGACGTTTGCCGTTATCATTTAGTGCGACATCGAGAGGGGTTACAATTTTGCCGTCGAACTTGTCAAGCAATCTCTTGCATATTTCGAGATAGTTTCCGTATCCCGACGACTTTATGTAATCGAGGCTTGGGGGCCCTATGTCGACTCCGGATGCCGCCAAAAAAATGTTTGCTACTAGCCCCGTGACGAGCACCTTGTCCGCGCTGCCTTTTGAAAGAACGTGCTCGATAACTTTGATGCTATCGTCTGCTTTCGTGCCTCCAAGCATGAACAATCGCGGCCGCTGGGAAGTGGTAAGCGCCCTTGTCAGCATGTTCACTTCTCGTTCCATCAGCTTGCCAGCGCCAGACGTCAAGGCGCGCGGAAAAGCCACGATTGACGTTTGTGCGCGGTGGGCGGTGCCAAATGCATCATTAAGGTAAAGATCGCATTGGAGCGATAACTGCGTGACTAGATGTGTTTTGGTAAGATCTTCCACCGGAGCTTTGAGCATTTCTTCGGAGCTAAACCGGACGTTTTCGAGGAGCACCACGTCTCCGATCCCCATTTCTTTCACGGATTGTCGCACATTACGCCCGTAAACATCGTCGACATACGTTACGTCCTTTCCAATGAGCGAGGAGAGCTTTTCGGCGTGCCGCTCCATCGTGGTGAAATCTCGCTTTCCGGGCCGTGACTGATGTGCGAGCAGCACAGTCTTGGCATCTTCCAAAGCTGCAATCGTCGGGACGTGGCCGCGAAAACGTACGTCATCCAGAATCTCTCCGTTGGGGCCGATTGGGGAATTCAAGTCAACGCGTACAAGAACCACTCGCCCGTGCGTATCGAGATCATCAATCGTAAGAAATGGCGGCATAGCCGAGCTTATGTCGAAATGTACGATATAAACGTATCTAATTGTGGCTAAAAAGGCCTCAGCGAGAGTTGAGCACCCGTCGCGAAGCCCACGTCGGCTGGCGATAAGCTGAGGCGCGCTGACGGGCTATCAATCCAGTTAACGATCTGCTGGTCGCGGCATACGTCAGAAACGGTCAGCGGAGGGGGGACGACGAGAGGGAGGGCAAGTCGCAGTTCTCCAAGCTCGGGCACTGAGAACGTTGCTTTGCCGATGATCCATTCAGGCTTCACTGGCTCCAACGGTGGTGTGCCACCTAAAAGCAATGGTTGGTCATACTCTGTGTTAGCGTCGCCCTTGGTGATGTATCCTGCGTTAGCAGCCGTTTGATTGTTTGGCAGCCGTTCACCCGCGTTTACCCAATACATCGCCCGGTGTATGATAGGCGTCGCGCTATGGTCACCGTTAGGGTAGTAGACGATAACATCGCCGTATTCTCCAAAGCTCTTGTAGTTAATGGCCTGACCTTGTTCGTACGTGATGATGTTCGTCGGTCTGGTAATGAGCACCAGGTCGCCAATATTTATGTGGGGCTCCATGCTGCCCGATTCCACGGCCACTAGGGGAGTTACGGTTCCTGAGTACGCGTAAACGATTGATATTATAATGGCGACAACGAGCAACGCTACTAATATATCTCGTAGAAGCGCTAACCAATAATTGTCAGTCTTCCAGAATCTCTTTGCACGTTCTCTGGTTTGATCCTGCATGTATTTCTGCCAAACGCGTGTAAAATGTGGTACTAAGCTGGCTGACGTAATGATGATAGTTATGATGCTTTATATAGTCTGCCGAAATGCGTTTGGGAGCTGGTGCTAGCTAGGCGATTCGCCTCAACACTTAAGCGTGCAACGCCCAGCGCGAACAACAGGAGGACGGATTTCGCGACGGTCGTGTTCATTCACAATCTTGCACAAAGGTCCCATAAATCACACACTGCCATGATCCGAACCGACATAATTCAAAAGTTCACTGAAAGCGGCTTCCTCGTCACGCAAGAAGCGGTGGTGACGATTCAAGAGACTGATATGCCCTTAGACCTAGTCAGTGAGATTCTGAAACACGTTGATGAATCTGTGGTCGTCATCGGTCAGCTTGACGTTACGGCGGCAAAAGAATCGCTGAACTCTCAGAAAAAAGTTGTGAGGTCGTTAGCTTTTCTTACTCAATCCGAGGATGAATCCGCCGACGTACTGGCAACGACCGAAGTAGGTGAGACGGACGTGGCAAATGGGCATCTCGAACCTCGTCGGAAGCCACGGTCGATAGCAGTTCTTGCGGACATTACTGAGAGCTCCACGTGTGTCGGCACATACGAGGAATTCGTGCGTTATTTCAGAAACAGGTATGATCGCCTCAGTGAAATCATTAGGAAGCGACTGAACTCCCGACCCATAGAGAGCTTGACCTATTGGAACCGAAGGCGCGAAGGGTGGTTCGACGATGAGCGCGGGACGGGTGGAAAAATTTCCATCATCGGCATGGTGAATGAGACGCGCGACACGCCAAACGGCCATCGAGTGCTCGAGCTTGAGGATCCTACAGGATACTTCAGCGGGATTGCGTTAAAAGACAAAGGTGCCTATGACGCTGCTCTGCAAGTCGTGCTGGACGAGGTGGTTGGCATCACTGGGTCTCTCTCGTCGGACGGAAAAGTACTCTTTATCGATAGCATTACGTGGCCCGACATTCCTCCGCAACACCAGCCTACGCACGCGGAAAACGACGTGCACGTAGCGCTGACCTCAGACATTCACATTGGCAGCAAGACCTTCTTAACACGCGCGTGGAAGGATTTTGCTGAGTGGGTAGCGTCGAGCGAAGACGAGAGAGCCCAAAAAATTGCGTACGTGATCGTGGCCGGTGACGTCGTTGATGGCATCGGGGTGTTTCCAAATCAAGAGGACGAGTTAGCTATCGACGATATCGACGACCAATATGCTGCGGCAGCGTCCCTGTTTGAAATGCTGCCGTCGAACATCTCCATCATAGTCGCACCTGGAAACCACGATGCGGTACGCCAAGCAGAGCCGCAGCCTGCGCTTTCAAGCAATTATGCAAAAAGTTTCAGTAACAACGTTACGTGTATCGGAAACCCCTCGTTGATTGAGCTATGTGATGTAAAGATACTCATATATCACGGCAGGGCTTTGGATGATATCATCGCGGCGATTCCCGGTTGCTCTTATGGCAATCCGGATGGCGCGATGAGGGAGATGCTTAAAAGACGGCATCTTTCCCCAGTATATGGAAACAGGGTTTCTATAGCCCCCGAGAGCACCGATCACTTTATTATCGACAGTATACCCGACATTCTTCATTGCGGGCACGTACACACCATAGGCGCGTCGCACTATAGGGGAGTCACGGTGGTCAACTCAGGAGCGTGGCAAGGTCAAACGAGTTACCAAAGATCGCAAAACATTAATCCGAGACCAGGGATCATGCCGGTGTGTAATCTTGGGTCGATGGAGACGACATTTGTTAATTTCCTGGAACATAACGGGCATTAATTCTGGCTGAAGAAGATGGGACTGCGGTTGATTTCGACCTCGTCCAGTTGACCGCCGCTTGGTCTGTTCATAGGAATAGAACATGGTCTATTCCACGGTTTCGCAGATGAGCGTAACTGAAGCCACTAATGAAAGTAACGGGACGTTGTCGCGGTGTGGTCCCTCCTTTAGGGTTGCGCTGAACCTCAACTCACGCTCATGGCGGCCATCAAATCGTCCATCGAATATACTCCAGGCGGCTGCTTTACGACAAAGCGTATAGCTAGCATCGCGCCACTGGCAAATGCCTGTCTGCTGTGGGCCCTATGGCTAATCTCCAACCGCTCGCCGTCGCCAATGAACAACACGGAGTGATCGCCGACGATATCCCCTGCGCGTATGGAGTACGATCCAATCGCACGCGAACGATCAACGCTTTTAATGATATCAATCGCTTTGACCGCCGTTCCGCTCGGCGAATCAATTTTGTGCTTATGATGGGCCTCTATAAGCTCAGCAGCGTACGCCGCGCTCGGAAGGCTCTCTGATGCCGTTTTTATCAACTGAAAAAAGACGTTGACGCCGATCGAAAAGTTAGGCGAAATTATCGCCGCAACCTGGCCTTCGACCGCTTCTTTCGCTTCTGCACGTTGTTCTGCGGTGAATCCAGTAGTTCCTACGACGAGCCTCACTCCAGCGCGTGCGGCAGCTTTGATAATCTCGACCGATGAAGCAGCGACCGTAAAGTCAACTAAGACGTCAGGCTTAACGGTTTTGAGCGTGTTGGCAAGCTTAGCCGCGTCCGTCACGCTAGGGTCGCAAATCTGTCTGTCAAACGCTGCGACAACCACCATATCTGAAGATTGCGCCACGTTGTCAATGATCATCCGCCCCATTCGGCCACACGCGCCTGTCACTGCAACCGTTATCTTGTCGTTCGTTGTCATGCCTCAGCTACCTATGAGTGCGTCTCGCATCTAATCTGCGTAGGCCGCAAGCGTCTCCTTCAGTTTGACGACGTTTGGCTCTGCCATCGCGGTTAGAGGCAATCTGAGCGGCCCGCCCGCAAGCCCGAGCAAATCACACGCCTTTTTGACGGGAATGGGGTTTGTCTCGATGAATAGCGCCTTGAAAAGCGGGGCAAGTTGATAATGGACGTCGCGCGCTTTCGCAAAGTCGCCTTCGAGGCATGACTGTGTGAGTTGCCCCATTTGCTTTGGAAGGATATCTGCTGTGACTGAGATGACTCCGGTAGCGCCGAGGGCCATCATAGGAAGGGTCAATCCGTCGTCTCCCGAAAGAACGGAAAATTCAAGGCCGCGGGTGATCTCAATGATATTTGAAATTTGGGTGAAGTTCGCGCTTGCCTCCTTCACGCCCGTAACGTTACTGTACTCGTGCGCCATAGTGCTGATCGTTTCCGGATCCATGTTGATGCCGGTGCGTCCTGGAATGTTGTACAAGATGAGGGGGATCTCACATGCCTGTGCAATAGCGCTAAAGTGCTTAATGAGTCCACTTTTCATCGGTTTGTTGTAGTATGGGACGATCAACAGGGCCGCATCAGCCCCGGCATCTTGTGCATACCGGGTCAGCTCGACCGCTTCTGCAGTGTTGTTTGATCCTGTCCCTGCGATAACGGGCACGCTCGCAGCGTCTACTGTAAGGTCAACTAGTTTCTTGTGCTCGTCAAACGATAGCGTCGCGGATTCGCCAGTACTGCCGCAAGGCACCAGCCCTGCAACGCCCCCCTTCTCAAGATAGGCGATGTTGGAACGCATCCCCTCTGTGTCGATCTCTTCTTCGTCCGTAAATGGCGTGACCATCGCAGGATACACGCCCTTGAATCTCATGACTTTCCCCTGTTGCCGATATCTACCTTGTGCGTGATATATCCGGCAACTCTATTCCTAATGTTCTTGCTCTCGATGTTCGTGTATTCCGACACGAGCAATTTATTTTTCTCATAATCAGAGCTGAGTATCTCCCGATGTCCTCGTAGCAGCTCTTCTGATATGCTTTTGATGTACGTAGGTCTGATACTTCCCATGAAACCACCTCCGTCTTCTTTTTTAGCCCAAAAGCGTTACTTGATCACTTCAGCGCCGATGAAATCTTCACAACTGTATCGGCCACCTGTTGCGCTGAGTGGCCGAGAACGAGGACCATAGCTTCCTTGCCCACGCTCCCGCGGTCGTATATGACGTCGGGCACCCCCGTTCCCTGTGCCAAGCTTCTCTCGATAGCGTGCGCAACGCCCCACTTGATCGTACTCGTTGCGTCAGGCTCCTGCTGTCTCTCGAAGCACTTTGTTACGAGCTTGAGCTCTTGGCACGCGCGAATCACCTCGTCTGAGTACCGCAAGTTCATCGCGCTTTTCATATCGGCATCATGGTTCAACGCGGCTAATATGGCACCTCCAACGTGACGACTTGCACCAAAGGTCACGCAGCCAACAGGTGTGATGGCCTCTCCAACTTTCACGATTCGTCCCTTGACCGCAGCCACGTCTGCTGGGTTCTTTGCGTCCGAAATTGCCATCGCTAAGTTGCTTCCAACCTCAGGTATAAGGTGTAGGTTTATAGCCTTAATGGTGCGCAGCCCAGCCTCGACGTCGAGTAGCGTCAGGTAACGCTCGGCCCTGTGTAGCGTCGCTGCAAACTGATTCACAGCGCCGGGGCCAGAGCCTACGCGCTCGCTGTTTCGTATGGCGTCCGTGACGAACGTCTTTGCCATTAGGGCACTCTGGTTTACGGGGTACCCTTTAGCAAGGAAGACGGCCAGCGCTGCCGAGAAGGTGCATCCTGCTCCGTGCGTTCCTCCCTTAAGCAGCTTGCCTCTAAGCAGCTTAAAACTGCCATCATACAGCACATCGGTTCCGCTCAAATGGCCCCCCGTGACAATAACCGATTTAGGGCCGAGAGTATAAATTTCGCAGGCGGCACGCTTCATATCATCGAGATTGCGTATCGCGATGTCGGAAATGGCTTCTGCTTCTCGTATATTTGGCGTTATAGATGCTGTTTCGGGCAGCAGTGGTGCAAGGGCCTCTCTAGGTTCCCCTACGACCAACCGCCCGCCCGCTTCGGCGTCTATAACTGGATCGACCACGATCGGAACCTTATGCCGCGAAAGCACATCAGCTATCGCTTCTGCGATCTCGACGGTCGCGAGCATTCCCGTCTTGACGCATCGAATATCAATGTCGGAGAGCACCGCACTCATTTGCGCAACGACGAGCTCAGCGGGCAGATTATACACGTCAAGGACGCCGAGCGTGTTTTGTGCGGTAATCGCCGTAACAATGGAGGTTCCGAACACCCCGAGAGCAGCAAAGGTGCGCGCGTCTGCTTGAATGCCAGCTCCGCCTCCTGAGTCTGATCCTGCGATCGTCATAACTGCGAGCATCTACAGTGGTAATGCATTAGCACTTATATATTTGTAATCTAACTCCCTCCTGTTGCGGTAGAAATCAAAAATAGCGCTTTGGCGAACGTTTTTATGTGTGTGGAGTCGGTTCCACTGGAAATGAAGGGGTCGATGGTATTTATGCCCGAAGACGAGATAGATTCACCCTTTGAAACGTTAACGAAGACTTGGAACGAGCAGTATGCCTTGCACCACGCCCTGTGGAAAGGACCGTATGATCTCTCTCCCGTAATACAGCGGCTCGCGCCAGGTGCTAACGTGCTCGACGTTGGCTGCGGGTCTGGGAGGTATCTCTTGCCGCTTACCAGAAGCGGCTTTAGAGCAGTTGGGGCTGACATTTCGCGGCAAGCGCTGGCGCTGCTCGGTCCCCAATACGCGCGCGTTGTCGCCGATGTCCAGCAGCTTCCATTCTCAGATTGCAGTTTCGATGCTGTCACATGCTACGGGGTACTCCAACATCTTACACTCGCTGAGCAAGTGAAAGCCGTCACTGAACTGTTTCGAGTCTTGCGGCATCAAGGTTTAGCGTTTGTCGAAGTTGCCGGACAGCGTGATATGCGCTATGGCCGCGGTGAGCGGATAGCTACGGATACCTTTGTTCGAGGGGGGATCCCACATCACTATTTTTCTCAGTCTGAGCTGCACGAGCTCCTTCAATCAGCAGGATTTGCGGTTCTGACGCTCGACGACAAAGTCATTGAAAAGCAGTACGACAATGTGCTTCGCCAAAGGCATCGCATATTCACGGCGATGGCAAAGATCTAGCGTTCCTCGATCGTCGTCTTCGTATCTGAAGAATCTGACAGCTTGCAAGAGAGGCCGCTACCCGCTAAACTCTCCGCTTTAAGAGCACCCTTGATTTACGCTCACGGAGGTCTGTGTGCGATTGCGCTCGTAGTTTGGCGCACACCGACGAAGAATAACAGCAACGTATATCATCGAGGAGCGTTTCACTGTGGAGGGGAGAAGATGGGCGCCGACACGCGAATGTACTGGACAGTCATAATCGTAGCGGTAGCTGCGGTGGCAGTGAGCAGCGCTGGTTGCACGAGCCAAACGACGCAGTCGCCGACGACTGGCGCCCCCGCTAGTTTCTTATCATATACTAACACGAATGCTGGGGTGGCAATGAGCTATCCGAGCGATTGGCAATTAATCGGAAATCCCGGTGGTGTCACTATCGCGGAGTTCCAGCACGGAAATGAGACCATTTTGTTCCAGATTCAACTTATTGGGCTCAACCAATCAGGAAGAACGCCTCAAAACCTCGCGCCGAGCTTGATAAGCAATCTTTTGGAAAGTAACGACAGCGTCAGTTTGCTCGAGAACCATACTGCTTCGTTCGGGGGCCAGCCTGGATACGAAATTGCGTTCACGCTTAAAACAGGGGGAGAACCCTATAAAGGGCTAATAATATGGACCGTAAAAGGCAATTCAGTTTATGAAATTGAGTTTACCGGAAGTGCGGCACAATACGACCAGGAGATTGCGACGGCGCAGCAGATGATCTCTTCATTTAAGCTCACGTAATATCCTTTAGTGTTACAGAATGCAAAAACGAAGAAGTTGAAGTTTATTGGAGAACCATCCTGCAAGTTTCGGAACGTCGTGGCACTAAATATTCTCCGAGACTAACACCTGATGAGCCTTTTGCGTCTTTTATCTCTTCGCTCGCTAGGCGCTCGGCGGCTGCTCATATACGCGAAGCTTTAGTTCTGCTGAGACCTCTCAAATCGACCCACGCAAAGCGGCGTATCATTCAGCTTGCAAAAATCGCCCGATACTCAACCCAGAACTGGTAGCAGCGAGAAACCTTTTATAAGTAAAACTAAGAGCCTGTTGCTGCCGGTCAGTCAGTTGAAAAAGCCGCCAACGGCCAGCCTAATCGATCGGTGCTCTCGCCCTTTCCGCCACTTCTTCGCAAACCGCTAACATTTCCGCACTAGCCTTTTCCCACGAAAACTTCTGTGCTTGCGCTATGCTTTTTCGGCTCATCTCCATTTTCAACTCATCATCCTGAAGCACCGTGCTCATCGCGTGCGCGAGCGCTTCGACATCATACGGGTCGACGAGAAGGCCCGCTTCACCGACCACTTCTGGCAACGCGGAGACGTTCGAGGCAATCACCGGACATCCGCACGCCATCGCTTCAAGTACGGGAAGTCCAAATCCTTCGTAAAGCGACGGGTAAACGAAGATGTCGGCCTCGTTGTAGAGTGAAAGTATCTCCGAGTCGGTCAAGTAGCCGCGTAGTGTTATCTTTATTGCCTCATTGCGCCTTCGTATGTCCTGCAGAGTTGATTCGAACTCGGGAATATCCCTTCGCAGAGAACCGGCGATAACCAGTTCCGCGTCGTTGCCTGGATTATCTCTGTGAACGAGTTCAAACGCTTTTATCAATCGCAGATGGTTCTTACGTGGGGAGATGTCAGACACAATCAGTATCTTTTTGCTCCCGAAACGGATCCGAGGTACTTTCGGAGCTATAAAAGAGCCTTGATGAATAACGGTCACGCTATTCGCAGACAGGCCCCAAAAGCGCATAGCATCTCGTTTCGTTGCTTCAGACACGGCGACGTACGCGGCGGGGACGTCTACGAAGAGCCTTTTAAACGCATTAAACAGCCTTTTGGCCCTTTTTTCACCTCCATCGTCCTCCGGGCAAACATAGGGAATAAAATCGTACAGCACTTGAATCCAATTTGACTGAGGCAAAAAGCCGTATTTGATCAGAAGGAAAAGCCAGAGCGCTTGGGACGGATCAAAGACGCGCCACGGCGGCGCGAGAAAAAGTAAGGAATCTCCTTGTTTGTATAATTTTATGAGCTTTACCAATGTTCGCAGGCTCGGATACTTACGAGCAGCAAACAAGTGCATCTTCTTGTTTGCTAGCAGGGACGGGCTGACAAAATTTAAATCCGGCCACGTTATGAGCCAAATGGAGTTTACGTGCTCCTTCGTGCTAAGTCCTTTCAGCAACTCTTCCGCCACGCGCGGTATTCCATCTTTGATTTTTGGGAATGTTGCTACGGCATTAATCTTCATTAGTTCGTGGTATGACACGCCCTCAAATCACGGGTAAAGTGTGCTCCTCCCGCTATCTTGCTACTCGCCTTGCTGAATTTGTCGAGCGCCATCCTATTTTACTGTCATAACCGCCCAGCGTTCCATGAGCTTTAAGCTTGCCTTGAAAGAAAAAGGAATCATTCGGCTAATAATCTCACTGTCAGGCACTTTGCGCTTCGATTGGATTCCCCGCCTCGCCGTTAGCGTGCTTCTAAAATGCTGAGCATTCCAGAGGAGCGCCTTGAAGAAGCTACACGGGTGACGGTAATCAAGCCCGATGATGCTTTCGACGGCTAAGATCGCTAACTTTAATGCTGCTGTGAAAGGTAAGACGAATACAAGGGTTCTAAGCTCGTAGTTTTTGATCATCACTCTCAGTCTGTTTCTGTCGTTCAGGTAATCGGTAAAGGGATTTCGTCCGCCAAACGTCGCATTCCCTTTGTGATAGCATACGGATTCCGGACAGTAAGCTACTTTAAAGCCGATCAGCCGCGCCGCCCACGATAAGTCTACGTCTTCGTAGTATGCGAAAAGGCAGGGATCGAAGCATTGGCCGGAGAGCGCTGATAATAACCTTCTGTTAATCAGTACGCAAGCGCCGCTAGCATAAAAAAACTCCTGTTTCTGGTCGTTATCATATTGACCTGTATCCGTCTCTCCCAACCCCCGGGGTTCGCAATATACTAGACGATCGCACACGTTACCCGTGTTGTCGATGGTTGCATCAGCATAGCGCAGTAATTTTGGCTGGATCAGTCCAATTTGCTCATCGTTCTCGGCTGCATTGACCAACGCATTCAAGAAGCATTGGCTAGCAACGGCGTCGTTGTTGAGCAATAAGACATAATCTGGATTGAAACAGCTCAAGGCGTATGCAACGCCAATGTTGTTTCCCTCAGCAAAACCATAGTTACAGTCGTTTTGTATTACGGTGAGCACGTGGTTCGCTTTCGGCTGCTCAACCATCTCACGCGGCTGTGCGGAAGTTGATGGATGCCCTTTAGTGTACTGCGTCACTTTTATTGGCTTATCTCTAACTCTGGCCTCTGTAAAATGGGGCACGAACTTAAGCTCGTTTGTGCAATACCAGTCTATTTTAGCCAGCGATTCATCAGTCGAAGCGTTATCAACGACCACGATCTGACAACTGCCATAATCCATTTGATACAGAGACTTTAAACACTCAATGGTATCGTGCCATCCGTTCCAGTTGAGTGTGATAACGGCGACCGCTGGGTTCATGTTTTCCCGTAGCAACCCGCAGGTTGGTTTTTTTACCTTGCGACAAACAGCAGCAGTTCCGCACCGGTCTTTTCCCAGGAAAACTTCAGAGCTTGTGCTATACTTTTTCGGCTCATCGCTCTTTTTAATTGGGCGTCGAGCACAGTGCTCGTGCGCTAGCAACCGCGTCAACATAGGGAGGATCGACGAGAAAGTCTGTCTCTCCCACGATTTCTGGGAGCGAAAAGCGGAATACATCGCTGCCCCTATAGAGTTCAATGATTTTCAGCAGTATCCGCGGTAGCACGAACGAGCATGCAGTGAAGAAGGGAACTTTCTTGTTTCTGGAGGTAGAGGGGCTGATAAAGGCGTTGTTCTCTCTCGTGATAAATGAAACTGATTTTACGCCTTTTGCCTCACAGAGCCTTGAAATCAACTCCTCGGCGACCCTCTGAATCTCATCCTCATATTTTTGAAAAGGTGCTACAGCGGTAATCTTCATATTCACCGTGGATTTGCGATCAGTTAGCGCCGTACGTGTGCGATTTTGTGCCTTAAAGTTTTGCTTGAGCAGCATAAGACGCTTTCTTATTTTTTTGGGCGTGTGACGGTTCCAACGGGCAAAATCCCCTCGCCAACTAATCTCATCGAGAACCACACGCGTAAACTCAAAATAAGCGCGCCGCGACAATGCCGTCGTTTACAACTTTTGAGATGCCTAAAT
>Ga0326727_10018896_pt1 | contig 13981 bp, 13 predicted proteins | sample MB2enrmetagenome_FD_207643 | JGI IMG/M metagenome (GOLD analysis project Ga0326727, IMG submission 207643) | Lab enriched peat soil microbial communities from McLean, Ithaca, NY, United States - MB29MY | ecosystem: Environmental > Terrestrial > Soil > Wetlands > Peat | place: USA: New York... | reverse complement strand
TCAATCCCAATCCCGAATTTCTGGCCTGGGTCTTCGAGCAACCGGTGACCTATCCCTGTTCCGATCAACAGTCACCACCCAATGCGCAGTCCGTGATGTCGGAGGTCGCCAGCGTCGTCCGCGCCCAACCACAAGGATGCTGCCGACGATTCTCCAGCCAGCCGCATTGACCAGCCTATTTGCGTTTCAGGACCAGGATTCCGTTTGAAATCGGCAGTGCCAGCCGAACCCAATTGTCAAGGTTGATTACTTGACGACCATGGTCGTGACTTTGACCGTAAGCGTCGGCAGCCTCACCCGCTTCCCTCTTCTGCAGGGACAATGTCACCAAAGCATCGGTGCCGAACTCTTGGTCACTGGTAGCACTCTTGACATGATCTTGACGACAAGGCTTCTGAGATCGACTGAGCCCCCACCAAATTGACTGAACGTGGCGACTTATCCGTCACTCCGCCAAGGACTTTCTGAGCCCGCCGGAAATCCCGTTAATCTAATGTCCTGCAATATAATTAAATCATAAATTGATATAAGCATCACTCCGTCCTGATATCCCCATATGTTCATCAAACGTATGCACACTCGATCATTGACAAAGCAATTGTATCCGTTAATAATAACAATATATTAACCACGCCATCTTAGCATGGATCATCTCCTGAATTACCTATTTTTGGCGATGTCAGTTGTTTGTACTTTATCGACTATACGGAGGCATGAAAATGAAATTCTGGAAACTTGCGCTGGCATTTTCTTTTTCCTTTTTTCTGGCACCTTTATCATCCCAGGCTGGTAGCGGGAAAGCGATCGTTCCACAATGGGGATCTGCTGGCTCAAGTCTTGTAACCCAAATTCTTGTCAGCAATATTACCAATCATTATCTTGCTGTTGGGGTTGTATTTTATGGCCAAAATGGCTCCCCAGTGACAAATGGGGTTGTTTACAACAATCTTTCCAATAACACTATAATCGCGCCAAACAATTCAGCGTACGTACAAATACAAAATCAACCAAGTCTTTCATATGGTTACGCTATTATAAACTGGCAGAATCAAGGTTCTGACAATGATGCCATTGGCCTCGTTGCTCAGGCGTTTAGAGATAACAATAATGGAGGAGTCTATAGCGAGGCGTCCATTCCGATCAACAACGGACTGCCATTTTGAACCGATCAATTTTGCTACATTTTCCGTCACCAAATTGGATACTCCAACGATGATGACTTTCTTTCTCGGTGTTGGCGACAGATTTGCTGGGTACGTTCCGGTCCAATACCGAGAAGCCGAAGGGCCTTTGCCTGAACGCCCGTAGGTTTGGTGAAGACGGTACATTCGTAATGTTCGTCGAGGGGCGTCACGACGCGGTTGAGGGCCAAGGTTCCGAGATCGGCCATCAGAGAGTGGAAATTGTGGACCGGGAGACCGTCCGGCGCGACGCCGGTGGTCTCCTTGGCCCGGGCTGACGGTGACCGTTCGGCCTTGGCGACGACGCTGTTGCGCATGGCCTCGGCAGCGTCCTTATCGTCGTCGTGATAGAGCATGGGTGCCAGCAGTTGGCGCATGTGCCACTCGACATGGTAGGTGAGCATGCAGAGGAAGACTTGCGCCTTGACCCGGACGGCAAGCGAGTGATGGATCGGACGGACGTGCAGGTCGACGGTCTTCAGGATTAATACCAGCTTTCACTGATTAGAACCCATGCGCCCATTTCCGGAGCCCAATGGACATGATGGTCCATGGCTGGTCGATGAGTTTGTTCCAGGCATGAACGCAATGGTCGCAAAAGCAGGATTTTCTCAGCAGTTATTTGCGTTTCAGGACCAGGATTCCGTTTGAAATCGGCAGTGCCAGCCGAACCCAATTGTCAAGGTTGGCCGAGAAGTCCAAGGCCTCCTTGCAGCCGCGCCCCTTGTCGTTGGTGGGAACACTGTTCACCGCGTCCCCGTGGAAAAAGCAATCGTCGACCGCCATAATTCCGTTCGGCGCCAGCAAGGGAAGGCAGACCTCCATGTAATGACGGTACCGTTCCTTGTTGCCATCAATAAAGATAAGATCAAACGGTTTGTCTGTCGGCAATCCCTCGATCGCTTCGAATGCATCACCCTCAAGCAGCTCGATCTTCCGGGCCAGCCCATTCCGTTCGAAGTTGCGCCGGGCGATCGCGGCGAAATGATCGAACTTTTCGATGGTGACGACCTGACCGTCGTCCGGCAGGGCGCGCGCCATCACCATCGACGCGGCGCCGATAAAGGTCCCGATCTCCAGCACCCGCTTGGCATTGTTCGCGGAAATCAGGAATTCAAGCAGCCGCAATCCAATGGGATTGGATCCCATTTCCTCCTGGCTGAACATGTCGGTCTGCTCAAGGACAAAGTCGTCCTGGGGTGCCCCGATGCCGCTGGCATGCAAAATAGCGTCGTAAAGGTCGTGCTCATAGGCCGCACCGACATAGTCATGCCGATATTCGATCTGGGTGGGCAAGAACTTGTCCTTGAAGCTGACACCCTTGGTCATGAGGAAACTCCTGAATGGCGGTGAGCCGAAACCGCGGCCGATGCCCTGGATCGGGCGACCGCGTCCGGCAATTCGTGTTGCGCCCGCTGATAGTCGTCGGGAATGCCGATATCGATAAAATAGCCGTCAAATAGAACGCCCTTCAATCTGCCGGCTTTGGCCAGACCTGGAAAGACGTCGCTTTCGATGGAGCAAGGCAACGCTTCCGTCATCCCGACGATCTCGCGGCGCAAAACATAAAGGCCGCCATTGACCGGGCCGGAACGATCCTCGCCAGGACTGAAAAAGCCGGTGATGCTCTGTCCGTCCAGCCCCACGGTGCCATACCGGCGCCCCGGCGCGGTCCGCCGCAATGCCAAGGTTCCCAGGGCCCGACCGCGCCCGGCCTCGTCGGCCAGTGACCGCCAGTCAAGCTCGAAGAACGAATCGCCATTGACCATGAAGAACCGGTCCTCCAGAAGTCCACGCGCATAATGAAGGGCGCCACCGGTTCCCGCCGGCTCCGGTTCCACCACGCAACGGACACGACATCCCCCCGGTCCGCCGTCGCGATAGCGCTGTTCCAGGATATCGGCCAGATAACCGCAACTGAGAATGATGTCGTCGACGCCATATCCGACCGCCACCTCCATCAGGTAGTCGAGAAAGGGGCGCCCAGCCACCGGCAGGAGAGGTTTGGGCACCGCGTCGGTCAGGGATCCAAGCCGGGTGCCGCGGCCACCGACCAAAAACACCGCCTGACGGAGGCCATGAAAGATATCACTCATCGGTCGCCTTCTTGTTAGTAGCATCCGTCGGCGTAGAGTCCTTGGACCGGATAGACAAATGGAGAATCCTTGACCTTGCGCAGGGCCGCGAAAATGAAGCTCTCAACCGGCTGCGGACCCGGAGGATGACGCCAATAGGGTCTGATCGGGTCCGTGGAATCCGGCGTCGGATTTGCGATCAACTGCGGACCATCGACCCCCAGATCAGACGCTTCCTGGATGCGCTCCATCAAAGTGCGGGCAAAACGAGCGTCCATGTCATCCATGTCGGCGCGCGAGATGTCGACCATGACGGTCGATCGCGGAAAAATGTCTCCAAGCGTTTCGTATTTCGCCGCCAACGTATCTTGAGTCTGGAAATCGGGAATGGTCACCAAGCTCAAGACCTCATAGTCGTTGGCGCGCGCCAGATCACGGAAAAATGTTCCGTGGATATTGAAGAACCCATGACCATAGGAACCAATTGTCGGCACCTGGTGCAGCGAAATACCACCAACATCCAGATGCTCGTGAATAAAATTCATCGCATTTCCGATATTAAATATGTGCTCTATCGTGCCAAATTCGGCAATAATATTGAATTTTCGATCAAGCCTGTAGGGGAAGTTTAGGTCAATTCGATAATTTGCGCGCCCACTATGCAAATCAACGGCCTTGTAATCGTCCAACCCCAATGCGCCATAGACCCAAAGCATACTCCATGGATTTGCCTGACCATCGGGGAAGAACATTTCCTTCACAATTTCTCGGGACCAATACCCACCTTTAACCGCCGAAAAAAAATTCGAATAAACATCGACGCTGAAATTTGCGTTCGTGTCACTGGGTCCCAGTTCGAGAATCGAATGCTTGTCAGCGAAAACGCCCTGGCGATGCAGGACCTCAAGCCAATGCAGCGTGACGTTTCCAATTCCCATCTGCCCTCTCCCCATAGTCAAAACCGACGGCGTCTCATCAGCATAGGTCGCAGCACGGTCATTGAGAACGCGCGACCGTCACGGCTGTCTCAATGACCGGTCACCGGGATTGCCCGCGCGCCGCAACCCTTGCATAGAAGTCCGCCAACCGCCCTCGTTGCCGTTCCAACAGGAACCTCCCGCAATGTCCCGGATCCGGTCGCTGGTCTCGCAATGCGGCCAGGCGCGCCCCCAGATCGGGTTTAAGAAGAATATCCGCCTCGATGGCCGGCAGACCGTAATGGCGTGCCATGAACCGCTGCATGACCAGTTCGCGATTCATGATCACCGGCAGGCCCGCCGCCATATAGTCCGTCAGGCGGGAAGACCCCGAACCCGGAAACAGGATCGGGTTGAGGTCCTTGGGTCCAGTGCCGAAGAGAAATTCGGGCAGCACCGACAGGGCGAGATCGAATTGCGAAAGCTGGTCCGTCAACTGGGTGAAGGGAACGTAGGGATGCAGGTGGCAACGCTCCCCATCAATGGACAGGAAGCCCTGGTGCTTTGCCGCGATCTCCTCGAAAGAGGCTCCCTGGAACACGGGCGAGGGGAAGATATGCAGATGCACCCCGGCGCCCATCAACAGCTTGGCAATCGCGTAATGATCGTGCCCTTGCGGATCGGGCTGCAGACGAAGATCGCCAACCGACACAACCGTCACCGGGCCGCTTGCGGGCGGGCGGGCGGGCGGCAGACTTGTCAGGTATTCCGGAAACCACAACCGAGGCTTACGCCAGTCGAGACGACACACCTTCAAGCTGGCGACGGTCTTCAGATCGCGGCAGACCCATCCATCGGCGGCCTTCAGGGCCGCCAACTGCATCAGCGGTCCTTCTATCCCCGCGTTGTAGTAAAGCCCGGCCAGACTGTCATAAAGGTCGACCACCACCGGCCCGGGTTTGGCCTGCGCCAGTCCCGGGGCAAAATCGTCGCCCCAGATCATGAACAGGTGGTAGCACAGCGGCTTGTGGAGGAAGGCCTGCATCCAGCCGTCCTCGGCGGTGTCAAACCGGCTCCAATCCGAAAAGAACTGATCCAGCGGAAAATTTGGCTCCTTGCGATAGACCAAGGTCACCCGATACCCCAGATCGCGCAGCCCCCGCGCCATCAGGGCGTGGCGCATGCGTGGATCTGTTCCGGCAAAGACGATGTGCCGAGGATCTCGCGAGCCTTGATTGGGCTCCAGATATCGGGGAAGACGCTTGGCAACGTAATCATGGTAGCGATCGACCGCTTCCGATACCGCGCCGGCGCCGTAAAGCGCCTTCGCCAGTTCGCAGTGAATGGGCGGCAAATCGGGTCGCGCCGCCAGACACTGCCGCAGCAAGGGAAGGGCGGCCGCCGGCTGGCCACAATCCGCCGCCAGTTTCCCCAACAAGAAGGCCGCATCAAGGTGGTCCGGACGACGCTCCAGGGCGGCCTGATAGCACTGCGCCGCTTCCTGCAGTTTTCCCCCACGATGGGCCTCAAGGCCCCGCTGGACCATGTGATCTGCGTCGTCCATCATCCTGTCTCCTCCGGCACCGGGGGCGGGCCGGCAAAATCCGTATCCTTCCGGAACGGGCGCGTCACCGATGGGCCGCGGGCGCTCATCCCTGCAGGATGATGGACCCTTGCGTATCGACGTCGATTGGGATCACCCAATCCCCGTTGATCCGCTCGAGGAACTTGAAGCGATTGGCCGGCGGCACCACCATCAGCAGAAACCCTCCGCTGCCGGCCCCACACAGCTTGCCGCCGATGGCGCCGGCGTCCATGCAATCCTGGTAGATGCGGTCGATGTCCGGATTGGACACCTTGGTGGACAGCTTCTTCTTGGTCATCCAGCCGTCGTGCATCATGGCCCCAAAGTTGTTGACCATGCGTTCCGGATCGTCGCCCTCCAGCACCCCGACACAGTCGTCGGCCAGCGCCAGAAGGTGGCTCAGCTCGGAATCCAGCCGGCCCTCCTTGGTCGCCTTCATCTGCAAATCCAGTGTTTCCGAGGCGAACCGGGACAGGCCCGTGTAGATCAGAAACAGCGAATGGGTCAGGGCGTCAAGTGTCACCCCGGTCATCTGAATGGGCCGGATATGGGTCCGATTGTCGTGGAAGTCGAATCTGTTGATGCCACCGAACGCGGCATGCAACTGGTCCTGGACGCCGACGCGCTCTTCGAGCAATTCGCGCTCGACAAAGGTCGCCTGCCGGGACAGGTCCAATTTGGTCAGGGTCTTGCCCTTCAGCGCATGGATCAGGTTGACCAATCCGACGGTAAAGGATGACGAACTTCCCAGACCGCTGCGCGCCGGCAGATCGGCGAAGATATTGATGTCCAGGGCATCCTTGACCTTGTAGTGGCGCAAGGCTTCCCGGACCACCGGATGTTCCAGATGGGCGGCGTCGTCAACCGTCTCGATGCGCGAGTAGCTCAGCCGATATTTGTAGTCGAGCACGTTCAACAACCGCACCGCGGCGATATGGACGTAGCGATTGATCGCCATCCCCACCACAGCCCCCCGATGCCGGGCGAAATACTCTGGATAGTCGGTGCCGCCGCCGAAGAAACTGACGCGCAAGGGGGTGCGAGAAAGGTACAGCATGGGCTTTACATCCCGTAGTCGGAGGCAAGGACCCGGCGAACTCCGGAGCGCAGATCCACCCGTGGATGCCAATCGGTTGCGCCGAGAAAGCGGCTGGAATCGAGAGTCTTGCGGGCCGTCCCGCGGAAAGTTCCCGGCGGATAAACGATGTTCACCGGCCAGTCCAGCGCCTCGAGGATGGCCTCGGCCGCCTGTCCGATGCTGACCGGCTGGTTGGAGGTCACGTTGATCATCTGGTTGGAGAACCGCCCCTCGGCTGCCAACACCGCCTCGATCTGGTCATCGACGTAAAGCAGGTCGCGGACCGTGTCCGCCGCCCCCCAGACGGTGAATTCGGTTTTGCCGGCGCGTTTCTCGGAAACGGCACGATCGATCATTGCCGTCATGAAATGGCTGCGGTCGGATGCCTTGTGATCGTTGGGTCCGTAAACCGTGGCCAGAATGCAGTGCAAATAGGACAGCCCGAACTCGGCCGCGAAGGTATCGGATCCAACTGCCAGCAGATGCTTGGCAAGACCGTAGCCGCGTACCGAGGGATGCAGCGGACCCGTCTGGAAGGCCGTCTCGGAGATGGGCCGATCGTCCTCCGGATAGGCACAGGAACTGCCCAGGCTGACCAATCTGGCCTGTGGCTGATACTGTCGCCAAGCCTCAAGGATATTGAGGTGGATGTGCGCATTGACGGCCAGCAGCGTACCCTGCATGCCATATTGGACCTGCCCGGTGCGCTGACGGGTGACAAGGTGAAGGACCCGACCGACCGGAGGCGCCGCCCGGAAGGCCTCTTCAACCACCGGCCAGTGGACAAAGTCGCCGGCCGCGCGACCAACCGCAATCACCGGCCAGCCTCGCTCCTGGAAATACCGGCAAAAATTCCGACCGAGGAATCCGTCGGCCCCCAGGATCAGTGTCGTGTCAGCATGCGAAGGCATGGCGATACCAGGCGATTGTGTCTTTCACTCCGTCTTCGAGGGAGTGAAAGTCAAGGTGCGGAAAAGTCTGGCGCAGCCGTCGCCCCGTGGCCCGGCGAATATTGACACCGGGAGGGATCTCGTTGCTGACCAGGATGGCGCGGTCGCTGCCGGCGGCCGCCAAAACCGTTTCCGCAAACCGACGAATCGAGGTCGTCTGGCCACGGGCCAAATTCATCGCCGTATGCAGGCCGCGGCACCGGCAAGACTCGCGAAAAACGCCCCCGACGTCGCCGGCGTAGACGAAGTCCCGTTCCGCGTCCGGATTGCCCAGCAGGCGCAAGGGCCCCTGCTCTTTCAGGACGCGGATGACCAGCGCGGTCGCCACATGGGCCGCGCCATCGTCCAGCGTGTCATGGGCCCCGAAGGGATTGGTCAGCCGAAAGGTCTGCGTCTGAATGCCGTAAAGCTCGCGATGAACGTCGGCAGTGATCTCGGCCATGCGCCGCGACCAGGCATAGCCCATTTCCCCGGCATGGGGCGGCGCGTTGAGGTCAAGCGGAACTTCGTCATCCAACGGATCGGCGGCCGCCGGATAGACGGCCGAACTGCCGGCCTGGCGCACTTCACCGATGCCCCGCTCGACGCAAAAGGCGTAGGCGGCCGTCAGGATGGCCACATTGCGCTGCAAGATGGCACTCTGATCGTCGCGAAACCGCCGCGGATCATAGCGCATGGCCGCCACGTTGATCAGCAGGCTGTCCTTGGGCAAGGCCGGGATGTCGCCCAATCGATCGGCCGACACCACCAGATCGCACCCCGGCACCGGCCGCCCGCCGGCGGTGACGCCAATCAGACGGTCGACCTGTCCGGTCAGCGCATCAACGATATTGCGGCCGATGAAGCCGCCGGCGCCAAACAGCACGACCGCTTCCGGAAGACCGGTCATCGGGCGCCATCGCCGGTGATGACCCGCAGTTCGGGAACCGGCACGATGAAGCGGCCGCCACCATCCAGGTAGGGCTTTTCCCGGGCCAGGAACTCGTCAAGAAAGTTCCAGGCCAGCATCAGATAGGCGTCGGGCGGCGCCACGTCCTCGCCAACGATGGGTATCCGGCAACCGGGAATGGCCTTGCCGACCTTCATGGGATTTTTCTCGACCGCCTTCTGCACCAGGTCAGGACCAATGCCGAAGGTATTCAGCAAGGTCGCGCCTTTTGCCGGCGCGCCAAACGCATAGATGCTGAGGCCTTTGCCGCGCATGTCTCGCAGCAGCGCCAGCAATTGATCGCGCAGACGCCACACCCGCGCGCCGAAGTGCTGGTAGGTGGCAAACTCTCCGAACCCCTTGGCCCGCTCGGCTTCGCGAAAGGCGGCGATGGCGGGCGTCGCCTCCCGTGTCCCGGTGCGGGCCACATGTACCTCGATGGTGCCACCATGAATCGGCACCAGGCGGACGTCGAATGCCGCCAGGCCATGACGGGTGAACAGGGCTTCCAGCGACCGCAGCGTGTAATAGCACAGATGCTCGTGGTAGATCTGGTCGAACGCCAGGTTCTCGACCATGCCGCCCAGGTAGATGGCCTGGACGACGAACACTCCGTCGTCGCCGATCAGACGGTGAATTCCGCGGACGACGCTGTGCAGTTCTTCCAGATGGAAGAAAACGCCGGCCGCCGTGACCAGCTCGGCCGGACCATGCTGCGCCAGGATATCCTGCGCCGTCTCCTCGTTGAAAAAGCGATTGAGCGTTGGAATGCCATTGGCGATCGCGATGTCCGCGACATTGCTCGCGGCCTCGACACCCAACGCCGTCAATCCGAACGGCGCATACTGGGCCAGCCAGGAGCCGTCGTTGCTGCCGATATCGACGACGCGGTCGCCCGGTTTCAATCCGTAGGTGGCGACCAGGCGCGCCGCCGTATCCTTGAAATGCTGAACCAGTGTCCGGGTCGTCCCCGACACATAAGGATAGTCGGAAAACATCTGTTCTTTGGGAATCGTATGATCGATCTGCACCAGAGTGCAATCGTGACAGAAACCGACCCGAAGCGGATAGGCCGGATCCGCCGCGCCCAGACGGTCCGGCGGCACCAGCCGGTTGCAATGGGGCTGCGCCCCAAGATCAAGAAACGTCTCGACGTTTGTTCCGCCACAAACCCGGCACCGAATGTTCATCGACAAGAGAGTGCGCCCCCGATCAGACGTTGGAAAACCGGCTATTGCGAATCATCTTGTACCCTTTGATCAACTCCGCAATCCCAGCATCAAGCGTCCAGTCGGGAGCAAAACCGGTGGCCTCGATCTTGGCGTTGGACACCACATAGTCGCGCTTGTCGGGGTCTTCGCCCACCGGCGCTTCCAGGTAGACGAAGCTTGGCACCTGCTGGCGAATCCGCTCGCACAACTGCAGCTTCGACAGGTTGGCACTGGACAGGCCGACATTGTAAGGCTGCCCCACCATGCGGTCATAGTTGTCGATGACGTGCACGAAGGCCTTCACCACATCCCGGATATGGATGAAATTGCGCCGGAAATGGCCTTCGAAAATGATGACGGCCCGGTCAGTCACGGCGCGCCATGTGAAGTCGTTGACCAGGAGATCGATCCGCATCCTGGGTCCCATGCCGAAGACGGTCGCCAAACGCAACGTGACGCCGGCGCCCCGGTCGAGAATGGCCTGCTCGGCCTCGACTTTCGTTCGTCCATACAGGGACACCGGACGCAGCGGCGACTCTTCCGTGCAGAAGGCATCCTTGTCGCCGACGCCATAGCCCGAATTGGTGGTCGGATAGACGATGCGCTGCCCCTGACCGACGCGCTTGACGATGGCCTGGACGGCATCCCTGTTCAGGCTGACCGCACCGATGGCATCCTTGGCGCAAAGCGGCGCGCCAACCAATGCCGCCAGAGGAATGATGACATCCGCTTGCGGTACCAGTTGGTCCAGCAACCGTTCATCACGGGCATCACCGGCGACGGGCGTGAAATTGGCGTCGACGCAACTGGTCGCCAGCACCGTGTCACCCCGCGCGAAGGTGTCGAGCACCGTCACCTGATGGCCAATGGCAAGAAGCCGGGGCACGAGAAGACTGCCGATATATCCGGCGCCACCAGTCACGAGAATCCGCATAATATTACCCATGAATCCGCAAGCGTTAAACCCAATTCATTCTAACATTTGGCGATTAAGGAAACATTAATTAACATCCCCTCGCCGCAGTCCGTCCAGCACTTCCGTCCATCGGCTGAACCTGCCGACGCGGAGTCTGTTGATAACGCCCTTGCCCGACATGCGACGACAGGTCAAAGGTGCGGGTAACTTGGACCGTTCGAGACAAACGCTTGCTGAACCGCCATCAAATCGGCATGATTCCTCCTCATCGCAGGTCAATAAGATCGTGGACGGACTGGCCCGGCGTTCGGGAACCCGAAGCGGGGATTGGACCACCGGGAAACCGCAGCGACCACGCTGACGACAAATTGGTGAAAAGAATTATGAGAGTATTTTTGGCCGACCCGGGATTGGTCAATTTTTCTGGTCATTTCTTTAATTATATTCAATGCCTCATCGGCCCTTTTCAAGACGCCGGTCATGACGTCCACGTTCTGGGCAACCGCCAGATGATTCCCGACGTCGTCGCGGCAACACGGGGAATCCCCACATTCATTATTGGCCTCGATCACCAGCTCGGCCATCTCGGTGACCGGATGATGCAGGCGCAGCAACGCCACGCCTTGCTGCGCGAGGCGGCCTCGAACATTCCGATGACCGAGGACGCGATGCGAATTCCCGAAATTCGAGAGGCGGTCTACGACTGGGGAACGGCCTGGAATGTCGACGCCTGGCGGGAAGCCTTCGAAGATCTCGACCGGCAATTCCACCTGACCGACCGCGACCTCTTGATCATCAACTCGCTGCAACACAATCATATGATCGGCTTGGCGGAGTGGGCGGGTCGCCGCGCCGGCGAACAGGGACAAGGGGCATTGCCGCGGTTTGTGATTATTCTGCACCAGTCCCTGCGCACTGCTTCTGGTGTCCATCAGGCCCGAGCCATCGGGTTTCATCATGCGTTCGGGTTGATTTCAAAAGCCGGTCTTGAGAACCATTTTCATATTTTCAGCGACTCGGAGATCTTGTCTGCCGAGTATTCGGCTGTGACATCGATGCCGGTGGGCGTTCTGCCCATTCCTCATTCCGCGCCGGCCCTTGCTTTCGATCGGCCGGATCGGGGCACCCCCGGCCTGTGTTACGTTGGTACCGCGTGCCTTGCTCGTGGCTTCCAGTTCCTGCCCAGCGTGGTCACCCACCTGTCGCCGGCCATTCATGGCGCACAAGTCCGCGTGGAAATTCAGGCCCAGCTGGGCTCCTCCACCGACAGCGAAATCCGCGCTGCCTGCGAACGATTGCGGCAATTCCCCATTACATTGCATGAAGACGCCCTGTCCTTGGAGGACTACCACGGCATCCTGAATCGCGCCGACATCTGTCTGATCCCATCCTTGCGCCCCCTTTACCAGGCGCAAACCTCCGGGGTCTTCCTCGAGGCGGTCTCTTTCGGCAAGGTCGTCGTCATCCCCGAGGGAACCTGGATGTCGACCATGGCACACCGGTATGGGATCGGCGTTACCTTCGAAGCCGGCGATGCGACCAGCCTCTGCCGCGCCGTCGACAACGCCTTGACCCATCTCGACGTTCTGGCGCCACGAGCCCAAGCCGCCACCGTCGAATGGAACAAGGTCAATTCGCCGGCAGGATTCATCGAGACGTTGGCAAGACGTGTCGAAGGCGTGCTTGGCCCCGGGAATCGCCCCTGATCTTCCGTCAGTCGCGGCGGAAAAAGGAACCAGCGGGGCCGACGTCCCCGCCGGCCTGCGCCGCCAAGCGGCTACAGAAACAGAGGGGCTTGGCGTCGAAACGGATAGGCATCGACAGGCACGACCGCCTGGCTCCACCGATCCAGGGAGTATCCCGGGGGCAAGGCCACGATATCCAGGCCCTCGGCAAACTCGAGGCGCCCCTGCGGCGTGACCGCCACCAATGCCAAGCGCTGGCGTGACAGCCGGCCATCGGGCTGGTGCTGCAACCGGCCGTCGGCATCAAGCCACATGGAACAAAAAAAGGAATAGTTCAGGCCCTGCAATTGTATGAAGGGTTCCATCGCACCGATAATATCGCCAGGCGCCTTCAGCCAGTTCTCGAAGAGCACCACCGGGTGGGCCTCGGCAATCGTCCTCACAGCTCCGCGCAAAGCGGCGCCTTCATGGCCTTCCACATCCATCTCGATGACATTGGGTGGCGGCAGGGGCATCAGATCAAGGGCCTGAACATCCACCATTTCATAAGGATTATCGGGACCAAACCAATCAAGGGAATTGCCGCCACAATTGAATTGCAGGAACAGCTTGGCCGTCCCGGAATGATCCAACAAAGCGATTCGATGCAGTTGCAAATCACAGGAAATCGGCAGGGCTTGTCTTATGTGTTGGAAATCGTCGGCCGACTGGTGCCAGGGCTCGAAGGCGTGGATAGCCCCTTTGAAATGGGGGCGCAAAGCAACCGTAAACGACATCGTCCCCCAGCTTGCACCGAGATCAAAAAACACGCCATCATCTTCAAGAAATGCAGCAATAGATGCTTGTACAGCGGCATCATGCCCATAAGGATAGGCAATGGAATTTGCGGCTCTGAATTGATTATTTGTTAGCGATACCGGAACTTCGATGGGGGTTTCTCCACCAGCATCAACCAGGAGCGTCTCCATATGCAACGGGTCCAAGTTCCCGCTGCGGAGCGCCCCCTGCAATGCTACGTTCCACCGACTGACCATGTCCTGGTTGGGAGTGGCCTTGTACCACCAGCACTGCTCCAACTGCATTGCCAACGAATTTCCACTGATCTTGAAAATATTGCGAGGCACAACTTCCTGGAAAAATGCCGTACAACTGCCTTCCATAACCACACTCCCACGCTCAATTTCTGTCGACACTGCTGTCGCATTACGCACGTGACGGCTTGCTCTGAGATTGGCACCAGCCACCATCCACAGGTGGCCGTCGGTCAACCAGCCAACCGGCGACGAGTGACGCGAACGGCAGATTGGCGTGACGTCACAACCGATATTATTGCCAACGCCCCTGATTGACTACCCGATACGCTGCCGGCCCTTGCGAAAGAGGTCTCGAAGCCGGGAATTGTTGCCTGGAAAACGACCAGGAAGATTGCCTGACGCATGACGGCAAGGTGCCTCT
>Ga0326727_10018895_pt1 | contig 13982 bp, 10 predicted proteins | sample MB2enrmetagenome_FD_207643 | JGI IMG/M metagenome (GOLD analysis project Ga0326727, IMG submission 207643) | Lab enriched peat soil microbial communities from McLean, Ithaca, NY, United States - MB29MY | ecosystem: Environmental > Terrestrial > Soil > Wetlands > Peat | place: USA: New York... | reverse complement strand
AAAGCGAATGACCTGAAGCCCCTGGTCGAGCTGCAGGGCATGGCCGACGGCGACGATGAGGAACGTCGCGCTGAGCACCGTCACGGCGACGCCAGCCAGCAGCCCGGCGTAGAGCAGCAGCTTGCGGCCGGGCCAGTTGGCCTCCGCGCCGGAAGCGTCGCCGGCTGTGTGACGGTCGATCCGGCGCCAGGCCGTCAGCACGAGAGGCACGCCGAGAACGAAGGCGGCCAGGCTCGCGGCCGGCGGCAGAAAGACGGCGATCGCGTCCTGGCCGGCCTTGGCAGCCGGCGTGCCGCCCGGTAGGGCCTGGGCGGCGAAGCCGAGGGCGTAGCTCAGGACCCCGGCTGTCCCGCCTGCGGCCAAAGCCGTGCCGATGAGGGCCGCCGCATAATCATAGAGCCGCCGCCAGCTTGCGCCGGCGCCGGCTTCGTGCCCTACGTCGCCATCGCGGTAGGCCGACCTGCGCAGGTGCGACAGGAACGCCAGGGCGAAGACGCATCCGGCCAGCGACGAGAGAAGGCCGGCCGGCCAGCCGGGCATCGTCGCGCCCGCGATGGGCGCTCCGGGCACGACCTGAATCGCGAGGTCGTCGAGCAGCACGCCGGCCTGCCAGAGCAGCGCGAGAAGCGCCCCTAACTGCCCGACGTAGAAGTACGCCTTGCGCGCCGGGGCCCCGCGCTTTGCAGCGCCTGCCGGCCCCTGGCTGGCGGCCCGGTTCGCCAGAAACCAATGACCTGCCCAGAGGGGCGCGCTGATCACGACGAGCGCGGCCCAGCGGCCCAGAGCGCTCTGGGCCAGCGCCGCCCAACTTCCCGGCCAGGGACCGCCGCTCAGGAGGGCCCCGAGCAGCGCCGAGCTGCCACCGATGAGCCCGGTCAGCAAAGCCAACAAACCAATGAGAGCGGCCAGGTAGAGGTACAGACGGCGGACTGCGGGCATAGGATCTCCTTCTTGGGCCACAGGCATGCCATGGCCCCGGCGATGGCCCCTATTATACCCCTAACCGGCGCGGGATGGAAGCTTTGTCTGCGCTTTGTAGGCACGCTTGCGTACTAAATCTCATAAGTATGTTCGTATTTGTCTTAGATGGTGGCGCGCCACAGGCCCCTACCTGCCGGCCGCCATGCGGGTTGTATCGTCGCAAAGGGCATATTAGTCCCAATGGAGGTTTCCCGATGAAGATGCCAGTCCTGGCGCGGTCTGTTCTGATTGCTCTGCTTCTGTCGCTCATGGCACCGCTTGCCAACGGGGCCATGGCCACCCCGCGGTCCAGCATTTGCGTGGATTCGTATCAGCCCGATGACCAGATGGCGCTGGCCCACGTCGTGTCGGGACCAGAATATCACATTTTCATCCTGCCCTTCGCAACGGACGACCATCATTGGGCCATGTTCGACGCTCAGGCTGGTTATGTCTATCAAATCGACGCAGCTCCCGGCGCCAGCCCAGCCGTCCCGGTCCTGCATCTCTATGACGAGGGCGGCAACCTGCTGGCGGAGAATGACCACTACTTCAACAACGACGCGGAGATCTGGTGGTGGAACAATGGGGCCGATCAGACGCTTTACGTGGAGACGACCGAAGCCCGCGAGCTGGTAGGCTGCGCCTTCAACTATACGTTCTCGGTCACCCCGTGGGCGCCCGGGGCATTCCAGGCCCAGTTCGGCAACCAGTAGAGTTGGCGTACCCTGCGGGGTCGAGCATCAGTCGGACCCTGCCGGGGCGGGTGTGCCAGGGTCATCGGCAGCCGTCCGGGATGCCCGCCCGCGCATGGTGCGCGCCTTCGTTTGCAGGTTCTGGAAGAAGTCGCTATCGACGATCTCGCGCACCTGTTTCTCGCGCTGGGCGGCGTCGACCACGATGCGCAGCTCCTGGATCTCCCGGCGCAGGCCTTGCTCACGGATATAGGCTTCCAGCGCGACGCTGGCGAGGGAGGATAGCGACTCCATCATCTCCTGCAGGTTGGCGTCGAAGCTCACGACCTGGCCCGTTTCCGGGTCTCGCGCGTTGACCAGCTCCAGGACGCCAACGACCTCGGCCTGGCTGTTTTTCAAGGGCAAGGCCAACACGGCCTGATGGTGGTAGCCGTGCTCTTTGTCGAACGCCACGATGTCCGGATACTTCTCTGCGCCATCCGCGTAGAGGTCGGCGATGTTGAGCGGGAGGCCTTGCAACGCCACTTGCGCCGCCGGGTGGCTCCAACCAGTCTCCTCTGATCCGGCGTGCAGCGGCAGAGGGAGGCTCGTCACTTCCAGGCCGCTGGTCCCGCCGGCGGCCTGGCCGAGGGTTTCATTCCTGGCGATCACGAATTGCAGCGTGGCATCGCTCTGGCGCAGCAACAGGTACCCCGCCTCGGCGCGGCAGAACGATTGGGCCTCTAGCACGATCTGTTCGAGCAACTTGTTGAAGTCGTGCTCGGCTGAAAGCGCCACGCCGATCGGGATGACCACGCCGAGGAGGTCATCGGCCCGTTTCTTCTCTTTGCGGATCTGGGTCAGCGTATGGCGCAGCTGGCCGGTCATGCTGTTGAAGGTCCGCGCCAACGTGCCGATCTCGTCGCGCGACTCCACCGGCGCCTGGGCGGCCAGGTCGCCGGCGCCGATCTGTTCCGCCACCGACGTCAGGCGGCGCACCGGGCCGGCGATATTGCCGCGGAAGGCCAATGCCATCGCGACGGCCAGCAGGCAGCCGATGACCCCGCCGGCCAGTGTGCGGCGGTTAGCGTCCGTTAGCGCCTGGCTCCCCGCCGACAGCTCTGCCTGCAGCAGCGATTGTTGCTCGGCTGTCATTTCGTCCAACGTTTGCGACATCGTGTCTGCCAGCGGCACGGCCCTGGTCTGGAACAGCGCCAGGTCGGTGCGCCATTCGGGGCTTTCCAGCACGGTAAACATCGGGGCCGGCAGAAGCATGAACGCCTTCATGTTCTGGTCGACCTTGGCCAGGGTGGCTTGCTGGCTGGGGGTCAGGGCGTCTCGGTCGGCGCTGACGCGGGCCCAGGCCGCCTGGGCCAGGACACTGTTGGCCTCGTATTCGCCGCGGTAGACCAGGTTACGCGTGCTGACGTACTCGCGCAGCCCGGACAGCGTCCCGGCAAAATAGCCCTGAAACTGCGCCAGGTCCACGGTCTGGCTCACCACGGCAGCCGAGGCCGGGCGCTGCGCCTGCTCCTCGATGATCGTGTTGGTATCGATCAGGATGGTGCCGCCGAGAAGAAGGCCGTCGGTGGCCAGGGTCTTGTAGGCCGGCTCACGCTCGAGCTGGTTGTTGCGCAGGTCAAACAGCATGTTCGGCAGCGGCGACCACTGGCTGTAGGCCGTCTTCAGGGTAGCGAGGCGCGCTTTGTCGGCGTCGGTGAGCTGGCTCGACAGCGCATCCAGCTGGTTAATGTCGGCCTCGAATGTCCGGCTATCCGTGAAATAGCGGTCCTCGAACTGCGCGTCGCCCAGCGCCAGGTAGACGTGTACGTCAGACAGCATCCTCAGCAGATCGGCCTGGGACCGCGAGGCAGCGAGCACCGCCGGCGCCCGAGAATTATCGACTCGGTTGATCGCGCTCGCGATCCTCACGGAATCCAGCAGCGACAGGCCGCCGAGCACAAAGCTCAACAGCACCAACAGGCCGAATGCCAGCGTCAGCTTGGCAGCAATATTGAGGTCATTGAGCCACTGCAGCGTAAAAGCTCTTCGTGGCGCCGATGCCCGGCTGGTCAGGTCACCGGCTGCGGCTCTGGTCGTCATGGCAAGTTGCGGCTCCAATCCTGCACGTTCCACAAGTCACCGTCCCAAGGCGTCGGGTCCAGGCCCGTGATGCTGCTGCTGACGCCCGCCACCTGCGCAATCTGTACCAGGGGGATCACGACCACATCCTGGACGAGCATGTCATTCATCTGGATCATCAACTGCTGGCGTTTCTGCGGGTCAAGCTCCGTCACCGACCGGGCATAGAGCGCATCGTAGGCGGGGTTGCACCACCGCGCGATATTACCGCCCGACCATCTGTTGGCAGCCTGCGGTATCTGGCTGCAGGTCCACAGCCCCATGTAGGAACCGGGGTCCGCGCTGTCGTTGCCCCGCGAATACTCGGCCATGTCGGCCTGAAACTGCTGCAGCGTCTGGGGCAAACCCGGGATGATGCTGAAATAGACCCGCGGGTCGACGGAGCTGAGGGTCACCTGCACGCCGATCGAGGCCAGCGATGCCTGGATGATTTTCTGGATCTGCTGGCGCGTCGGGTCGGCAGGGGCCTCGAAGTGGACTTGCAGCTTGACCCCATCCTTCTGACGGACCCCACCCGTAAGTACCCAGCCGGCCTGATCGAGGAGCAGAGCCGCCTGTCTAAGGTCGTATATGTACGAGACCTGCGAGGACTGGTAATCGGGGGGGCTCACCAACAGGTTGTCGGCCGGAACGCTCCCGGGGTAGAGTGCCGCGATGGCCTGGCGGTCGACGGCGTAAGCGAACGCCTGGCGCACCCTCAGGTCGTCGAAGAACGGGTTGGGCGCGCCGGGGCCACCTGCCTCGCCCAGCCCTGGCCGTTGCCTGGGATCGGTGCGGTTGAGCACGATGCGCTCGACCGCAGGCCCCAGGTTGGCCGACAGCTTGCCTGCATAGTAAGTGCCGAGCTCCTGCAGCGAGGCAGGGGTGACCTGCAAGTCCCAGGCATAGTCGAAATCGCCGCTTTGCAAGGTCATGCGGGCGGCCTCGCTGGTCACGGCGCCGCCTTCAATCTCGATGAGCCGGAAAGCAGGCCTGCCCGGCTCGCGAAAGTGAGGGTTGGGCTCGAAGACGATCTGGTCCGTCTGGACCAGGCTGGTGCCGAGCAAGAGCACTTCGGCGCGCGGCGTGTATTTCTGCACGATGTAGGGTCCGGTGCCCACCGGGGCGAGGTCGGCAGGCGCCGTGCGGGCTTTGGCGCCCATGTACGCCTCGAACACGTGCTCGGGCAAGATCAGGCCCTGGAACCCGCTGAAGGGCCTTGCCCAGGCCGGGTTCGGGAGCCTGAAGTCGACCCTGACGGTGTACGGGTCGATCACTTCCACCCCTGACACAGCGGCATAGGCACCGATCGACGGCGAGGCAGTCGCCGGGTCGACGATGAACTGGTAGGTGAATTTGACGTCGGCGGCCGTGAACGGAAGGCCATCGGACCAGAGCACGCCCTGCTTGAGTTTCCACGTCACGGACCTGCCGTCGGGCGCCACCTCGCCGTTCTGGAGCGAGGGAACCTCAGCCGCCAGGATCGGGATGAGATTACCGTCCTTGTCGAAGCTGGCCAGCGGCTCGTAGCTCAGGCGGCTGATCTCCCAATCCGGCAAGGCCGATGTGAGGTGCGGGTTGAACATCGTGGGTGCCTGCCAGTACAGGAGCCGCAGCGGCGCCTCCGTGCCCCGCTCGAGGGCCGGCGCGGCCGTGGGCGTGGCCACCACGGCGGTTGGAGCAGCCGCCTGGCCACCGGCCACGCAACCACCCAGCAGCATCAGGATGAGCAACAGGAGCACCTGCCGGCCGCCTTGCCGCAGACGCAACGCAGGTCGGGACATTGTCATTCCCTTTCACAGGGCGCGAGGAAGTAAACCAAGATCTTCAGAGAAGTATAACAACAATATCAGGGGATGCCAGGCATGACTGTGGGCGCCTGTACAATGCCGCCGGCCAGAGACGCGGCAGGAGTCCCAGCCGACGGGGCCAGGACTCCTGGTGCTATAAGGGGGAACCTCTGGCGCTCGGCCAGGGGACGGTGCGCTCGCAAGAGCGGCCCGCCCCCCAGCTCTATCAGCGGCGGTAAGCCGAGCCCGTCGTTACGGGTTCTTCTCGAGTGTGGGCAGCCACTGCCAGTATGGCCCGAGCGTCCCCATCGTCATTTCGTCGAAGCGGGGCACGTCGTCGTAGTTGCCCCCTCCGGCCCAGCCCTTCTTGCCGTCGGGCGTGACCGACACGCCGTAGAGCGGTGGGTAAGTGCAGGTGTTGCTGGATGGGCTGCCGCAATCCGTGAAGACCGAGCTCCAGGTCGGCGAGATGCCCTCGCTGGCGTCGATCGTGGAGCGGTACAGGACCTGGCCATCGTTGCCCGCAGCGTAACCGCTGCCGTCCGGGAGCATGTCCACCGCCCACAACTGGGTCTCGCCATTAACCGCGAGAGGAAGCGAGGAAACACCCTCCGTGCTCCATTGCGGCGTGGCGCTGGCCTTGTAGTGCAGGATCACCGGGTGGGTCGAGATATTGCCGCCGACCACCCATCCCTCCAGCGGCGAGGTGAACCACACAGCGTGCAGCGGCCCGCTGAAGGTGAGCCCCGTCTTCACCAACGACCAGGTGCCGCTCACCGCCGCGGTCGCCGGGGTGTAATGGATGATCGTGCCCGGCGCCGAGGAGTTCTGGCCGTCGCCGACCGCCCAGCCCTCGCCGTCGCTCAACATCTGCACGCCCCAGTAATGCACGCTCGGCAGGGTGACCGTGGCCGGGATCGAGGTCGTGACCGGCAGCGTCTGGCTCAGGCTGACCGAAGTCCAGCCGGAGGCCGTATGATGCAAGATCACGCCGTACTCCGGGTAAGGGGCGTAGCCGCCGCCCCCACCGACCGCCCAATAGTCCGTGGCCGACAGCGCCGAAGCGCCATCCAGCTCCTTGACCTGGTCCTGGGTCGGGTTGACCGTCGCTGGAACCGTTGAATCGCGGGTGCAATGGTCGATCGTGCCTGTTACCTCGCACGTCTCGACCAGCCCGGGGAAGCTGCCTTGTTCGCCGATGTATGCTTCGTTCTGGCCAACGGCGATGGCCTGGTCGGCTACGCCCGGGATCAAGGCCACATGTTCGAGGGTCAGGTAGGTGGTGTTGGTGACGGCCGACCACAGGGTGCCGTTCCAGTGGTAAACCTGGGCAGCGGAGCCCATGGCGACCGTGGCCGATATGGCGCCGCCCACCGCCCAGGCATCATTGCTGGCAGCGGTCGCAACACCAAACAGGGGCCGTTCGGGCGCGCCGGTGGGCGCGGGAATATTGGCCCAGAAGCCGGTGGCTTTCGGGGATGCTGGCGCCGCCCTACCCCTGGGCGCCGCCGTCCCTCTTGGCGCCACGGGAGCTCTTGGCGGGCTGGGGGCGGCGGACGCGGAGGTCAGGCCGAGAAAGGAGACAGCCAGGACAATCGAAGCGATGACGCGCAATAACCTGAACCGTTTCATGCTTCACCTTTTGAGTGTTGGATTTGAGATGCGCGTGAAGATCTTAACAAGCCGAACGTGCTAATAATAACAAACGAAGCTATTCCGGCGCGGAAGCTAGCTTACAGTCGAGGAGGAGCTTCAGTGTATCGGCAGGCCGGCCACCGCCTGGGCAATGGCCTGCATCCAGGGAGCCTGCCACAGGCCGAGGCCTATGGTGCCGGCAACCATCAGGGCGAGAGCCAGCCAGCCGGGCCATCCCAACGGCCCGACCTGTGCGGTGCCGGAGGCTTCGCCCGGCTCAGGCGGCTCTGCAGCGGTCACGCCGGCGGGAAGCGTCGCGCCCCGACCGGATGGCTCGCCCCGGCGGGAACCCTGCCCCTTGTGCGGGGCGGGTGCTTGGAGGCGCGCGGGCGCCGCGACGGCGCTGGCCCCTCCGCCCGGCATGGGCAGGGCACTCGCCGCGCCGGCCTGGAGCGCCTCAACCGCCATGCCCGGCGCGGCAGCCACCGCATGAGCCGAGGCGGCAGAGCCCGCCGGTCGAAGCTGGCGCGTGGCCGGCGCGCCGGGCGCCGGCGACTCGTCCGTGAGCGAGGATGGAGTGCCCGCGGCCCTGCGGGAGGCCGGCTCGGCCATGTACATCGACACCGTCACCCGCAGATAGTAGTAGGCGGCGAAGGCGCTGTTGAGCATCGCCACCACGGCCAGCCAGACCAGCCCACCTTGCACGGCAGCGCTGAACACGTACAGCTTGCCGAAGAAGCCGGCGAGCGGCGGGATGCCGGTCAGCGAGAACATGAAGACCGCCATCAGCGCCGCCAGCACCGGCCGCCGGTTCGCGAGCCCGGCCAGCCGCTCGCCGGTGACGTCGATCTCATCGCGGCCCTGGATGGCCTGAACGACAGCAAAGGCCCCGAGGTTCATGAACGTGTAGACCAGGAGATAATAGAGGGCCCCCTGGACGCCCTGGGCGTTGCCGGCCGCCAGGCCGGTCAGGACGTAGCCGGCGTGCGCGATGCTGGAGTAGGCCAGCATGCGCTTGAGGCTGGCCTGGCGCAGCGCGGCCAGGTTGCCCAGCGTCATCGTCAGCACGGCGATCGCTGCCAGGGCGATCAGCCAGGGGCGATCGCCCGTCGCGACGGCGGCGAGCACCCGGATGAAGGCGGCGAAGCCCGCGGCTTTGGTGGCCACGGACATGAAGCCCGTCACCGGCGTGGGCGCGCCCTGGTAGACGTCGGGCGTCCACATGTGGAAAGGAACCAGGGCCAGCTTGAAGCCGAAGCCGACGATGAGCAACCCCATGCCGATGGAGAGCAGCGTGCCGGAATGCAGGGGCGGGGCGGCCTGGCCCGCGCCCGGCGCCAGAACCCGGGCGAGGCCCGCCAGGCTGGTCGTCGCGGTGGCCCCATAGACCAGGGCGATACCGTAAAGAAAGAAGGCGCTGGCAAAGGCGCCCAGCAAAAAGTACTTCAGCGAGGCTTCCGCCGAACGGACGTCGTCGTGGTTGAAGCCGGCGAGGATGTAAAGCGCCAGCGAAAGGATCTCCAGGCCCAGAAAGATGGTGAGGAGATCGCTGGCGACGATCATCACGCGCATGCCGGCCGCGGCCAGAAGCAGCAAAGCGTAATAGGGCCCGAGCCAGCGCGTGAAGTCAGAAGCCCGCTCGACGGACATCAGGATGGTGAGGCCGGCCGCGATGAGCACGGCCGCGCCCAGGACACGCCCGATGCCGTCCGCCAAGGCCATGTTCTGGAAGGGCGTCGACGGCGGTGCCAGGAAGACGGCCCCCAGCGCCGCAGCGACCGCGACCAGGCTCAACCAGCCGAGCACCCGCTTCGCGGAGAGCGCCAGGTCAAGCAGCAAGACCGCCATGGCTGCGACGACGAGGATGATCTCAGGAGCAATGACCGCATAGTTCATAGCAGACAGGTTCATAGGCCTTACTTTTGGATCACGATCGTAAGTCCAGCCAGGGGCTTCTGATCATGGGGTGCCCGCAGGGGGGCCATGGCGGCAGGTCGTTGAGGGCCCAGCGCATCCGCCAGGGCCTGGGCCGACGGGTTGATCTTGTCGAAGAGAAGATTCGGGAACAGCCCGATCACGAAGAAGAGGGCCACGAGCGGCACAAGGATCAGCCTCTCGCGCCAGTTCAGGTCGTGCAGCGCGGCGTTTTCGGGCCGCGTCAGCGGCCCTTGCAGCATCTGCCTCACCGCCGACAGCAGGTACCAGGCCGCCAGCACGACGCCGAAGGCTGCGACGATGGCGAAGACGCGATCGGTCTGGAACATGCCCAGCAGGATGTTGAATTCGCCGACGAAGCCGTTGAGGCCCGGCAGGCCCGCCGAGGAGAGCGCCACGATCAGGAACAGAAAGCCGAACACCGGGATCTGTTTCCAGAGGCCGCCGAACTCCGAAAGGAGGCGCGTGTGCCGGCGATCGTAGAGCATGCCGACCATCAGGAAGAGGGCGCCCGTGCTGAGGCCGTGGTTGATCATCTGGAGGGTCGCTCCGGCGATCCCTTGCGCGTTGAGGGCAAAGATGCCCAGCATCACGAAGCCCAGGTGGGCGATCGAGGAGTAGGCGACCAGCGACTTCACATCCTTCTGCACGAGAGCCACGAGGGCGCCGTAAAGGACGCCGATGATCGCCAGCACGGCCACGGCCGGCCCCATCTGCCGGGCCGCCGCCGGGAACAGGGGCAGGCAGAAGCGCAGGAACCCGTAGGCGCCCATCTTGAGCAGGACGCCGGCCAGGATGACCGATCCGCCCGTGGGCGCCTCGACGTGAGCGTCCGGCAACCAGGTGTGGAACGGGAAGATCGGCACCTTGATGGCGAAGGCGATCGCGAAGGCCAGAAAGAGCCAGGTCTGCAGCCCCGGAGCCACGCCCTGAGCCTGGAGCTGCAGCAGGTCGAACGTCCCGCCGTGGAAATAGAGCACCAGGATGGCGACGAGCATGAGCGCGCTGCCCACCATCGTGTAGATGAAGAACTTCAGCGCTGCGTAGATGCGGCGCGCGCCGCCCCAACCCCCGATGAGAAAGTACATCGGGACCAGGGAGAGCTCCCAAAAGACGAAGAAGAGCACCAGATCGAGGGAGGTGAACACCCCGATCATGCCGCTCTCCAGCAGCAGCATGAAGAAGAGGTAGAGGTGGTACCGGCTGGAAACCCCCTCCCACGAAAAGAGGATCACCAGCACCATCAGCAGCGTCGTCAACAGCACGAGGAAGAGGCTGATGCCGTCAACACCCATCAGGTACTGGATGTGGAACTGGGGCACCCAATCGGCCCGCTCCACGAACTGCATGCCCGCCGCGCCGTCTTGCCACCCCACCAGCAGCAACAGCGAGCAGAGGAAGGTGACCACGGTCACGGCCAGCGCCCACCACTTCTGGGGCCGCTCGCGGGGGAGAGCCAGCAGGACCAGCGCCCCAACCAGCGGGAGAAAGGTGAGGATCGAGAGCACAGGGATGCGGATCAGATCCATCATCGCACCACCAACCAGACTACCAGGGCCGCCGCTCCGAGCAGGATCGAGAGCGCGTAAAGCCCGATCAGGCCGGTTTCCACCTTGCGCGCCTGGACGCCGAGCCAGCCGGTGATGCCGGCCATCCCGTTGACGGCGCCATCGATGCCGAACTGGTCCACGCCGGCCGCGAACCAGCCCGCCAGCGGCCGCACGACCTCGCGGATGAACGCGTTGTACAGCCAGTCGATGTAGTACTTGTTCTCGACGGCGGTGAAGGCCCAGCCCAGCGCGCCGCGCACCTGCTTCGGGACCTCGGGTTCCACCACATAGGCCCAGTAGGCGAAGGCCGCGCCCCCGACGGCCACGAGGGCCGAGACGGCCAGCAGCAGCCACTGGGCGGCCGTGGGAGCCGCCTGCGGGCCTGCCCCGCCGAAGACGGGGCCCAGCCAGCTCTCGACCAGCGACAGCCCGGGCAGCCCCACGTACCCGGCCAGCACGGCGCCCACGGCAAGGATGATCAGCGGGACCGTCATCAGAGGCGGGGATTCGTGCGCATGGGAGAACAGCCGCCTATCACGTTCCTGGCCCCAGAAAGCCACGAAGACGGCGCGAAAAGCATAGACCGCCGTGCAAGCCGCGGCGACCAGGCCCACCAGCCACAGGGCCGGCGATCGCTGGTAGGCAGCGTACAGGATCTCATCCTTGCTGAAAAAGCCGGAGAACAGCGGGATGCCCGCCAGGGCGGCGGCGCCGGCGAGGAACGTCCAGTAGGTCACCGGCATCTTCGCCCGCAGGTTGCCCATCTTGCGGATATCCAGCTCGCCGTTCAGGCCGTGCATCACGCTGCCGGCCGCCAGGAACAAGAGCGCCTTGAAGAAGGCATGCGTCATCAGATGGAAGATGCCGGAGGCGTAGGCGCCGACCCCCACCCCGAGGAACATGTAGCCGAGCTGCGAGATGGTGGAGTAGGCCAGGATCCGCTTGAGGTCGGTGATGGTGAGAGCGATCGTGCCCGCGAACAGGGCCGTGATCACGCCGATCCAGGCGACCCACGCCGCCCCTGTGGGGGACAGGTCGAACAGGCTGTGCGAGCGTGCGATCAGGTAGACGCCTGCCGTCACCATCGTCGCGGCATGGATCAGCGCCGAGACCGGCGTGGGACCTTCCATGGCGTCGGGGAGCCACACGAAGAGGGGCAGCTGCGCGCTCTTGCCCGTGCAGGCCAACAACATCAGCAGGGTAATCGTGGTCGCCACGCCGGCGCCTGCCAGCCGCGCCGTCGCCGCCTGGCTGAAGACGTCGGCGAACTGCAGGCTGCCCACGCTGCTCCAGATGAAGAACATGGCGACCAGAAGGCCGAAGTCGCCGATGCGGTTGACCAGAAAGGCCTTGTTGCCGGCGTCCGCCGCCGAGGGCCTATCGAACCAGAACCCGATCAGCAGGTACGAGGCCAGGCCCACGCCTTCCCAACCCACGAAGAGGAGCAAATAGTTGTCGGCCAGCACGAGAGTGAGCATCATCAGGACGAAAAAATTCATGTAGGCGAAAAAGCGCGGAAAACGCGGGTCTTCCTCCATGTAGCCGGCCGAGTAGATATGGATCAAGAGGCTGATGCCCGTGACGATGAGGGCCATGGTCGCCGAGAGCTGGTCGATCAGCAGCCCGACATTCACGTGAAAAGTGCCGGCCCCCATCCACGACCACAGGGCCAGGTCGTGGCTGCGCCCCGCCGCGGGCAGACCGGCCAGGCCCACGAAGAGCGCAACCGCGGCGCCAAAGCTCAGGGCGACCATGGCGGACGCGAGCCAGCCGGCCGCCCGCCCCAGCCGGGTGCCGAAGAAAGCGATGACGAGCGCACCGGCTGCGGGGAACAGGAGCATCAACCAGGCGTGATCGAGCATGCGCGCTATCCCTTCAGCAGGTTGACATCGTCAACATTCATCGAGTCCTTGTGCCGGACGATCGTCATGACGATGGACAGGCCCACGGCGACCTCGGTGGCGGCGACCACCATAGCGACCAGCACGAAGATCTGGCCGTTGAGCTGCATGAACTGGCGCGCCAGCGCCACGAAGGTGAGGTCTACCGAGTTGATCATCATCTCGACCGACATGAAGATGATCAGCACGTTGCGGCGGATGAGGACCCCCGCTGCCCCGATGGCAAACAGGATCGCGCTCAAGATCAGGTAATAAGAGGTAGGGACCATGGCCGCTCCAATTCGACGAAAGAGCTGGTACCCGGGACGGGGCCCGGCGTCATTCCTTGCGCGTCAGCACGACCGCCCCGATCATGCCCACGAGCAGCAGGACCGATGCCAGCTCGAACGGCAACAGATAACTGGTGTAAAGCACCGAGCCGATGGCCTGCACGCTGCCCTGGCCGAAAGCCGCGGCGCTGCCCTGGGCCGTGCCGAGCTGACCGCTGATCAGGCCGTAGGCCAGGCCGGCCAGCAAGACCAACAGGCCCAGGGCGGCCACGATGCGAGGCCAGGCCAGCGAGCCGCGAACCCGGTCGCCGGGCCGGGGCAGGTCGGTCAGGGCACCGCCGCCGATAAGCATGACCACGAACAGGAACAACACCACGATGGCCCCGGCGTAGGTGATCACCTGCACGGCGGCGAGGAACTGCGCCTGGAGCATGACATAGAAGGCCGCCAGCGCCGCAAAGTTCAACAGCAGCGACAACGCGCTGTACACCGGCTTGCGGCTGAGGACCACACCGAGCGCGGCCGCGATGGCTACCGCCCCAAAGATCACAAAAAGGAACATACGGGCCTCACTGTGCTCAATCCGCGCGCACGATCGTGTTGGGGTGCGGCGGCTCGAGCAGCTTCTCTTTGGTCAACAAGAACCCGGTCCGGCTGTAGGTGGCGAGCTCGAAGTCATGGCCGAGAACGATGGCCTCCACCGGGCAGGCGACCTCGCAGTCACCGCAGAAGATGCAGCGCATCAAGTTCACCTCGTAGACCGAGGCATAGCGTTCGCCCGGGCTGATCGGATGGTCCGGGTCGTTTTCGGCCGACTCGACGTGGATGGCATTCGTCGGGCAGGCCGCCTCACAGAGCTCGCAGCCGATGCAGCGCTCCAGCCCGTTGCTGTAGCGCCGTAGCTCATGCCGCGCCCGGAAGCGCGGGTAGACCGCGACCGGCTGCTCCGGGTATTGCACCGTTACCGGCTCGGTGAACAGATACTTGAACGTCACGCCCATCGCCTGGGCGATCTGCCCCATGCCCTTCAATACGTCGCCGACACCCATCACTCACACTCCATCCCAGAGGGACGCCTCGCAGCACCTCAAGCGCCGGGCAGGAAAACCACCCCCACCGCCGTGATCGCCAGGTAGACGAGCGACAG
>Ga0326727_10018893_pt1 | contig 13984 bp, 8 predicted proteins | sample MB2enrmetagenome_FD_207643 | JGI IMG/M metagenome (GOLD analysis project Ga0326727, IMG submission 207643) | Lab enriched peat soil microbial communities from McLean, Ithaca, NY, United States - MB29MY | ecosystem: Environmental > Terrestrial > Soil > Wetlands > Peat | place: USA: New York... | reverse complement strand
CAGCCGCCAGTTGCGAATTGGCAGTCACCAGCTCAACTGCTCCCATCCGCCGGCGGAGCCCATGGACGCGGAGCAGGCGCTGACCTGGTCGTGCAACTCGTACTTTGCCGAGCTGGCGGGAACCTTGGAGCCGGAGGAGCTGCGCCGGGCGCTGAGCGAGCGGGGATTGTTGGCCGCAACGGGGCTTGCGCCGCGGGAGAGCGTGGCGGCCTTTCGCCAGCCGCGCAACCGGGCAGAGGTTCAGCTTGCCGCGCTGGGCGTGGAGGGGATTCGCGTGACGCTGCCGGAGCTAGCGGAGGCCTACCGGTCATTGGCGATTGAACTTGCAGCGCACCCTGAAGCTCCGGCGGCGCGGACCGTGCGCGCGGGGCTGGCGGACTCGGCCAGCTTTGGCATGGCGGGCGCGGCGGCGCTGGGCGGCGTACCCGTTGCCGGCAAGACCGGCACCGCCAGCGCGGAGAGCGGAGGCGCGAGCCACGGATGGTTTGTGGGCCTTGCGCCGGCCGAGTCGCCGCGGGTGGTGGTGGCCGTCTACCTGCCCGCCGGACACGGCTCGGATGCGGCCCAGGTTGCGGCCAGCCTGTTGACTGCGTCGCCGCTGAGGAAGCCGTGAGACGGGCGGTTCTGGCAGTCTGTCTCGCTGCGGGCGCACTCTGCCCGGCTGCGGGCGCTGCGACCGGAGCGGACCAGACTGCTCCGCGCGCCACCATTCGCGTAGGCCTTTGGACGCTGTGGCGCGACATGGAGGCAAGCCTCACGCCGCTCGCTGGAGCGACGCTTCGCCTCTGCGCAACCTGCCCCGCGCGGCCGCTGACAACGATTGCCATGCGGGCAAAAGATGGCGGGCTGAGGTGGACGGAGCAGGACGGCGCCGCCCATTCCTCGAATGGGTTGCTGCTCACGGGCAGTTACCGTCTTGCCGCTCATGGGGAATCGCTGACTCTGGCAGGGCCGCTGCGCATTACGGCGCAAGGCGGCGCGCTCAGGTTGGTCGTCACGCTGCCGGTGGAGCGGTACGTGGAGTTGGTTGTGGCGGCCGAGAGCGGCGCGGCGGATGGGCCGGAATCCCGCAAGGCGCTGGCCGTCGCGGCGCGCAGCTTTGCGCTGCAACCTTCGCATGGCCACGCCGGCTTCGACGTGTGCGACTCGACCCATTGCCAGTGGGTGCATTGGCGCTCGACGCCCGAGGCGCATGCGGCAACTCTCGCCACAGCCGGAGAAGTTCTGTGGTTCCGCGGCAGGCGCGCAGCGGCATACTTTCATCAGAACTGCGGCGGGCGGACGGCGGCCGCCGAAGAGGTTTGGCCAGACCGCGCAACGCGGGAACGCGGAGCGCCGGGGCACCTGGTTTCGCGCGCCGATACTTACTGCCAGCGCGCCGGATCGAGCGAGTGGTCGGCCACGCTAACCCGCGCCGAGCTGGCCCAGGCGCTGGCCGCCGCGGGGCTGGCCGCTCCTGGATGGAAGAGCCTGACCGTCGCCAAGCGAGGCGAGTCCGGCCGCGCCACCGTGCTGCTGGCTGGCTCGGCGGAGATTCCGGCGGAGAGCTTTCGCCTGGCCGTGGGCCGCGCCCTGGGATGGAACCGGATTCGCAGCAACTGGTTTGAGGTTGCGGCCCAGGGCGACGGTTTTCTCTTTCACGGTCGCGGCTCCGGCCACGGCGTGGGACTCTGCCAGGCCGGCGCGGCGGAGATGGCGCGCGAGGGCCGCGGCTACCGCGAGATTCTCGCCCAGTACTTCCCTGGCGCAACGCTGGGAGAGGAGACGACCGGCGCGGCCTGGCAGAGCCTGAGCGGGCAAGGCTTTGCGTTGGCGACGAGCGAGGCCGCAGACGCCGCGTTTCTGCCCGCCCTGGCGCGCGCCCTGGCTGAGGCGGAGAGCCGCAGCGGGCTCGCTCCCGAGGCTGAACTGACGGTTCGCGCCTACCGCTCCACGCCGGCCTTTCGCGATGCGACGCTGGCTCCCGGCTGGGTGGCCGCCTTCACCGAGGGCGACCGGATTGCCGTGCAGCCGCTGCGCATTCTGGCCGCGCGCAAGCTGCTCGCGGGCACGCTGCGGCACGAGTTTCTGCACGCCCTGGTGGAGGAGCGGGCCGCTGCCCAAACGCCGCTCTGGCTGCGCGAGGGACTGGTCGAGGTGTGGTCCGGCGATGAGATTCGGGAGCGGAAACCCGCGCTGACCCTGGAGCAGGTCGAGCAGCAACTGGCCCACCCCACAACCGAAGCGGAGTCGGAAGCGGCCCACCGAGCGGCGGGTTGGAACGCTCAGCAGCTACTGGATCGCTTTGGCCGCGAGCCAGTCGTCGGCTGGCTGCGTTCCGGCGTTCCGCAAAGCGCGCTAACTGCTCTCCAGTAGGTCGAGCTTCACCATGGCCTATTTGTCAGGCCCCGGCGACTCGGCCAGCACCGCAACCGCAACGAGAACCTCTTCCGCCGGAGGCTGCTGGCGGGCAAACAGCACTGCGACCCAGCCCAGCAGCAGGACCCAACTGCCCACTGCCAGCAGGTAAGTCGCTACTAGCTTCAGCGCCACGTGCCAAATCTGCGCGTGAACCGAACCGCTGGGCTCGGCGGCAAAGAAGCGGCTCGGTAACTCCACGGCCACCAGCGCCGCCAGCAGCACGCCCAGCCACCAGCGCCAGTTCCACAGCAGCCGAATCACCCCGCGCCAAGGCAGCCGCCAACCCCACTGCGCCGATGTAGCCGCATAAGGAATCACCTTTGCCGGAACTATCACCCAGCGAAAGACCCACTCGGCAAGGCTGAGCCAGCGCTGAATGTGTTCATAGGTGAACAGCGTCGCCCGCGCGTGGGCCGAGGCCCGCGAGTTCAGGTAGCCCGCCCACTGCGGAATCTGGTCGTCGCACCAGTCCAGCACCGCCCAGCACGCTGCGCCCAGGGCAATCCAGATCAGCAGCGAAGTCGCGCCCCAGACCAGCTTGACGCGCTTCCCGTCGTCATCGGCAAAGCTGCGCACGGTTCCGGCCTGTAACTCCAGCGCAGAGATCGCCAGCAGGATGGGCACGAGCAGGCTGAGCCCCACCTGCCACAGGTGCTTGTCGGGCAGCCGCGTCCAGGCAAGGCCCGCGAAAAGTAACAGCGCGGTAACTACAAACTGGGCCGCAACCCATCGCCAACCCAGGCGCAAACGGCGGAATAGATCTTTGAACAAGCTCACGGCTGCACCTCCAGGGTTGCGGGATCGGTGGTAGTTTCCACATTCGATTGATACATGGGTCCGGCCTGCGCGGGACTTATGACAAACTTACCGGGATTGACCACCTTGAGCAGGTAGACATACTCACGCCGCCGGTCGAACTCGGTGTTGAAGAAGGCGGCGCGGTCGTCGTGAAACTCACGGCGAGTGAACCAGTCCGCCCACCACGGGGGCCGGCTGTTGATGGAGTAGAGATCGGTGCGATCGATGAATTCCGTGCCCGCGGGAATAGGATCCTCAGCCATCAGATACTTCCAGCTTGTTCCATTCAGCGCCAGGCGGACAGCCACAATATCGCCGACATGCACCGCGCCTTTCAGCGGCGCCAGGTCGTAGGTGATGGGATCGGTGGGCTTGGGCTGATTCTTCTGGAGGAGGTAGTAGTCGCGGGTGATATTGAGCGCCAGTTGGCCTTGCTGGAAGAGCTTGCGATCCGCCGCGTACCAGGCGTTCTCCGCCGACCAATAAGTTATGCCGTTGCCGCTCTTGCGAATGGTCACCTGGCCGCCGCCGCCGAGCTGCGCCGCTGAAACCACGATTCTCCACGGCGCCGCAAAGCCGTCGCCCGGGCCGAAGTGCCGCTTGCCCACGCTGGCGCCGTTTACCAGCACCTCCACGTCGGACGAGTTGGCTAACTCTCCGCTGAGGACCAGATAGTCGGTCAGCCCCTCAATCACCATCGCCGTCTGCTTGGTCGAGTACCAATAACCTCCATCGCGGTGCTGGCCGAGCCACACGGCCGCCTTGGGCAGCAGGCCGCTCGAGCGATCCTCAAGCGCCAGCAGTTTGAGCGCAAAGGCCGTGGTCTCGGCTGAGGTGTCGCCCCAGTAGTCGAGCAGTTCGTCGTAGCTTCCGGTCCAATAGGCACCGGAATCGGAGGTCTTGGCTTGCTTTTCCAGCAGCAGCGCCGCATCCTTGGCGCGGCTGTCTCCGGCGGCGTCGAGAGCCAGCCCCGTCAGCGCCAGCCCTTCGTCGGTCAGCTTGGCGCGGCTCTCCCAGGCCGCATCGAGCGCCTCCTTCGGCGCGCCGCCCGTGGTGGCCAAGGCGAAGACGACGTAGGCGCGCAGATCGGGGATCATGTCCGGATGCGCGGACAGCGCGGACTGGAGCCAGGCGCGGCCTTTGTTCATGCGGTCCTCGTCGATCTTGTATCCGGCATTCCTGGCCTGGCCCAGGCCGCTGACCACGTAAGCCGTCATGAAGACGCGGCTATCGTCGTTCGGCCACCAGCCCCAGCCGCCGTCGTCGTGCTGGAAGCCGTAAAGCCGGTCGAGCCCGGCGCGCACCATATCGTTGAGCGTGGCGCGATCGATGGGCGACTTCAGATGCAGCTTGTCCACCGCCTGCGCCACGATCAGGTCGGGCAGGAAGCTGGACATGGTTTGCTCCGTGCATCCCCACGGATACCCAGTGAGGTAATCGAGCGCATCGAAGACCGTGCCCGCAACCGAGGGCGCGATGGTGACGGTGAGCCCCCGCGAGGGAAGGTCGGAGCCGGTTGGATAACTGAAGGACCACTGGCTCTGGCCCGCGCCGGAAAAGACGACGCCCGAGCCCGCCGCGCGCTGTTTCACGCCAAAGGGCAGCACCGGCAGGGGCATCTCCAGAGCGTCGGATTCCTCGTTGGTAAGCGCCTTGGCGGTCAGCACCGCCTGGCCCGCGGTTCGGGCGCGCACCCGCCACTCCACCACATTCTCGCCGCGCGCCGGGATGTTCACCTTCTGAGTCTGGCCCGCGGCCACGTCCAGGCCGGCCACGTCCAGCGCGAAGGTCACGTCCTTTGCCGTCTCCAGGTAGTTATGGGCGATAACTCGAAGAGTAACTTCGTCGCCCACGCGGAAGAAGCGCGGAGCGGCCAGGCGGACGATCAGGTTCTTGCGGGTGAGCACGCGAGTTACCGCACCGCCGGCCTTGCCGTCGTCGGTCATGGCGCGGATAGTGGTGCGCCAAGTGGTGAGCGAATCGGGGAAGTTGAATTCGACCTTTGCGTGGCCGTCCGGGCCGGTGCGGATATTGGGATTCCAGTAAGCCGTATCCGGAAAGGCCTTGCGTACCTTGGGAATTACAAGGTCCGAGCCGGGCTTGACCTGCGCCATGCGCGGATGGTACTGCGCCACGGCCAACTGCGCCAGCAGCGGCGACTTGGTGCCCGCCTGGCCGGAGAAGAAGAAGTCGAATGAGGTCTGCGTCTCGAGTTGCGCATACCGCTGCGAGTAGAAGAAGTGGACAATGTCGCCGCTCTCGTCGGGACGCACGGAGTAAAGCGCCTCATCCACTTCGCCGAAGCTCAGGTCGGCCTGCACGGGCTTGCCCGAGCTATCGAGCGCGAGCACGTCGAAACTGCCCTTTTCGCCGGGTAGGTACCTGGGCTTGGAGGGCGTGGCAGTTATGGTGAGGGTTCGCTCGACCAGCGGAACTTTCAGGCTCTTGTGCGCGGTATAAACCTGGTTATTGTGGACAAAGAATGCATTGACGACCAGGTTGGGCTGGGCCAGCCGCGTAATGGGCACGTCGAAGGAAACGCTCTCGCCGGTGGCGTGCAGCAGTTGGCGCGATTGGATGGTATCGCCTTCCGTAGTAACCACGGCCCACGACTCGGGCATGCCAGTCAGCAGAAGCAAGTGGGCTGTATCGCCCACCTGATAACTCTTTTTGTCGGCGACGATGCGGGCCTGGGTATTCGCGATGGCCCACTCGCCGCCTCCACTCCAGATCCAAACCCAAGTGGTGGCTTCCACGGTCCGGTTTTCCGGCGTCCGGGCGGTTACAGTTACTTCATAGTCGCCGTTGCCGCTCAGGGGCAGATCGATCAGGGCGCTGCCGTCGGCGCCAGTCGCGGCGTCGCGGCCGGCCACGGCCGAGCGCGTCCATTTGCCGGTGTCGCGATCCCAGTGGCTCACCGTCACCGCCGCATGAACGGACGTTTGAACCGGCTTGGAGTCGTAGTCCTCAGCCTGCACCTTTACGCGCACCGGGTCGCCGGACTTATAGACGTAACTCGTCGGCTGGGCATCGATGTGGAAGGAACCATAAGTGGCCAGCACGGTCGCGTGGCCGGCCACTTCGCGATTGGCGGCGTCGGTAACTCGCGCCTCGATGCGGTAATCCATATCGCGGGGCTTGTCTTCGACACGCACCGGCAAAGAGACGGTCAGCTTGCCATCGGCGTCCAGCACGCCTTCCTGTTCCTGCTGCTCAGTCTGGTCCCAGGCATAGTCCGATTCGCCCTCATCGGATTGCTGGTCCGCGTCCCCGCTGTCTTCCGTGTCCTCCTCATCCCACCAATAATGCTGCGAGGTATGAACCACGTACTTCACCTTGGCATTGGCCACCGGCTCGCCGAAGAAGTAGCGCGCGTCGATCACCGCCTGAATGTTGTTTCCCTGTAACACTCGCTGCGCCGAGGGCGTCACCGTCACCTGGTACTCCGGCTTCTTGTACTCCTCCACATAGAAGCTGCCATAGCCATAGTAGCTGCCCCCACTCTGATCGCTCCCGCCCATAGTGAGCCGGATGTTGTAGAAGCCGAGGCCGGCGTCGGAGGCCAGTGTCAGATCGGTGGCTAATGTGCCATGAGCGCCGATCGCCAAATCCTGGCTGAGCACGGCTTTGTTATCCGCGTCCCACACCTTGAGCGTCATGGTCTTTACGCTCGGCAGCACCACATCGTCGTCCTTGTCCTGACGGATCACGGCTTTTATGTGAACCGTGTGGCCGGGCCGGTAAACAGGGCGGTCGGTATAGACAAGAGATCTCAGACCGGACGCCGTGTCCTGCCCGAAGCCATAACTCCACGGAGTTACGATCGCAACGTCCTGCCCATGCCGCGCCAGTATCCACAGATTCTCGATCGTTCTGCCGGTAACGGCATTGGCGTTGAGCGAAGCCAGGCCGTCGGTGCTGGTCATATCTTTCGACCGCTGTTTTCCATCGGCCCAAAGAGCCACTTCGGCCTTGGCCACCGGAGCGCCGGTGGCGCGGTCGGCGAGGTATAACTCAGCGCGGTTGTTGAGGGTCCGCTCCACCAATGCAATTTGGGTGACGATGGCCACGGTGTAGGCCTTGTAGGTCCCATCGGTGGCCTCGATCAGATACACGCCCGAGGCCAGGCCGTCGATGGGCAACTCCTGCGTCTCCGAGACGATGGCCGGCGGAGTTACCAGCTTCCAGCGCGCCACCAGTTGGCTCTCATTCAACAGCGGCACTTGCGCAAACTCCGTTGCGCCCACCACCTGGCTGCGCTTGCCCAGCTTGCCCTGCCCCTCGCGAAAGCTGTCGCGCGCCTCATCGGTGAATTGCCCGCGGAAAAAGCGCCGCACCCGCCACCACAGATCCGCCTTGAAATCATGCAGCCGCTCGATCCAGGTGCGCTCGTCGATTTGCTCGCCGGGCGAATAACTCTTCTCGCCGAAGCTATGCGGGTCCTTGAGGCCGGCAAAGAACTTCTGCGCGTCGCGCACCTTGTAGACGCGAAACTCGAGCTTGGGAACATTGCGCGCATAAAGCTGGATTTTGACGCTCTCTCCGGGCGCGAAGGTGCGCGAGGTGGAGAGCGAAAACGAACGCGGCGCGTCCTTGGCAGCGGCCGGAAGGGCCAGCGCGAGAACGATCGCCGGAACGAGCAGAAGGGAGGGAAGGCGGAGTCTCATGGATTGCCTCGCAGAATATTCCAGCGGTAGACGCCGAGGAAGTTGGGATTGGCGGAGATGGGCCGCCAGCGCGCGTCGGGGTGGTCGAGCAGTTCGGCCATGGTCACGCGGCGAATCTCTCCGGGGTCCCCGCGGACAGGTCTTGGTCCGTGGGGTGGCTCGCCTGCCTGACCCCGATCCGGTCCGGTGTGGTAAACCACGCCCGGCTCCGCGCCGATGCGGGTGACGATCATCGAGTGCCAGGGCGAGGATTCGCCGAACTGGCGGAAGAAGAGCAGGTCGCCGGGCTGCGCCTGACGGACGTCGCGGCCGACCAGGAAGGCGTTTCGCTCGACCAATGTCTTTGCGTCGGCAAACTGGGCGAAGGCCCCATTGTCCACGTCCGCGGGATCGAACGGCCCCGGCTCGACGCGGAACAGCCCTGTCTTCAGCGGCGTCTCGGGATAATGCCAGGCGCCAATCTCTCCCGGCGGCGCTTGCGTCTCTATGCCCGTGGCGAGAAACCACGAGTCGTTGTGGCGCTTGAGGGCCTCGCGATAGGCGTAGCGCAGCAGCCCGGCGCAATCGGAGATTTCGGCGGGAACATCAGGTCTGGGGCGGACTGCCTGGTAGTCGGCGATCAGAGCAAACCAGCGGCGGAAGACCTCGCGATCGGCGGGATCGCCGAGGCGCAGGAAATCCGGGGTTCCGTCGCCAAAGCTGTCGCTCCAGCCGTGCGCCGGACCAGCGTACCTGGACGGCACGGCAAAGGAACTCGGACGATACTCCGGCCTCGGACGCCGGACGCGATGCTCGGTGAAGACCGCCATGCGCAGGAATAGCAGCAGGATCGCGAGAGCCACAAACGCGAGCAGGAGCAGCCGTCTGAAACCAGGATTCACGGGAAAGCATCCCCAACGGATGCTAACATCCTAACGCCAAGGGGGCCGGCAAGGAGGAAAAGCGGGCCGAGCCCGACAAAAAACCTATTCAGCCGCCGCTCGCGCCGCCCTGCGCCGGGCAAACTCCCGCGGCGTGAGGATGGGCGTCAGATCGCGGCCGGCGAACATATCGCTGAACAGAGCCAGCAACTCCGCATGGATAAGCCCGTTCGAGGCCAGAATCTCCCGGCTGTCGAGCTTGTATTTGCCGCCGGAAAGGTCCGTTACCCGCCCGCCGGCCTCTTCCACCAGCAGAATCCCAGCCGCCGTGTCCCAGGGATTCAGGTTGAACTCCCAGAAGGCATCCATGCGTCCGGCGGCGACGTAGGCCAGGTCCAGCGCGGCCGAGCCGGCCCGCCGCACCCCGTGGGAGCGCAGCGTGAATTCATGGTAAAAGTGGACATTCGGACTCAAGTGCCGCTTGCGGCTGGGAAAGCCGGTGGCCACCAGCCCCTCGCTCAATTCCGGCACGCGCGAAACCCGCATCGGCCTGGCGTTCAGCCTGGCGCCGCGTCTCCGCTCGGCGGTAAAGAGCTCGTCGCGCATGGGATCGTAGATGACCGCGGCCACGAGCGTTCCGTCGTGGCCGGCATCCGGCCTGGCGTCACGCTGCTCCAGGCCCAGCGAGACGCAGAACTGCGGGAAGCCGTGGGCAAAGTTGGTGGTCCCGTCCAGCGGGTCAACATACCAGCGAAACTCGCCGCCCATTCGCTCCCGCGTGCCCTCTTCGCCGTAGATTCCGTGCTCCGGAAAAGCCTCGCCCAGCCGGCTCCGGATCAGCTTTTCGACCGTCCGGTCGGCCACCGTCACCAGGTCCACGTCGCCCTTGTACTCGGTGGCAACGCCGGCAGCCAGAAACTCGCGCAGCCGCGCGCCCGCCTCCTGGGCAATCGCCGAGGCCTTGGGAACCCAGGTAAACTCCGGCTGCGCCGCGCCGCCGCTCAAGAGGCCGCTCCAGTAGAAGCCGAATTGCCCACCCCTGCGCCGTTCCCCTTCGCACCGCTCGCAGGCCGCGGCGGACGGGTTCGACCGGCTTCGGAGATGGTCCTGATCTGATGCTTGTAGATGAAGAGGTTCGGCTGTCCCGCGCGCGTCAGGCGCAGCATGGCGTCGTCGAAGTACTCGATCCAGCCGCGCACCGTCTCCCCGTCGCGCAGCTTGATTTGGACGACGACCTGGCGTTCACTGAGAGAACGGAGGTAGAGCGCCTCCTGGCCGGTTTCGCCGGGCGGAGGGGTCTTGGAACGGCGGCGTGAAGATAAGGGCGAGGTCATGATGCCATTCTAGACGCAGCGGCAAGAAGAGAGCCGTCGCAAATTTGAAGGCAGCGGAGAGACGCATCGTGATTTCCAATGGGCGCGGGCGAAAACGGGCGTGTTTAAGCTGTGTCTAATCCAAGCGCCCCATCCGCACAACTCCCGTTTTCACCGTTCCTGCCCAGGCGGGTAAGATCCGCCTGGATGTGGCAGCCGTTGCTGGAGGTGAATTCAAGCCTTCCGCCCAATTGATGGGCCAGGCTGGCGGCCAGCTTGAGTCCCATCGAGGTGGATATGGCGGCGTCGAAGTTCTCGGGAAGGCCGACCCCGTTGTCCTCGACAATGAAGCGCACGGCGCCCGGAATGCAGGCGACAGAGACACGTATCTTGCCGGGCCGGCCATGGGGCAGGCCGTGCTTGAGGCAATTCGATATGAGTTCGTTGGTCAGAAGGCCGAAGGGGACCGCGCGATCCAGGGTAAGAGGAATCTCGACCGCATCCATCTCGAATTCAACCTGATCCGGCCGCTCCGAGTGCGACAGAATGGCGCCCCGGGCCACGTCGCGGAGATAGGCGACCAGCGAGAGACTGGCGAGGTCCGGCATGCGGTAAAGGCGTTCATGGACCATGGCCATCACCTGGACCCGCTGCACGGAGGTCTCGATCGCATTGCGGGCATCGCCATCGGAGAGGGATCGGGCGCGCAGCTTGAGCAGGCTCTGGACCACCTGCAGGTTGTTTTTCACGCGATGGTAGACCTCACGGAGCAGAACTTCCTTTTCCTTCAGGTCGTGGGAGACGACACCGGCAAAGGTTGCAATCTCCTCGTTCTTGCGGCGCAGCTCCTCCACCGTAGCTTCCAGTTGCAGGGTTCTCTCGGCGACCCGTCTCTCCAGCTCGGCGGCGGACTCACCCTGTATTCGGTTCGTCTCGCGAAGGTGCTCTTCCGCGCGCTTGTGGCAGGTCAGATCGTGCAGCACCCTGGTGAAGCCATTGAACAGTCCGGAGATGTTCCGGGCGGCTACCAGTTCGACCTCCGCCCAAATCTCTTCACCGTCCGCGCCCGTCCGCCATCCCGCGGAGTGGACCGCCTCGGAGGATCGAGACGCTTCCTCCAACTGCCGCGCCGGTTCTCCGGCTGCAATCTCGGCTGGCGTGAAGAGGATGGAATAGTTCTGTCCCAGCGCCTCCGAAGCTGTTCTGTCGTAGATCCGCCGGGAACCCTCGTTCCAGGTAAGAATCCGTCCCTGGGAATCGAGCTCGTTGATGGCGTAGTCGCGCGAGCGCTCCAGCAGGGCGTGTATCCTCGTCCGGCTGAGCGCCAGGAATGGATCGAATCGGCGGCAGACAGCCATCACGTACGCTCCGCCTTCGGTTTCGAAGGGCTTCAGCGTCACGTCCACCGGAAACTCGTTGCCGCGCGAGTCGCGGGCTTTGATATTCAGAAACGAGCCCGCCGCGCGATCCGCGGAACGCAGCAGGTACTTGCGCAGATGGCGGGCATAGCGTTCGCGAGCGGCCTTGGAGAGCAGCATCTCGATAGGCTGATCTTCGAGGTCGCGGCGAAAGTAGCCGAACTCCACGAGCGCGCGGCAATTGGCTCCGGCAATCCGGCCATCGGCGTTGGCAATCAGCACCATCTCCGGATGTCCCTCGTAGAGAGCGCGCAGCATGGCCGAATTCCCATGCGAACTCACCAGGGACTCGGGCAGCCACCCGGCAAGGCCGGTATCGCCAGCGCGCTCGGTCTCCGACTGGGACATCTCGGCCTCGAAAGGAATCTCCTCTGCCTTGAGAAAAAGAACACAGTTGCGGTTACAACGAGATGCGATGGGAACCGGGAATCTCCGGCGCCCCGCCGGATAGCGTGAACACGCCCTGGACACGGACTTGCGGCGGGGAAGCGGGAACGGTGAGATCGCTTTCCAGCAGCCGGCGCAACAATTGTTTGGAGATGCGCGGGTCGGGGTCCGTGCTCAGCCCTTTGAGGGTGCGGCCAATCAGGCTCTCGGCAGCCACGCCCGACTCCCGCATCAGGGCCTGATTGACGCGCACGATATGGCCGTTGCCGTCCAACTGCACCATGGGCATGGAGACCAGGTCAAAGGTATCGGTTTCCTCGCGCGCGCCCTCGGCGACCTGGGAGCGCAGGCGCTCGTCGGCCTTGCGCAGGGATAGGACATAACCTCTGTGCCCGTTGGCATCGTCGAAGAGCGGAGAGACGGCGATGTCCACCAGCACGCTGCCTCCGCCGGCCGGCTTCAGGTGCAGGCCGAAGCTCTCGGTCATGCATCCGTCTCGGCGGCCGTTCAGAATCGGAACGGAACGGCCGCGGCCGTCTCTGAGGTCGAGCACCTCGAGGAGACCGCGATTGGCGGCAAACTCGTGCGTCCTGCCGGTGAGCCGTTCGGCGGCGGCGTTCATAAACTGAATGTCGCCGGTGAGGGAAACCATCAGCAGCCCATCGTGCATGCCGTGAAAGGTCGCGGAGATCTTGCGATGCGCGGCGCGCAGCCCCGCGTCCACCTTGGCCTTGTGCAGGGCAACCTGCAGCGTGGCCTTGAGCTCGCGGCTTTGAAAGGGCTTGGTCAGATAGCCATAGGGCATCTCCCGCGCCGCCCTGGAGATGGTCTCGTCGTCGCTGTACGAGGTCAGGAATATCACCGGGATCTCGTAGGCATCGCGCAGCAGCCGCGCCGTCTGAATGCCGTCCATGCTGCCCACTATGCGCACATCCATGAGCGCCAGATCGGGCCGCGTCTCCTCGACTGCCAACAGCGCCTCGTCGGCGCTCTCAGCCAGCCCAATCACTTCACAGCCCAGTTGCTCAACCTCCTGTTGCAGGTCCAGAGCGACGATGGGTTCATCTTCAACGATCAGCAGTTTGCCGTTCACACAGCCTCCTCGCGGTTAAGATGCACTTGGCGCAGGCCCGGCAAGAGATCCAGGGAGCCGGGCGCGGCGGTTCTGATTCTCAAATTAACTTGGAAAGTCGAGGAGAATTGGAGACTGCTGGAGAGATTCCTGTTTCCAATTTAATATTGGAACTTCAATGGGGAGTTGCAAGTCATTTCAGGAACGGCGAGATGCCGATTCCCAAGCGGAAAAGACTTTGGCGCGACTCTTGCCGCGCATCGCCATCAATTCCCCTTGGCCGGCGAGTTCATGTAGTAGCCGGTCTTGTGACGGATATTGAAGGCGTCGGGGGCGGCCCTGGGGATGGTGACCTGGATGCGGTGAAAGAGCCTTCCAGGTTCCTGGTTGTGCGGATAGTAACCGAGTAAATACTGGGTGCGCAGGTCGTCGCCGACGCGCGCGAAGGCCTGATCCAAGCCGCCGTCGCTCTCGTAGAAGCTCTTGCCGCCGGTCTGCTCGGCCAGGGCGATGAGGGCGTGCTCGCCGCCCAGGTCGCGCCCCGCGCTGGCTTCGATGGGCACGTCGATGATGGAGTAAATCATCACCTCGTTGCGCAGAGCCTGCTCCAGAGCCTGGGCGTAGGTGGTGCTCTTGGCGGTATCGTCGCCGTCCGAGACCAGGATCAGCACTTTGCGTCCCTGTTTTGCGCCCAGGCGCTCGGAGCCCAGATAGATGGCGTCGTAGAGCGCCGTCGCCCAATCGCCGCGCAACTGGGAAAGCCCGCGATCGATCTCGGCAACCTTGTTGGTGAAGGGCGCCAGCTCGCGCACGTCGGTGGCAAACTGGAGCAGGCTCATCTGGTCCTGGGGGCGCAGGATGGCATGGGCGAAGCGGCGCGCCGCGTCCGCCTCCTGGGCCATATCCTTGCGCACGCTGCCGCTGGTGTCGATGGCCAGGGTGAGGTTCAGCGGCAGCTCCGACTGGCGCTCGAAGACCGCGATCTGCTGCGGACGGCCGTCCTCGGCGAGGGCAAAGTCCTCGCGGGCAAGCCCGCCCACAATGGCTCCGTTCTTGTCCGTCACGTTGA